>Ga0209006_10004204_pt1 | contig 13077 bp, 12 predicted proteins | sample JacPin_JW_Ref_O2_FD_188567 | JGI IMG/M metagenome (GOLD analysis project Ga0209006, IMG submission 188567) | Forest soil microbial communities from Algoma, Ontario, Canada - Jack Pine, Ontario site 1_JW_Ref_O2 (SPAdes) (version 2) | ecosystem: Environmental > Terrestrial > Soil > Boreal... | reverse complement strand
CAAGCACTCGGGAAAAGAATTTCGGGGAATCCTAATGAGCAGCCGCACAGTGAAACTGGTCGCAGTCGGAGCCATGGTGGCGGGAACTCTGGTGGCGGAGGCCCGCAAGGAATACCACTTCAATGTGGGGCCCAGGGCCGGCATCTCGGTAAACAATCCTTACGGCTCGATCTCGGTGGGACCGTCGCCGAACAACACCGTGGTGATCAATGCGGTGCTGCATTCCGACAAAGTCGAAGTCGACAATACCCAGACCGGCAACCGGGTTGACATTCAATCGCATCTGCTGCCGGGCGCGGATGCGCAATCCGGGCGCGTCGACTATGAGGTGCTTGTCCCCGCCGACGCCAGCGTTACGCTGCACTCGAGCACTGGCCCATTGTCTGCCGCAAAGTTGCATGGCGACCTGACCATGGAAGGCGCCGGCGCTACCGTCGATGTGCGCGACATTTCCTACGCGCACGTGCACGTCAGGACCCTGAACGGGGCGGTCACGCTCAACAATGTGCAGGATGGCCACGTTGAAGTCGATTCCCTGAGCGGAGAAGTCACGCTGAACGCGGTCAGCGGACGACTTGTGCAGGTGGTTTCAACCAGCGGCAATATCCATTACAGCGGCGACTTCAGCGGCAGCGGAGAATACCGCCTGACCAGCCATAGCGGCAATATCGACGCCACGGTTCCCGATTCCACGTCGGCGGACGTGAACGCGCGCTCGGTGAAGGGCGACGTGCAGGACGAAATTCCTCTCCAACCTAAATCCCACAACTGGTTCGTCGCCGAAAAGGGACGTGCCTTCGTAGGTACCATGGGACGGGCAGCCGTCTCGTCTACAGTGGTGCTACGGACCTTCAGTGGTAAAATTCACCTCAAGAAACGCACAGACAAATAGCAACGACAAAGAAATCGCAGCGCTCTAAGAAGGCCGGCAAAACGCTCTCTCATAAGAAGCGGTCTGCCGGAAGAGCGGCAGTCGGAATTTTCCCGACTGCGCGACGGTCGGGTCCGTCTAAAAGCGACACGTCCGCCACAGCGATCTTTCTCGTCGGGTTCATGGGTGCAGGCAAGAGCACCGTGGGCCAAGCTTTGGGGCGACACCTGGATTGGGCTTTCGAGGATCTGGACCAGCGGATCGAGCGGCGGGAAGGCCGCAGCGTGGCTGAGATTTTCCGCGATTTGGGTGAGCAGGCATTCCGGAAGGCCGAGCGGGCGGCGCTGCGCGAACTGCTCGAAGAGTTACGCGCAGGCGTGCCGCGGGTAGTGGCTCTCGGGGGCGGGGCTTTTTCGAAAAGGGAGAACGCGGCCCTGCTCAAGGCCTCCAGCGTGCCAACGATTTTTCTGGATGCTCCGGTCGAAGAATTGTGGCAGCGCTGCAGCACGCAGGCAGAGGAAGCCGGAACCGAGCGTCCGCTGCTGCGCAGTTGGGAACAGTTTAGCGAACTGTATGAAGCTCGGCGCAGGAGCTATTCGAAGGCGCTCCTGAAGATTCAAACCGGCAGCCGCGCGGTGAAGACGATTGTGGACGAGATCTCGGAAGCACTGGGCCTGAAAACAATCGCCCCAAGCACGGAACAAGGAGATGTCTCGTGAAGTTCGAAACACCAACACGCCGGGCCCTGGCGGTGATTCTGGCCGCATCCTTTACAGCTTTCGCTTACGCTGCCGACAAGAAAGACAAGACGAAACCCGCGGCCAGTCCGGTTGTGGACTCCGGCTCGTTCGGCATCTTCGTGAAAGGCGCGCGCGTGGCCACCGAGACCTTTCACATTGACGAGCAGAACGGTGCGACCATCATCAAGTCGCAATTCAAAGACGCGTCCGGAGGCGATTCGACCAGCCAGAAATCGGATCTGGAAATAACGGCAAAAGGCGAGTTGCTGCGCTACGAATGGAGTCAGTCCTCGGGCGGCTCGCTCAGCGTGTCTCCGGACAACGAATTCCTGAAGGAGCGGATCACCGCTCCGGGCGCGGCAAAACCCGCGGAGCAAGCCTTCCTATTGCCCGGCACCACGCCCATTCTCGACAACAATTTTTTCGTGCACCGGGAAGTGTTGGCGTGGAAATATCTGCAGATTGCGCCCTGCAAAGACGAGAACGGACATCGCCATTGCGAGCCACAAGACTTTGGAACGCTGGTGCCCCAGGACCATTTTTCGATGCCCGTGCGCATGGAACTGGTGGGCAAGGAAAAGGTGACGATTCGCGGGGCGGAGCGCGAACTGTTGCGACTGAACCTGCGCGGCGAAGGCCTGGACTGGGCGTTGTGGCTGGACGACCAGGACAAGTTTAAACTGATTAAGGTTGGAATTCCTTCCGAGAACACCGAGGTGGTACGCGATTAGTCGCGATTAGTGAGGCTGGCGGCAAAAGTTTGGCCGCTCTGGAGAACTTTCTTGCTGCTGACTGACTCACGTACGGCTCGCGTCCTGCTCACGGTGCTGCTGTTTGCGCTGGGGCTGGGATTTCTTTACGTGACCCGCCAGACGCTGATCGCTTTTCTTTTTGCGATTTTCTTCGCCTATCTCGTGAGTCCGATGGTGAACCGCCTGGAAAAAGTGGTGCGGGGACGGGGGCTCGCCATCGCCGTAATCTACGCCCTGTTGTTCGCTCTGGTGGTGATTTTTTTTGTGGCCGTGGGTCCGAAGGTCACGCGGGAGGGCGGGCGCCTGGGTCAAGCCCTGCCCGCGCTGCTCACCCAGTTGAGTTCCGGCCAACTCGCCACGCAGCTTGGCGAAGAGCACGGCTGGAACCAGAAGAGCACGGAACTGGTGCAGTCATTCCTTGCCAACCATCGTGACGAGATCACGCAAGTAGCGCAAAATGTTGGGCTGCACGTAGCCGGAGTGGCCAAGCAGGCATGGCTGTTCCTGGTGGTACCGGTGCTGGCAATTTTCTTCCTGCGCGATGGCCGCTCCTTCAGCGATTTCCTGCTGGATGCGATCCAATCCCGGCCGCAACGTGAATTTGTGGAAAATGTGCTCAACGATCTGAATCAGATGCTGGCGCATTTCATACGCGCTCAGCTGACACTGGCTGCGTTGACGCTGGTGATGTATTCCGTGTTTCTGGGGGTGATGCGCGTGCAATACGCGCTGGTTCTGGGAACGCTGGGCGGAGTACTCGAGTTCGTTCCTCTGGTCGGCCCACTGGTGGCGGCAGTGGTGATTGTGAGCGTCTCGTTGCTGCTCGGCTACCACCACTGGCTGGTGCTCATTATTTTTCTGGGAATATGGCGGCTCATCCAGGATTACGTTTCTTCCCCGCGCATCATGGGCAAGAGCATGGAACTGCATCCGCTGGCGGCGATTTTTGGGGTGATGGCTGGAGGAGAAATCGCGGGCATTCTCGGCATTTATCTTTCGATTCCGGTGATGGCCAGCCTGCGAATCGTGTTCCGGCGCTGGCGGCTGTATGCGGAAAAAAGAAAATTTGGCCCGCTGAGCGAATATCGTGTGGGCAGCGAAATCGCCCCGAGGAAATAGACAGCAGGGTAGTTGCGCAGGAACCCCACTCAGTACGCGCTCTCTTTTCTCGGCTGGCCCGTTCTTGGTTAACCTGTGTTGTAGAATCCCAAGTACTTCGCTTATGAACCGCAAACTTTCTATCGGCCCGCGCCCTGCGGGCGTCGGCACGGTTTACCTCATCGCGCTTTCCAGGAAGCCACTGCGATGATCGTGATGAAGTTTGGCGGCACTTCGGTAGAAGATGCGAAGGCCATCGAGCGCGTGAACGCGATCGTCAAGGGACGGCTCGCCCAGAAACCAGTGGTCGTGGTGAGCGCCATGGCAAAAGTCACCGACACGTTGCTGACCATGGCCAAGGCCGCTGGAGCGGGTGAGCGCAAGGCCGCGCTTAAACTGTGCCGCTCGCTGCAGGAGCGCCATTACAACACGGCCAGCGAGCTTTTAGGGACCGCGCTTTTCACTGAGTTCCATTCCGAACTGGGCGCGGACTTCGAGGCGCTCGACGAACTCTTGCGCGGCATTTGCGCGGTGGGAGAAATCACACCACGGACCACCGATCATGTGGCATCGTTCGGTGAGGCGCTCTCTAGCCGCATTGTGGCCGCCGCTTTCGCGGCTCGCGGACTGAACGGCGTCCATGTGGATTCGCGCGAAGTGCTCGTCACCGACAGCGACTACATGCAGGCGGTTCCGCAGTTTGAGGAAACCAATGCGCGGCTCGAGGAACGAGTGCAGCCGCTGCTCGACGCGGGCAAGGTTCCGGTGATGGGCGGCTTTATCGGGTCGAATCGCGCGGGCATTACTACCACGATTGGCCGCGGCGGGTCGGATTTTTCCGCTGCGATTTTCGGCGCGGGCCTGAATGCTGAGCGCATCGAAATCTGGACTGACGTTGACGGCATTCTCACCACCGATCCCCGAATTTGTCCGGAAGCACGGCGCATTAAAGTCATCAGTTTCGACGAAGCCGCTGAGCTCGCTTATTTCGGCGCTAAGGTGCTGCATCCGGCGACGGTGCTGCCAGCGATCCAGAAAAATATTCCTGTGTATGTTCTGAATTCGCGCAATCCTTCGTGCGAGGGGACCTGCATTACGAACCACGCGCCGCAGGGACGCAACCTATTCAAAGCGATTGCTGCCAAGAAGCGCATCACCATTGTGGAGGTGGCTGCGCCGCGCATGCTGCTGGCGCACGGCTTTCTGAAAGCGATTTTCGACGCATTTGACCGGCACAAGGTTGCGGTGGATGTGGTTTCTACTTCGGAAGTGAGCGTGTCGCTCACGGTAGATTCCAATCAGGCGATTCCCGCGCTGGCTGCCGATTTGGCCAAACTGGCAGACGTAAAATATGAGGGACGAAAAGCCATTGTTTGCGTAGTGGGCGAGAATCTGCGCGAAAAGCCCGGCGTGGCCGCCCTGGTATTTCGCGAATTGGCAGACAAAAAGATTCGTATGATTTCGCAGGGCGCTTCGGAGATTAATCTGACGTTCGTGATCGAAGAAGATGAAGTGCCCGATGTGGTGCAGCGCCTGCATAAGACTTTTTTTGCGGACCCGGATCCGGAAGTGTTTGCCTAAGTTGCGAGAGTCGATCTCGGGGAAGATCGACACTCTGCGATAAAGTCTCCCAATGCATGTTCTCATTCTAGGCCGTGGCAGGGTTGGATCGCTGGTGGCGGAAGTGGCTGGCGGACGGCAGCACCATATCAGAATCGCGGGTGCCGCAGAGAACGCGGCCTGCGCCGCCCTCACCGCGGACAAGCTTCACGATGTCGACGTCGTCATCGACTTCACTGCTCCGCACTGCGTGCTCGCCAACATCGAAGCCTGCGTGCGAGCCGGCAAGAATATGGTGGTCGGCACCACCGGCTGGCACTCCGAGCTCGCCCGCGTGCGGCAGCAGGTTGAGCAGGGCGGGACGGGACTTCTCCACGGTTCGAATTTTTCTATCGGCATCAATCTCTTTTACGACGTTGCCCGCGCCGCCGCCGCGGCTCTGCAACACGGATACTCGGGACAAATCTTCGAGCGCCATCATGCCCAGAAGAAAGACGCGCCCTCGGGCACGGCCATCGTCCTGCAGCAAGCGATGCGTGATGCCAGCTCCAAGCATGGCGAGCTGGAAATCACTTCGTTCCGCGAAGGCGACGTCGTAGGCATGCACGAGGTGGTGCTCGAATCCTCGGCGGACAGAATTTATCTTTGCCACGACGCCAAATCCCGCCATGGCTTCGCGGAAGGGGCAGTGCGCGCGGCCGAGTGGCTCGCCGGCAAAAAGGGCTTCTACGATTTCAAGGATGTGTGGCGGGACCTGTAGTTGTTCTTCAGATTTCACAGGAGAGGCACATGCGACGAGTATTTCTTCTCTTGCCTATAGTGTTCGGAATGTGTGGCGCTGCCTTCGCTCAAGCCGCCCCATCCGATGCGCAGGCGTTACAGGCCCTTCTGACCGAAGTGCGCGCACTTCGTCAGGACTTGCGGATATCGCTGAATAGAACTCAGACCATGCAGATCCTGCTCGTGCGCTTCCAACTTCAGGAGGGAGCGATTGCACGCGCCTCGGACCGTCTAAATAACGCTCGCCAGAAACTGCTGGATACACACGTCCATCAGAAGGAACTGGCCCTCGAAGCCAGGCGACTTGAGGACGCACTCAACTCCGCTGAGAACCCACAGCAACGGACGGATATACAGGAAAGGGTCCAGCACGTTCGGTCCGATCTCGAGGTTGCTGGAAACATAGAGCAGCAACACCAGACCGCGGAAATCCAGGTGGAGCAGGAGTTAAGGACCGAGCAGGACAAACTCAGCGCGCTCGAAGCCCAATTGGACGAACTCATCCGAAGCATGGGTAACCCAGTCGAACAGTCTGGGCCCAATCGGCCCTGACCCGCAAAGAACGCAACCGGTGAGCAGCGCGGGAAGCGCAGTTGAGCTGATACGCCCGCCGGGCGGTTTCGCCTCAACCCTCATTCGCGTTATCTTATTCCTATGCAACTCCGTGGTTGTGGCACCGCACTGGTAACTCCGTTTCACCAGGATGGCTCCATCGACGATGCCGCTTTTCGCAACCTGGTGACGTGGCAGGTGGAGTCCGGCATTGATTTTCTGGTTCCGTGCGGCACCACTGGCGAAACCCCCACTCTTACCCATGACGAGTGGTTGTTTGTAATCGACACCGCGATTGAAGTCGTCGCCGGACGCGTGCCTATTGTTGCTGGTGCGACTTCCAACTCCACGCACGAGGCGGTTGAAAAAGCGAAAGAAGTCGCGGCGCGCCCCGGTGTTGACGCCATTCTCACCGCTTCACCGTACTACAACAAGCCCACGCAAGAAGGTCAGTACCGGCACTTCAAGGCGATCGCCGAGGCCGTCGGCGACAAGCCGGTGATTGTCTACAACGTACCCGCACGCACCGGATCGAACCTTGAGCCCGCAACATTGGCGCGCCTCGCGGAGATTCCGAACATTGTCGGCGTAAAGGAAGCCAGCGGCAATATGACGCAGATCGCCGAGGCCATCCACGCTGTGCCGGAAACATTTCTGGTGTTTTCCGGAGACGACGCCGTCACTCTCCCCGTGATCGCGCTGGGGGGCGTGGGCGTGATATCGGTTGCGGGCAACGAAATCCCGCATGAAATGTCGGCCCTGACGCGCGCCGCCCTGAACAACGATTGGACCGCGGCGCGCGCACTGAATCACAAGTATCTACCTTTGATGAACGCGAACTTCATCGAGTCAAGCCCGCTGCCGGTGAAAGCGGTGCTGACGATGATGGGAAAAATCGAAGAGGTCTACCGGCTGCCGCTTCTGCCGATGCGACGCGACACGCGTTCGCGCCTGCAGAAAATTGCTATTGAAGTTGGCTTGATCACCAAGCCCGCCGGAGCCGCCGAAGCGGTGGAGTTCTACATCTACGAAAACTGGGCAGCGGGCCCGCACAAGATCGTTCTGCATCGCGGATCGTGCGGCCAATGCAGCCACGGTAAAGGCCGTCCCGCCGGCCACGATACCAACCACGCCCGCTGGCACGGCCCCTACGCGGCGTTGCCGGAAGCTCGCGAAGCCGCGCATGGCATGACTGGCATATTGATTCGCAGCGAGTGCAAGTGTGTTTGAAGGCAGAAGGCAGAAGTCAAAATGCAGAAGTAAGAAATCGGAAGGGGATGTCACAATTTTGCTTCTGCATCTTAGTTCTGAACTCTGACTTTTTTCGTTTCCCTATATACTTTCCCCGCATGTCTTCCCTGCAATCTTCCATCGAACGCTTCGCGGCTCTCGGCGAAGTCGAGCACGATCCCGAAGCCCGGCGCGTGTTCTTTGAATTCCGCGAGGCGCTTACGCAGGGCAAGATCCGCGCCGCTCAAAGACGTGCGGGCCCCAGCAAAGACGCACGGTGGATCGTCAACGCCTGGGTCAAGCAAGGCATTCTGCTGGGCTTTCGCCTCGGAGAGCTCGTCGAGATGGGCAGCGGCGCCTGCCTTTCCTTCGTCGATAAGGACACCTTTCCTGCCCGTACGTTCTCCGTCGCCGACCGCGTGCGCGTGGTCCCGGGCGGATCGTCGGTGCGCGCCGGAGCTTATGTCGCTCCGTCGGTCATCTGCATGCCGCCCATGTTTGTCAACGTGGGCGCATACGTAGACGAAGGGACCCTGATCGATTCGCACGCGCTGGTGGGCTCGTGCGCGCAGATCGGGAAGCGCGTGCACCTCAGCGCAGCCGCGCAAATCGGAGGCGTGCTTGAGCCGGTGAACGCCGCGCCCGTCGTCATCGAAGACGACGTATTGATCGGCGGCAATTGTGGCGTCTACGAGGGTACCGTGGTGCGGGCGCGGGCCGTGCTGGGCGCAGGGACTATCCTGACTCGTTCGACTCCGCTCTACGACCTGGTGCGCGGCGAAGTCCACCGCGCCACTGCGGACGCGCCGCTCGAAGTTCCCGAAGGCGCGGTCGTTGTCCCCGGATCGCGCGCCGTGAAAAAGGGCGCCGCCGCAGAGTGGAATCTTTCGCTCTATACCCCGGTGATCGTAAAGTACCGCGACGAAAAAACTGACCGCGGGATTGAACTTGAAGATTGGCTTCGATAATTGACTTAGAAAGGAAGTAGGGCGGTCACGGGAACGACAACAGCTAACTCTTCCTCAGACAGCCTTGAGGGTGTACGATGCTCCCGTCCTTCTAAAGGCAGCTGAGTACAACGGCCTTATCGTTATCGTTGGTGAAATCTGTCGGGCGACCCGGGAACCGATGCACGTCTTTTCTCGGGGCAGTGGCGCAGATAGCGAGGCACCTCGGCCTCCGCATTGGTTTTCCGCTAGCCATGAGGAGATGCCGTGCTACTCAGTGCAGAACTTCCCGCTGTGCCACACAAAACCGTTGCTGTAATTTTTCGTATACCGTTGTTTGTCCTCTTGTGCGTGAGCCCGGGGCTCTCGCAAAAAGCCCCACCGGACAACGGCGGCCTGCCCAAATATGACCTCCAGTCGGAAACCAAGATCAAAGGAGTAATCGACGCCGTGAATCTATTGTCGGTCGGAAGCAGAAAAGATTTTACGGAACTGATCATCAAGAACGGCGACGACAGCACTCACATTTATTTGTGTCCCAAACCGTTTCAGGAGGAGATGGGCATGAGTTTCACCAAAGGTGACCAGATTGCCGTGACAGGATCGAAGGTGAAGCAGGACGCGTCGGATGTGATCCTCGCGCGAGAACTGGTGAAGGGCACGGACACACTTATGTTCCGTGACGACAAGGGCAAACCGGTGTGGGATTCGCGAACCGGCAAGTGAGCGCGGTATCAAATGTTGACGGCTAACTTCCCGGCCCCATTCAAGGTGATGTGAATCGCTGCGAGTTTTTCGATCACGGCATCGGCGTGCGACAGAGCGTCCGCGGCGTAGGTGCTCGTGATCCCCACTACTTTCATGCCACCAGTTCGGGCTGACTGAATTCCTGCGGGCGCGTCTTCAATCACCAGGCAATCGCCGGGCTTCACGCCGAGCAACTCCGCACCCTTCAAATAGGGCTCTGGATGCGGCTTTCCGTTGGCAACATCATCGGCGGTGACTAGAACTTTTGGAACCGGCAAGCCCATCAGCCGCAGGCGGCCGGTGGCCAAGAGCCGCGTGCCCGAGGTGACTACGCCCCACTGTCCCTCAGGAATCGAGGCGACGAGCGCAGCTGCGCCCGGCATCGGAACAACGCCCTCACGGTCAGTGACTTCGCGAGCCTCGATCTCCCGCACCTCGGCCGCAGCATCGAGATGTGGTGCCTCGCGCTGGATCACTTCAATCGCACGCACTCCATGAGCGATCGCCATGATATGTTCCGCATCCAAGCCCTTCTGTTGTGCCCAGGCGCGCCAGTGTCGTTCCACGGAACGTGTGGAATCCACGAGAACGCCATCCAGATCGAAGAGAATCGCCGAGCAGTTGAAAATTGGCATCCTGATCTTTTTACCACAGGGTTTGCAGCATGGGGTCGTAAGGCGACTTTGTCGGTGCGGGCGACTGCGCCGTTTCCGCTCCGAAATAAGAACGGCTTGGCTGGAATTTTTAGAGTCACGGGCACTTGTTCGCGGCAAAGCAAGGCTGTCGAGCTTCGCTCGGCGGACCCTTCGGCTTTCCAGGAGTGCCCGTCCCCACACAGACTTCGGCTACTTTGTGCTCGAGGGAAGGCGGGGCTGGGTCGGCAGCGGCAGCATGGTCTGCTGGGCGTTGTCCCGCTGAGCATTCTCCCGCACCAGCAAATACCGCTGCCGGAAGTGCGCTTTGGCGCGCGCGCCCCACGCCCGCACAAACCAGTAATTCAGGGCCGCACCAATCGCCGAGCTGAGCAGAGGGATCACGCGTCCCGCCCATTTTTCCACGATTTCTCCGCTGGCCGCGGCCGCGATGCGTTGAATCACTTTGGGCACGAATTTGTTGACTACTTCCTTCTCGATCAACTCGCGCCCAACGTCCACCCCAGCCGCGCTGGCCGCCGCAATCCACAACTCGGCGATCTCACCATCGGTATTGAATTGGAAACCGTACACCAAGCTCAACTTCTGGATGGTGCGCATGGTAATCGCCGAAAGAATTCCGAGGTCGGGAACGATCGTGACCAGTCCACCGAGCCCGAAGCCGGCGCCTTCGACTGCGGCCACTTTCATTCCGCTGCGGATGATTTCGTCGGCGACGCTGTCGAGCTCGCCCACCTCCAGCGAATAAACGCCGTGATATCCGCTGATCGGCAACCGGTAGGCAGTACGCAGCTGCAAGAGGAATTTGTCGGGATTCACTTGCACCGTGGAGTAGGCGCGGGTGAGCCCTTTGATCAGGCCGTCCTCGACGCGGCGCCGCAGCCAGGATTTGTTCTCCGCAGCCATTACTTCAACCTTACCGTACGGAGAGATAGAAAGCCATCCGCGAACTGCTTTTCGTTTCTTAGTTTCTGGTAGCCACCGAAGACAGGTGGCAAGTCCCATTTCGGTCCGCGGCTTCTTCGTCTTGCGATGGAATGGCCGGAACTCGCCACTCAGAACTCTGCGTGCCTGTGCTAGCATCATTACTTACTTTCAATGCCAACTGGAAAACTGCAAGTCATCCCCCTCGGCGGCCTGGGCGAGTTCGGCATGAACTGCATGGCCGTTCGCTGGGGTGACGACATCATCGTCATCGACGCGGGACTCATGTTCCCTGAAGCCGAGTTGCTCGGCGTAGATATTGTCGTTCCGGACATTTCTTATCTCATCGAAAACCGCCAGAAGGTGCGGGGCATCATCCTCACCCATGGCCATGAGGATCACATCGGCGCGCTGCCGTGGTTTCTTTCCGAGCTCAAAGTGCCGGTGTGGGGAACCGAGTTCACGCTGGCTTACGTCGAAGACAAGCTCGACGAACACGGCCTGCTCGACGATGCTGATCTTCGCGAGATGCGTCCTAACGAGCGCTTCAAGGTGGGCGCGTTCACCGTTCATCCCATTCACGTAACGCACAGCCTGGTGGATTGCGTCGCACTGGCGATTCAGACTCCGCTCGGCGTCATCATTCACACCGGCGATTTCAAAGTCGACCCCACGCCCACCGACAATAAACTTTTCGATCTGCACTCCTTTGCCGAATACGGCAAGAATGGCGTGCTGGCGTTGTTTCAGGATTCCACCAACGTCGAGCGCAAGGGATACACGCCGAGTGAGCGGGCGGTGCGGCGCAAGTTTGACGAGATCTTCGCCCACACCCAGCGGCGCCTGTTCATCTCTTGCTTCTCCTCGTCCATCCATCGCATCAAGCTGGCGGTCGAACTGGCCCACACCCATGGACGCAAAATCGCCTTCATCGGCCGTTCCATGAATAATTCGTCGGAGATTGCCGAGGACCTCGGCTACATCGAAGTTCCCGAAGGCCTGGTCATCAATCCCGGAGAGATGAAGAATTTCCCTCCGGAAAAAGTCTGTGTGCTCATCAGCGGAACACAGGGTGAGCCTATGTCCGCGCTCTCGCGCGCCGCCGTGGACAATCACAAGCACGCGAAAATCGAAAAGGGCGACACTGTCGTGCTCTCCTCGCGCATCATTCCCGGTAACGAGAAAACAATTTACCGCATGATCGATCATCTCTTCCGGCGCGAAGCCTATGTTATTTATGACGACGGCACCTACCCGCCCGTCCACGTCAGCGGACATGCCAGCCAGGACGAGTTGAAGCTGATCATCAATCTGGTCAAGCCACGCTACTTCATTCCCATCCACGGTGAATACCGGCAACTGAAGTTGCATGCCGAAATGGCCGGAGCCATGCACGGATCTGTCGGCAAGGTAATGCTGATCGAGAGCGGCGATGTTCTTGAGTTCGACGAGCTCGGTGCGCGCAAGGCCGGACGCGTGAACATCGGCCGCGTGTGCATCGATTCCGGCAACCGCACCGATGTGGTCGAGGACTTGATCATCAAAGACCGCCGACACTTGAGCGAAGACGGCATCGTACTTCCCATCATCGCGATCCACAAACTTACCGGCCGGATCGAGACTTCGCCGGAAATTGTGACCCGCGGCTTCAATCCCGGCGAAGATGGTCTGCTCGAAGGCGCACGCCAGATTGTGATGGATACCCTTGACCAGTCGAGTCAAGAAGAAAAAGCAGACTACGGCGTGATCAAAGAAAAAATCCGCACCGACCTGAAGCGCTACATCTCCAAACAAACGCAGAGACGGCCGCTCATCATGCCCGTGATCCTGGAAGTTTAATCCGCTCGCGCAGAGACAGCCGCCCCGGCTGTCCGGCCAGGGCGAAGTCCGGCCACGGGTTCAGCGCTGCGGCAATCACGTCAGGGATTCTGCATACTCTTTCCTCCACACACTTCGTTGAGTGCGGATTCCTTCAAATGCTATATTTTCAAATTCAAACGGTGAGGTGTTTTTATGAAGTTCTGCGCCTTGCTCGTTGCTTGGTCAAGCGCAAGAATCTAGCGAGCGATGTTATTTATGGTCTCAACGTTATTGGGACACGCGAGACGGTTGCCTTCAGAGGCGGCTGGCCTGCGGAGCAATGGCAGGTTAGCACGCAAGAGTTCTGGTTCGCCCCCGACTTAGGCGTGAATTTATCTGCTACTTCCAAGTTCCGATTGAAGG
>Ga0209006_10004203_pt1 | contig 13079 bp, 9 predicted proteins | sample JacPin_JW_Ref_O2_FD_188567 | JGI IMG/M metagenome (GOLD analysis project Ga0209006, IMG submission 188567) | Forest soil microbial communities from Algoma, Ontario, Canada - Jack Pine, Ontario site 1_JW_Ref_O2 (SPAdes) (version 2) | ecosystem: Environmental > Terrestrial > Soil > Boreal... | reverse complement strand
CGCTCTCAGGTCCTCCGTGGCCATCTCTTCTACCAGGGCACGGAAATCGGTTTGGGGCGACCAGCCCAGTTCCCTGCGCGCTTTGCTCGCGTCCCCCAGCAACGTTTCGACTTCGGCGGGCCGGAAATAGCGAGGATCAACAGCAACCACAGTGTTGTCGTGTTGGTCATACGCCCGTTCATCGACGCCCACACCTTCCCACGAAAGGTGAATATCGAGACACGCCGCCGCCATGGTTACAAAGTCACGCACGCTGTATTGCACCCCGGTGGCAATCACATAATCGCTGGCCTGCTGCTGCTGCAGCATGAGCCATTGCATCTCTACGTAATCGCGGGCATGGCCCCAGTCGCGCATCGAGTCGAGGTTGCCGAGATAGAGCTTTTGCTGCATGCCGAGTTTGATACGCGCCAATGCCCGAGTCACCTTGCGGGTGACGAAAGTCTCGCCTCGCAGAGGCGACTCATGGTTGAACAAAATGCCATTGCAGGCATACATCCCGTAAGACTCACGATAATTGACCGTGATCCAGTAGGCGTAGAGCTTGGCCACGCCATACGGCGAACGGGGATAGAACGGTGTTTTCTCCGACTGCGGTATCTCCTGCACCAGGCCAAACATCTCCGACGTAGACGCCTGATAGAAACGCGACTTTTCCGTCAGGCGAAGGATGCGAATCGCCTCCAGCAACCGGAGGGTCCCCAATGCGTCGGAGTTGGCGGTGTATTCCGGCTCCTCGAAGGATACCGCCACATGACTCTGCGCGGCGAGGTTGTAAATCTCGTCGGGCTGCACCTTTTCGATCACGTGCACCAAACTGATGGAATCGGTCATGTCGCCGTAGTGCAGCACCAGCCGCCTCCCTTCCTGGTGCGGATCTTCATACAAGTGATCGATACGATTAGTATTGAGCAAGGACGTGCGACGCTTGACGCCGTGCACTTCATAGCCCTTCTTAAGCAGGAGTTCGGCGAGATAGGCGCCATCCTGCCCCGTAATGCCTGTGATCAAAGCTCGTTTCAAGAAGGCGTGCTCCTCTGGATCGAAATTAACTCACCATTCATACAACTTTCAGCCAACATGCCTGAATCCCACCCGCCGGCTAGGGCATAACCTGTAGCCCTTCGGCAGTAAGACCGCCGGAGTACGACGAAACGTCTGCCGACATTTTCGAATCCTCCAACATTCTTAGTCCCCGAAAAGCCGCTGGATTCCCGCCATGTATCTCACCGGCAGGAATGTTTTGCCACACCACGCTTCCTATAGCGGCAATTCCGCTTTCGCCAATGACCACTCCCGGACCGAGAACGCTCCGTGACGCTACCCAGCAGCCATCCTCAAGCACAATAGGACTGGCAAACATGCTGAAGGAGGGGTCTTTCCAATCGTGGTTTCCGGTACATAGATAACAACCCTGGGAAATACATACGTCATTCCCCATCACTACATCTGCCATATTGTCTATCCAGCAGTCTTCCCCTATCCAGCAATCATTACCCACACGTAGGCGCCACGGATACTTGATACGAACACCCGTTTTGATCCTTACCCCGCAACCAATCGTCGCCCCGAATAGCCGTAGCAGGGCCACCCTCCACGCTGCACCTGGCAGCCAGCTGCTTCTAAGAATAGGGTGCCCGGCTAAGAGCCATACAACCTGTTGTATAAGACCCTTGTTCGCGATCTTATGGTTCTTCTTAAAGGTAGCCAACCGCACGGTCATAAGTTCCCCTCAGAGGAATTGACTCTATTTGCAGAACGGATTGCAAACAAGAAAATTCTGCGCGTTCCTAAAAACGTCGGAGTGACTGTACGCAATCCAGCACGGTACTTCGTCACTTGGCTGTTTGTTACCATAGTTTTGTTGATCTTATCAACGCACAACTGTAATGTTCACTCTTAGTAACACAACAGTTGCATGACACATAGCTGCACCTTATGACCGACTTTTTCATTTCCTGACCTTGGATAAGAACATACGTTAACCCTGGCGCTGCTGGTCCGTCTGCACGTGGTTCAACGTACTCACCATCCCCTTTAAGCCCAATAAGACAGAACGCTATTTATACGGCAGGAGAACCTCGGATGTCGTCCGCCTCGGAGAACCTATCTCTCGTGATTGTGGGAGCACGTGTGGCTCGCAGCTGGAAGCCTGCAGCGGCGGTCTTCACCGTTAGCTTCTGCCTGATTGCCGTCATCACCCTGTTTCTGCCAAATAAGTATCAAGCACGGTTAAAGATCCTGGTCAAGAACGAGCGCGTAGATCCTGTGCTCAGCCTGGATAAGCAGACCCAGGGAATCCTCTACCTCGATGACATCAGCGAGGCCAGGATCAACACCGAGATTGAACTGCTCACCAGCACAGACATCCTTCGCCAGGTGGTCTCCGCATGCCATCTAACCGACAGAATCGGCCTTCGCCGCCAGTCGCAGGCGCAGCGGGAAGCAACCGCGCTTCGTCGTCTGCAGAAAGATCTGGTGATCACCGCCGTCCGCAAGTCCAATGTGATCGAAGCGACGTATCAATCCACCGATCCGAAGCAGGCAACGGAAGTCCTGCGCACACTTTCGGAAATCTACCTTGGGGCACACCTGAAACTCCACGGTGCGCCGGGCTCGTCTGAATTTTTTCACCACCTCGCAGACAGCTTTGCAGACCGGCTGGAGAAAGCTGAAGGCGACCTGGCTAAGTTCCGCCAGGCGCACAACATCATCACCCTGCCGGAAGAAAAGACGTTGGCACTCGAGCGTGTGACCGACCTGGAGAAGCAGTATGCCGAAAGCGCAGCTGCGGCCCGGAAGACTAGCCAGCAGTCCAGCCGCCTGGAGAAAATTGTTGCCGCAACGCCGCCAACCATTGAGCGCGAGCGCCGCTCGATGCCGAACCAGTACGCGATCGAGCAGCTAGGCACGATCCTTATTGGTCTCCAGAACAAACGGGCTGAGGCGGCTCTGCGTTACCAGCCGACCGACCGGATCATCCAGGCGCTCGACACCCAGATCCAGCAGACCCAAGCCGGCCTGGCCGCCGCCAGTCAAACCAATGCCGAAGAAGTCTCCTCTGGCCCCAATCCAACCCTGGGGGCCGCGCAAAGCGAATACATCCGCATTCAGGCCGACTACGCCGGCAACGAAGCCCAAACCGCCCAGATTGCCCAGCAACTGCAAATGAATCGAGGTCGTTTGCTGGCCCTGGACACTCAAACGGTTCCCTACAGTGACCTGGTGCGGCGCGTCAAGCAGATGGAAGAACTCAGCGAGACCTACAACAAGATGGCCGACGAAGCGAACGTGACCGAGATGCTCGATAAGCAACGGATATCGAATGTCGCCATCGCGGAGCATCCCTACCAGTCAGTCGTGCCCTCATCCCCCAACCGCGGACTACTGCTCTCGTTGGGTTTCTTCTGGTCGCTTCTGCTCGGGATGGGCACCGCCGTCGGAGCTGACTTCCTCACGGAGCGTGTAAGTACGCCGTTGGAACTAGAGCAGACGTTGAGCGTCCCGCTGTTGGCGACGGTGCCGAAAGAGGCCATCGTACCCAGCTATGGGGGTGCGTTTCCTGCGCTTTACACCGCAATGCGGCGAACCGATTTCAAGGCAAACCGAGATATCTTATGAGCACAACCACCGTTTCTACAGAGCGCTTCACGCGCGAGCCAGTGGGCAAGAGCTATTTCTCCGATCTGCTGCGGATTGCTTTTCCCAAGCAGCCGGAATCGCTCGCTGCCCCCACCATGTTTACTGCACCTCACCCGGGTTCTGGAGTTTCGTTTGTCTGCAGTTGCATCGCCGCCGAACTCGCCTGTGAGGGCGGCAAGGTATTGCTGGCTGACGCCCATGCGCTCATCTCGCTGGCGCGTCAGGACGGGCGATTCCCTTTGCAGTATTGCGAACGTGTCGAACCTGGCCGGGTATGGGTGCTGGGCATGTCACAGCTTGCCACAGCCGATACGGACTCCAGGGCGGTCTACTTGTCGGCCGCTTCCGTGCTCGATCGCCTGGTGCCCGAGTTTTCCCACATCATTATTGATGCCCCGGCAATTTCAGAAAGCGACGATGCCCTGCTGTTATCGACGTCGGTCCATGGAATTGTGCTGTTAGCCAAACGCGGCCGAACCACCAAGCGCGAAATCGTAAATGCGCAGCGAAAGATGGCGTCCCTCGGCGGCCGTGTATTGGGATCCATCTACAACTCAGGCGAATAACGCCCCGGAGCCAACACTATGTTAGGAAGATTAGCGGCAGTCTTGACGCTCAGCTGCGTTCTGGGGCTTTCGGTCGGAGCCCAGGAATTTGCAGATCGCAGCCCCGAGTACAGGGTGCAACGTAGCGACGTGCTCGAAATCAAATATCGTTACACACCCGAATTTGATCAGACGGTCAACGTGGGACCAGACGGACGGGTTTCGCTGATCGGCCTGGGTACTTTCGTGGCCTCGGGTATAACCCTCGAAGAGTTCAAAAGCAAGGTGATGGAACTCTCGTCGAAGGTATTGTTACAGCCACAGATATCGATCGTTCTTAAGGAATTCGAGAAGCCCCATGTCTTTGTAGAAGGCGAAGTAAACACGCCTGGCCGGATCGAGATTCGCAGCAACATTTCCGCTTTGGATGCGATCGCGCTTGCCGGCGGCTTCAAGAACTCCAGCCAATCTTCTTGCGTGCTGCTGTTGCGTCATGCGGACAATCAGCCGGCACAGACACAGGTGCTTAATCTCAAGAAGCTGATTTCTGATCGCAAGTTGGAAGAGGCTACCATTCTCCGCCCTGGCGACGTAATTTACGTGCCGCAAAACAACCTTAGTAAAGCCGAGCGACTTATTCATCTGGGGCAATTTGGTGCTATCTACAGTCCAGTCCGCTAGTGAGGCGCCCGCCATGGAAGTGGCATGCTCGTGCCCTCCACGCGCAGTTGCCTCTTCCTTGCCGCGAGCGCGGGGTATGGGTCTGCTTGAGGATTTATTCTCGCCCAGGGCCGGCCTGGATGCAGCATCGCTGCGCTCGCTTACCCGCTACCGGCGCGCGGCTCTGAGTGGCTGCACCTCGATCCTGGCAAAAGTGGTGGTGCTGGTCACCACCATTGTCTCGGTTCCTCTCACCTATCGCTACCTGGGTGCGGATCGCTACGGCCTGTGGATGACCATCACTTCTTTCGTACTTTTCCTGGGGTTCGCGGATTTGGGTGTGGGCAACGGCCTGGTAGCGGGCATTTCTGAAGCCAATGGACGGGATGACGTTGCCCAGGCCCAGCGGCAGGTATCGTGCGGTTTCTTCATGCTGCTTTTCCTTGCCTGCGCGATCGGGCTTCTGCTGGCTGCGATTTTCCCTTTCCTCCACCTTGCCAGGTTCTACGGCACAACCACCGCACTGGCCACCCGCGAAGCCGGCCCAGCCACCGTAGCGCTCATTCTATGCACGGTGTTGAGTATGCCGCTCGGCACTGTGCTGCGGGTGCAGCTTGGTTACCAGCAAGGCTATATCAGCGACCTTTGGAATGCTGGCGGCAATGCGCTCGCCTTAGCCGGCATCATCGTTGCAACCCATCTCGGTGGCGGACTACCCATACTGGTCTGCGCCGTCGCGGGTGCTCCAGTGCTGATTACCACCGCGAACTGGCTAGTGCAATTTTTCTACGTCCGTCCATGGCTGCGACCACGGTTTGAGCTCTTTGAAAGCAAGGTCGCTATGCAGATGGCGGCCGTCGGCGGTCTCTTTTTTGTGCAACAGTGCTTTGGGCTCATCTATTACGTTTCTGACAATATAGTCATTGCCCGGTGTATGGGGGCCGCCGCGGTCGCCCACTACGCGGTGCTGCAGCGCATTTTCTCGATTGGCTTGGTAGCGCAATATTTCATGGTTCCGCTCTGGCCGGCCATCGGCGAAGCCGTTGCCCGCCGCGACTTTGCCTGGGCGCACAAGATCATTCGTCGCGCCATCGTGGTTAGCCTCTGCCTTGGTACCATGTGCGCGATTTCCCTTCTAGCCGCCAGCCGCTACCTCATGAAGCATTGGTCGGGGGTGGATGTTGGCTCCCTCGACTCGCTACGTATCGGCTTCGCCCTCTGGGTCGTGCTCGTGGGCTACATCGCGGCCATGAACGCGGTGCTGAACCAACCGGGCGTGATGCGCCGCCACCTGGTGTTGTTTGGGGGTGCCGCCCTGGCGAGCCTGGGTCTCAAAATCGCATTTGCTCGCCACGGCTCGCTGGCCGGCGTGGTCTGGGGAACCGTTATCGGGTACGGCGTCGTCTACATTGTGCCTGCGACCATGCTCGCCTTTCGCAGCGTTTCGCAGCAGCAAGGAGCCGGCGCATGACAGACCTTTGTCCAACTAGCGTCGTACCCAATCGCAAGCTGCTCTATGCGCTGGCAGCAATTCCTTTTTTTGACTGCATCTTCAACCAGCTCAACAATGCATTCCAGATTTCGTTCGGGGGTCTAAGCCTGTTGCAGGTCTTGCGGGGCTACGCAGTGCTGATCTTTATCGCAATCAGTCTGTGGTCAGTCTTGAGCGACCGTGCCGGCGTCGCACGCATCCCATTGCCCGCTGCGGCGGCACTGCTGCTGGTCGGCGTATTCATCACCAAGGAACTGGTGGTGACGGGAACGATGGCTATGGCCAGCATCGGCGCCTATGGCCAGATGGCTTACTGGGTCATGTTCTGGATCACCGTTTCCCTTCTCTGCCAGGAGCCCGAGCAGGCGGAAATCATACTGCGGGGGTTGGCCGTCGGCGCCACCGCGACGGCTCTCTCGGTCATGCTGGGTTTTGTCTTTGGAGGTCTTAACTATTATCAGGACGATGCGGTCAACTCCTCAGCTGGCTGGTTCGATACCGCCAAGATGATTACCGGGGTTCTGGTGACCGGGGGGCTGGTTCTGCTGTACCTCGGGCGCAAGAAGTCCAGCTGGATCTACTCGCTGCTCGCGTCCTTTTGTTTCCTTGCCTGCGTGCTCACGTATGCTCGCGCGGGTTGGGTGGCTCTGGCCGCAGTCCTGCTCTGGCTGCCTGTCTGGGCCGCCCTCTTCAGCCGTAAGAGCGAATGGCGATCGGTCAAGCGCTTCTTAGTCCTGGCGCTGGCCGCCGGATTGTTAGTCCCTGCCGTCGTCAACACTGAAAAACTTTTCGCTCGTTGGAACGATGTGCAGGATGCAGATAAGGCCGGCTCTGGTCGAGCCACCTTCTGGAAGGTCGCCATCAACGGCTACATCGATGGCACTCCTGCTCAGCAGGCGCTGGGTTACGGTTATAGCGCCATGTCGGACATGCTCTTCCTCAACTATGGCGCGGATATCAAGCACACCCACAATGACATGCTCGACATGATGTTGGTAGGCGGAGTGCCAGGCGCCTGTTGGCTGTTGTTTCTGATCGGCACGCTGGGCTGGCGAATCTGCCGCACATCCATTCGCTCCGTTGAGGGTGGGGCAGGCGTCGCCATCCTGCTGGCGTACTTATTTCATGGACAGTTCACCGGACAACTATGGGGAACCGACGCCATGAGTTACTACATGCTTTCACTTGCCTCGCTCTACACGATCGGACGTCACCATGTCTCCCCCGCAAACATGCCCGCAAGACCGGCAGTTCAAGAGTTTGCGTCGGGCTTCGCCCGCGCTTAGGGGAGAGACACCAATGGTCTTCACACGCAGTACGGGTGCGGTGTTAGGAACCGCAATCGACGTTACCACCTACGCTTCCACTTGCGATCGAATTTTTGAGTTGGCCTCCACGCCGGAAGGCTCCTACGTCTGCTTCGCCACAGCGCACATGCTGGTCGAAGCGACTCGCAATCGATCGATCGACAGGGCCTATCGCGAGGCTGCCCAGGTCAATCCGGATGGCACGCCGGTGGCGTGGTGCCTGCGGCTGATGGGCCACTCCGGCGCCGACTGCGTGAGTGGCCCAAGGATGGTTCCCAGGTTGCTTGAGAAGGCAGAATCTTGCGGTGTCTCGGTGGGTTTCTATGGTGGGCGGCCAGAAACGCTACGGCTGATGATGAATGTCTTGTCCCGCGACTATCCGAAACTGCACGTCGGTTATTTGCAATCGCCTCCCTTCCGGACGCTGTCCGCCGCCGAACAGCAGAAGGATCTTGATGACATCAATGCCTCGGGCATTAAGCTGCTGTTCATTGGTCTCGGCTCGCCCAAGCAGGAAGGGTGGATGAACCAATACAGCCCATCGCTGAATTGTGTTTGCCTGGGGGTTGGTGCGGCCTTTGAATTTCTCTCCGGTGAGAAAGTCATGCCGCCCGAATGGGTGCAGAAACTGGGGTTGGCCTGGCTGGTACGCCTGTGTCAGGAACCGCGGCGCCTCGCGCGGCGCAATCTGTATTCCCCTCTGTTTGCCGCAATGTTCTTCCGTCAGCTGCTTACCGGGTTCGACTTTGGGTTCAGTTCCCCTGGCAGCGTTGTCTCGGAAAGCGAGGGAGAATGACACCGCACCGGATACTGATCACCGGGGCCAATGGTTTCATTGGACGCCACCTTTGCCGCCACCTTACCCGGCAGGGCAAAAGCATCACGGCGTGCATTCGGCCGAGCTCCAACATTTCGTCGCTAGCCGAGCTGCCACACCTGGAACTTCTGCGCATCAGCGAGTTGACCCCCAATGCCTCGTCCTGGCCCGCTCTAGGCAGACACCTTGCAGAGGTCGACGCAATCGTACACCTGGCTGCCCGTGTGCACGTGATGCACGACACATCCGCCGACCCGCTAGCGGCCTTTCGCGAAGCCAACGTCACAACCACGGAGTGTCTCGCGAGGGCGGCGGCAGAGAGTGGGGTCCGGCGATTTATCTACGTCAGCTCTATCAAGGTAAACGGGGAGGCTACCGAAGATAGCTCGTATACAGCCGATGATCGGCCCGCCTACGTGGATCCATACGGCCAGTCAAAATGGGAAGCCGAGCAGAAGCTGGAAGAGATTGCCACGGGGAAGGGAATGGAGTGGGTCGTCGTTCGGCCCCCGCTGGTTTATGGACCCAGTGTCCGCGGCAACTTTCTGGCACTCATGAAATGTCTGCTGAAGGGTTATCCACTTCCCTTGGGAGCAGTCGAGAATCGTCGCAGTGTGGTAAGCGTCTACAATCTGGCCGATCTGCTGGAAAGAACGCTCTACCATCCGAATGCTTCAGGCCAGCGATTCCTGGTGAAGGATGAAGAGGACATCTCCACTGCAGAGCTGGTGCGGCGGTTGGGTAATGCGCTCCAAAGACAGCCCCGGCTCATCCCGGTTCCCCCACGGCTCTTGCTTGCTTCTGGCAAGCTGCTTCGCAAACAGGACGTGATCCAGCGACTCTGCTCTTCGCTGGTTCTGAACACTACCAAGACAGCAGATCTTCTTGATTGGCGTGCCCGCGTTTCCTTGGACTCGGGACTCGGCCGCACCTGCGAATGGTTCCAAACCGCAACCTTGCGTGGAGCATTATGAAAACCTTGATTCTCGTTGCTACGATCCTTACCAGCGGTTGGCTCTCCTGGTATCTCACGCGCTGCTATCTCTTGTTTGCGCAGGACCGCGAAATCCTCGATACCCCTAACCACCGCAGCTCGCACTCCACCCCGACGCCTCGAGGAGGCGGAATTTCCTTCGTCATCGTGTTCTTGCTCGTCTCGACGGCTCTTGGCGCCGTCGATATCATCTCGTTTCGAGAAACGTTAGGTTTATTAGCCGGAGTGTTGGTCGCTGCCGCCGGTTACTGGGATGACTGCGTCGAGGTTTCCATCCGTTTGCGGCTCATGATACAAATAGCGGCCGCCAGTTTTACAATCTTTTGCTTCGGTGGCATCGCAGCCGTGATGCCGCCATCGGCAACGCGGTTGATCGCGTGGGTGGTTTCGGTCTTCATGGTGCTCGCGTTTGTCTGGCTCATCAATCTCACAAACTTTATGGACGGCATCGACGGCTTGGCGGGTACGGAAGCGTTGATCGTGAGTGCGGTCTGCTGTCTGCTGAGTGCCTACCGCCACGGTTTTGACGGACTCCCTTTGCTGTTCGCCGTTCTTTCTGTCTCTGCGCTGGGATTTCTGAGCTTCAATTGGTCCCCCGCGAGAATTTTCATGGGCGACGTTGGCAGCAGCTTTTTGGGTTACTGCTTCGCTGCGCTTGCTCTGCTTGCCGCAGTGCATCACCGCCTTTCGCTCTGGACCCCCATCATCCTTCTGGGTGTGTTCATCATCGATGCCTCCCTCACTCTCATGACACGCATGGCCCGAGGAGACAAATGGTATTCGCCTCATCACACCCATGCTTTTCAGCATTTAGCCCGTAGATACGGGCATCGCCGAACGACGCTCACCGTCGCCGCCGTCAATATTGTCTGGCTAACTCCCTGGGCAATCCTCGCCGATCGGCACCCATCTCTGGGCTTAGCCTGCCTCACAACTGCATGGTTACCTCTGGTCGTGAGTGTTTACTTGTTACGGGCGGGACAGCCGCTTCCGGCCAGCGCCACCATGGTTCCCATCTGGCTCCCACTGATCCGCCTGGGGCGGCTCATCACGGACCTTTCTGATCGTGGAAAAAGCAAGGCGGGTGCCCTTCTTTTTCGTCTCGCCCGCTTGCTCGAGGCTCATCCGGCCTTGTGCCAGTTGACCCTACTTTGCCTGGTGAACTACGGCTGTGTATACTTTGCGTTCTTCACCCGGTTTGACGGCTCCATTCCAGCTGAATGGCTCACCCCTTTGCATACGCTCGCGCTTATCTGGACCGTGGCTGAGGGCATGGTGCTGCTGATTTTCCGCACTCATCGCAGCCACTGGCGTTTCACCTCAGCGGAAGAGCTGCCCAGCATAGCCGGTATCAGCCTCGTCGCTGCGCTCATTGGAGCGTTCATCACCGCCATCGTCTCCACCGCCAGCGCCCGGCCGCTGCCCCGCTCTATCTATTTGCTGAACACCATCTATTGCGTTGCTTCGTTCCTAAGCGTGCGTTTGCTCTCGCGCTTTGTCTACGACAGAATGCGCACGCGCGCCAATCCATTAGAGGAGAAGCGCGTTCTCATTTACGGCGCAGACCGCAGCGGAGTGGGCATTTTGTCGGAGTTGCGCCGCCATTGTCTTGAGTACCGTGCCGTCGGGTTCATCGATGACCGCAGCGAAGCCCAGGGCATCTGGCTTTCTGGCTTACCCGTTCTGGGCAGTCGTGCAGAAATTGGCAAGCTGGCTAGAAAGTATCGTGTGCACCAGGTTTTGGTGCCGTCCTCGGCAACGACTCTCGAAGTGGGCTCCTCCATCGTCCATTGCTGCGTGGATGCGCAGGTCGACTACCGCGTCGTCACAACAATCGATGACGATATCCGCCTTAGCCGGCGGCGGCCAATGCGGGATGTGGCAGTGGAAGAGTTGCTGGGGCGCCAGGAAGTTACCCTCGACACTTCGCTCATTCACGCTAAGCTGACAGGAAAGGTGGTGATGGTTACCGGCGCCGCAGGTTCCATTGGCTCAGAGATCTGCCGGCAACTCGCGAACCTGGCTCCCAGCGCCCTCATCGCTTATGAAATAAGCGAGACCGCACTGTTCTATGTCGAACGTGAAATCCGTGAGCGTTTCCCCAGCCTTCCCTTTGTGACCTGTATTGGCAGCGTACAAAATCATCAGCGAATGGCAGAGGTCCTGCGCAACTATCAGCCTGAAGTGGTTTACCACGCCGCTGCGTATAAACATGTGGGACTGATGGAACAGCACATCTTTGAAGTCATCGAGAACAATATCTTCGGCACCGCTGCGCTGGCCCGTGCCTGCGAAGCACACGGCGTGCGTACCCTGGTGATGATCTCTACCGATAAAGCCGTCCGGCCAACGAGCGCTATGGGGGTCTCAAAGCGAATTGCTGAAATGATCGTCCGTGCGTCCTCGTCGCCGCGGATGACTTGTGTCTCTACACGTTTCGGCAATGTCCTGGGCAGCAATGGCAGCGTGCTTCCCCTGTTCACAGAGCAAATCGCGAAAGGGGGCCCGGTGAAGGTAACCCACCCGGATATGGTCCGCTTCTTCATGACGATTCCAGAAGCGGCGCAGCTTGTCATTCAGGCCTCAAGCCTGGGCTCCAGCAATGAAATCTTTGTCCTCGACATGGGGTCTCCCGTTCGCATTGTCGACTTGGCCGAACGACTGATTCGACTGATGGGCCTCGTCCCGCATAAAGACATCGACATTGAGTTCACCGGGATCCGACCCGGCGAGAAGTTGGTAGAAGAAGTAGCCATGAACGGAGAAGAAATCACTCCGACCAAACATGCGAAGATCTTTGTCTTCAAGGATATTCGCACCTTTCCACATGACCTCGCGAGCGGGCTTCGCCATTTGCGTGCAGCCTGTAACCAGCGAGACCTGGCAGCGGTGCTCTCACTTCTTCAGGAACTGGTGCCCGACTATACACCGAGCGCGGCCATCAAGATTGCCGATGACGCGGCGCAACGGCAAATCGAAGTAGTACCGCGCAATGTTCTCGCCGGGCAGACCGCCTGAAAAACGTTAAAGGAAGCAACCATGAGCGACGCAAACACAAAGAGAGTTCTGGTCGTTGGCCCGGGAATTTCAGAGCGGGGCGGCATCTCGTCTGTTTTACGCCTGCACCTGAAGACCGCGGCCTGGAGCGCCATGAATTGCCGCCTTCTTGCTACGTATCGGGATGGCAGCACCCCTGGCAAAGCTCGAATTGCGATGTTTGCTTACCTCGTCGCGCCATTCCTTATAGGACGGGCCGACCTGGTTCATGTACACCTCGCGGGACAGTTGAGTTTATTGCGCAAAATACCCATCGCCCTCTGTGCGAAGGCACTCGGAAAACCTCTTGTCATCCACGTGCATGCATGCAGCCCGGAATCACTGTTCGAGCGCACACCGGTTTGGGCCTATCGCCTTGTGCTGCGCTCGGCTTCGCGCGTCATCGCCCTCTCTGAAAGCTGGGCAGACTCCATTCGCCGGCAGGTGCCGGAGGCAAAAGTTGTAGTCATACCCAACCCGGTCATCTACATGCAGGAGGCCGACCGGCCGCAGCCTCGCAAAGACGCCGAACGCGAGCGCGGCATGGCTGCATTCATCGGCCGTCTGCGCGCCTGCCCGGTGCTCG
>Ga0209006_10004202_pt1 | contig 13081 bp, 12 predicted proteins | sample JacPin_JW_Ref_O2_FD_188567 | JGI IMG/M metagenome (GOLD analysis project Ga0209006, IMG submission 188567) | Forest soil microbial communities from Algoma, Ontario, Canada - Jack Pine, Ontario site 1_JW_Ref_O2 (SPAdes) (version 2) | ecosystem: Environmental > Terrestrial > Soil > Boreal... | reverse complement strand
CGCATTCTGAGCGGGGTTTGGTGAACTGGTCATTCATCGGACCCTGCTTTTAGCAGCTATCAAAACAAATCTAACATTGGAGTAACACTATGATTCCAGCATGGATGCGCGGCAATGTTACCGAAGAAGTGAAACAGAAATCAAACCCAACTAACTTCAAGGATATGTCTCTGGAGAAGTTCCGGTCAGTCGTTCACGGTATGGCGCTGAGTAACTCGGACGTAGAGAGCGAGGCAGTGAGCAAGGCAGACAGCGCATCGTTCTTCGAAGCCAACAAGTTATGGTTTAAGAGAACCGATAAAAATGCGCAGTTAGTTAATCACGTGCTCAAGTCGCAGGGCAAATTCGACCACACAACCTTCCTAGATATCCAAGCGGCTGCGGACGACTTGGCTGCACAAGGTCTTTTGGATATTGATGAGGCCGGTTACGCACAACATTTGGACGGTGTTAGACCTAGAACCTACAAAGGTGCGAACGGTGTAACATACGATTCCCTGGAATCGCTCATCCCGCAAAACCGTAACGTCACCTTGACCAAGGTGCGCGAACAGAGCAAAGAGGAAATCGACCTTGAAGGTCTTCCCATCGAAGAACAGCAAGCGATATTAAAGGCTGCTGAGCACGGTGAGATGTTAACCCAAAGTAAGCCTCTAACGCAGATGAACGCAGATGCATTTCTCACCATCAGGCCAGAAATTGCAGACTCAACCCACAACGCGAACCTCATCAGGATGCAGTTACGTGCAAATGGTGTAACTGATGGTGGTGTCTCCATTGAGCAGTTTGATAAAGCGACAAAACAACTTCGTGATTCAGGATTGTTAACCTTGAACAAGGCTGTACTGGCAAAGCAACAATCGGCAGAAGTAAAGCGCCTCGCCAGCGAAGCTGCTGCGGAACCTGGCAGCGTGTTCGACACCACTTCCCTCGAAGAAATGGAATCGCTCGATATGGACGAACTGCGCAGGCGTGCCGACAGGCAACTTGCAGGCCGAAGGTAACACCAGGGAGACATGAATATGTTGTCACAGTTAAACAAAGGTCCGATGCGAGTTAGCCTAACCCTTCAAGGATGTTTTGGGGGCGTGGTTGCCGCACGCTACGATACTTGCGATGAGCCTGTCAGTTTGGTTTCTTATTCGCAGTTAGGGACCGACTTCGTCATAACAGCCTTTTCCGTGCATCCATTGAGTTCTATAAAAGAAGCGCATTTGGCCGGTGACCTCATTGACTCGGCTCTCGAATTGGAAGCGCTGAAACACAATGTTAAGCAACTGTTAATCGTGCCTCCAGGCAAGAGCACAGCAGAATTCGTTCGAGAATACAAATTTAACCCATTCGTGATGGGGCTTGGTGCCTCAAGCCAAACCACCACATACATCAACTAGTTTAGGAGTTCACCATGTCAACCACACCAGTAACACCAGATCAATCGACCCCATCGAATTACGTAGAGCAATCGTCTCAAAATCCTGCACCGCAGCAGGCCGCACCAGCCGCGCCCGCTGATCCGGCCAACGGTCCTTCACGTCTTAACACTGTGCTTGCGCGTATTGTCGGTATTCCGACAGCCACACCACCGGCCCCTCAACCTACCGCGACAACCCCATCACGACCTGGTTGGGAGTCCGCACTTGGAAAAGTTGCGAGTGTTGTTTCAACCGGCCTCTCTGGTATTCCCGACAAAGGCCGACCAAGCTTCATTTCCGGTTTGGGGGAAGGGTCTAGAGCCGAACAACAGGCGCAAGCACAGCAACAGGCCGTGAAATTTAAAACCTTCGATGACCAGGTTAGAGCCGCTGAGTTGCACAACCAAGATTTGAAAATGCAGAATGACACCCAGGCACAGACCGATGCTCACACCAAGGCCGACCTGGACAACCGCGCCATGGCAAATTCTTTGGGCATCGACTATGACACCATTGCGAACCACGGTTCTGCTGTTATGGATCACCTAGCCGCACAGACCACAGCAAATGGGGCCGCACAGATTCCTGCCGGTACGCACCTCTCAGGCGACGGCAAGACCGTCCAAATTCCACAAGACACCCAAGCGACTCGCGACGGTCAGAAGCAGATGTACAACCAGCTTGCACCTGCTCTTGGTTTGCCGGGGCTACCACCTGGTGCTTCGTTCGTTCCTCCAAAGAATATGAACATGCTCACCAACAAAATTCACGGCTTTGACATTAACGGTGAGCCTCTGAAGCATGACGATCTGCCAACGTACATCAGTACCACTCAAACGCAACGCGATGCACTGGCAAAGAATGGTGGTTCTGACTCTCAGTTGAAGACGCTTGACAACATCCTTGGAATTTACAAAGCGAACCTCAACGCGCTGGATACTCACGCGGCCTCTGTTAAGCAGTCGGACGCACAGGCAACAGCAGCCGGTACGCTAGCCGCACAGACAAGTCCTGATGCAATTAAGGCCGAACAGAACAAAGCAGCCGGTGTTAAACAGGCTCAGCTTGATGTAGAGAACTCCCCATCGAATCAGGCGGCTGCTGCACGCGGGGCCGCAACGAAGGCTTCTGCTGAAGAGGCTGCAAAGGGCAACGACAACCTGGTGGTCGCTTATCATCCTACGTACCAGAATGCTGACGGAACGCAGGGTGCAAACGTTGTTATGAGCAAGGGCGAGGCTCAGACTATGGGCCTTCAACATTACAAGGCTGATCCTGCGAAGCTCAACGCAACTGTTGCGGGCATGAATGACGTGCAGAACAAACTCAATCAGCTTGCCGCTGTCACCACTGACAAAGACAAGATGAGTCAGGTGCAACCTGGTGTTGCAGCTGCAATGCTTGAGCACGGCAAGGGCATCCAGGCTGATTTTCACGGTGTGGGTGTGGATACTTCCCGCATCAATGAAAAGCTCTATGCGGAAGATGTTAAAGCAGCGAACCAAGCAACCAAAGACTTCGTTACTGCGACTGTTGCGGCACACGAAGCGGTAACACAGTTGCCACGTTTGCAGACCTTTGGTCAGTCAAGCCGCATGACTCAGCAACAGATGGAGGCCGCTGTTAACTTGCTTCCACACGCAGGTGACGGGGCCGACTTCGCTGCACAAAAGATGACATCGTTGCAGGGGATGATTGATCCTCTTCGCAAGCAGATGCCCCACATGCAGGGTGCTGAAACGATGCCTTCGTGGTTGGAAAAGAGAAACCAGCAACAACAGACACCATCGGCGGTTGGCAGGTTCAATCCGCAGACTCAGACGATTGATTACGGAGGTAGGTAACATGTCAAAACTGATTCATATTCCGAAGATTGGGCATGTTGAATTTCCCCATGACATGCCTGATGGGGAGATCGCAAAGCACGCATCACGATTACACAGCGATGCGCGAAGCAAGGCAGTCTCAAAGTTCATGGAGAACGACCCGGCCCACGCTGGTATGTCGCACTCCGAACGTCTCAAGGCTCTATCCACCATTACAGGATTGCTTGAGAAGTACCCACGTCTTGCGGACGCTGTTGATAAAGGCATTGGGCAAAGTTAACTCCCTGCTTTACGAAATGGAATAGACGATGATACGTTGCTTCCATGGTGGAAGCGCGTGTTTCGTTCTCCCAATACTACGGGCAGCTAATCCGGCAGTCCTTTAAGAACTGGTGTCACACTTGGAGACACGAATTGTCCGCGCACACAATATTGTCAGTCATTACATGGTTCATAACACGGCAGGATCGGGATGCTTTGGGAATACTAAAGGCGGCCCTCGAAGCAAATGTCATCTTGCTTTTCGGTTATGGGGTTTATCATGTTGTTCGCGCTCCTTGGCTGAGAGACATTGCACAAGCAGAGACAATCAGCACCGTCCAAGACAAATTGATAATGGAAGAGGATAAGAACCAACATCCCGAGATCAAAGGCATCATAGAAAAAGCCTGCTTTGATATCTCTTACCAACCTGAATATAAGGGATCCCTGTTGGCGTTGGAACTTAGCTTATGGAATAACCGCAATGTTCCAACAACCATAAGAGGGGTTTCGCTTACCGTCCTAACAAACGGCTCAACCCTTTCCACCATCGCACAGTCATTGACATCGCAGGAGGTGCAAATTGGTATTACCAGACTGGAATACCTTTTAGGTAAGATATGGCCAAACAATCCACTTAGATATAACATCCACGAAAACGGTTGGCTGTTGTTCTATGCGGATAGACTGATTCTTTCTAATCCTAGCAAGGTCACTAAGGGTGTGACTCTTAGACTTGAGTTTGTGGATGCATCCGGCACGAAGCATTTGCTTGAGCAGACCTGTGATCTCCAACGCTGTAACGTGCAAGCGATACAGCGTCCCCTAAACACCGTTAACCAATATCGCATTTCGTCTTAACAATTATTAGCGCTTCGTACCTAACCGCCAAAGCACACGGCCAATCAGGATAACGACTGCCAGAACAAAAACCGTAACCACGAGGTGCATCTGTTGAAACATGCCTTCCATAAAGCCTCCAATGAGAAAGAGTGATGCAGAGGTTCGGAGTTAACTTTGGAACAGTTGCCCGTCCTCATAGAACGTCGGTAAATCGAATCGCACGGCTTCCAGATCGGTCAAGAACCTTGCTACTTGCGCGGCCTCTTTCGCATCGGTCAAAAACCTTGCTGCTCGCGCGGCCTCTTTCGCATTCTCAGCCTTGATGGTTTCCGCAAGGTAGTCAATCACTGGCTCTGATTTTGCGATTTGCTTTTTCATGTTATGCCTCCTCCACGAGGCTGAAAACATTTTCGCTCCAAGGCCGGAAGCTGTAAATATCACGTCTGTACCCAACTTTTTACGGTACCTTAACTTTGAGTAACATCGACATCGAGTGATGTTATTTATTGGTATCGTACTTAGTGGTTGTTATTTGGTAAGCGACTTCTGAAACAGCTCCATCTCCGTCTTTAGGTTTTGATTTGAAATCCCTTTGTTGTAAACACCGAGCGTGGTGCTCAAGCTTTTGTGTCGGGCCATGCGTTGCGCAAGTGCATAGTTTCCGTTGCTTCTTTCAATGACCGCCGTGACCATGCCTCTGCGACCGGCATACAGCGCTTTCCACGGTACACCCGAAGCCTTTGGGGTCTTATCGCACAACCAGCACTTGTTAACGCCTTTGATGTGGGGCTTGATGACCCTGTTAATCATGTTCGGTAGATCAACGATCACCCAATCCCCATCACTTGTTGCAGTACACTTCGCCCGCCACAACTCCAACGGAACACGCACCTGGTCGATGAGAGGGAGTGAAGCCATGCGTTCTAAGGTCTTGGGAGTGCCTACTACCCCATGCGAAGGCTTGTTGCGGCGAATGTGAATCCATCCCTCATCCACGTCACCCCATTGCAACCCTGATATTTCAGCGGGGCCTAGTCCAAGGAAGCAAGCGAGAGCTAACACCAACTGAGCCTCTACGTGATCTACCAACGCACTGATGAGGTTTTCTGTTTCTTCCATCGTGTAATGTTGCGTGGGTGCCGTCTCTTTGCAATCCTTCGGGATTTTCACCTTCCAAGGATTCGACGTTATCAGGTCACGTTGTTCGGCTTCGCTGAACATCGCCGAGGCTAGGGCGCGGATGTGTTTGAGAGTGTTCTTCCCAAGCTTAGTCTTGAGGCCCGATAGGAAACCACGCGCCATCTTCGCCGTGTACTGTTGCAGTGTGATGGTGCCAAAATGGGCTAATAGGTGTTGGTTCCACACCTGTTTATAACCATGCACCGTGGAGGGCTTCATCCCTTTGCCCTTCCACTCCTTTTCGCAGTAGGGCAGGTATTGCGATGTCCAGAAATCAACGATCTTCAATTCCTCGCCGGTCACGGGCACGGCGGTCTTGACCTTCATCAGTTCCGCATCGCGCAGCAGCCGGACGGCCTTGCACGTCGCAGAGTTGTGGTCGCGGTCTTTGTCGTGGAGCTTGACCGAACGGCGCACGCGCACCAGATGCCCATCGCGCATTTCCCTGGTGTAAAATTGCAGGTGCCATGCACCGTGCTGCTCATAAACAGTGCCGCGTCCGCGTTCACTCTTGTGAGGCTTTGCCTTGTTATCCATGTGTTAACCGTAGCACAATGGCCGACAAAAGCCGACAGCACGAAGGTGGTAGTACCAGTTATGTTGTTTGTTTTGTTACAGATGGCGGCGTAGCTCAGGTGGCTAGAGCGACGGTCTCATAATCCGTAGGTCGTAGGTTCGAGTCCTACCGCCGCCACCAGATTTCCCGTTTCAACTTCTAGCCAGTTAATTCGAGGCAATCTCACGCGGATATATTTAGGCTCCAAGTATGTAGTTTGACGCAACGACATTAAACGCGGCTAATTGTTTGGTCCGCGCCGACTCGTTCCAGCCAAGTTCGGATGCCATCAAATCCGCAACGGTCGGAGCCATGGCCACCGCGGCGCGCGCGTTTAAGAACAAAGCCCGAGTACGTCGAGCGAGCGTATCTTCCACCGTTCGCGCCATTTCGTTTCGTACTGCCCATACAACTTCGGCCTTCACATAGGGCAGCGCCGCGTGCATCGGTTCGCCGAGCCTTGAATCAGCCGCGATGAGCTGGCGAATCTTGTCCGCATCCGCGCCATAAACGGCTAAAGGACCTATCTGTTTAGCGGTTTCATGATGGCCGTGGATATGCAGATGCTGTGTGACGCAAGGTCTTTCCGGCAGCTGTGCAAGGGTTGCCGCCTGGTCGACGCAGTCCTCGGCCATATGTCGGTAGGTTGTCCACTTCCCGCCGCTTACCGTGACTAGCCCTGACCTGTCGATGTGAATCACGTGGTCGCGTGAAAGGGCCTGAGTTTTCGGCGCACCCGCAGACCCTACCAGCGGCCGTATCCCGGCGAACACGCTCAACACATCTTTGCGCGTGGGCGCTTTAGTCAGGTATTGCCCGGCCGTCGCGAGGATGAATTCAATTTCCTGCTGCATCGCGATCGGCTCGAGCGTTGCCACTTCGATCGGAGTATCGGTTGTACCTACGAGCGTGTGACCATGCCACGGGATCGCGAATAGTACGCGCCCGTCGCTGGTATGCGGCACCAGGACCGCACTCTCACCCTGCAGGAAACTCGAGTCGAAAACGAGATGCACACCCTGGCTGGGAGCAATCATCGATGTAATGCCAGGTTCAGCCTTAAGGCGCAGAATGTCGCTGAAAGCGCCAGTGGCATTGACCACAACCTTCGCGAAAGCGGGGAATTCGCGACCGGTTTCAAAGTCGCGCGCGGTAACGCTGTCCACGAATCCCTGTGCGTCTTTATTCAGTTCCGTGACCTCAACATAATTCAGTAGAGTGGCGCCCTGCTCGAAGGCGGTCGCTACCATGTGGATCAGCAGCCGGGTGTCGTCGAATTGCCCGTCGTAATAAACCGCGCCACCGCGAAGGCCCTCTGTCTTTACCGTGGGCAGAAGTTCAACCGTCTCTTCTTTGGAGAGAATGCGCGAAGCGCCAAATCCGTATTTGCCTGCAAGCAATTGGTAGAGCTTCAGGCCCAGGCCATAGAACGGTGCTTCCCACCAATCGTAGTTCGGCACGACAAATGCCAGATCGTGCACAATATGCGGTGCGTTTTGCAGAAGCAGTCCGCGTTCTTTGAGCGCTTCCATGACTAGCCCGATGTTGCCCTGCTCCAAATAACGAACGCCACCGTGCGCCAGCTTGGTACTGCGGCTGGACGTGCCTTTTCCGAAATCGCTCTGCTCCAGGAGCAAGACATCGTAGCCTCGTGCTGCCCCATCGATGGCAACGCCTACTCCAGTGGCGCCTCCGCCCACGACGATCATGTCCCAGGGTTTCGGATGCCCGTCGATTCGGCGCCACATATCGTTTCTAGTCATAAACTTTCAGCGTGAAGGATCGGTTGGCCTCCACCTTCGTCGCGCTCATCGCAGGTTACCCGATCAGTTTGATAATGGCAGCGCCGATCCCGCCGGCGATCATCGGTCCGACAATCGGAACGAACGCATATCCCCAATCTGAATTCCCCTTGTCGCTGATCGGCAGGATAGCGTGAGCCACGCGCGGACCAAAGTCGCGAGCAGGGTTCATCGCATATCCTGTCGGTCCTCCCAGACTCAACCCCAGCGCCCACACCAGCACACCCCATAACCACGGCCCAAATCCTGCAGGAAGTCCGGTGGCTGAAACCGCTTTGCTTCCAAAACTAAAGCCAACGACGATCAAACAAGTGGTCGCAATAACTTCGGTCAATAGATTTGCGGGAAAATTGCGGACCGCCGGCGCGGTGCAGAAAACCGCCAGCTTCACTTCCGCATCGGGAGTAATCTTCCAGTGTGCGAGGTAGGTCAGCCAAACGAGAATTGCGCCAGAGAAAGCTCCGAGAGTTTGCGCCGTCCAGAAAAGGGCGACGTTCGACCAGTTTCCCGATAGCAAAGCCACTGTTAACGTGATCGCCGGATTGATGTGAGCGCCTGGGCTGCCGAAGGCGATGGCCGTGAAGATCCCAGCGACCACAGCCATTCCCCAGGCTGTCGTAATGACGATCCAGCCTGAGTTTTCGCCTTTCGATTTCTTTAGTAGAACGTTAGCGACAACCCCATCACCGAGAAGGATGAGCACCAGGGTACCCGTGAGCTCGCCTAGAAATGGTCCATGCATTTTGAGTGCGACCCTCCAAATCGCTATTCCGCCCAGTCCAACGATCGAGTTACGGCCTTCTTCCAAAAGTGATAGAGCCGTTCACGAGTCGACCCGTCCATCTGCGGCTCCCACCGTTGGTCAATCGCCCAGTTGGCAACCAGTTCGTCGGTGTCCTGAAAAAAGCCTACCGCCAGTCCGGCCGCGTAGGCAGCGCCGAGAGCTGTAGTCTCTTTCACCATCGGCCGCACCACTGGCTTGGCTAGTACGTCCGCTTGGAATTGCATCAACAGGTTGTTCGTCACCATGCCCCCATCCGTTCGCAGGACATCGAGTGTTATGCCGGAATCCTTGGTCATCGCGTCAAAGACCTCGCGCACTTGAAAAGCGGTCGCTTCAAGCACGGCGCGCGCGATATGTCCTTTATTTACGAAGCGTGTGAGACCGGCAATCACTCCGCGAGCGTCATCCTTCCAATAAGGAGCGTAGAGTCCTGAAAAAGCAGGAACGAAATATGCGCCGCCGTTGTCGCTGACCGTACGGGCGAGCGCCTCGATGTCAGAACTTCTTTCAATGATTCCCAGATTATCGCGGAGCCATTGCACCAGCGCGCCCGTGATGGCGATGCTCCCTTCGAGCGCGTAGCATGGCGCCTTTGCGCCAAATTTATATGCCAGTGTGGTCAGCAGGCCAAATTTCGATTGCACGGCTTTTGCGCCGGTATTCATCAACATAAAGCAACCGGTGCCATAGGTATTCTTTGCGTCTCCTGGCTTGAAGCAGGCCTGCCCTACCAGCGCTGCCTGCTGGTCGCCTAGATCACCGGCAATCGCAACCCCAGCAATCGGCGGCAATGTCGCGCTCCCGTACACTTCGCTGCTAGAAACGATCTTTGGCAGCATTTGAATCGGAATGGCGAAGTCCTTCAATACGTCGTCATCCCACTCTAGCGTTTTGAGGTTCATTAGTTGAGTCCGGCTGGCATTGGTGACATCGGTGACGTGGACGCCACCCTGGACTCCGCCCGTGAGATGCCAGATCAGAAAAGTATCGATATTGCCGAAGAGAAGCTCACCGGACTCAGCTTGCGCTCGAGCACCGGTCACCTTATCAAGAATCCATCGAATCTTAAGACCGCTGAAATAAGTAGTAAGAGGTAGGCCGGTTTTCAGACGATAGCGATCCTGTCCGCCACGCGCGGCGAATTCGGCGACTGCCGGCGCCACCCGCGTGTCCTGCCACACTATCGCGTTATAAACCGGTTTGCCGCTTTTTTTATGCCAGACAACGGTGGTTTCCCGTTGATTTGTAATTCCAATCGCAGCTAAATCTTGCGGCCGCAGCGAGCGAGCCGCCAGCGCTTCGTGAATGACCTCGCTCGTTCGCCGCCAAATTTCTTCGGGGTCGTGTTCGACCCATCCGGGACTGGGATAAATCTGCTCGTGTTCTCGTTGTGCAGAGGTCACGATCCGCCCCAAACCATCGAAGACGATGAAACGCGAGCTGGTCGTCCCCTGATCGACGGCGCCAATGTAACTGGACATCATTCCTCCTGAAAATCGGAAGCAGATGCTCAACAGCGATGCACGAGAAGCGAACCTTGGATACTACGCCCATGGGATACTACGCCCATGCAGGCTGCAGCGCTCCCGTGCCAGAGGGGCCCTGGCTGAGAGCCATCTGCCCAAACATCCCGCCGCCGCAACCGGCTGCCGAACAGCCCATCTGGGCCTTGGACATCCTAAACCTTTATCGCAACTAACAGGGTTCAAAGGAGTTCACGGCATTTAATAAACAGCGCTCACCCCTTAAGTAACTCGTGACAAAGTCTGTTGTAACTGCCCGTAACACCAATGAGGATTGCAATACGATACGAGTTCGTGGCATCGTACACTATAGAAGTATGATGGTTTGCGACCCTGGCGAACCAGAAGTATGGGCCCCATGAAGCGTCTGGATAAGGTTATCCGGTCCGTTCAAGCTTTCGGCCGCGAGTTGTCCGGTCGTTCCCATCCAATTGAGCGTCAGCGCATCCCCACGATCGGCGTCGCGTTGGGCGGAGGTTTCGCGCGCGGTATCGCTCATATCGGTGTCCTCAAAGTTCTCGAACAAGAGGGCATTCCCATTCGAATGATTGCGGGTACCAGCGTAGGTGCCATCATGGGCGCTGCCTATTGCAGCGGAATTACGATCGCGGAATTAGAAGACATCGCCCAGAAGGTCCGATTGAAGTCTTTCGCGCGCTGGACCGTATCACGTCTGGGTTTCGCCACGACGGATCGCATGGGCGTGTTTCTTCGACGCACTTTGAAGGTGCAAAGATTTGAAGAATTGCGCATCCCTCTCGCCGTAACTGCGACCGACTTCAATACTGGCAAAGGCGTAATCTTCTCAACCGGTTCTATCATCGATCCGGTGCGCGCCAGTTGCGCTTACCCGGGAATGTTTCTGCCGGTTGAAATTGCGGGACGCTGGTTTGTGGATGGCATGCTGTCGCATCCCGTGCCGACTCGGCCATTGCGCGAAATGGGGGCTGAGCGCGTGCTAGCCGTGCAACTGAAGGGACAATGGTCCAGGACGTCCGCACCCAGGCACATGTTCGATGTGATTGGGCAGTCCTTCGCCATCGCGCAAGACATGATGAGTCAAGGTTGGCGATCCGCAGCCGATGTCGTGATCGAACCCGACGTCGCCGGTTTCGATTACGACGATTTCAAGCGCTCCAGCGAACTCATTCGCGTCGGCGAGCAGGCAATGCGTCGCGCTCTTCCGGAAGTGCGAAAATGGCTGGAAGTCCCATTGGAGACCAGCGTTCCAGCTAAGGCATCCACCCTGGTTCCCGGTGCTGTCATGACTTCCGACTGAACACTGTGGACTGCAGACCGAAATCGCAAAGTTCGTCCCCGCTACTGCACGATCTTCCCATCCGTATTCATCAAATGGAACTCGCCTAGGTTTAGCTCGCGCACGCCGGCTTCAATTTTTGCGCGGTCGCCTATTACCACCCAAGTAAGGTTGTCAGGGCGTACCACTTCTTTCGCCGCCGCATTCACATCGGCAGGTTTTAAGGCACGGACCTTCTCCGCATATGTCTCGTAATAATCATCGGGCAGGCCGAACTGTACAAGATCTACGATTGTTGATCCTAACGCGTCAATTGTCTCGCGCGATCCGGGAAGAGTTAGTGTTTCATTGGCCTGAATCTTCGAAAGCTCGTCTTCGCCCACGGGATGATCGCCGATAATTCCGCGCAGCTCCTTATTGATTTCAACGATCGACTCCTTCGTTTTGTCGGTTTGCACCGGCGCAAAGGCGTAGAACGGACGCTGCGATCGCGCATCACGAACCCGGCTTCCGACTCCGTAAGACCAGTGCTTATCTTCCCGCAGATTCATGTTCAGCCGCGATCCGAAGATTCCGCCCAGGCTGTCGTTCATCGCCTCAATCGCGATCTCCTGCGGATTGGCCCGCGGGGGCGCCACTACTCCGGCGAGAATCACCGACTGTTGCGCTCCAGGTTTGTCGATCAGGTATACCGCCGACTTTGCCGCAACCGAAACCGTCTTCACATTTTTTACGGGAACAGTGCCGCTCTTCCATCCCGCAAATAGCTTTTCCAATTTTGGCGTAATTTCCTTCAGGGTCGTGTCGCCCACCACGATCAGGGTCGAGTTGTTGGGACGCAGCCAGGTATCGTGGAAGTTCACAAGATCTTCCCGCGTCAACTTCGAAACGCTTTCCTTCGTCCCAGTTCCTGTCAGCGGACTCCCATACGGATGCCCTGCCCCATACAAAAGACCAGGCAAAACGCGCAGCCCTACCGTGGTCGGCGAATTCTGCTCGCGATCGATTCCGGCCAATACCAACTTCTTCTCGCGCGCCACTTCGTTCTCGGGATACGACGGGTTCAGGACCACATCGGCGAACAGATCGAGCGAGGGATCCAGTTTGGCCGCCAACGCCGAAAGCGAGATAAACGACAAATCGATGTTGGAGTACCCGCGCAATCCCGCGCCTAGCATTTCCAGTTCGTCGCTGATCCGGAGTGCATCGCGGGTACGTGTTCCATCGGTGAGCACGATCATCGCCAGGTTCGCGGTGCCAGGCGAGGTCGATACATCGGATGCAAATCCCGCATCGGCGGCTAGCGTGAAGTTCACCAACGGAACTTCATGACGCTCTGCCAGAATCACCTTCAGCCCGTTCGACAAGCTCGTCCGCTGCAACTTCGGCAGCTTCAACTCCGGCGGGGTTCCAGTCGCCGGCGCCTTGCTGCGATCTGCACCTGCTGAGGCCGTCTTGTAATCCGGGAACGGATCCACTTCAAGGATGTACACACCATCCGACAGCCACTTGTTCGCAGCCGCTCGAAGATCTTCGGCTGTCGCTTCTTGTACGCGCTTCAGTGAAATTTTGTAAGCGTCAGGGCTGCCGCGAAAGACCTGGCTCTGCGCCAGCCGATCGGATTTGCCGCCGAACCC
>Ga0209006_10004201_pt1 | contig 13081 bp, 9 predicted proteins | sample JacPin_JW_Ref_O2_FD_188567 | JGI IMG/M metagenome (GOLD analysis project Ga0209006, IMG submission 188567) | Forest soil microbial communities from Algoma, Ontario, Canada - Jack Pine, Ontario site 1_JW_Ref_O2 (SPAdes) (version 2) | ecosystem: Environmental > Terrestrial > Soil > Boreal... | reverse complement strand
TGTGGCTCGGCAGCCCAGGGCTTCCGTATTCCATACGGTGGGCTGGCTCCAAGCACTTCAACGAACATATGCGTATGTGCCGGTGGCGTTCACGACATCACCGGCAAGCAGTGATCTAGAAAACGGGATAGTGTTCTGTTGCATCGATAGTTGGCTTACGGGGCGTCGCGTTGTGTCACTACCGTTTTCAGATCACTGCGAGCTGCTCTGCGATTCAGCAGAGGACGCCGACTTCTTGATCCGGAATCTCCAAACCGCTTTGGCGGAGCAGAAATGGAAATATCTCGAGCTGCGCCCGATCCATATGAATTTTGGCCAAGCGCGCGGCGATTCTGACTTTCTAGCTGCGGGGAAATATTTTTTGCACCGGCTAGATTTGCATCCAGACTTAAATAGCGTTTTTGGAAGTCTCGATAAAGATTCTGTTCAGCGGCGGATTCAACGAGCGGAGAAGGCCGGTCTATCGGAGAAATGCGGCAGGTCCGACGAGCTACTCGATGATTTCTACGCCTTATTTGTTATTACACGAAGACGGCACCACCTGCCCCCCATCCCGTACGCATGGTTTAACAATCTGATTCAGTACCAGAATAAGGCCCTCGAGATCCGGGTTGCGTATAAAGACGACAGAGCAATCGCTGCGATCCTCACGTTGCGATTCGGGAGCGTTGTTTACTATAAGTATGGATGCTCAGACACACGCTTCAACAGGTTTGGGGCAACTCCATGGCTATTGTGGCGAGCGATCGAAACCGGCAAATCGAAGGGTGCAAACCAGCTTGATATGGGCCGTACGCAAGAGGACAACGCCGGGCTTCTTGCCTTCAAAAATCACTGGGTGCGCCAACCAGAGCGGTTAGTATATTGGAAATTTCCCAAATCTTCTGCCGTGCCTTCAATCGATCGGTGGAAATTACAGATGGCAAAACGTATATTTTCGCACATGCCCGACAGGTTGCTGACGATCACTGGAAAACTGATATATCGCCATATTGGGTAGAAATCGGGGAAGAAAGTACCTCCAGAAACAAGATAGACCGGGATTGCAAATTGAATTGAGGAATGTGACCACGATGGCCCTAGCTGTCGGTCGAACAATTTTGCGTTACTCGGAGAGTTTTCTGCGGCAGAACGAAGAGGCTATTCCGACACATGATTAGAACGCTCTCAGACTACTACTGTTTTCCGGACGCGCTATTCGGTGGCCTCTCTCCAGTTGCTAACCTAGCGTCTGGAGAGGACGGATTCTTCCAATTTGGCGAGAAAAATATTTGTTACGGACGAAACCGTACCGGCGTTTCGAGCGATATAGCGGGTTCCGGCCAATTCGACGCGTCGAAAGATATTCGTATTGGTGGAAATGCAATCGGGCTTCCCTTTGATTTTACTGACGTGATTGAAAATCTTCGCCGTGAACGCTACCGGCGGAACATGAGTTTGGGGAAAAAAGCATTCTCCGCGGGCAAATCGGTGCGCAAACTCTACTACCTGGTGCGCGAGTGGCTGCCCGTTTCCGTTCGTCGCCAGTTGCAGCAAGTTTACCTTCGCGATTGGAAGCGACTTCCATTCCCAGCCTGGCCTGTGGACTTCACCGTCGACAATCTTCACCAGGAATTATTGCGCCTACTGATGGAGACGAGCGGTACTAACAAGGTGCCCTTCATCTGGTTTTGGCCGGATGGCGCGTCCAGTTGCTTAATCATGACGCACGACGTGGAGACAGCCGCAGGCCGCGACTTCACCTCTCAGTTGATAGATCTCGACGCTTCACGAGGGATGATAGCGTCGTACGAGGTGGTTCCAGAAGAGCGCTACGAAGTCCCCGATGAATATGTGCGGAGGATCCGGGAGCGCGGATGTGAATTCAACGTACACGACCTGCGCCATGACGGACAGCTGTATCAAAACCGAGAGACATTTCTCCAGCGAGCTAAGAAAATCAACGAGTACATCCGGAAATTCGGCGCGCGGGGTTTCCGTGCCGGGGTGATGTATCGCAATCTCGATTGGTACGATGCATACGAGTTTTCCTACGACATGTCCGTGCCCAATGTCGCCCATCTGGAGCCACAGCGTGGCGGCTGCTGTACCGTGATGCCGTACTTTGTCGATAAAATACTTGAACTTCCTCTGACAACTACGCAAGACTATTCGCTGTTCTATATCCTTAACGATCACACAATCGATTTGTGGAAAAGGCAACTACATCTAATCGGACAACGAAATGGATTGATAAGTTTCATTTCCCATCCGGATTATTTGATTAAAGAACGCAACCGTCGGGTGTATGAAGCGTTGCTGGACTATCTGCAACCGATGATCGCCCGCGAAAACATTTGGGCCACGCTGCCTGGAAATGTTGACCGTTGGTGGCGTGCCAGGAATCAGATGAAAGTGGTTCCGAGCTCAGGCGGTTGGGAAATCGTTGGCGCGGAGAAAGAAAGAGCTCGGTTGGCCTACGCCGTTTTGGATGGGGGCCGCGTCAGGTATGAATTAGCCGGAGTTCCTCAGGAAAACGTCCGTACCTGACAATTGATTGTGATGGAGTTGAACTAGATTTCAATTCTCAATTGGCGAGTCCTTTTGATTCCATTCGAAGTAAGTTGCCGTCCAATTTTTCCCCTCCGCCACGACGGCTGCGGCGTAGCGGGGTTCCGAAGCGGCGTATGGAACGAAGGATTCGATTCCCCAGCGGGAGTCGTCGGCGCTAGAAAGTGTGGCCGGCATCTCAGGTGAGAGTGAAACGTCGAAGCTGTCTAGCGGAATGTGAAGTCCATCGCCTTTAGCCTTGATGTAGGCTTCCTTTCGCGTCCAGCAAAGAAAGAATCCTTCGGTTCGCAATTCGGTTGGTAGCCGGCTGAGTTCATCGATTTCTTTCGCGGAGAAATAGCGTTTCGCTATGTCGTCACTTGCGAATTCCGACCTGATCATCTCCACATCGATTCCGATTTCACGCTCGCGAGCGATTCCGATCACCGCGAGTCCATGCGAATGCGAAAGGTTAAAACAAAGGGGATGACGCGAACCGCCGCTCAATATTGCAGGCTTGCCCCGCGCGCCATATACGAAATCGATAGTTTGCGGCGCACATTGAAGGTAGCGGCCGAGCACATCGCGAAGAATTCCACGCGCGGCGATGAAGTGATTGCGATCCGGGTCAAAAATGAACCGCTTTGCACGCTCCAGCTCGTTTTGCGCTAGCGTGGATTTCAGGTGCCGCAAAGTGGACGGGTCGACCTCCAGCAAAGCGCGCCAGACGTGCACTGCGTCGTCTGGTAAAGCGGGCGTTTCGACTGGGGATAACCACTCGGCCGTTGTATTCATGCTTGCGAGGCCTAGAGCACGAGCACTGGCTTCTTGCGGTTTCTCATAGTCCTAAGCGTATCGGTACGATGGTACTCTTGTAAGCAGCTAATCTCGTGTGTATCATTCTCTTGCAGCCTAGGTAAAGCCAAATTGGGCTTTGCCTTTTCCTATCGCGCTTGGTATTTCTTAGCAGTGTTGGATTCTTATGGTCACCGACGATCCCATCTCGTCCACCCCCCCGCTATTCAGCGTGATCATAGGAACTCATGACGACTGGGTGCCACTCGATAACTGTCTCGCTTCTCTTGCCCAACTAGCTGCCGAGCCGAGCTTCGAAGTCATCGTCGTGGATGATGGCAGCCGGGAAGAAGCCCCTCTATCCGTCCGCCGCTGGGAAGGGTCTTATCCGCTGACATTGGTCAGACAGGCACACGCGGGGGTTGCGGCAGCCAGGAATCGAGGAATTCACATATCCAGAGGCTCGGTGCTGGTATTTGCCGACTCCGATTGCAAGTTCCAGGCAGACTGCTTGGCGAATCTTGCCTCTATTATAGCCGGCTCACCCCAGCACAGCTGTTTTCAACTCCGCCTCATTGGAGACCCCACAACATTTGTCGGGAAGACAGAGGAACTACGGTTGGCGACCCTTCAAACTCATTTGGGCCGGCCAGACGGCGGCATTCGATACCTAAATACCGCCGGCTTCGCAATTCGACGAGCAAGGGTGAATGCCGAGGGATTTGCGTTCGAGCCTGCCGCAATTCGAGCAGAAGATACTCTGGTGTTGGCGAATCTGATGGAGGGCCGGGAACTTCCCTTTTTCGCCGTGAACGCTGTAGTGCAACATGCGACCTCGCTATCGTTAATGGATTACTTCCTTAAGGCAATATGGTCTGCGTATCAGGAAGGCAGAACCTACGACATTATCGCCTCGATGGGAGTTAGAGTTCGAGCGAATCATCGCGAGCGTCTAGAAATGCTCTTCTCTATGTGGAAGACATCCGAACAAGAATCGATCGGAAGATCAACATTCTTTGTGCTTGCGGTCAGGCAATCGTTGCGTCTTCTGACGTCGTTTATCTATCGATTTCTTCACGGGACCGTCCAGCTTTCACATCTCGACAACTTATTTCTGCGTGACGCAAGTCCTCGCCGATTAAGTGCTCTAGCTCTGCCAAGTCGGACCCACCTGGAAATCTCAGACTCCTTGGCTCAAAGATATCAGGGCAAGATTCAATAGCCCTTTCAGCACGAAGTTTCACGACTCACGCCTCGCCCGTTTGAGCAGGACTTGGAGGACGCAAGGAACTTCGGTGTTTTCGTGCATGCTCCACAATGTACGCTGGGATACATTAGGGCTATTTTGAGAAATACGTTTCCACCGGCAGCGGCCAAACCGGCCACCGAATGCTTAAAGTCACAGATAATCCTTTTAGTTTCAGCAGGATGCTTGATTTTTTACGTGGCCCAACAATTGCACAATTCGTCCGCAAGCGATATTACTGGCGATGATTCCGATGCGCGCGTTAAGAATCGCGCCGGGATCGAAAAACAATGGAATCTGAAGTGACACCCACAACCCACGTGATAGCGGAACCTACCACCGATTTACCGAGCGCTCCCATCAACAAGCTGGAAGACGACACCAGCAGACAGCTTACGCGAATATGGCAAGAGCTCCTCAGTGTTGAGTCAATTGGTCTAGATCAGAATTACTTCGACCTCGGCGGGGATTCGGTTCTGGCGGTTCATTTGTTCGCTCAAATCGAAAAAACGTTCCAAGTCAAATTGCCCTTGGCCACGCTCTTTGAAGCTCCAACCATCCGGGAGCTCGCTCAAATTCTCCGTAGCGAAGTTCCATCGTCCGGCTGGTCTCCTTTGGTCGCAATCCAGCCTTCAGGTTCACGCCCTCCGTTTTTCTGCATTCATGGCGCGGGCGGAAACGTTCTGATTTACCGCGAGCTTTCACAGAACTTGGGTTCTGACCAACCGTTCTACGGATTGCAATCTCAGGGTCTCGACGGAACCCGCCCGCCGTTGACAAGAATCGAAGACATGGCAGCTTTATATGTTAACGCGATTCAGCGCCGACAACCGCGCGGACCATATTTGGTCGGCGGCTACTGTGGTGGCGGCGTCATCGCCTACGAGGTGGCTCAGCAACTGCGAAGTGAGGGTGAGGAGATCGCGCTGCTCGCGTTATTCGATACCATGAACTTTTCTAAGATTCGGCCCCCTTCGATGTGGGGCTGGACTTACTATGCCGGCGAACGGCTAGCATTCCACGCAGCCAATTTCATGCGCCTCGACTTCGAAGGTAAAACGAGTTTCTTTCGGGAAAAGATGCAAGTATTGAAGAATCGCCTGCCGGTATGGTGGGGCATGATCTTGAGCAAATTCCAGAAAGACTCGGGGAGTGTTGGCTCGGAATCCCGCGTTCTCGGAAATATCTGGCAAGCCAATGACCTTGCTTGCCAAAAATATGTGCCGAAGCCTTTCCCGGGCGTTGTCACTGATTTTCGGCCGTTGACGCAGTATCGAGCCTTCAACAAGCCGGATGCGAAATGGGACCAGCTCGCGCTAAAGGGAGAAACGATTGTGGTCCTGCCTGTTTATCCCGCTGGCATGCTTCTGGAACCTTTTGTCAAGCATCTCGCTGTTGCTCTGCGCCAAGCCATCGACCGCGCGATTCGTAAATAACAGAGTTTCTTGGCTGCCTACGCGCTTGATTAACAAGCTTCGGTCTCCCGACAACCATATTTCTGCTCGGATCTCGGGTTGCCGTGCAGGACTTGGCCCCTGATAAAATTGCACCGTCGGGAAGATCATAGAACGATGGCTGTCTTCTTTGTTTTCAAAAGTGCCGGGCAGGGACTCAGAGGAGCTTGAATGGCGGTCGGCAACGATTGGTCTAAGACCTGGACTTTCTTCGAAGATTCGTGGCACGAGGGGAACGTTCCCATCATGGGTCCGCGCACGCACGCCGCATGGCTTTGTTCCATCGTTTTCGATGGCGCGCGATATTTCGAGGGCGTCGCGCCGGACCTCGATCTTCATTGTGCGCGCGTGAATGAATCCGCTGTAAAACTCTTCCTTAAGGCCACCGTTTCGACGGAAACCTGGATCAAACTCGCGCGAGAAGGAATCGCTCGATTCGACAAGGAGGCTGCGCTGTATATTCGGCCCATGTACTGGGCGGAGAAAGAAGGTCCGTGGGTTCAGGCGCACGATCCGGAATCTACGCGCTGGTGTCTTTCGATCTACGAAGCGCCGATGCGGCCGCCCAAGGGCTTTTCGGTGACGCTATCTCCTTACCGCCGGCCCAGCGTCGAGACTATGCCGGTCGATGCTAAAGCCGGTTGCCTTTATCCTAACAACGCTCGCGCGCTTTTTGATGTACATGCGCGAGGGTTCGATAATGCGATCGTTTGTGACATGCTGGGGAACGTCGCGGAGCTCGCGACGTCCAATATTTTTATGGGAAAAGACGGCGTCGTTTACACGCCGATTGCGAATGGAACCTTTTTAGCTGGCATCACTCGCCAGCGCGTGATTGGATTGTTGCGCAAAGCCTGCATAGCCGTGGTCGAGAAAACCCTGACCTACAAAGATTTCAAAGAAGCTGATGAGATATTCTCTACTGGAAATTATTCCAAAGTAGTACCTGTGACGCGCATCGATGATCGTACACTTCCATTTGGTCCCTTGTATGCCAAAGCAAGAGAGCTTTATTGGGCGTTTGCCCATTCATGATCGCCAAGGTTTTTGCGGAGTCACTGATATCGTTTCCGGATCCGTAGTGTGTTGGTCCCTGCCTAAAGCAAATATCGTCGATTTCGACCTGCTGAGCCTCGAGTGATGCAAAAGTCCGCGTCAATTCCCATCGAAGTTCTGACTCCGATTTGGGAGCGTGTCCTCCAAAGGCAAAGTATCGGCTCCGAAGACAACTTCTTTGATCTCGGTGGCGACTCTTTGCTGGCGGTTCAATTGTTTTCGGAAATCGCGCGAGTGTGCGGACGGGAATTAGCGCCGGTTACAATTTATTGCGCTCCCACCATCGCCGCGCTGGCCGATATCCTGGATGAACCTACCGCGCCGCGCTTCCCGCCGCTGTTGCAATTGAAAGAGGGCGCCGGCACCCCGATTTTTCTGGCGCACGGGCTGGGCGGCACGGCGATGGATTTTTTCCAGCTCGTGAAATATCTCAAAACGCAGCGGCCCATTTATGGAATGCAAGCGAAGGGCACAGACGGTGTCGATGAGCCTTTTGACCGCATCGAGGATTTGGCACAGTTTTATCTCGATGCGATCAGGAAACTGCAACCGCACGGACCTTACTTCCTGGTCGGCTATTCGTTAGGCGGCCTGGTCTCTTTGGAAATGGCGCAACGGTTGACCAAAGACGGGGAAAAGGTCGCGTTGCTGGCCATGTTGGAAAGCTATCCGCACCCTCGATTTCTTTCATTGAAACAACGCATTCGGCTAGGCGTGCGTTTGGCCAATCAGCGCGCGTCGACGGTCGGACGATTGCCGGTACGGCACGTGCTTTCCTACATTATTCGTCCGTCAGAGCGCCGGTTGTACGTATCTCGAGATGGAAATGGCGGCGCACCAAGCCAAATACCGGCTGGAGCGTCCCATACTCCGGCTATGCAACGCGCGCGCGAGCACGCGTACCGGGCTTTGTCTCGCTATCGTCCTCGCTTCTACAAGGGCACCATCAAATTTGTAAGGGCTGAGGTCGTGACCGATTATCCAGATGATCCAACTGCGATTTGGTCTAACTTGGCGGAAAGCTTTCAGGTGGAGACGGTGCCGGGCGATCACCTGGGAATCCTGGGTACTCACTTCGAGAACCTTGCCTCGGTAGTTTCGCGCTACCTCGATGAAGCTTCTTCTTAGTAGCAAAACCGGTATGCTAGATCGGTCCGTAGGAGCACACTCCAATAATATGAATGGAGCCGAGAGCCTCATACGTACTTTGTTGGCTGGAGGAGTGAACACCTGTTTCACGAATCCAGGGACCTCGGAAATGCATATCGTTGCCGCGCTCGACCGTGCGACGGAAATGCGTTGCGTGCTAGGCCTTTTCGAGGGCGTCGTGACGGGAGCCGCCGACGGCTACGCGCGGATGACTGCGAAACCGGCCTGTACACTTTTGCATCTGGGCCCGGGTCTCGCCAATGGTCTTGCAAATCTGCACAACGCGAGCCGCGCGCAAGTGCCCGTCATTAATATAGTCGGCCAGCACCCGAATTATCATTTGGCTTACGACGCGCCGCTTACCTCCGATATCGAAGCGATTGCGCGGCCGTTTTCCAAATGGGTGCGCACTTCGTCCACTTCCCATGTGCTTGGCCGCGATGCCGCCGAAGCAATAGCTGCTTCGCGCACGGTGCCTGGACAGATTGCAACGTTGATCGTTCCGGCGGATGTCGCCTGGACAGATGGTGGTGTCGTCGCAGAGCTTCCTGCTGCGCCAAGCGCCGCTCTGCCTTCTTCTGAATCTGTCAATCACGCGGCATTCATGCTCCGGTCTGAATTGCCCACTGCACTTTTGCTCACTGGGAACGCACTATACGGCGAAGGGCTCGAATCGGCTGCACGCATCGCTGCGGCCACCGGCGCGAAGCCGCTTGCGCCCTATCCCGTCGTGCGCGTTCGACGCGGTGCCGGTTTGCCATCTGTGCAACGCATTCCTTATATGCCGGAGCAGGCGGTGGAATTTCTGAAGGATTTTCGTCAGCTAATCTTGGTTGGAGCACCTGCGCCAGTTTCCTACTTTGCGTATCCCGACAAGAGTAGTGTGTTGACCTCACCCGAATGTGAAATCCATACGCTGGCGAAGCCTGGTGAAGATTACCAAGGCGCACTCGAAGCGCTGACGTCTGCTTTGTCGCTTCAGAACAAGAAAATCGCGGTGACGCGGCAGACCGAGCGGCCAGCCCTGCCGAGAGGCGAGATCACTCTGCAAGGTCTCGCGGCCGCAGTGGGGGCGCTGCTGCCTGAAAATGCGATCGTCGTTGATGAAGCCATGACCTCCGGCCGCGGCATGATGGCCGCGACAACCGGAGCTCCTGGTCACGATTGGCTCGGAAATACAGGAGGCTCGATCGGAATTGCCCTGCCATTGGCTGTGGGCGCGGCAGTAGCCTGTCCGGATCGGCGAGTGTTGTGTCTCACTGCGGACGGAAGTGGGATGTACACGGTGCAAGCGCTCTGGACCATGGCCCGCGAAAGTCTGAACGTAACAACCGTGGTTTTTGCCAATCGAAGCTACGCTGTGCTGCAATGGGAATTTTCAGGCCTCGGCGTTGGTGAGCCAGGACCTCGCGCCTCGGCTTTGTTCGACATCGGCCGACCCACTCTCGACTGGGTGCATCTCGCAAAAGGGTTGGGCGTACCGGCCAGCCGCGTTACCACGTTAGACGCATTCGCCAAGGCGCTACGAGAAGGATTCGAATCGGATGGACCTACCCTGGTAGAAGTTCCAGTATAAGATGACGATAGCTTGGTTTCTCTTTGAAGTATTATCGCGCGCCCGAATCGGGACTAGGCGATGCCGCCAATTTCGTGAGTTCTTCCTTGCGGACTTTTCCAGTTGGAGTAAGCGGTAGTTCGCGAACCAGCGAGATCTGCGAAGGACGTTTATAGGGAGCGAGGTTTCTTGCGGCATGGTCCGCCAACTCGATAGTTGAGGCCGATGAACCCGGCGAGAGTTGAATGAAAGCAACGACCTCCTCACCTCCTTCTGCCCCTTGCACTAATCTTCCGATCACGGCGGAATTGACCACCGCAGGATGAGTGTTTAGCACCGCCTCGACCTCTGCCGGGTAAACGTTCATACCGAATCGGACGATTAAATCCTTCGTGCGTCCGACGATAAAAAGGTGCCCGTCTTTTAATTGAGCAAGGTCGCGCGTGTTGAACCATCCTTCTGGATTGATCGCAGCGGCAGTTTCTTCGGGGGCGCGATAATAACCCTTCGCGACGTTTGGACCGCGCACCCATAGTTCGCCCACTTCTCCATCTCCCACTTGTTCGCCGTTCGCACCCACGAACTTGATTTCTACTCCCGGAAGCACTCGTCCTACTGACAAATCCGTGCGAGGCTCATCGACCCTGGCCTGAGCAATGGTGGGCGAACATTCCGTCACGCCATACCCATTGTGCAGGGGCATTCCGAAGAGGTTCTCGACGGTTTCCTTCACCGCCGGTTGCAGCGGTGCGCCGGAAGACGAGATGATTCGAAGCGCCGGAAACTTCAGCGGGCCTGATAACTTCTTTGCCTTCGCGTAGTCAGCTAACAAAGCAAACATTGCCGGAACTCCCAGCACGATCGTGAGCCGATCGCGTTCCAGAGCTGCAAGCGACGCAACTGGATCGAACCGAGGTGACAAATAAAGCGTGGCCCCGCTTAGCAATGTGCCCAGCAGAACTACCGAAAGTCCCACAGCGTGCGACATCGGTAGGACACCATAGAGGCGATCGTCAGGGGTGAGCGAGCGTATCTTCGCCGAAACAGCGGCTATGAATAGCAAATTCCTGTGCGTTAATACGACGCCTTTGGGAAGTCCGGTGGTGCCTGAAGTATAGATTAACGCGGCCACGCGATCGGCGCTGTTCGACGCGATTGGCTCGGGCTCAACCTTTTCATTTAGGTGGCCAACGCCGATAGAACCCAAACTGGCTCTTTCTTCGATGATCGCGCCATGGCGCTTCGCGTGTTGGGCGGCATGCGGAGGGACGCCGGCCATATAAATCACGCGCCGAGCGCCACAGTGATCTCGAATATCGTCGATCTCGCGAGCCGATAACCGTGCATTCGCAAGCACGGGCCAGGCATCGATGCCAGTCAATGCCAGGAAGATTGCAACAAACGCGCGGCAATTCTCACACACCAGCAAAACTCGATCGCCGGGGCGCACACCCAAGTCTCGCAGCCAGAGGCTCGTTTCTTTCACCACTTTATCCAGTTGCCCGTAAGTCAGCGATCCGGAAGTTTCGACCACAGCCAGCCGGTCAATGGAGCTCTCCGCCCAAGGCTTGATAATATCGTTGATATTCTCGGGCAGGGATTTCAGGAGATCGGACGCTTGGATATCAGCCATGTCGTACAGCCGGAGTCATTGGCGAAAGATTAGAAGCGTTGGTCTTTCTGGATACTAAAAGTTGCAGCCACTTGCGATAGACGGATGCGGCGGAAGCCTGCCAAGTGCCCCGCAGCGAACCGGCAACCGTGGACTCGGGAAATTCTTCCAGGAGTTGCTCGCGCGGGCTCGTTATGACTTTGTCGCGGAACTCGGAAAGAAGTTTAGTGGCCGCATCGTCGAAATATCCATGCGGCATAGTGGGATACGTTTCTCTCTCCCGTCTGAGAAATCTCTTTACGTCTCTGCGGTACTCTTTCAAGAGAGTTCGGGTGCCATACTCCGGATGGCCTTGAAAATGAACGAACAGGCTATCTTTTTTCTTCTTCACGAATAGATCAACGCCCGCTTGCGCCGATTGCAAAAGGATTTCATAACCGCAGGAATTCAGCGCATCGGCGCGCACTTCGTTCCACCTTGAGTGGGGAATTTGTATCATTTCCCCGGTGCCAGCCGTAAGTGCATGTTCTCGCGCTTTCTTGTATTGGAACACGCCGAACTGCTTATCGCGGAGCGGGTGGCGGGGGATGCCATCGCCATGCAGCACGCCTGCGTGAGCCGCTAAACATGACAAAACCGTAGAGGCCGTGTTTTTCTCGGCCCAATCGAGAACTTCAGTCAAAATAGGCCAATAAGGCTCGTTGCGCAAATCGGGTTGGCGGGGTTCAGTTCCAGTCATGATCATGCCATCAAACCGGCCGTGCAAGAGATCTTCGATATCAAAATAGTAGTTGTTTAGATGGCGCTGCCCTGCGTCCCCTCGCGGAAGATCGGGCAGCGAGAAGAGTTTGAGCGAAATTGGGATGTCGCCCGCGGCGGCTTCAAGAAGCTCGTAAAATTGTACTTCGGTATCTTCTAGCGCGGCGTCCGGCATGTTGTTAATCAACGCGATTCTGAGATGCTCCGAATCCCTTTCTCGATCGTCCTTGTGTTGAACGGAGCGCGAGCGGTTTTTCTCCGATAGAAGCTTCGGAATCCGCCCTCCGTCGATTACGATTGGCATTTACTAACTCCGGCCGCGCGAACTTTCCGTCCATCGGACTTGCTAGATTGCTTTGTCCAGCGCTTGCGCCAGGTCCGCGATGATGTCGTCAATATGTTCAATCCCCACGCTCAGGCGCAGCATTTCCGGGGTCACGCCCGCTTTCAATTGTTCTTCCGGTGTTAGTTGACGATGCGTCGTGGACGCAGGATGACAAGCCAGTGATTTTGCGTCACCCATGTTGACCATGCGCTTAAATAAACGCAGCGCATCAAAACATTTCACCCCCGTATCGAAGCCGCCCTTCACTCCAAACGTCAGTAGCGAACAACATCGCGTGCCCAAATATCTCTTAGCCATCGGATACAACGGACTATCCGGAAATCCGGCGTAATTGATCCAGGCGACGCGGCTGTGGTCGCGAAGAAATTCAGCTACCTTGCGGGCGTTCTCCACGTGCCGCTCAACGCGCAACGCCATTGTCTCGATTCCTTGCAGCAACAAAAAACCGTTGAAGGGCGAAAGTGTAGATCCGGTGTTGCGCTGCGCGACGGTGCGGCAGCGAGCCACATAGGCCGCGGCTCCGTAATGCTCAGTGTAAACCACACCGTGATAGGCGATTTCGGGCACATTCAACATGTAG
>Ga0209006_10004200_pt1 | contig 13082 bp, 11 predicted proteins | sample JacPin_JW_Ref_O2_FD_188567 | JGI IMG/M metagenome (GOLD analysis project Ga0209006, IMG submission 188567) | Forest soil microbial communities from Algoma, Ontario, Canada - Jack Pine, Ontario site 1_JW_Ref_O2 (SPAdes) (version 2) | ecosystem: Environmental > Terrestrial > Soil > Boreal... | reverse complement strand
CGGCAACGAGGACTGGCGCAGGCGGGTCGATGGCGCGCGCCGCAAGATCGAAATAGCCGCGCGCCGCCCGAGCCACGGCATCGCGGTCGGCGGCAGACGCCCGCTGCAGCCGGGCGGTAGTGACTTTTGCGCGGATGGCTGCCCGCATCGACAGGAAGAAGGGGAGCATGGTGAGTGCATCAAGATTCTCGATCCGGCGCGCTTCGACGAGATAGCGGTTGAGGACGATATTGGCCGCGGGCGCGAGGCCGCGCTCGAGCAGGTCCATCAGCAGAAAGGCGAGATCGTAAAAGACATCGCCTGACGCGATCACGTCGCTGAACTCGATCGCATCGAAGAGAACCGGTCTGCCGTCGATCAGCACGATATTGCCGAGATGCAGATCGCCATGGATGCGGCGCACGAAGCCCTGCCGTCCACGTTCGCGCAACAGCGGCAGAATGCGCTGGTAGGTCGCGTGGCTGGCGCGGGTGAGTGCATTGCCTGCGGCGGCGGGAAAAATCTCAGGGTGCTGCGCAAACGCTTCGGCATGTTCGTCGATGTAGCTACCCAGGGCCGCGATCCAGCGCTCGGCATCGACCGGTGGCGGTTGGGAGTGCGGTGTGTTGGCATGCGCGTCCGCGACGACGCGGCCGAGCGCGTCCGCCAACGTTTCATCGATCTCGGCCGCGATGTGGTCCAGCGTCCGTTGCTCATCGAAGCGGCGCATGTCCACCGCCCATTCGACCGGGGTGCCGTTCCCGCTGAGCGCGAGCTTTCCAGAGGTCTCGCGGGTGATGGCGAGGACGCCGCGATAGATGCCCGGCGCGTAGGGGGCATTCACCGCCATCTCGGCCTCGCAAGCCCGCCGGCGCTTGGCGAGCGTCGAATAGTCTAGGAAGGGAAAGCGCACGGCGCGTTTGACCTTGATGGCGCGATCGCCGGCGAGAAAGACGGACGCCGCATGGGTATCGATCCGTTTGACCTCCTGACCATTGTGGGTCGCCGGATCGGCCAGGAAGCCGAAGACCTCCTGTTGGTTCTCGCTATCTTCGCTCATCGGCCGAAACTCCCTGCGCCGAGCCACTTTGGATCGCCGCAGCGCGTCCAAAGGGCTGGACTAACGGCGCGTATCGCGGCAATCAAAGCTTGTAACGCGGAGCGCCGCTCGTCGGCGAGGCTCCATCGCGGAGATGCCGATGCGCGGGAAGGACAACATTCGTACCGCCGCCGAAATTTTGGTGGATCAATTGCAGGTCCACGGCGTGCGCCATGTGTTCTGCGTTCCGGGCGAGAGCTATCTCGCCGTGCTCGATGCCTTTCATGACAGCGATTTGGCCGTCACGGTGTGCCGCCAGGAGGGCGGCGCGGCGATGATGGCGGAGGCGGTGGGCAAGATAACCGGCCAGCCCGGCGTGTGTTTTGTCACCCGCGGACCGGGCGCCACCAATGCCTCGCCCGGCATTCACATCGCCCGTCAGGATTCGACGCCGCTGGTCATGTTCGTCGGCCAGGTGGCCCGCGACATGCGCGAGCGCGAGGCGTTTCAGGAAATCGACTACCGCGCCATGTACGGCTCGATGACCAAATGGGCGACGGAGATCGACGATCCGGCCCGCATCCCGGAAATCGTTTCGCGCGCCTTCTATACGGCGGCGAACGGCCGGCCGGGGCCGGTCGTCGTCAGTCTGCCCGAGGACATGCTGACCGAGCGCGTCGGCGTCGATGACGCGCCCGTCTACGTGCCGGTCGAGACCTCGCCGGGTCCGGCGGACATGGCGAAATTCGGCGAGCTCCTCGGCGCCGCGCGATCGCCGATCTTGATCCTGGGCGGCAGCCGCTGGTCGCAGGAGGCGAGCGATCGGCTCGCGCGCTTTGCCGAGACATTGGCGCTGCCGGTGTGCACGACCTTTCGCCGCCTGCACCTCTTCGACGCGCTGCATCCCTGTTATGCCGGCGATCTCGGCATCGGTCCCAACCCGCGGCTGGTCGATCGCATCAATGCGTCCGACCTTGTCGTGCTGATCGGCGGCCGCATGGGCGAACTGCCGTCGCAGAGCTATTCGCTGTTCAACATCCCGCGGCCGCAGATGAAGTTCGTGCATGTTCATCCCGGCGCGGAAGAGCTTGGGCGCGTCTACAGCCCGACGCTGCCGATCCACGCGACGCCGACCGGGTTTGCGGCGGCGCTGGAGACACTCGACATGCCGCTCGGCTTGCAGGGCGATGCCGAAGCCGCGCACGCGGAATATTTGTCCTGGACCGAGGCGCCGACCGAGCAGCCCGGCGCCGTCAATCTCGGCGCCATCATGGTGTGGTTGCGCGAATATCTTCCCGAGGAAGCCATCATCTGCAACGGCGCCGGCAACTATGCCGCCTGGATTCATCGCTTCTTTCGTTTCCGCCGGTTCGGGCAACATATCGCACCCACGTCAGGCTCGATGGGCTATGGCGTGCCGGCGGCGGTGGCAATGAAAAGGCTTTATCCGGAGCGGCCGGTGGTCTGCATCGCCGGCGACGGCGACTTTCTCATGAACGGCCAGGAATTCGCCACCGCCGTGCAATACGATCTGCCGTTCGTCGTCGTCATTGCCGACAACGGCATTTACGGCACCATACGCATGCATCAAGAGCGCGAATATCCGGGCCGGACAATCGCGACCGAATTGCGCAATCCGGACTTCGCCGCTTATGCGCGGGCCTTCGGCGGCTTCGGCATCGACGTCGCGAATACGGCGGAGTTTCCGGCCGCGTTCAAGGAGGCGCAGGCGTCCGGCAAACCCGCGATCATCCGGCTGGCGATTGATCCCGAGGCGATCACCCCGATGACGACGCTGACCAAGATCCGCGCCAAGTCGCTGGCGCAGCGGGGCGAGTAGGGCTTATCCGGCTTCGTCGTCATTGCGAGCCAACGGGTCCGGCCCATAGTGGCCGGCCCGATGATAAACTCTGCGAAGCAATCCAGGCTGCGGCGAGGAACTGGATTGCTTCGTCGCTTTGCTCCTCGCAATGACGCGGCCAGTTCGCGAAAGCGCGAAGCGGCTCAGTGAAACGTCACTTCCGCATTGGCCGCCGGATAGTCGTCGGTAAACGGCTTCTGCGGTCCGATCTTCCCGATACTGATGGCGGTCGGCGCGCTCACGTCGGCCTCGACCGGCCCGCTCGCATCGAAGGCGGTGAATTCGTAAGGCAGGCCGTTGCCGGCGAGAAACGACGGCTGATCGACGATGTGCATGTGCAGATGCGGCTCGGCGGAGCTGCCGCTGTTGCCGACATGGCCGAGGATGTCGCCGATGCCCACCGTGTCGCCGACCTTCACGCGCACCGTGCCAGGCTTCATGTGCGCGTAGAGCACGTAATGGCGCGGGGCGATCTCGACGACGACATGATTGCCGCCCGCATTGTCGAAGCCAAGCTCGACGGCGTATTTGCCGGAATGGGGAATATTCTCGGGCAGGCCGTCGGCCATGTCGACCACCGTGCCGGTCGCCACGCTGTAGATCGGCTGGTCGTAACAGAAATAGCTTTCGTTCTTGTCCTCGGGGCCCTTCCAGGTCGTGAAGTTGCCGTCGATTTTTTGAATTTGCACCCAGTCGATGGCGTAGCGCTGTGCCAGAAAGGCGCGACCGTCGGTGATCAGGATCGCCCGGCGGTGGGCGGCGTCGGCGGCGTTGCTGAGCGAATCGCCCGCCATCCATACCCCGCGCAAAGGCGGCGCGACAACGATCGGTTTCTCGTCGGAGACCACGAGCGGCTTGAGCACAATGTCGTGCTTGCCGCCGTCGTCGGCGATCACGTGCAGCGTGTGCGCGATCACTGCCGGCGCCGTTTCGGTGCCGAGATCGAGCAGGAAATAAACGACCAGGCTTCGGCCGGCGGCGATCGTGCGGCTCTCCGGTCCGGCAACCGGATCCCAGGGGCCGAGATGCGCCATCATGCCGGCGAGCGTCGTGCCGGAAAATGAGAGCCGCGCCGGGCCAGCCTCGGCGTCGATCGAGTCGAGCACGTACGACCGCTTCGAGAAGTTCACGACCAGCATCTCGTAGGCGAGCTTGGTGGCGCCGTATTGGACGATCGGCGCCGGCTCGGCGAGGAACGAGATCCGCAGTTGCGGCGGGCGCGGATCGGCCGCAGCCGCAGGATGCGCAAAAAACGCGGTGGCGAACACCAACAGCAGCAGGCGCGCGAAAGCCATGTCTCTTTCCCGGAATTGTCTTCGGTTCGGACGTGTGAAGGCCGATCCTAGCTCTTTCGTGTGACCGCGAGCGATCTCTTTTTCCACCGACGGTCACGCTAGCGTTGAATCATGGTTCAGATATTCTATAGAAGGCATCCGAATCGATCCGACGGAGCGTCTTGCCCTATCGCCGCACCGAAAACGTCGTACGCCGGCTGGCTGCGCGCCACGATGCGATCATCGCGGCGGCGCGACAGACGGCCAGTGAGGGAGGGATGGCGGCGGTGCAGATTGCCGCGGTCGCCGCCCGGGCCGGCATCGCGGCCGGCACCGTCTACCGCTACTTTCCCGCCAAGACCGATCTCGTCGCGGCGCTGTTGACGGAGATTGCCGAGAGCGAGATCGACGCGGTGCGCCGCGCCGCTGCCGGCGCGCCGGGGCCGCTCTCGGGCTTGTCGGCGGCGATCATGACATTTGCAGCCCGCGCGCTGCGCGATCGTAGGCTCTGCTTTGCCGCCATCGCCGAGCCGATCGACGCCGAGCTTGATGCGGCACGGCTCGGTTTTCGCAAATCGCTGGCGGCCGAATTCGCTGGCCGGATCGAAGCCGCGATCGCCGAGGGCCGTTTGCCGGCGCAGGATGTGGCGGTTGCCGTGGCCGGTATCACCGGCCTGTTGATCGAAGGCCTGATCGGCCCGTTGGCGCCGGACCCGGCCGGCCGCGAGCGCGATATCGTGCAAGCGCTCACGCTCGCGGCGCTGCGTTCGCTCGGCGTGGCCGATGCCCGCGCCCGCGGACTCGTGGTGCAGACGACGATGCCGGCGGAACTGGCAAAGTCCGCGGACGTGGCGAGGTCCCCGGACCAGGCTAAATCAACGGAATGAGGGACGACCGGCCGTTACGCCGGTCGTCCCTCACGTCAGCTGCCCGATCCGGAAAGCACGTCGCCGAAGAACTGCCAGGTCGTGCCGTCGAATTTCATAAGCTGCATTTGCTTGACCGGAGCAAAATCGGTCTCGCTCGTGGATATGACGATGCCGGGCAGCAGCATCGGCAATTTCAGATCATGAAGGCTGGCGGCCTGCTTCATGACATTCTCGCGGGTGAGGTTATCGCCGCAGGCCCGCAACACGGCCACCATCGTTTGCGCGACCGAATAACCGGTGACGTTGTTGTTGTCGGTCAGGTTGCCGGCGGCATTGTATTTTTTCATCCAATCCAGCCACTCCTTGTATTCCGGCGTATTGGCCCATTGCGGATCGGTGGGCTCTTTGAGATAGCCGGCGGAGATGATGCCGATGCCCTTCTCGGGACCGGCGGGCTTGAGGACGGCGCCGACGGAAGCTGACACGTTGGTGAGGAAGTTGGTCGGTTTCCAGCCGATGTCGAACACCTTGCGGATCGCCTGCGCGGCGAATTTCGGGGTAGCGGCCGTCAACAGCGTATCGGCGCCGCTGCCCTGCAGCGATACGACCTGAGAGTCCACCGTCGGGTCGGTGGTCTCGTAGCTTTTGATCGCGACGATCATCGTGTCGGCTTTGTCGCCCAAGCCTTCACGCAGGCCGACCAGATAATCCTTGCCGAAATCGTCGTTCTGATAAAGCACCGCGACCTTGGCGTTCGGCAGGTTCTTGAGAATGTAGCGGCCGTAGATGCGCGCTTCGATGCGGTAGCTGGGCTGCCAGCCCATGGTCCAGGGATGATTTTTAGGATCGTTCCACTTGTCGGCGCCGGTGGCGACGAAGAGCTGCGGCACCTTGTTCTCGTTGGCATAAGCCTGGATCGCCGTGTTGGGCGGGGTGCCGAGCGTGTTGAACAGCGCCAGAACCTGATCGTCCTCGACCATCTTGCGCACCAGCTCGACGGTCTTCGGCGGGCTGTAGCCGTCGTCGCGGGTGATGAAATTGATCCTGCGACCGTTGATGCCGCTCTGCTCGTTGATCATGTTGAAATAGGCGACCTCGGCCTTGCCGATCGCCCCATAGGCCGAGGCCGGCCCGCTATAGGGCATGGTGTTGCCGAGCTTGATTTCGGCGTCGCTGGCGCCGGGCCCGTACTGACCCGCCGCGTACGCCAGTCCGCCGGCGAGAACGAGGCTCGCCGCGGACAGCGCGCATGCAGACAACGTCCTCGAGGTCCTCTGCTTGGGTGACATGATTTCCTCCGTGTTTTGTTGGGTTTGTCTTTTTATATCGTCTTCCGTTTTCTGAGCCTATACGCGGCTAACTGTTGCGGTCGATCCCCCGAAGGGCGGGTGAGGGAGGAAAAATCATGGCGAATTTCCTCCGTCCTTCCGCTTGCGGTGTGCGCCCGTCCATTGGGCCAGGCGCGCGAGCCAGGGCTTGATTGAGCCGACGACGCCATGCGGCATAGTGTACATGCACACAAGCATGGCGAGCCCGTAGATCGCCCAAGGGGCGGCATCGGAAATGTCGTTGGCGAAGTTGGGGACAAACTGGATGAAAAATCCGCCGACGATGGCTCCGCCGATGGTCGAGATGCCGCCGACCGCCGCCCCCACCAGGAACGATATCGATAAAAACAGGCTGTAGCTTTCGGGTGAGACGTAGCCGATGGCGATGGCCGAAAGCGCACCGGCGACGGCGGTGAACAATGTGCTGGTGCCGAAGGCGAGCGTCTTATAGCGCGCGGTGTCGATCCCCATGGCGGCGGCGGCGATCGGATGATCGCGGATCGCAACCCACGCCCGGCCGGTGCGGCCGTTGAGCATGTTGGCGGCGACGCGGATGGCAAGGAGCAGCGCAACGAGCGCGATCAGATAAAGCCAGCGGTCCTGGTTGAGGCCGAGACCGGCCGGCGGCACCGGTTTGACGAGATTGATGCCCTGTTGGCCGCCGGTCCAGGTGTCGAAATATTTCAGCAATTGCGGCGTTGCCAGCGCCATCGCCAGCGTGACCAGGGCCAGATAGGGCCCCTCGAAGCGCAAGGCCGGCAATCCGAACAGGACGCCGAGCACGAAGCCGACAAACCCCGCGGCCGGTAGCGTCGCCCAATAGGGCACGCCATAGCGGTGCATCAGGATGGCGGCAGTGTAGGCGCCGGCGGCAAAGAATCCGCCGTGGCCCAGCGAGATCTGGCCGTTGTATCCGGTCAGGATGTTGAGGCCGAGCACGGCGATGGCGTAGATCATCACCAGCGTCAGCTCGAACACGTGATATTTGCTCAGCGCGAAGGGAAGCGCGGCGGCGATGACGATCGCGAGAATCGCGAACGCCCATCGCCCGGTTCCCGCCGTTGCAAAGCCGAAGCGCTCGGTGCCGAGCGGTGTGCGGGCGATAGCGGCGGAGCTTTTGTCCATCTCACACCCGCCGCACGATTGCGGTGCCGAACAGCCCGTTCGGTTTGAACACCAGCACGAGGATGATCAAGGCCAGCGCCACGGTGAGCTTGAGCTGACTAGCGATCAGATAGGTGCCGACGAGATTTTCCGTGACGCCGACGATCAGCCCGCCGACCACGGCACCCACCGGGCTCGTGATGCCGCCGAGGAGCGCGCCGGCAAAGGCATAAAGCAATACCCCGCTCATCATGTTGGGATCGAGAAACAGCACCGGCGCGACCATGATGCCGGCGGTCGCACCGATGGCGGCCGCAAGGCCCCAGCCGATCGCCAGCATGTGCCCGACGCGAATGCCGCACAGCCGCGCGGACGTCGGATTCTGCGCCGCCGCGCGCATCGCCAATCCGGTCGAGGTGTAGCGGAAAAACAGGAACAACAGGACCAGCATGATCAGCGTCACCGCGATCACGCCGAGGTCGCGCGTGGTGATCAGCGCGTGCAGCAGCGGTCGATCCGGGAACGGACTGGGGAAATCCTGAACCGTATAGGTGTAGATCCAGCCGGCGACCGAATTGACGATCAGCAACAGCCCGATGGTGACGATGACCGCTGCCAGGACCGGCGCGTTTTCTACCGGCCGGATGATCACGCGCTCGATAAGCATGCCGCCCGCGAAGGAGACCGCGAGGGTGAGCGCAAACGCTCCCCAGAACGGCAGCCCGGCATTGACCAGCGTCCAGGCAATGTAGGTGGAGAACATCGCCATTTCGCCTTGCGCGAAGTTCACCAGGTCGGTCGAGCGATAGATCATCACCAGCGCCAGCGCGACGCTGGCGTAGACCGAACCGGCGGCCAGACCCGAGAATACCTGCTGCAGGAACTCGTGCACGCTGCGCCCCCTCAGTAGCCGAGATACGCGCGGCGGATCTGCGGATCGTCGGCCAGCGCCTTGGCGCTCCCCGAAGCCACCACATAGCCGGTCTCGAGCAGATAGGCGTGGTCGGCGAGTTCGAGCGCCAGATTGGCGTTCTGTTCGACCAACAGAACGCTGACGCGTTCCTCCTTTTTGATGCGCTCGACGATCTTGAAAATGTCCTCGACCACGCGTGGGGCCAGACCAAAGGATGGCTCGTCGAGGACCAGGAGGCGGGGTTGCATCATCAGGGCCCGCGCGATCGCCAGCATCTGCTGCTCGCCGCCGGACAGCGCGCCCCCTTGCTGCCGGCGGCGTTGGGCGAGGATCGGGAAATAGCCGTACATGCGCTCGATGTTGGTCGGCGCCTCGCGCAGCCGCGTATAGCCGCCGAGTCGGAGATTTTCCTCGACGGTCAGCCCGACGAAGGTGCCGCGCCCTTCCGGCACGTGCGCCACCCCGAGGCCGGCAATGTCCTCGGTGGCGCGCCGCTCCAGCCTTTTGCCGGCGAAGACGATCTCGCCTTCCACCCGCACCATGCCGCAGATGGCACGCAGCGTCGTGGTCTTGCCGGCGCCGTTGGCGCCGAGAAGGACAGTCATGCCGCCTTCCTCGACCGCCAGGTCGATCCCGTGCACGACCTCCGATTGGCCGTAAAAGGCCTTCAGTCCGTGTAGCTGCAGGATCGGCGCCATCAATGCCGCGGCCCCAGATAGGCCTCGGTGACGGCCGAATTGTTGCGCACCGCATCCGGCGGTCCGTCGGCGATCACCCGACCGAAATTGAGCACGACGACCTGATCCGACAGGCTCATCACCAGGCCCATGTGGTGCTCAACGAGCAAGACGGTGATGCCGAGGCGGTCGCGGACGGCGCGGATCAAGACGCCGAGTTCCATGACCTCCTCATGGTTCAGACCGCCGGCCGGTTCGTCGAGCAACAACAACGCGGGCCTGCCGGCGAGCGCGCGGGCCAGCTCGACACGCTTGCGAACGCCGAGCGCAAGCTTGGCGGCCGGCTGCTCGGCCACGCCTTCCAGACCGACGAACGCCAGCATGGCGCGGGCGGTCTCGTCGAGTTGACGCTCTTCGGCACGGGTCGACGGCAGGGTGAAGGCGTCGGCGAGGGGACTGTTGCGGCCGCGGGCATGGGCGCCCACTTTCACGTTGTCGAGCACCGACATCGACGCGAACAACGTGGAAGCCTGGAACGTGCGCCCGATACCCAACGCGGCGATGTCGCAAGCCGCGCACTGGCGCAGCGATCGTCCGTTAAGACGAATGTCGCCGCGACTCGGTCGATAGAGTTTGCCGAGACAATTGAACAACGTGGTCTTGCCGGCGCCGTTCGGCCCGATCAGGCCGACGATGCGTCCGGGCGGTATCTCGAAGGTCACTCCGTCGAGGGCGACGATGCCGCCAAAGCGCATGCCAACGTCGGCGACTTCCAACAATGCCGACGGCGCGGCGCCGGCGTCCGCCGCTCCATGCGGGATGTCGGTCATGCCGCGTGACGCGTCATGGCGAAATCTTCCTCCGTGACCCTCCGTCTTGATTATTGAGACATTCCTTGCCCCGGGGCTGACCGAAGACCAGCGCGCGGGGGACGGGTGATTGAGGGCCAAGCGGAGCGTGACACGAGCGGCGTCCGCGCGTCAACGACGCGTGTGTCGCGATTGCGCGGCGCGCAAAAGTTTAAGCGCGTTCAAAATGCGCGTTTGGAAATCGGAGGCCGCGTGTGGCCCTTCCGCTGATTGACGACCGTCCGAACTGTTCCGGTTGGCGGCCGAATCTTGGGGCTAGAGCGCGATGGCTTTAACTGAGATCGACATCGCACTCTAGCTCTTTGGTGGAGCATGATCTTTTCGGAAAACCGGGTTCCACCCGTCGGGTCAAGCCCGAGGGCATGCTTTTCCGGATCATGCCCTAATGCGACATCAGCACCGGTGCGGTCATCGAACGGAATATGCTGCGGGTTACGCCGCCGAGGATGAATTCGCGCAGCCGCGAGTGGCCGTAGCCTCCCATGACGATGAAATCGCTGCCTGCGTCCGCCGCGTGCGAGAGCAGAATGTCGGCGACATCGACGTCGCCTAGCGCGGTGCGCCGCACATCGACATTGAGGCCGTGCCTTGCCAGATGCGCGGCCATGTCGGCGCCGGCGATCTCGTCCTGCTTGCCGCGCTCGTTGGCAACGATCACCACCTCGACGCGTCCCGCTTTGCTCAACAACGGCATGGCGTCGGCGATGGCGCGCGCGGCCGCGCGGCTGCCGTCCCAGCACACCATCACGTTGTCGAGCTTGAGCGGCGCCTTTTGGATGTAGGGAACGATGATCACCGGCCGGCCGGATTCGAACAACGCCGACTCAGCGATGATCTCCTCGATCGCGCTGGAGTCCGGCTCGACCTGACCGACGATGGACAGGTCGAACCGCCGCGCGATGCGGCTGAACTGCTCGCCGACGCCGCCGAAGTTTGCATTCAATGTCAGCGGCTCGGCGCTGACGCCGGCGCGCGCGCAGGCGGCGTTGAAGCGGTCAAGGGTCGCGCGCGTCGCCGCCTGGTTGTCGCGCTCCTGCGCTTCGATCACGTCGGCCGGGATATAGCCGGCGCCGGACACCGGGATGATCGGATCGTAGAGGAAAGCGACACCGGCCAGATGGGCATCGAATGTGGCGGCGACCGAGATGGCATAATCGCAAGCTGGACTGGCCTTCTCACCGACGTTGAGATTGACGACAATGTCTTTGATCATATTTGGAGGCTCCATCGTTCCAGAGCCCGAATGAATTTCATTCGGTCGTGAATCTTATCGGTTCCATCGGTGGCACGCACTTGCGTGGCACGCATTGATGCTACGCGCGGCCGCGCTCGCGTTTGCGCCAGATCAAGAAACGGCGCAGAGAGCCTATTTCTTGATATTGCCCTCGGCGTCGAATTGCTTGATGTAAGCCCACAGGTCCTTGACGTCCTGTTCGTTCTTGATGCCGGCAAAAATCATCTTGGTGCCGGGAATCTTGGCCCGCGGATCCTTGATGTATTCCGCGAAGGTTTCCTCGTTCCACACGATTCCGGAATTCTTGTTGGCGTCGGAATAGCTGTAGCCAGCGACGCTGCCCGAGTGGCGGCCGTCAAGACCGTCGAGCTCAGGGCCGACCAAATTCGTCGCGCCGGGGCCGATCTTGTGGCATATGCCGCATTTCTTGAAAACGAGGGCGCCTTTTTCGACGTCCTGCGCTGCTGCGATTCCGGCCGTCGTGGCCGTGAGCAGGGCGGCGGCAATCAGTGTCTTGACCATCAGGGTCCTCTTGAATAAGCCGGCGGCGGAGCGCCGCGGCGATGGCGAGCTTTCACGGAGCATGATCTTTTCGGAACCGGTGTCCACTTTTCCGGATCATGCCGGACGACATCAACCGCCTCTACACCGAAGCGATCGGACGCTCTGGGTTACTGCCGGAGCATGACGGTTTCCGGAAATCCGGTTTCTTTTGGATCGTGCTCCAGGTTAGCGAGTTCCCCGCCGTTGAAGCGCTCGGAAACCCGTGTGTCAACGGGCCAATTCGCGCCCCTGGTTCGCAGAGCGGAAAGGGGCCGTGCCGCGCTGCGTTGCCGGCGCGCGTCCCGCGATGCCGGGGCAAACACCAGGCACGAAATGTCCGGTGGATGACAGACAGCATCCTTTGCGTCTGTTACGCGTCCCACGCTATGGCGGTTCTTGGTCATCGCCGCGCGGGGTGCGCGGCGGTTCGTTTTTTGGGGAAGCGGCATGGACGGTCTGGTGCGGTCGACGATCGGCTTTGTGGAGGATCATCGGGCCTGGGCCGTTCCGATCGTCTTCGTCCTGGCCTTCTGCGAATCGTTCGCCTTCGTGTCGTTGCTGGTTCCGGCAACGGCGGTTCTGCTCGGCCTCGGTGGGCTGATCGCGGCGGCTCAGTTCAGCTTCTGGCCGATCTGGCTCGCCGCGGTGGCCGGCGCGATCGCCGGCGACTGGCTCGCCTATTGGCTGGCTTTGGTCTTCAAGGATCGGCTGCTGCAGATGTGGCCGTTGGCGGGTCACCCGGATCTGGTCAGACGCAGCGTCGCCTTCTTCAACAAATGGGGCATGCTCGCTGTCTTTGTGGGGCGCTTCTTCGGCCCGTTCCGCGCCGTGGTGCCGCTGATCGCCGGGCTCAATGCGATGCCTTGGCTCAATTTCCAAATCGCCAATGTGGCATCGGCCGCATTATGGGCGGCCGGCATCCTGTTGCCGGGCTTCGTTGGCGTGCGCTGGCTGATGGATTGATCTGTGGTTCCGCCGCGGCAACGCGGCTACACCGGCGCCTGGGTTTGCCCATATAATACCCATCCTCACGTCAACCATATCGGACGGACTGAATGACGGTCGCAATGCCCAAGCTCGACGATGCGGTGCTCGCGCGTCGCGCCGATATCGTCGCGGGGCTCAAACGCATCGTGCCGGGCGAGGGGGTGATCGCATCCGAGGAGGCCATGCGGCCGTACGAGAGCGATGGCCTTACCGCGTATCGGGCGCTCCCCATGGTCGTCGTGCTGCCGGAGACGACCGAACAGGTGTCCGCCGTGTTGGCCTACTGCCATCGCGAGGGCGTGAAAGTGGTGCCGCGCGGGGCAGGGACGTCGCTGTCCGGCGGCGCGCTGCCGCTCGGCGACGGCGTGCTGCTCGGCATGGCCAAGTTCAAGCGCATCCGCGCCA
>Ga0209006_10004199_pt1 | contig 13088 bp, 14 predicted proteins | sample JacPin_JW_Ref_O2_FD_188567 | JGI IMG/M metagenome (GOLD analysis project Ga0209006, IMG submission 188567) | Forest soil microbial communities from Algoma, Ontario, Canada - Jack Pine, Ontario site 1_JW_Ref_O2 (SPAdes) (version 2) | ecosystem: Environmental > Terrestrial > Soil > Boreal... | reverse complement strand
TGCCGAGCATGCCGACCTTGCCGTTGGCCTCCGGAACGTTCTTGACCAGCCAGTCGATGGTGTCGTACGTATCGGTGGAGTGATCGACCGGCGTCGGATTCAGCGGACCGTGCAGCGGACGGTTCATCACATATTCGCCTTCGGATCCATATTTGCCGCGCACGTCCTGCACCACGCGAATGTAGCCGCCTTCGACAATCACGTCGGTGGGATTGTCGTAACCTTCGAGAATTGGTCCGAGGTGCGAACTCTGCGCCTGCCCCGTCTGCTGTTTCGCGCTGTAAGGAGTACGCGTAAGCAGCATAGGAGCGTTCTTCGCGCCTTTGGGGATGACGATCACCGTAAACAACTTGACCCCGTCGCGCATGGGAATCATCACATCACGCTTGATGTAGTCGAAGCTGTCGGTCGCAGGAGTCAGCGTCGCTGGCGTTTCGCTGGGAAAACTGGATTGTGAAGGGGTCTGAGCGCCAGCCAGTTGGATCGCTAGAACAGCGGTAAAAAACTGAAGAAAAAAAACGGATGTGCGAAAGCGCATTATGCGGGATCCTTGGTCATTCGGATTTATCTCAAAAGCCGGCCTTTGCTGCAAAGTTCAAAATTATAGCGGATGCGCTAACGGCAAATATCTGCCAATTCTTTCTCCGGCTTTTGCGGCATGGATATGGGTGAAGACGGATAAGTCAGCTTTCTGGCATTCATCAGTTGGTCCAGGAACGTGCCGCCGTTTAGCGCGCCTTCGCGAGGATCGATGGCATACGCGGCATCGCTCTCCGCTTCCTGCAACGTGACAAACTGAAACCCTTTTTTCTTCAGCAGATCGAAAGCCTCGGGGAGGATCGTGCTGCTGAACGATCCCAGGTGCAGCAGGAGGACGTAGTTGATGTCGCGGCCAAAAACAATTTTCGACAGTTCGCGATAATGATCGATCTCGGCCGACGCTGTGCTGAGATAGCTGGTTCGCAGCCAATCCATTCCCTTAGCATCGCTTTTCGCCGCACAGCGCGCGTAGGCCGTGTTCCAGAAATAGTCGCCCCATTCCATCGTTACCTGCGCGACCTTGTATCCATGAGTTTTGAGATAGTCGCGCACCGCGTTGCGTTTCTCCACCGTGTCACCCTCGCGAAGAAACGGATAACGCAGCCAGTGCCAATCGCCTGACGGGTCGAGCAACTCGAGCGCCGGTTCGTTTTCCGCGATCTCGCGCTCGAACGCCTCCGTGGCGTTCTGATTCAAATCGAGGTGCGAATAGGTGTGATTGCCGACCGGTTCCGCGGAGGCCCATAACTTCAACGCGTCGGCGCCATCCTGGCTGTCTTCCAGCCTCCTGGCGTTGATGAATCCATACGCCGGAGGAATGTGCCAGTTTTTCAAGATCGCAAGTGTGTCTTTCGCGATCTCGACTCGCATCACTCCCGGCGGCAGTTCTCCGTTCAGCGGAAGATCGTCGAAGGTGATGGCAATCTTCTGAGCGGCACAAAACGGATGCGCGCACAGTATGAGCAACATCGACAACCGACAGCCAAGCCGCAGCCAATTTTTCATAGCGACAGTCTACTGCATGGAATCGATGCGACGAGATAATGCGAATTGCCGCTGCACGGCTTGCGGTTCTATGGCACATTAGAGATTCATGCCCGCACCCGACCCGAGAGCCGGACGCGCCGCGTTCACTCATCCTGCGTTTACGCTGTTTCAGATCGCGCGCTTTCTCATCGTCGCCGCCATGGAGATGCAGGCGGTCGCCGTTGGCTGGCAGGTTTATGAAATCACCAAGCGGCCGCTGGATCTCGGCCTGGTTGGACTGGCGCAGTTTCTTCCGGGCATCCTGCTGTTCCCGATCTCCGGCCACGCGTCCGATCGTTACGAGCGCCGTAACGTTCTCACTACTTGTTACGCGGGATTCGCGCTGTGTTTCGCATTGTTGCTGGCATTGGCGTGGCGCGGCGTGCATTCGATCGCGGCTATCTATGTAGTGCTGATTCTGCTGGGCGTTTTTCGCTCGTTCAACGGCACGGCGAGCCGATCGATTCTTCCGCAACTTGTTCCGGAGGAACATTTTGCTAACGCCGTGGCCTGGAATGCGACTACATTTCAGGCCGCGACCATTCTCGGTCCATCTTTTGGCGGCATTCTCTACGCGGCGTCTCACGGGCCTTCCGCTGTGTATGCGACCGCGACCATCACCGCGATCGGCGCTTTCGTTTCCACTTTCCGAATCAAGCCGGAGTTGAAGGCCCGTCCGCGGGAGCCAATGACGTTCAAGACTGTCTTCGCCGGATTGGATTTCATCTGGCGCAAGAAACTGATTTTGGGCGCGATTTCGCTGGATCTGTTTGCTGTGCTTCTGGGCGGAGCCGTTGCGCTGCTGCCGGTTTATGCGCGCGAAATTCTGCACACCGGTCCCTGGGGATTGGGATTGCTGCGCACTGCTCCCGGCGTGGGCGCGGCAATTATGGCTGTGGCGCTCGCGCATCGTCCGCTGCGCGGGCGCGCGGGAGCGACGCTGCTTTGGGCCGTGGCGGGCTTCGGAGTGCTCACGATTGTTTTCGGCCTGTCACGCAATCTCACGGTTTCGCTGGTTGCGCTGCTGCTGCTGGGAGCCAGCGACATGATCAGCGTCATCATCCGCGCCACGCTGACGCAGCTTGCGACTCCCGACGAAATGCGAGGGCGCGTCACCGCGGTCGACATGATTTTTATCGGAACGTCGAACGAATTCGGTCAATTCGAGAGCGGCGTGACCGCGCAGTGGTTTGGGACCGTTCCTGCGGTGGTGTTGGGAGGAATCGGAACGCTGTTGGTGATCGGCGTCTGGACCTGGCTGTTTCCGGAGTTGCGGCAGGCGGGCGAGCTGACCTCGATCAAGAATCTGGAATTGAAAGAGGAATCGGAAGAGCGGCGGATCTGAAGTCCAATGTCGAACTCCGGCATTCCCTCTCCGCCCATTCTACGACTACGGGACCGTAGCTAAGAAAACCGATTGAGCAAGTGCAAGGGGAAGGCCCTCAGGGCTTTGCGGGCAGCGGCTGCCAGAGCTCAATCTTGTTTCCATCCGAGTCATAGATCCAGGCAAAGCGACCGTAGGATTCATCCATTCGATTGGGGTCAATCTTTACTCCCTCTTGTTTTAAGCGGTCGAGCAAAGCATCCATATCGTCCACGACGTAGTTGATCATGAAAGGTGCGGGGCTGGGATCGAGATACTTAGTGGAGGCGGGAAAGATAGTCCAAACTGTAACGTGTTCCTTTTGCGGGTCGTCGTGTTCGCGCCACGGAAGCATCGCGCCCTGGCCATTGTCAGCGAGTCCAAGATGCTTCGAATACCATTCGCGCAGCTGATCACGATTAGCGGATTTGAAGAAGATACCGCCGATTCCAAGGACGCGCCCGCGCCGCTCCATTGTGACGGGCGGCTTCGATTTTTCAGGTTGCGGAGATTTCACTTCCTGTCCTCCTGTTGAGCGGGCCGAGATGAGCAACAGTGACCCGAGTGCAATTGTGCTCCAGGCTATTCCGCGCATCGGCGGATTATACCTAAGTTTCGATTCGAATGGAGAAAACGGTTCGCATTGAAGACAGTCGGCGCAACCTGGACGGTGCCCACCGAGGCGCGGACCGTGTTGGGTGCGAAGCTCGGATTCGACAACAGCATAACCACGCTGGTGCCGTCATGAGCGAAGCGTGGAATATTCCATCCGCTAGCCGGATCGGTTAGCGGACTTGCTGCACGAGGAGGATCATGCCGGGACGAAGCACCGCGACGTTGCGATTATCGCGCTTGAGGGCCGCTACGGTGGTGTTGTAGGCGGTGGCGATGGAATAGAGGGTCTCACCGGACTTTACTTTGTGATGAACGATTGCGGCCTGAGCTTCGGCAGAGCCGGTCGAAGATTCTTTGTGCAGAGCGGAGCTGTAGGAAGTAGTCTTGGCCGCGGTCTCAGAGTCTTTGGCTGGATGATTTGCGACCGAAGCGTGAGATCGCTCGGATGCTATCTCGCTCACCCCTGCACTGGGCGCGACCGGAAGGTGAACCGCCAGCACTCTCCGTCCGCGGAGACTATCGCCGTGCAGGCCATTCCAGCGGCGCACCATTTGCGCGGGCACGCCAAAATTATCGGCAACGGTTTCGACCGTATCTCCCTTGTGAACTTTATAGCGAGTGATGCGGCGGGCGTAAGTCTGGGTGTCGCCAGGAGCATGCTTGCCGGGAGCCAGCGGAATCACCAGCCTGGCGTCTGCATCAAGCGCGTCGGTGGCGTCGAGATGATTCACTTCTGCAATCGACTTGACCGTGGTGCGATAGGAGCGGGCGACGGACGCCAAGGTCTCGCCGGAATGCACCGTGTGATAGCGCCACCACAGGCGATCCGCGGAGGGAATCGATGCGATGGACGATTCGTATTGGTCTTTGGTTCCGGAGGGCAGGTGCAGCTCAAACTTCCCCTCGCGCGGCGTGGTTAAACGCAACAGGCGTGGATTCAGATCCTGCAATTGCGATGGAGTCGCGCCCACGCAATCGGCCACCAGGTGCAAGTCCACGGGATAGTCGATGGTTACAGTGTCATACGGCGTAGGACGATCGAGCGCGAGGTCCGACAGGCCGTACTGCGCCGGATTCTTGGCCATGATGGTTACGGCCAGGATGATGGGGACGTAGTTGCGGGTCTCTTTGGGCAGAACGTTGCGCTGGTAGAGCTCCCAGAAATCGGCATAGCCCGTGCGCCTCACCGCAGCCTGTACTGTGCCCGGGCCTGAGTTGTAGGCGGCCATGGCCAGATACCAGTCGCCGAACTGGTTATAAAGATCTTTCAGATGGTGGGCGGCGGCGCGGGTGGACTTTTCGGGGTCCTGACGGTCGTCGATGTAAAGATTGTGTTGCAAGCCGTAGCCTACTCCGCGGCTGCCCATGAACTGCCAGATTCCCCGCGCCCCGGCTCGCGAAACCGCGAGTGGATGAAATCCCGACTCAGCCTGCGCCAGGTAAATCAGATCCTGGGGTACGCCCTCCTCTTTGAGGATGGACACCATCATGTCGTGATAGCGGCCGGAGCGGATAAGCGCGCGCTCGAAAACGCCGCGACCGCGATTGGAAAAGTAGCTGATGTAGCCCGCGACCTGATCGGTCATCATCAGCGGCAGGTCGGAGTGGATGGCTTTGAGTTCGGCTTGCGCCTTGGCCTTCACGTTGGGATCGGCGGCAGGGGTAAGTCCGTTGGTTTCGTCGATCGGTGCAGGTTCCGATTTTTGCGCTTCCGAGTCCGGTCCCGATCCATCGATATTTAATTTGTTCACGCCCTCGACGATGCGGTCGAATTCTTTTTCCAGGCGTTCATCGGAGCGGATATCGAGCTTGCTTTCCAACAGCGCATTCAGGGCGCGATCAAAACTTTCCTTTGCGGCATCGGTTTCGCCCTTCTGAAAGTTGTCCAGCCCGGCTTGATAGTCTTTTTCGACCTGGGCCAGGAGATCAGCCACAGAGTCAGTGGTGGATTCAGCCTGAGGCTGAGGCAGCGCTTGATGGTCTTGTGGTAGGCTCGCCGGTTCCTGGGGCGGTTGCGAAACCTCATCACTCTGGGCTCGCACCTGCGCATTGGGGCCGGGAGCAGGCTTTGGAGTCGTCGAACTCTTTGGCGTGGAACTCAACGACGGCGCGGTCGCGGGAGGCAGCAGCGGTACGGGCTTCTGCGCCGTCTGGCAGGCGCTGCCTGCCACGGCCAGCCCCAGCAGCATCGCCGCTCGCATGTAGATATTTGCAACTCGCATATTTATCTACGAGATACAACGCCATCCAAGCTCAAGCCCGGCATTGTATCAAAATCGTATCTGGCGTACCGCTAACGGTCAACCTTTCCAAAGGCCTATACCAAGGTTACGTTCGGAATCGGGGCTACAGGTGGTGCGCGCTCTCTCTTAAATCAGACGGCGAAACCCGGTCAACGGTTTGATCCCCTACCAGGGTTTCCCGCTCAGACGATAGCCGCTTGTCGTTTATGCGACGGGCTTGATACTCAAACGCGCCAGTAATCGGGACGCCAGTTCTGTATCGTTTTCTTGATGTCGGCAGGGGCACTCTTGCTGGTCAACGCGCGCTCAACCAAACTCGGACACTCGCCATCGGAAGCGAAGCGCAAGGCGACCAACTGACCCTCCGTTAGTTCGGCAACGCGGGAGCGCAAAGGCTCGCTCAGCAGCGCCGCCAGCCGCGCCCGTTCTTCCAGGCGAATAATTCTGTCCTGCAAGCGGGTTGCATAGGTGCGCAATTTGAAAACGGCGATGGCGGCGGCGGTGAGCAGCAGAAACAATCCCGCCGTGTGCAATCCGGGATGACGAATAAAATGTGCGACCGACCAGATCACGGCCAAGCCGAAGACCGGAAGCGCGAAGAAATGATAAAGAGGATCGAGGCGAGTATGATTCGCGAGAGTCTGGGGCGTTTTCTCGGCCATGGGGAGGGCCTCCTAGGAAACGACGTGCCAGTGTAGCAGAGGCGAGAATCCCGCGGGCGCAAGAATGAATCCAACGGAGCTATGAAAGCCATTCAAGTGAAACAGCCCGGCGGTCCTGAAGCAATGGAGTTGGCGGACTTGCCGGTTCCGCAGCCCAAACCGAACGAAGCGGTCGCAAAATTGGCTGCCGCAGGTGTCAACTTTATCGATGTGTACTTCCGCGAGGGGCGCTACAAGGCGCCACTTCCGCTTGTTCTGGGCCAGGAAGGGGCGGGCGAGGTAACCGCTGTCGGCTCGGAGGTTCGCGATCTAAAGGTCGGCGACCGCGTGGCCTGGGTCGGTGCGTTCGGATCGTACGCGGAATATTCCGCCGTTCCCGCGGACCGGCTGGTACGGATTCCCGACGGAGTCAGCGACCAGCAGGCTGCGGCAGCTATGCTCCAGGGCATGACGGCGCATTATTTGTTGTACAGCACCTATCCTCTCAAGCGCGGCGAAACTACGCTGATACATGCGGCGGCTGGCGGAGTAGGATTGCTGCTCACGCAGATGGCACACAACATCGGCGCGCGCGTGATTGCCACGGTTTCGACCGACGAAAAGGCGAAGCTGGCGCGTGCGGCCGGTGCGGACGACGTCATTCTGTATACTCAATCGGATTTTGAAATCGAGACCAGGCGTCTAACCGGGAACAAAGGCGTCGACGTCGTCTATGATTCGGTCGGCAAGACCACATTCGAAAAAGGACTTAACGTCTTGCGCCCGCGGGGAATGATGGTGTTGTTTGGCGGATCGAGCGGCGCAGTTCCTCCCTACGATTTGATCGGGCTGGCGCATAAGGGATCGCTCTACGTGACGCGCCCCACTCTGATGAATTACACTGCCAGCCGCGAAGACTTGGTGGCACACTCGACCGCGGTGTTCGGCATGATTACGTCGGGCAAGCTCAAACTGCGGATCGACCACACATATCCGCTCGCCGAGGCACAACGAGCGCATCGCGAACTGGAAGGCAGAAAGACCACGGGCAAGCTGCTCCTGATTCCTTAATCCAATTCTCTTGGGTCAATCGAGCAACAGAGAGAGCAAATGAAAGCGATCCGAGTCGAGCGCACGGGCGGTCCCGAAGTTATGCAATTAGTGGATCTGCCCGTTCCCGAGCCCAAAGCCAACGAAGCGGTGGTGAGAGTAGCCGCCGCCGGAGTCAACTCCATTGATGCGCAGTTCCGCGAGGGAGTTTTCAAAACGCCGGTGCCGTTTGTGCCGGGACAGGAAGGCGCCGGCGTCGTGACCGCGATTGGCTCCGGCGTAAAGTGCGTGAAAGTTGGAGACCGGGTCGCGTGGAGCGGCACGTTGGGTTCCTACGCGGAGTATGTCGTGGGATTGGCCGAATCCAAAGTTCCGGTGCCATCGTCGGTGAGTGATGAAGACGCCGCCGCAGCGATGCTGCAAGGGTTGACCGCGCACTATCTGTGCCATGACGCATACAAGCTCAAGCCCGGCGACACAGCGTTGGTCCACGCCGCCGCAGGAGGCGTAGGCTTGCTGGTGGTGCAGATGGCGAAGAGCCTCGGTGCGCGCGTCATCGGAACGGTTTCCAGTGAGGAAAAGGCCAGCTTCGCACGCGAGGCCGGCGCCGATGAAGTGATCGTCTTCACCCAGACCGATTTCGAGGCCGAGACGAAGCGTCTGACCGGAGGCAAAGGCGTCGATGTAGTTTATGACGGGGTAGGGAAGGCGACCTTCGCCAAGGGTTTGAACGTGTTGCGCTCGCGGGGGATGCTGGTATTGTTTGGCAATTCGAGCGGGCCGGTTCCTCCGGTCGACCCCGTGACGCTCTCGGAAAAAGGTTCGCTCTACATGGCGCGGACCACTCTGGCCCATTTCACCGCCACCCGCGATGAATTAGTGGCACGGTCGGGCGATGTGTTCTCCATGATCGCGTCAGGCAGTTTGAAGCCGAAGATCGCGAAAACTTATCCCCTGGGTGACGCGGCACAGGCGCACAGAGATTTGGGAGCTCGCAAACTGACGGGGAAGTTGCTGCTGATTCCTTGAATCACCTTCTAGATGAGACGGAGACTCGGAAAGTCCTGACCATACCGATTGGCATCGCGTGTCATAAGTCTGTCCGCTTTGAGCATTGCGTGCGACGCAACGATGAAATCCACTAGCAAGCGCTTGGGCAACCCGCCACCGGATCGTCGCCGACGCGTTGCATATGCGGCGAATCTCGCCGCCGTTAGCTGCCAGATGTCCTCTCCCAACTCGAAATCGACGCTTATTCGCATCTCGCCCAGGAATCTTCCGACAAATTCACCATTCGCCAGTGGATGAGCTGAAAGTTCCGCGAAAACCGGCGCGCTCACAACGAGGGCTCCCTCGGTACGAGCCTTCGACAACTGAGCGGCAATCGCCTTGGCTGAAGGTGCTCCAGACCACACCGGGGACAGAATGTTTGTATCAAGAGCCGTTTTCATTATGCATGGTCTTCATCATTCGTAGTCTTTATCGCTACGCATGTCGTCAATCCAAGCTTTAATGCCTTCTTCACCCCCGGGAAAGGGTCCGAGAATCCCAATATATTTCTCAAACGGATTTTCCTCCGAGCGCGCCGGTCGGATCACGGTACGTTCGTCCTCAATCACGAACTCAACCCGGTCGCCGGGTTCCAAGCCAAGGCGCTTGCGAATCTCCTGGGGAACCGTCACCTGACCTTTGCTGCTGATTGTACTGAAGTGTGCCATCTTTACCGGCCCTCCTTACAGTAAAGATATATCACTTTACCTTAGTTTAGCAATCCGTCGGATGCTGGCACATGGAAATTACCAGTATGACCACGCGGGCTGTTTCTTATTCCAATTGTGTCTGAAATAGTCCCAACGATTCTGGACCAGAGCAGCCTCTACGATTAGCGAACCCTTGTCATTGACATCGGCCAATACGATGGCGAAGTGACGACGGAACTCGCAGGTACAGCACCCAACATACACAGGAAGCCACACCTCGCGGATTTCTTCGCCAAAGGCCGCATTCGTGAAATCAGGTTCGGACTGGGGAAATCGGTGAGGGGTTTTGCAAACGACCATCTTCTGGAGAGTCAACCGGTAGAAATCTCGCCGATACTCAACCATCCTCACTAGATTTGGCGGCGGTGGTTCGTTTGCGACGACGCACCCCTCTGGAAGCGGCATCATTTCGAGCGTCCGAGGTACAGCAAGGTCAGCAAGAGCTTGCATTGCCACGAATCGACGTCAACAGGATCAAAACTGTCAAGCCCACTCCCAATAAAATAAGGCTGAACTGTTTTCGAGATCTCAATGTTTGCCTTTATGCACGGAGGATTTCGCCTCCGACAATGAAATTTTCTACACGCCTGCCCGGTTAACGGATCCATGTCCGGGTCAACCCAATTCGTTGGTCCGAAACCCACAGTCGCTGAGGTCAATAATCCCGGCCGGACCGTGCGAAAGAAAGCAGAGTGCCCCTAGTCCGCACGCTTCCGCGAATATTGGCGCACGTACTGCGGAACTTCGTGCTTGGCATTCAATTGCGCGTCGTCAATCGGCGTCCCCACCGTCATCTCCAGAGGCACCACTCCTGCCCAAGTCGGAAACGAATAATCCTCCTCATCGTCAACCGGAGGTCCGCTGCGGACTTTCGCCGAGAATTCTTCAATCGGGACGCGCAACACGGACGTAGCCTTGAGCTCTCGCTCACTCGGCTGCCGCGCATCGTCCCAGCGGCCCGGTAAGATGTGCTCGGAAAGCAGGCGCAATCCCGCCAGCTTTTCCGCCGGGTCATCGACCAGCGCAGCTTTGCCCAGGATCACCACCGAGCGGTAATTCATCGAGTGATTAAAGACCGAACGCGCCAGCACCAAGCCGTCGAGCAAAGTAACCGTAACGCAAACGGGAATACCCTCTTTCATCTGCCGCAACATGCGGCTGGCGGCCGATCCGTGGATGTATAACATGTCATCTTTGCGGCCATAGGAAGTGGGAATCACGAACGGCTGTCCGTCAACCGCGAAGCCAACGTGACACAAGAATCCTTCGTCGAGAATGCGGTACGCAGCGTCACGGTCGTAAACGCCGCGCTCAGCCTCGCGAATGACACGTGTGCGAGGGGTTGGTGTATAAGCTTGGGACATGGAAACGAACTCCGGCAAGCGCCAAGGATGGGTGAAAGAAAAGTCTAACACCGGCTTCCGCAGAGACCCCGTCGGGACATCACCTCGCGACATTCCGCCCCAGCTCTAATCCACGAGTGCCGGTTATTTCGTCAAGCCGAAACCCTGGGACCGTCGAATTCGCGGATTCACTTCGAAGATTTTACTTCTTCAAAGCTGAATTGCTTGTCGACATCGCTGAAGATCTCGGTTTTGGCCGAGTATGCGACTATCGCCTGGCCGTGCTCGCGGCGGACATTCCGCCTAGCACAATCTCCGCATCTTGAAGGCGCAGCCCATCATCACAATAATCCGTGCGAACCGCCAATCATCACGTCGCGCTTTTTGCCTGTAGACGAATACAGGGGAAATACTACTGCCTTTGGGGTGGTCGCAAATCCTCATTTCCTTCATTCTCAAGTCACCGCAGCACAAACTAAGAAACCGAACAAAAAGGAGGCCACCATGACTCAAATCAATGATACCCAACGAGGCACCCAGCAGGCGGACGAGGAGAATGCAATTCGTCCGTTTCATGTCAACTTTCCACATGCTTAGCCGCAGATAGGAGCGCTCTAAACATGGAAAATCCGACGATTGAAATTCGCAGTAGTGACGCGACGAGCGCCGCGAGCGTCGCGAAAGTCGACATGAAGCTCGAAGTAGTCGTCATCCCCGTATCGGACGTCGACCGCGCCAAGGAGTTCTACAGCAGACTAGGCTGGAGGCTGGACGTCACGCCGCCCAGCGTGGTCCAGTTCACGCCGCGGGGCTCCGGGTGCTCGGTACAATTCGGCAAGAACCTCACGTCAGCCACGCCCGGTTCAGGCAAGGGGTACTTGATCGTTTCCGACATTGTGGCCGCCCGCGACCAGTTGGTCGCCGCCGGCGTCGAGGTAGGCGAGTTCTTCCACATCGGCCCCGACGGCCGGCTCAGCGGTCTGGATCCCGAACGTCGCACCTACCGCTCGCGCGCTTCCTTCAGCGACCCCGACGGCAACGTCTGGCTACTGCAGGAGATTACGACCCGGCTTCCCGGGCGCCTCGATCCTGGCGTGACTTCGTTCGGCTCCGCCAGCGATCTGGCTAGCGCACTTCGGCGTGCTGCGGCCGCCCACGGCAGGCATGAGAAGCGCATCGGCGCTGCGGATCCGAACTGGCCCGACTGGTACGCCGACTACATGGTACGTGAGCAGACCGGCGAAGAGCTGCCGGAATGAACCTCACGCCTCAAAAGCAAGAGTAATTCCAGACAGCGGATCGGAGAAATCATGAGCGCCGCAACCACTACCTTTCCCATACAGCACCAACCAGAGCTCCTCGGACAAACAGTTGTCGTGATCGGCGGCAGCGCCGGCATCGGGCTGGAAACGGCCCGACGAGCGCGCGCTGAGGGGGCCAGGGTGATTCTCACCGGCCGGAATCCCGGGCCCCTCCAGCGCGCCGCAAGCGAGCTCGAAGCGCTGAGCACCGCGGCCTTCGACGCCACAGATAACGCTTCCCTCGAACGCTTCTTCCGTGACCTTCCAGCCACCATCGATCACGTGATGGTCACTGCCGGACAGCCGCACTACGGGCGCCTTCTCGACCTGGACTTCGAGCAGGCGCGTAGCGGCCTCGACACGCACCTCTTGCTGATGCTCGAAGTGGCCCGCAACGCCGCCCACAAGGTAAGACCGGGAGGCACGCTGGTGTTCATGGGCGGAACCGGCGGCCGGCGCCCCGCCATCGGACTGGGAATCGTGCCGACAGTCACCGCCGCACTCCCCGCTCTCACGGTCAGCCTGGCGCTCGAGCTCGCGCCCGTCCGCGTCAACCTCATCGCCGCCGGCTTTGTTGACACACCGTTGTCGGCATCGCTCCTCGGCGATGAACTCGAAAACCGCCGCAGTCAGCTTCGCGCGACACTTCCCATCCGGCGCGTCGTTACACCGGCTGACGTGGCTGCGCTCGCCGTACACATCATGACCAACACGGCCCTCACGGGCGCGACCTACGATATCGACGGCGGGCAGCAATTCGTCGCCGCCTAACGAAAGGAGCACGCATGGCTACACTCCACCTGCATCAGACAACCACCTTGACCCCCGAGCAGTACATCGCCGGGCTCACCGATTTCGGGCCAGGCCGCTCGAAGCTCTTTGGCAACAGTGCCGACCAGTACCTCAAGGTGCATAGCCGCGGCCCGTCGCGGGCCGATGTCACCGAAGGCTCGGGCGGCGTCTGGGAACGCCTGCACTACGATTGGTCCGATCCCAACCACGTCGTCCTCACGACGACCGATTCCAACACTTGGGGAGGCGCGTCGGGTCACACCTACACCTTCACACGCCGGCCCGACGGCATGACCGACATTGATGTCGTCGTCGTACGCGAGGGCAAGAACCTCAAGGGATGGCTGCTCGGCTTCGTGGTCGGAACCATCGGCAGGAGCGTTTTGGAAAAGGCATTTGTAAACTCCGTCAAGG
>Ga0209006_10004198_pt1 | contig 13093 bp, 10 predicted proteins | sample JacPin_JW_Ref_O2_FD_188567 | JGI IMG/M metagenome (GOLD analysis project Ga0209006, IMG submission 188567) | Forest soil microbial communities from Algoma, Ontario, Canada - Jack Pine, Ontario site 1_JW_Ref_O2 (SPAdes) (version 2) | ecosystem: Environmental > Terrestrial > Soil > Boreal... | reverse complement strand
ACATCGTCACGCGGGTCCGAATTGATCAAGGCAAGCGCATAGAAGACCTGCGCTTCCAAGTCATTCGGATAGTGAGTGGCAACTTCTTCCATCGCGTCGGTATATCGCTTGGAGTACACATCAAAGTCCTTTTCTGTGTAACCATCGAAGAAAAGATGCACTGCGTGAAGGTAAGCCACTTCTCGTGGATCCTTCTCTCGCGCCTTGTCTGCCATGCGGAGGGCTCGCTTTGCTGCGACTACACCGGTATCGGTTGGCCCACCGTTGACCTGGTTGAAATCGGTCATCGCCGCACCCCAGTACGCCATCGCGCAGTCTGGATCCGCGACCGCAACATTTCCAAATGACTTTCCTGCCTCATCGAGCCAGAACGAATGCAGGAGCGCAATGCCACGGTTGAATTCCGCCTTGACCTGCGGCTTGCATGAAATATTGAACGAGACAGACCCTAGTCTCGATGGCACAGACGTATCTGCCATGAGACCCATGCGAGCCATCTTGTCGTCCGGACTTGGCTTGCCAATGGAACGAAGCGGGAGTGCGCAAAGCACTAGAAGAAAGGCAGGTACGGTAAGCATCGTCATGAACTTCATGGCATCTCCGTTTGTCCATCTATTATGAAATCAAACACTCGTGTCCGAAATAGGTTTTGAGCAGCGGGGGTAGAACTCTGCTACGGTTTGCGTTGCGAGACGTAATCTGTATAGGGAGGACTATCACCGCGTGATACGAGTATCCAGCATCTTCAGCCAGATGTTGCAGTTGTTTTCCCGGCAAGAGTTTGAACCGGCCGTCGCCGAGCACCGGGCTCAGCGTCAGGCTCGCGGGTTCAGTTGTTGGGGACAGTTCGTGGCCATGTTGTTCTGCCATGGAATGACGACTCCTGCACAAAATGCGGCCCATTCATCGGCCGATTCCGATCCAGGCCCTCCCCAACAGAGCGATCGAGATGCCGAGAAATGCAAAGGCAGAGGTTATCGCGTCACTGCCGTGGTGTGATGCGTCGCGCTGTTACTGAGAACGTCAGCGCCGGACTCCAAGCCGTCCGCCACCAGAGCGAAAGAATGACCCATAAACCCAGCAGAAATCTTCGCAGGCGGCAGGACATGATTCACCGGAATTCCCCAGAAGCGTGGATCTCATGCCTTTTATCGCAATCCAGTCCGAAATTTGATTTGTCCGTGGCACGTTCGTAGATTACCGTCCAGTTCGTCCCCGGCTGTAGCCGGGATGGGTCGAGATAAGCGATCCTGCTTGAAAGCAAATGAGTCCGGGCCTCCCGGATTTCGTACGCTTGAGGCTCTTCGGTATCGAGCAGGTCTTGCTTTCCGTTCAACCCCAAGTTCACGTCGATCGCAAGTCAGGCGTAGTCTTCAGGGAACCATCCTCACTTCCTTCCTACGAACTCGACAACGCCCCGACCAGATACCGGTCGTTCCTCCTGATATAGAACATGCAGTTCTGGTAGAAGTAAGGGCAGTTCATTTCTGCCCAACCGATTGCCACTGACGGTCGCAAACCGTCCCTCCGAATCCCAGTGCAAGCTCATCTTGCAGATAAGCAGCCCGCTCGGTTTCAACGCGGACACGATCTTGGGAAAAAGACTTCGGTCCAGGTGATAAAACAGGACGATCAGATCAAACCGTGCGGCTTCAAATTTGTACTCGGCGGCGTCTCCTACAAAGAGGTCGAGGTTGACATTCAGTTCAAGAGCGGCACGCCTGAGCTTTCCAATCGCCACATCGGAAAGGTCTACTCCACTGACCCGCCATTGCCTCCTCGCCAGCCATAGGGCATGCCTCCCGAGGCCGCACGCTAAATCCAATGCCACGCCTGCGTTCGGGAAGGATTGATCCACAAACTGCCCGTAAGCTGAGACAAAGAACGGATCTGGTTGTGTCAGTGAAGTCAGGCCTTGCTCGTATTTGAGATCCCAATGCACCCTTTGTTCTTCGCTGTTCATTCTGTAATCCTGGAGTGACCTTGGTAGAGTGTCCTGGGGTTCCAGCCGGACCGCGTGTGTAGTGTGCGGCACGAGGTTGGGGAATCGGGCCGAAAGAACCATTTTTATGCAGTATACCATACCCAGTATAGTATACTCGAAAGGAAGCTTGGATCATGAGTCACACAACAAAGGACAAGCAGAAGCTAATTCTGAGAGCTAAACGCATTCAGGGGCAGGTAGAAGCCCTCGTGCGGGTTCTCACCGAAGAGCGCGATTGCTCCGAAGTTCTGCAAGTGATGAGCGCGGCCAGAGGGGCCATGAACAGCCTGATGGCCGAACTACTGGAGGGCCACATAAGGAGTCACGTGCTCGACGGAAGGCAAAAACCCACTTCGCAACAGGCAATGGCCGCTGACGAAGTGATCGAGATGGTCAAATCTTATTTGAAATAACCATCGATCAGTTACAGAGGGAATGATCCTATGAGCGCCCCGCAGTCCGTAGAAAAAACGCGTACAACCGCTCCCTTCTCTGAAAGCCCTGCCTCCCTAGAAATGAACCGGCCTAAGAATGACTCGAAACATGCTGGACCGGAGCACGGGTTCGAATGGGCTGAACTCATTCGCATTGCATTCGTGGCGTTCGCCGCTGCTGCCGTCTGGTTTCGCGTGTGGGAACCGTTTCCGCACATCAGTGTGGTCGGCATCGCGGCTGCCTTGATCGGCGGGTACCCCATTTTCAAGGAAGCGTTCGAAAACATCGTCGAGCGAAAGATGACGATGGAACTTTCGATGACCATTGCTCTCCTTTCAGCCTTGGCAATCGGGGAATTCTTCACCGCTCTGGTTATCACCGGCTTCGTACTCGCCGCCGAGGTTCTGGAAGGTCTCACCGTTGGACGAGGGCGACGCGCAATCCAAGACCTTCTCGATTTCCTGCCCAGAACGGTTTCAGTCCGACGGAACAACCAAGCAATTGAAATACCTGCGGAAAGCCTTCGACTCAGTGAAACGGTAATCGTGAAACCAGGCGGACGCATACCCGTGGATGGCGTTGTGCTGAGCGGACGCTCTTTTGTGGAGCAGGCGGCTATCACAGGCGAGGCAATGCCGGTTGAGAAATTGGCGGGAGATCCGGTATATGCCGGAACCATCAATCAATCCGGAGCCCTGGAGCTCAGGGCGGATAAGCTGGGACGCGACACTACCTTCGGAAAGATTGTCGATGCCGTCGAGCGAGCAGAGAAGTCGCGAGCGCCGATTCAGAAGACCGCCGATCGCTTGGCAGGCTACCTCGTGTACTTCGCCTTGGGTGCCGCAGTTCTGACTTTCGTCATCACTCACAACCTCAGGTCAACGATTTCGGTAGTAATCGTTGCTGGAGCTTGCGGTATCGCAGCTGGAACGCCTCTCGCCATTCTAGGAGCAATCGGCCGCGCTGCCCACAAGGGCGCAATCATTAAGGGTGGCCTCTACCTGGAAGCTCTGGCTGAAGTGGACACGGTGCTGCTGGACAAAACCGGCACGCTGACCTTCGGAACACCTCAGATTAGGAATGTAGTCTCAGCTGATGGGTTCACTGAGCGGCAGATCATAGCCGCCGCCGCGATCGCCGAACGTAAATCAGAACATCCTGTCGCCAAAGCAATTATTGCAAGGGCGGGCGAACTCGCGATTCCGGTTATCGAACCCGACCAGTTTGCCTACACCCCAGGGAAAGGAGTGAGTGCGGATTACCGAGGCGAAGAGATCATTGTCGGCAACCGGACACTCCTCATGGAACGGGGAGTCAAGAGGATTCTGCCTGTCAACGGCCATGGCGCCGGCGGGGTATCCGAAGCCTATGTCGCCAGAGCAGGGCAATTGTTGGGGACCATCCGCATCGCCGATGTCTTACGTCCCGAAGCCAAGAGCGCTGTTGCCGCGATGCGAGACATGGGCCTGAAGACCGTGCTGCTCAGCGGAGACGCGCAGGAGGTAACTACGCTGGTCGGGCGTGATCTGGGTGTCGACGAAGCGGTGGGAGAGCTTTTGCCAGACCAGAAGGCCAAGTGGATCATTGAGCTTCGCGGAAAAAATCGCAAGGTTGCGATGGTCGGCGACGGCATCAACGACGCTCCAGCTTTGGTAGAGGCCAATGTTGGAATCGCGATGGGGTCAGGAACGGACGTTGCGCGGGAGAGCGCCGATGTCATTCTGATTGGCAGCGATCTCTCTAAGCTGGTCGAGACGTTGCGGATTGCGCGGCGCTGTCGCGGAATAATTATGCAGAATTTTGTTGGCACCCTGGTCGTGGACAGCATAGGGGTGGGAATGGCCGCGTTTGGGCTTCTAAATCCGCTGCTGGCGGCCTTTATCCATGTCACCTCGGAGTTGGCCTTTATTCTAAATTCCACCAGGTTGTTGCCGCGGAGTTCTGAGATCGGGCAGTGAGTCGCTGGGCTCTTGCCGCGGTGCTGTCATCCTGGTGACGAAGCGCACGTTTCGTCAGGGCGGTATTTGCCGATGGGACTGGGTGTCCGGCCGAGAGGCACGCCTTCAGGTTATCTTCACCTAAGACACCTAGCATAGTTAGGTCGTGTACGCTCTAGCGCACGCGGAATTTGCGACAGCCTAAAACGGTAAAGTGCGACGAAAGCTTCTTCAATCCGGTGCGTTTCTGCTTTTGCTGGTTTGTCTCTGCGGCCATGTTGCGGAGACGTTTGATTTCTGGGATCACACTCTCCAGACGGGCAGTGACCTTGAATACAGCGTGGTGATTGTGGCTTTGGCTGCCGGAGCAGGTTTTGGGCTCGCTCATGCAGCCGCCACCGTGATGCGCACCGTCTCGCTCATGTCTTGCCTTTCGTCTTCGTTCGTCCCTTCCTCCTTTTGCGCACCCCCGCCGGTCGCAAGCACTGGTGATTCCCCTCCCCAGCCTCTCCGAATTTGATTCGCTCTCATTCGACACAGGATTAGCACGATTGATCCATCCATTCTGTTCGATCGAGGGCGGGCATGTTTTCATTGGAGACAGGACGACGGGTGAGGTTGTCACTCACCGGGATAGTCGTGGTTGCAATTGCTTTTTCTTGCGCAGCACAGACCTCCAGAGTGGCGGGAGCTATTCAAGGAAGCGTTGTTGATCAAACCGGCAGTGCGGTCGCAAACGCGACCGTTACGCTAAGAAACCAAGGTACGAATCAGACCCGCTCCGTCTCAACCAACGCCGAAGGGTCCTTCCGAGCTAGCGAGCTTCCCGTCGGCCGGTACGAGGTTCGCGTTGAATCGCCTGGTTTTTCCCCGTACGCAAACGATGCGATTGCAGTCTCAATCGGAAGGGTCGTTCAGGTAACCGTGCGGCTTGCTCCCGCGACTATGCGGCAACAAATCACTGTTTCGGAGCAACCGTCATCGATTGATCCCACGCAGACTACGGAGGCGACCACAATCGACCACGAGAGAATTGAAGAGTCCCCGGTGGTCAGCCGTAATTATCTCGACTTCGTGCTTTTGGCGCCTCAGCTGACTCAGTCGAATGTTCAGGGGGCAGCCGGCGGCAAAAACGCCCTCGGGGATAGCGGATTCATCTTTGCGGGCCTCCGTTCCCGCAGTAACAGCCTTTATATCGACGGGGTTGAGAACAACGATGAATTTACCGGATCAGCACGCACGGAACTGTCTCCCGAGACGGTACAGGAGTTTCAGGTGGTCAATAACGGGCTCTCGGCGGAATCGGGGGGAGGCGCGAGCGGTCCCATCAACGTCATCACCAAGGGCGGCATGAATACTCTTCATGGGGACGCCTTCGTGTTCGTCCAAAACGGCGCCTTGAATGCCAGAGACCCTTTTACCAATGAGGCCGGGGCTCCTGACCTGAATCGGTTCCGAGCGGGGCTGTCGGCTGGCGGCCCGATTCTCCGAGGTCGTACCTTTTATTACCTCGCCGGCGAGCAGGAAGGGGCACACGGTGACGATAGCTCGCTGATTTCACCTTCCGCCGCAAGTGCGGTCAACACCTTGCTCAGCTCGGGGGCGTTCCCCAGAATCGCAACTCGATCAATTAATCCAGCACTATTTCGAGTGGCGCGTGCAGAGACCGAAATCTCGGAAAGGCTGGATCACCAGATCGGGAGCAAGCACTCACTGTTGCTGAGACATGCGTTGACCAACAATCGCGAGGTGGGAGACGCCTTCAATACGGGAGGTCTGGTTGATCCGAGTGGTCGGGGCAGCAGTTTTATCGAAGACCAGGGACTAACGGGCTCTCTTGCTTCCGTTCTGAGCAACAATGCGCTCAATAGCGTTCGATTTCAGGCGAGTACGCGCAGAGCCATGCTGCGAACCGCCGACCAGGCCGGGCCGGAGATCAGCCTTGCTGGTCTTGTCGATTTCGGTCGCACGTACGACGGAAATGACCAGAGACGAGAAAACCACTACGAGTTGGCTGATGTGGCGTCCTTGGCGAAAGGTCGGCACCTCATCAGCTTAGGCGGAGACCTGGACCTGATACGAGAGAACGTTTCGGCTTATGACGGTTTTGGGGCGGCATATATCTTCCCGACGCTCGACGCATTTTTGGACGGTCAGCCAGATCAATATCGACAAGCATTCGGAAGCCCCGGCACTCATTTCGCAACGCCCAAGTATTCAGGTTTCGTCCAGGATCACTGGACGGTCACCAACCGCCTTTCGATCGATGCGGGCATCCGCTACGATTTTGAACATCTGCCTGGTCCATTCAAACCTGACACGAACGATTTCGCTCCCCGGATTGGAGTTGCTTATAGCCCTTCGACGAATTGGGCGCTCCGGGCGGGGTTCGGCATTTTCTTTGATCGCTATCTGCTGGCGGCGGTGAACCGCGCACTTGAGAAAAATGGCCTGCAAGCGTTTGAGCAAGTCGCATATGGAGAAGCGGCAGCCCAAATCTTCCGGTCGCAACTCGGCGGAGGGGCCATCGTCCCCATCCCCACCATTCGTCGGTCGATCTTTACCGCCGACCCGAACTTGCAGACGTCGCGCAGCGAAATTGCCAGCGCGGGCCTAGAGCGGTTGCTCACGAGTAACTTGACCGCCAGCGCAACGTTTTTGTTCGCGCGCGGGGTAAGGCTCTCTCGCACTCGCAATGCGAATCTCCTGCCGCCTGTCCTGCTCACTCCCGACAACACTTCCAGCCTCGGGATTCCCAATCCCTTTCCTCAGCAGCTTGGTAGGCTTGTGTTTCCGGCCACGCGACTCTCATCTCAGTTCGACAACGTTTATCAATGGGAGAACCACGCCAGTTCCGTTTACCAGGGGTTGTCGTTGTCCCTGAATCGAAGGCTGTCGAATGAGATTTCGTTTTCCGGGAGCTACACGTTTTCCAAAGCCATTGACGACGCCTCCGACTTTAACGAACAGCCTGAAAACCCGTACTCGCTCCGTGGCGAACGGTCTTTGTCTTCCAACGATCAGCGGCATCGATTTGTGTTCAGCGGGACTTTTGATCTCCCATTCGCAGATCAGGAGGAGGGCGAGAAGTCCTCTGGGGCGATCTCGAAGCTGCTCGGCAACATTGAAACGGCTCCGATTCTGATAATCGGAAGCGGAAGGCCGATCAACCCTCTGACTGGCTTCGATGGGAGCCGTAGCGGCGCATTTCCGTTGTCTTCCCGTCCCCTTGGGCTTGGCCGGAATTCTCTCGCTACTCCCGCTCAGGTGCAATTCGATTTGCGCGTGCTGAAATTCTTCGAGATCGGTGAGCATGGAAAGCTGGACTTTGTGGCAGAATCGTTCAACCTTCTCAACCACACCAATGTCGTCTCTCTGAACCAGTTCTACGGGGCGGAGAATTCACCTCTTCCAGTGTTCGCCACACCTGATAAAGCGGGCATTCCGAGGCAATTACAATTCTCAATTGACTTTGAGTTCTGAGGTGCCTGCACCGCAATGGTCCGGCCCTTTGAAATCGTTCGCCTGGGACAGCAGGGCCGCAATGATTTAACGCCTAGGATTCGGTTCGGGCCCGTTGAAAGATACATTCCGGAACAGGATCGATGGAAAAGCGTGACGAATGGCAGATTCGGATTTGCTTTCTCTTATCCGATCGTCTGGGTACGCCGTACACAGCAAGTAGTGACCGCCATCTATCCTGCATCCCACAATCGACGGCATATCGTTCATCGGATTAGGTCCGCACGCTCATGCTCTGGGTGGAAACTCCAAGTCATTGTGGGTGTACCAATGGAAGGCTCCACAGCTCAGACCACGTCGGCGGGAACCGAGGAGAACCAACTACCGACCGAAAGGGATCGCGATGCGCGTGCCTCGTCTAAGGTGTTAACTGTAGAGAGAAAGTGGCCAGGGTCGAAAAGTAGTTCAGATTTTCTCGGTCGCTCGCCCAAAATGCCCGGTTCGCGTGCTGATCGGCCGCGTATCCCGCACAAATCCAAGTCGCGAATCAAATGGCAGGAATCGTGCTATTCATCTGCAATGGAGGCACCGCTCATGCCCGAACCAATAACTTCTCCCCTCTGCTTTATCTGTCACACCCCTGTGGAGCTTGAAATCAGTAAGACCGACGAGAACGGCCGTGCCGTACACGAGCGCTGTTATCTGCTCAGGCTGCGTCAAAAGCAACGAACGACTGAGTCCAATCCCTCCCGTCAATATGATGGGCTGAAAAACTATCGCGAGTTTTCTGGAATCTCGTTTCGGGCGCGACGTTCAACGATGATTGGATAGTTGGGAAGACGCGATCGAAGGCGTTCGATGTACTGGTGTAACGCGTCCTGGAGCTCGGCCAGAATGGCCCTGACTTCCGTGTCATCTTCGGCAACGGTAAGGTCAGTACAGAGTCTACGGATTTTGTCTTCCACACGGCGCATGGGCGCTGCTGCATCAGCCGACACAGGGGCGCGCCGACAGGATAAACCGATACATCCTCGCCGTGCTCTACATTGCAGGATGTAGAAATCCCAGTTAAATCGTGTACACGGCGGGTGAGGATGGATTTCGGGGGGTGAGCCGACCCGAGAAGGTCTTGGGAGTCGGTCCGAGGAGCGCTAGTTCGCTACCGTTTTTTGGTCATCTCTCGAAGTAACTCTTTCGATGTCTGACGCAGCCTTTGTCCGAGTATGATCGCGAGAGAGCGATAAAACCTCACGCCAAACGCGGGAAAACTGGAAATCAGTTGACGTAAGTCGTCCGCCCAGATTACGTCAGCTTCCACTTCTTCCTTGGCAACCACCGCTGCGGTCGCCCGACTGTCGCCGAGGAAAGCCATTTCGCCACAGATATCGTCCGCTACCAGCGTCGCAAGAATCGCATTGGAGTGCGTTCCCTTTAGCTCAACCGAAGCCGAACCGCGACGGAGAATATAAACGTGATCGATGCGAGCACCTTCTTGGATGATTTCTTGACCTAAGCTGAAGTTGATCCGCTTGGCTTTAGACTCAATCAAAGTCCAGTCATTTCGAGTTAACTCCTGCAGGGCGCTCGCGGCCATCTCTGGTACGGTCTATCCTATGCGCGCGGATAATCGTGGTTTCATCGTTGTCTTCGGATGGATGCCGCGCTACGTCGAGTGCATTCGCCTTCCGTTGCGGGAATATCAGTTCGGCGAGATCGCGCGCATCGCTGCCGCCGTTCCAGGTGTGTCCCACCAGGAACAACCAGGCCTGTTAAAAAGTTGAGCCTTCTCAATTGCGGAGCCGAGCAGTGGTGCCTGCGGTTCTTTCGCTTGCACGAGTGCGTTCCCCTCCCCCGAAGACCGCCTCGTGAGCACCCTATCAAGAGTTAAAGCGCTCTCGGCACTATTCTCGTTTCTGTTACGAAATCCGAACTAGCTCTCAAATCTACACATTGCTGGCGATATTGCATGGTTGAAAGAACCGTATGCCGCGCTAGGCTTGCTTATATCTAATATCCGTCTAATATTTAGATGGTTAATCAAATGCAAAGTATTACGCTCAAACTCAGGCAGGCCAGCGCCGTACTCGGAGTGCCTCCAAAGGACCTTCAGAACCTGGTACAGCTGGGGGTCATCCGTCCTGCGCGCCGCAACCGTGTGTGCTGGTTTGACACGAATCTCCTGTTAGAAGCGAAAGTGGCTTTTTATCTCAAGGAAACCCTCGGCAGTTCGAGTGATCTCCTGGCTAGATTCACAGAAGCGTTTGCAAAGAATCTTGGCAAAGCCAAAATGGGCCATTTGGGGGACATCTCCCTCCGCTCTCGTCCGCTTAACGGTAGCACTGCCGTAGAAATCAAAATTCCGGTCCGCTCTTTGGCTCGGGAATTGGAAGACCAGATTCCTCTGGCCTCGGCTTATAAGGACCTTCCCAAGGGTCGAAAGAGAGCTGGGTGGAAGAAGGGTTTTTTGCGGAGCGTCCAGAAGGCCGCCGCTGATCTGGGCAACATCTCGGAGAAAGAGATCCTGAAAACCATTCGTGAATACCGCTTGGGACGAAAGAAGCTGCCGGAGATCACCGTCGTTGCCCGCACAAGAAAGAAAACGGCCTAGAGGCGTTGTCGATACGTCCGTCCTGGTAGCAGGAATCGCGGGATTCAAGTCTCCGGAGATCGCTCCCAGGAATCCAAGCGCCAAGCTGCTCCGGGACTGAATCGAATCGAACATGTTGGTCTGGCTGATCAGGGATGAAATTGTCTCTGAGTACAAACGAGTCCTGTCAGGGTTGGGCGTCCGTCGCTCGCTCATCGGCAAAATCGTCAATCTGCTACGAGAGGAAGCAGAACTCGTGGCTGTCGCAAGAATGCCTGATATCTCCCCCGATCCTGGAGATGATCCGTTCTGTGCCTGCTCTGAAACTGGCCGAGCCGATTTTGTACTGACATTAAATCCGAGAGACTTTCCGCAATCGCCCTTGGCGGCTCACGTCATCAGACCCGGTGAACGGATTCCCACAACTGCCCGTCGCAAACAACCCCACCGATCCTAGAGGTGTAAGGTCATCCCAGCAAGCAATCACGCGGCAAGCAATCGGCAGCAGAGTTGGCCCAGCTGGCTGGACTTGGAAACGGCGGTGTGAGAAGATTTCGCCTGTTGCACGGCACATTCAGCGGCTACACCAACCATGTTTTCCAGCAATTTTGCTATTCATTCCCGGCGGATTGCCTGGTTTGTGGTAATTCGATCCGTCTGCTTTACGGTATTGCTTCCCACTGGACTGGCGCAGAGCCCCCCGGAAGTTGACACTCAGAGCGGCATGAGCACCGGAGTCGCACGTGCGCCGGTTAAGGATGCACTGCACCGTCCCATCACAGCAGGCGGATTTGTCGACGGCGCGCCGGTCGTCTTCTCCGATATCACCCACGCCGCCGGACTCGACAAGTTTCATCACATATCCGGCACTTTCGAAAAAAACACGATTCTGGAAACGCCCGGATCCGGGGTCGCGCTCCTCGACTATGACAACGATGGGTGGCTCGACATCTACCTGCTGAACGGTTCAACGTCTCTCGCGCTGAAAGGGAAGGTAGCGCCACCGCGGGCGATGCTGTTCCACAATAATCACGACGGCACCTTCACCGACGTAACCGACAAGGCCGGAGTCGCTAACGAGCGCTGGGGCTTCGGCGTGGTGGTGGGCGATTTCGATAACGACGGCTGGCCCGACATGTACGTCTCCAATTTCGGAAAGAACCGCCTTTACCACAATAATCACGACGGCACGTTTACCGACGTTGCGGAAAAAGCTGGAATCACGCTCGGTGGATGGTCGACGGGTGCGACCTGGGGCGATTACGACCACGACGGATTCCTCGACATCTTCGTTCCCGGTTACGTAAAGTTCGATCCCGACAATCCGCCCATCGCTGGCAAAGGCGGCATCCCGCTCGGGTTCTGCCAGTTTCGCGGAGTCGCAGTGATGTGCGGCCCGCGCGGCTTGCCGGGCGAGAGCGACCATCTGTTTCACAACAACGGCGACGGCACTTTTACTGATGTGAGCGTAAAGGCTGGCGTCTCCGACCCCAGGGGATATTACGGCCTGGCGTCGGTTTTTGTTGATGTGGATGACGACGGCTGGCTCGACCTGCTGGTCGCCAATGATTCGGTCCCCAAGTATCTTTACCGCAACAAGCATGATGGGACATTTGAGGATATCAGCTACATCTCAGGATTTGCATTGAACGACGAAGGGCGCGAACAGGCTGCCATGGGGATTGCGGTAGGTGACTACAACCGCGACGGTAAGGTCGACTTCTGCATCACCAATTTTTCCGACGACTACAACACGCTCTACCGCAACGACGGAGACGCCAGCTTCACCGACGTAAGCTATGCCGCCGGCATCGCCAACCCGACCATTCCATTTCTCGGCTGGGGCACCGGCTTTCTGGATTATGACAACGACGGCCTGCTGGACATTTTCTTCGCGAATGGGCATGTTTACCCGGGCGTGGACCGGCAGGATTGGGGCACAACCTGGGCGCAGCGTCCGTTGTTATTTCGCAATCTGAATGGATCGAAGTTCGCGGAGGTTCCACCGGCCACGGGCAGCGGGCTGGCGGTCGTAGTCTCCGCGCGCGGGGCGGCCTTCGGCGACCTTTTTAATGACGGCCACATCGATGTAGTGCTCAACGTGATGGATTCGACTCCCGTGCTTCTGCGCAACGTGGTTAAGAATCAGAATCATTGGTTGACGCTGAAGTTGATCGGTGGCCCGAAGGGCCCGCGGGATGCGATCGGAACCAAGGTATTTGTCACCACGGGCGCAATCCGGCAGCGTGCAGATGTTTTCAGCGGAGGCAGCTACGCTTCCAGTTCTGACCCGCGTCTCCACTTCGGTTTGGGCGCAGCTACGGGGGTGGACAAGGTGGAAATCCTCTGGCCGGATGGTGCGAAGGAACAGATCAAGATTCCCGCTGTCGATCGGATCGTAAGCGTGGTGGAAGGCAAAGGAATTGTTGAACCGTGAAGTGGGAGCCAATAAATCAGAACCGGTTTGCTCTCATGGCAATATTGCTCTATTGCTTGCTTACGGCTTTGGCTGAGGTGGTTGCAGCACAGGGGCACACTTCACCGGCGACGGTGCCCAGATCTGCCGAACTTTTTGTCGACCGAACGCAGCGGCTCGGCGTCAACTTTCAATACCGGGCATCCCATACTTCCAGAAAATACCTGCTCGAAACCATGGGGGCCGGAGTCGCCTTGTTCGATTATGACAAC
>Ga0209006_10004197_pt1 | contig 13093 bp, 13 predicted proteins | sample JacPin_JW_Ref_O2_FD_188567 | JGI IMG/M metagenome (GOLD analysis project Ga0209006, IMG submission 188567) | Forest soil microbial communities from Algoma, Ontario, Canada - Jack Pine, Ontario site 1_JW_Ref_O2 (SPAdes) (version 2) | ecosystem: Environmental > Terrestrial > Soil > Boreal... | reverse complement strand
TACCTCGGAAACGGATACGCATAATATTTCAGATCAGGGGTTGCTACAAAAAGCTGATCGGCGCGGGATTCGCTGTCGAGGCGTTTCCACAGTCGCCGGTGGCCGCTGGCCAAGTCAATAAGAGTGAGCACAAGTTCGCGGCCGGTTGGGTCCGCGACAAGCAAGGACTTTCCGCCCTCGGCGAAACGAATGGGAAACTCCTCGTCAGACGCTGCTTTCAGCTTCACCGGCTGGCTACCATTCGCCGAGCATAGATAGATTCCGTCGTGTTCCTTGCGCAACGCAGCCATCCTTCCATCGGGTGAAAGCGCGGGATAAGAATCCCGAATATTGGCCATTAACAAGATGGGCGCGCCACTCGCGATCATCTGCCGGTAAGCGTTCCATCCGCCCTGTTCGGTCTGGGCTTCATAAACAATTTGCCGGTTATCATCCGACCAACGAACCCTGTTGAAGGCGATGAGTCCGGGCGTCGCAAGATCCCTGGGCTCACCTGGGCCGAGCGGCTGAAGCTGGAGCGGCCGCTTCGGATTGTTTTGATTCGAGCCCAGAACTACCCACTTGCCGTCCGGCGAAATTGCCGGTGCTCCGACCCCTAATCGAACCGCCGGAGAACCATCGGTGGGGCGGTAGTAAGACTGGTAGTCACGCGCGATTGCATAAAGCTCTCCTGACTCATAGAACGAGATCAAACGGCCATCTGTGGAGATCGCACTCGGTTGTGTATCGTCGTCCCACGAATAGGGATGATCAGACTTATCTCCTGGGAACAGACCTATAAGTTGCCGCCGCCAGCTTTCATGAGACAAAAGCACGAGACCATCTTTCGAAATGTCATACAGGCGGATCGACGGCGACGTCAGCACAACTCTAGGCTTGCCGCCGGGGCGAACCGCAAAGATTGTATCGGCCCACCCGCCAGCCTCCGTCGCGGCAAACCATAATTCTCTTCCATCCGGACTCCACGCCAGGCCCTCGACACTGGAACTCTTGAAAAGCACCGAGTGTTTTCCATTCATATCCAGGAGCTCAACCTGGCCGTCGTCGTTTCCGGCAATAAAATGGTTTTCGAAAGCGATCATGCTGCCATCCGGAGAGAAGCGGGGATGGCCGAACCATCCTGCTTTTTGCTGATAGATCACGTGGCCGGGAGGAAACTCCAGCCGAGGACCGTCGAGCGAGGTGACCGAGATGATCATGCGTTTGCCATCGGGATGCCAATCCGCTTGCGCCACGTGCTCGGCCAGCGTGCGCGGAGATCCTCCGGCCAGATTTACAGTCGCCAGCGTTCCGCCACAATTGAGAAAGAAATTCTCTTCGCAACCGAGAAAAATCGCCAACTCGTCAGAAGACGAAATCGACGCGACCTCCGCTGCGGGAATGCCCATCGACCGCGACTCCGCACTGCCGACCCTCGCCACCGACATCTGCGCTGGCTCACCTTCCCATCGCCCGCTGAAAACGATGGTCTGACCATCGTGAGAGAAACGCGCTCCTGAAAGCGTTCCCTCGCGGAAGGTCACACTCGTATACTGCGGAGCAGGTTTCTTGCGCTGCGCCACGAATATCGCTCCCACAGCGAGGAGCACAACCGCGGCTGTGATAGCCCAAGGCAGAATTTTGAAACGCGATTTTTCAACCTGCGCGGGTTGCTGAGCCGTAAGTTGAGGGAAATCTTCGGCAATCCATTCCAGGTCCAGCCTGACATCGTGCGCGTTCTGAAAACGCTCGTCTGGATTCTTCGCAAGGCATGAACTCACCACGCGCTCGAACGCCACTGGCGTCAACGGCTTGAGCGTTCGGATCGGCTCTGGATCCTTTTCCAGAATCGCGCTCGCCACGCTGATCTGGCTCTTGCCCTCAAACGGCCGCTTGCCGGTGGCCATCTCGTAGAGCACTGCGCCCAGCGCAAACAAATCCGAGCGCGCATCGGCTTCCTTGCCCTCGATCTGCTCCGGCGCCATGTACTGAATCGTGCCGATCACCATTCCGACGCTGGTTAGTGGTGACAGCGGCGTGGCCTCGCTCATCGTCTTCGCCGCAGACAATAACGGCGCGCTTGCCGACGAACCAAGCCCCGTAGCCGTGGGCTTCGCCAGCCCGAAGTCCATGAGCTTCGCGCCGTTCTTGGTCAGCATGATGTTCGCCGGCTTCAAATCCCGATGAACGATCCCTGCTTTTTGCGCGGCTTCGAGCGCCTCGCAAACTTCAATCCCAATCTTCAGCGACTCCTTCAGCGACAGCGGCCCCTTCCGAAGCCGCTCGGCCAGCGACTCACCTTCCAGACACTCCATTACGAGAAAGTCAATATCGTCCTGATGGCCAACATCATACAGCGTGCAAATCCGCGGATGATTCAAGGAAGAAATGGCCCGAGCTTCCCGCTCAAACCGCTGCTTCAGATCAGGATTGGAAGAAAGATGGTGGGGCAGGATCTTGATCGCCACGGTCCGGTCGAGCCGCGTATCGCGGGCCCGATACACCTCCCCCATGCCGCCCGCACCCAGAGCGGACTGGATTTCATAAGGGCCAAGTCTTTTGCCAGAGGTAAGGGACATGCGTGCGCGTAATTATAGCCTGTAGAGCAGGTGCAGCAGAGGATGCAAGGATTGTCGCTGGTCTGTCGGTAATGCGGAAGTTGGAAGCCCACCTTGCGAGGTCGATCAGTAACCGATACCTGGCGATCCATCGGCGTTGCGAAGTAGCGTTCCTTTCAAACCATTGCGCTTAAGAGGTATGGGCGCGGAAGAAAATGTCTTTCAAACCCAAGCTCGGCCAATGAATCGAACCTGTCTCCGCTGGAAACCTGATCGCTTCACTTTCCACGGCCCAACTAAGCCAGGAGAGGAACCCTTCCTTCCCAGCTTTGATCAGCACAGGGGCACACCCGATACCAAGAGCAGGGATGATCGCCCGATGCGTTTGCAGTTCGCCCGCGAACCAGTCAGCCCATTCCGGCATTCCAGGGATTCCGTGTATATGGGCGAGAGAGGCCCAGATGAATCGGTTTTCCGAGCTTGCCAGCAGAGTCCGGCCCGAACTCGCCGATACGCTGCTCGAAGCGAATTCTTCTGACAAAGCGATTAAGTGACGCAGGGGCTTCTTGCGCCCGGGAAGCTGTACCGAGCCTTTGAAACACTGTGCGTTTCGTTCAAGACAGACTCGAATCGGCTGTACACCTGGCCCTTCCACCATGAACCTGTCTCCCAAGGAGATGGCCGCACTGACGGCCGCAACCTGTGTGTCCCGGCCAATCACGGAAATGAGATGGGCTTTGGCCTGCCGGGGTGGATCGGGCAACACTTCGCCGATAAGGCGGTCGAGCCGCAGCTTGATGCTGGTGGTCGTCTTCTCCGTACTCTTCACGTAGGTCAGCCAACCGAATCGAAGGTGAGCGTTTTTCATTCTGACCCCTTCTTTTCGTGAGTAAGAACCTGAGTCTTTCCGTTGGCAAAGACAAGCGTCAGCTCATGCGAGAACCGTTCCCGGTCATGCAGAATTTTGGTTCCGTCTTCTTCCTGTTCTTCCCAATGGTCCGTGAATTTCACAGAGCGCCAGTGGGCAATATGCCGGGCCTCGCCTTCGCCAAATACTCCATTGAGCATTCCGGCAGTACAGAGCAATCCGACATGGCCACCGTGCAGCGGTGTGAGCGGCCGGCCTCTGACGTCATTCAGCTTGGGCAGAAGCACACGGCCCGCCTGACGATACGCGGCGGATTCCAGCAACAAGTCCTCCACTTCGTCCAGTGGAATACCCATATTGGTCAGTACGGCCGACTCCGAGGCAGGAACCTCGTAACGAACCTCAGCAGTGTCGCCCAGAGTTTCAAGCTCGCTATTCGTTGCCAGCGCTTCGAGGTGGCGCACTCCATCCAACAAGACCGCATCCGTAACCCTGGAGTGTCGTTTGCGGCGCGTTGCCAGCACTACGATCTGCTTGTATTGCAGGCAAGCCGGCTCGGTGAGCCGGAACACTCGCAAATCCGTGAAATGTTCGCTCAGCAATCTGGCACATTTCGCCAATCGCAGCTGCGGAATCACGAAAAGCAGCACACCGCCGGCCTTGAGCCAGCGATAACTGTGTTCCAGAAACACCGATTCCAGTCTTTGGTTGTTGCTCTCTCCGGATTCCCAATCGTACGGAGGATTCAAGTAAAGCAAGGACACTGCTTCCGGTTGGCACCGGACATCCATGGTGTTGGCCTGCAAAGTTTCGATTCCCACCGCTCTCGCTTGTTCGGCTCGCTTGGCGTCGATCTCAATTCCGTAACGATGAGAGGCCACGTTCTGCAGTAGATGAGCGAATGCGACTCCATCGCCGACGCAGGGATCGAGCGCAGAGAATCGCTCGGGGAAGGTTAGCCAACTCTTTAGTCGCTTGGCCTCGGCGACTGGAAGAGGGAAAAAGCCTAGTTTCGTTTGGCCATGAGGACGCAAAGGGGAACCTCCAATACATGTTCAGAGGCGGAAGGCGGTTACACGCCTCCACGTTGACATGCAATGCGAGAATGTAAGGAAAACCAAACTGGTTCTATCGATGGGTGCTACGAGCGTGGACACCTCACAGAAACGGCGAGAGGAGATTTCGTCGTTCTATTTACCTTGCCTTACTGCGGAATCGTGACGTATCTCTTGAGCGGATAACCCCACTACTTTGCCATCGCGCCAAATGTATAGCGGCAGGCCCAAACGAGCGTGTTCGTCGATGACTCCCTCGACCGCCTCTTTGAATGCGATCTCAGCACGCTTCTCCAGCGGTAGTCGAAGGATGCTTTTGGGAACTCCGCTCATTCGTCACCATAGCGCTCGATTAGCGCCTCATACTGCTCACGATTCATTATACGAGGCTTGCCGGCTCTCTCAAAAGCCACTACTTCCGGCGTTCCGGCTGAATTATCAAACAGATACCAGGAATCAGCCAGTCGGCGGTACTCAGCGAAGAAGTTGCTGATCGAACGGCCGAACCGGCGACGGACCACAGATTCGGGTACATCGTGCCCGCCTTTCAACACCCGCTCCCTAACTCTGGATAGCGCTACATCAACACTCTTGACCCACAGAAAGAAAAAGTGCACCTCGTAACCCTGCTTCTTGAGCTGGCGAATCAACCTTAAGTAACTTCGCCCTGACAAGGTTGTCTCGAAAGCGAAAGTAGCGCGCCGCTGCGCGAAAAACCTGATTTCGCTGAGCATCAACCTGCCAGCACGCACTGCCGCGGCTTCAGGAGAAAAGGGTGACATTCCCTGTGCGATCAGGTCGGCATTGATGAAGTTCTTGCAGTCGGCGTATTTCGGGAGAAAGGTACTAGCGAAAGTCGTTTTGCCGACACCGTTCGGCCCTGCAATGATGTAAAGCTCCATGAGATTTCCTATCCTACCGAATGTCAATGCCTTCGTCCCGCCTCACGGCGGAGAAATCTATGGATGTTGGAGAGTCTCGCCAGTTTGAAAACGGGTTGCGCGTCGACTCGCGAAACTTCTCGATTAGCCCCCGAATGGCGATCCGCCGATGGTACAACACCTCCACCAAGCGATGCAGACCATCTCGATCTCCTTCATACCACTCTTCGGGAATCTCGGCCGCACACCGCCAGATCGTGTCCACATCCGTCTCTTCTGCTCTGGTCAGTACGGGTTCGAATGCCTCCCATCCCGTGACACCCTCGTAAACGCAGTTGTTTGCGTACACCCCTCGCAAAGGATAATCGGGGAAACTCCACTCGCCGGCATTGAAGCAGTAGCCCTGGTCGATGAAGACTGCTGTATATCTCTCACTTCTTTGTTTCTTTCGGTAGAAGACAGCCTGCCGTCCGTCGCTGTTGCATGTCCACTTGTCCAAGACAAGAACCCGAGGGAAGTCGTCAATATTGACGACTCCCTGCAACAGTTCGCGAGGCAAGTAGTCGAATGTCATGCCCGGACTCTCGCAGCCCATGTAGAGCGATCCCAATTGCTTGCCGCCCCGGCACGGAATCTTGGAACCACCCAACTCGATGTGGAGTCCCTCGGTGTGTTCGATGAGCCAATCGGAGACTTCAATCACTTCCACCCGTGGCATGGGCAGCCCCAGAGCCCGCCCCAAGTTGGTGGCTAGCATCTCGTTCGCAAGCACTTGGATGTGTTGAGGATTATTTTGGAATTTGGTGATGTAACAACAACCGTCAGAGGCCCTGAGCAGGTGAGACTGTGCGCCTCCCCGAAGTGGACGCAAGTGTTGGAGCGCGGAGATGCAAGTGTTCACAAGAACCTCCTTTGCTGTCGGTTGAAGACTGGTTGCTGGACAACGAGAAGACGAATGAAGGGGCGAGACGGGGACTATGCGTTCGGGCGAGCGGAATTCTCTCCTATTGCTGAAGGCCGACTGGGTTTTCCCTACTGGCTACTTCAGGAGTCTGGGAACGAAGACGCGAAACAGGAGGGCTGACAACTTCCGGTTGGACAATCCGCCCGGAAGTAATTGCTGGTTGCAGCACATTGTCGTCGAACGTGCGGCTGAAACCCCAGCAGGCGCTCATCCTCCTGTGGAACTTATAACTTTAGTAATTAGGTCCTGTCCTTCTTCCATGCAACGCTTCCAAAAAGACAGAAGTCGTGAAAAATGTTACATCAGTCACATCAGCCAATCACGGGTACCGTTTTGGTCGCCGATGATCAAGCCGCGAATCGTGAGTTGTTAGAAGAACTCCTCACAGCACAGGGATACAAAGTGATTGCTGTGCCGGACGGCGCAGCTGCGGTTGAACAACTCACCCGAACTCAAGTTGACCTGGTGCTTCTGGATGTGATGATGCCTTACCTGAATGGGTTTGAGGTATGCGAAAAAATCAAGAACAATCCAGATACATATTTGATACCGGTCATCATGATTACGGCGCTTTCTGACAAGCAGGATCGGCTAGAGGGCATCAAGGTTGGAGCAGATGATTTTTTGACCCGTCCTGTGGATCGAACTGAACTGCTCGCTCGGGTAAGGTCACTTTTGAAACTTAAGCAGCGGACGGACGAACTGGAGAGGGCCGAGTCAGTCCTGTTCTCGCTGGCGCGGAGCATTGAAGGCAAAGATCCCTACACGCATGGTCATTGTGAACGGTTATCCGATTATTCAGTTCGCCTAGGCGAGCACCTCGGGCTCTCTGAGGATCAACTCGTTGCGCTGCGGCGCGCCGGAATTGTACATGACGTTGGAAAAATTGCAGTGCCTGATGCAATTCTGCTGAAGCCTGGTCGTTTGACCCCCGACGAATGGATAATTATCCGCGAGCATTCCGTTGTTGGCGAGCGCATTTGCGCGCCACTGAAGTCTTTCCGTTTCGTGCTCCCCATCATTCGGCACCATCACGAGAAATTCGACGGATCTGGGTATCCCGATGGACTTCGAGGCGATGCGATTCCTGTTACCGCGCGCGTGCTGCAAATTGTTGATGTTTACGATGCGCTGACCACCGACAGACCTTATAAGAAGGCGTTTTCCGTTACCGATGCACTTCAAACAATGAAAGAAGAGGTCGCTAAAGGCTGGTGGGATCCGCACATCTTTGACCAATTCGAGCGGCTGGTCAGGATTGGCGCGGCAGACTTCTTATCGCGCAGTGCGGCCGCTGGGCGCTAGAAGCCGGATAAGGACGCAACCACCAAGTGCTGCAGCCCTCATGGATTCTACGCACTTTACGCGGCGCTGACCTGCCGCTCTTCCACGATGCCGCATGCATTTCGGTACAGCACGCATTTTTTAGTTTTTCCGTTTAGTGGGTAAATTGAGGAGCCGCTATGAAGTGGTCGATTGAAAAGAAGACTGGCGCTGGTTTGGCAGCGGCCGGAGTGATTCTGCTACTGGTGGTCGGGCTGCTGTACCGGAATGGACGCAGCTTCATCGAAGCCAGCGAATGGGTGTCGCACACCCACGAAGTCGTGGCGGAGCTCGAAGCCACACTTTCCGCCGCAGCCGAGGCGCAGGCCGCGACGGATGTTTACATCATTACGGGTCAAGAAGTCTTTCTGAAACCGTATCAGGTCGCGGGTCCAGCGCTCCGTTCTCACCTCGACCAACTCAAGTCGCTAACCTCTGATAACCCTTACCAGAAGCGCCGCCTTGCCATGCTGGAGGTTGCCGTTGCCGAAAGGCTCGATTCCCTTCAACAGAAGATCGACTTGCGGGAGCAAAAAGGATTTGAAGCGGCACAGCAACGTGTGGCAACGGGCATCGGCAGCAAGCAGATGAACCGAGTCCGGGCAATCATTTCCGAGATGAAGCAGGAAGAGGATGATCTGCTAAAACGTCGAACTCTGGATTTCCAATCGAGTACTCGGAAAACTACTCTGACATTTTTATGCGTGATCTTCCTGGAGATCCTACTGCTAGCCTTGGTCTATTACGTGTTCCTGAGAGACATCACGGCGCGAAGGCGGGCGGAGCAGTTGTTACGGGAGAGCGAAGAGCGACACCGCAAATTGTTCGACAACAATCCACATCCGACCTGGGTCTTTGACCGCGAGACGCTGCGATTTCTCGCAGTAAACGCCGCCGCGGTGCGCAAATACGGTTATTCCAGCGACGAATTCCTGAAGATGACAATCAAGAATATTCGCCCACCCGAGGATGTTCCTGTCCTGCTCGACAGTGTCGGCCGCGTCCAAGATGGAAATGAGAGCATCGGCATCTGGCGGCATCGCCGAAAAGACGGAACCGACATCGATGTGGAGATCACCTCTTACGCTCTGAGCTTTGCGGACCGGCCTGCGGAAGTGGTTGTCGCGGTTGACGTCACTGAGAGAAAGCGGGATGAAGCAGAAAAGCGCAAATTCATTGACAAGTTAGCTGCCAGCAATCAAGAACTCGACCTTCGTAATCGCGAGGTCGAACGCGCCACCCTGTTAAAAAGCAAGTTTCTCGCCAGTATGAGCCATGAGTTGCGAACCCCACTCAATGCGATTGTGGGCTTTTCGGACCTCCTGGCTGATGAGACCCCCGGCGAACTCAATAGTAAGCAGAAGCGTTTCGTTAATCACATTAAACAAGGCTCTGCACATCTGTTGCAGTTGATCAATGACATTCTCGATCTCTCGAAAATCGAAGCCGGACAGCTCGAACTCCGGTGCGAAGATTTCCAGCTCAAGGATGCTTTGCCGGAGGTCCTCTCCACCATTCGTCCACTAGCGATGATAAAGAATATCCAGATTCAGCATAAGCTTAAGACGGATCTTTCGGTGCATGCCGATCGAGTCCGTTTTAAGCAAGTTCTCTATAATCTGCTGAGCAACGCGGTCAAATTCACGCCAAAGGATGGCCGAATCGACATCGATTGCGTTGAAAAGGGGAACGAGGTTTGTATATCGGTTACCGATACCGGGATAGGTATCCGATCTGAGGACCAGGCGGTCGTTTTTGAGGAATTTCGCCAGGTTGAGGGAAACACCGATACTGGCAATGAAGGCACGGGATTGGGACTGGCGATCACGAAACGTCTGGTCGAACAACAAGGCGGAAAGATCTCATTGGAGAGCGAACCGGGGAAAGGCAGCCGATTTACTTTTACTCTGCCCATAGGATCATTCATAACATCCTCGAAAAGTCTCCCGGTCAATGGCTCAGCCCGTCCCAATGGCGCGGCCGCTGGAGGTGGCAGAAAACCACTCATTCTGGTCGTAGACGACGAGATCCCCGCTCGGGAGCTCATAGCCAGCTACCTGGAGTCGGAGTATCGAATCGTGATGGCAGAGTCAGGGGCTGAAGTCGTCCAGAAAGCTCGACAGCTACTCCCTGATGCGATCACGTTGGATGTATTGATGCCGGGGGGAAATGGCTTTGAGACGTTGGTAGCGCTGCAAAAAACGCCCGAGACGGCAAACATCCCGATCATTATCGTTTCCATCGTGGACCAAAAACAGGTGGGCTTTGCTTTGGGTGCGGCAGACTATCTCGTCAAGCCGATTCGCAAACCGGTCCTCCTGGAAACCATTCGAAAGCACGTGCCGCTTCAGACCGATGATGATGCAGCTATTCTGCTCGTCGACGATGATCCCAAGACACTGGAGTTGTTGGAGCAGACCCTGCGGTCCGCCGGATACGAGACTCAAAGCGTCCAAAGCGGGGCGAGAGCTCTGGAGGTGCTCTCTTCCAAGCTCGTAAGTGCAGTTTTGCTTGATCTGCTAATGCCGGGGATGGACGGCTTTGAGGTCATCCGACATGTGCGAGAACAAGAGACTTTGAAGGATCTACCCATTCTTGTCATGACTGCTAAGACCTTGGCACAAGAGGAGATCGCGTTGCTCAGTCGCGAGACGCAGGCGCAGTTTCAAAAGAATGGCTCCTGGCGACAACAGCTCATTGTCGAGGTTGGAAGGGTTGTTCAGGGACGCAAGCGGGCAAAGTCTGCGGGGCAGTCATGACCAAAATCCTCATCGCCGAAGACAATGCCGTCAACCGTGAACTGCTTCGCGAGTTGCTTGAGATGCGTGGATACACAGTGGTGGAAGCGTGTGACGGCGAAGAAACGCTGCGCATGATTGAACAGACTCAACCGGACCTGCTGCTGCTTGACATCGGCATGCCGGTACTGGACGGGTTTGCGGTCGTGCGCAAAATCCGCGAAAATCCTCGCCGGGCCTCCCTGCCGGTAGTGGCAGTTACCGCGTATGCCATGCAGGGTGACCGGGAAAGAATCTTGAACTCAAACTTCGATGGCTACCTGTCGAAACCGGTCAATTCGCGTTCACTTGCTGAAGAGCTCGACCGCCTGCTAATCAAGCGAGTGAATCAAGACCTATCTCAGAATCAAGCGTCTGGAAGTCAGCCGAGCGGCAAGGCGCAGGCAGCGCGCGAAGGCTAGAGGGAGAACCGCCGTCCTCTAGTCTTGTTCGACTTCCGCTATGTATTCCCGGATTGACCGCTGAGCTTCCGCACTTAAGGTGGTGAACTGGATTCCTTGACGCTTCTCACCCACCCATGCCACTGTGCCTATTACATCGATGGAAATCCCCGAAACGGGGAACCGAAAAAACAATCGCACCTTGTCCTTGGACTGCAAGTCGCTCGCTTCCACCTGCATCCCGCCTTCGCTGAGGTTCCAGGCTGTCCCCCGTATGGTTCGAGAACCCACAGTGCAAATCACCTCGGTTTTTAGTGGAACGCGGGTATTTCTGCGTCGATTCTCCAACATTCCACCAATCGCAGTCCGGAACAAGGTACTTAGCTTTTGTCTGTCCACAGGCTTCTGAAGAAAGAAAGTTGCTCCAATGGCAAATGCTTCTTGCATGGTATGTCTTTCATCCCGCCCGGTGACGATGATAATCGGTGTAGATTTATTCCTGGGCGACTTGCGGATCAAGCGGGCAAGGTCGAAACCATTTAGCTTTGGCATTTCCAGGTCCAGAAAAATACCGTCAAACTTCTCCTGATTGACCATGCCGACCGCTTGCTCGCTGTCGCTGACCGGACGCACCTCCGCTTTCAAAGACGTGAAAACCTCGGTCATTAGTTCCAGGCTTGCGAGGTCATCTTCTACGATAAGGAGTCTCAGCGGTGTCATACACCATCCTCTTCTCATCAATGTCGCCCAACCATCATACGTCGCACGTCAGTGTCACCGTCAGCCCGGTTTTGAGCTGGCGAATAATTGCTGATAACAATATTAATCATTGACAGAGGATCGGGTCGCTAAAGCTGCCGGTTTGCTAAGGCGGTTTGGCCGTGCAATCGGCAAACCGGAGATGTCACGATTCCTCACATCTTGGCGATTGTTCCCGAGTCACGGCTAACCGGAAGCTAGCGGAGATGAAGTCTGGCCGTGACCATCCGACAATCCGCTTTGGTCACTTTCGGACCACGACTTGCGGCGGCTGATTGGAAGTGTGTGAATAGTGGAGTTATGGGGCATCCCGCCTAAGACGCTGACCATACATCCAGCATTCCGGCTTGACTTGCGACAACCAGTCTTGTGCCGTGGGAATACGTCCCAGGTCTTCCTTTACATGTTGTTCCCCGATGTAACGCACCGGAACTTGCTTGCCTTCGCTGTTCACGATTGCGACGCCGAAGATGCGTTCGGCTAAGAAAATGCCTTCGGCGTGATGACGGAGTGCGCGGTGGCGGAAGTCTGTGAAAAAGGACTTTGATTCGTCGAACCAATTGTGAATGGCAAGATAGTCCTCGGACTTGCCGCCAAATGTCCTGGCGCTGCTCTCCGCATGTTTAAGTGGGTGGGCCATGGCTACGTCTCGTAGCTTGAGGTTGTGTAGTCTTCGAAGCGGTCGTTGCGTTCAACCGTGATCGTGCGGGTTTTCACGTTCAAGATCACGTCGCCGAAACCGCCGCAATCATTCTCGTAGCCGTAGGGAACCAGAGCCTCAAAATGTTCCTGCAGGTACGAAAAGTTGACTTCCTGGACTTTGCTTTCTTCGTACGCGTAATCCTCAGTGGTGTAGCACTTGATGTCTTCGTTCACGCCCTCATCACCTGAACCCGTCGAAGTGGACGGCCACAAACGTGATTCCTGCTTCGGCTAGTCGGTCGCATTCGGCGAGTATAGCTGTCTTGGCCGCGGCCTGTTCGGGTGGAATTACTTGCTCTGCATTTGATGGTTTGTTTTCCATCGGATTTTCCTTTCAGCGTCGAGAACTGCGTTGCCGCCTAGAACCGTAGGCGCAGGGTGTGTAGGTCAGGGAAGCGAAACTTTGGACTGCAGTCGCTTGTGCCAGGCGAAGAGGAGAGCGCTCCCGATGATCATTAAACCGATGCACAACCCAATCCAGATTCCCAGCGCGCCCAAGCCGAATCGGAAACACAGCACATACCCGAATGGAAGTCCAACAAACCAATAAGCGACGAGATTTGCGAGCATCGGTGTGCGGGTGTCGCCGCTACCACGAAGAGCGCCGGTGGCGACCATTTGCAAGCCGTCGAATAGCTGAAAGGCTGCGGCCACGAGCAAGAGAGTTGTGCCCACCCGAATCACCGCCAGATCGGGGGTAAACAGGCGTGCGATCTGCTTCGAAGCCGTGACGAATACCAGACCCGTACAGGTCATAAATCCGGCGCCGAGCAAAATGGCAGACCACCCTGCAAGGTGTGCCCTCGTTGGATCTCCTCTTCCCAAT
>Ga0209006_10004196_pt1 | contig 13094 bp, 14 predicted proteins | sample JacPin_JW_Ref_O2_FD_188567 | JGI IMG/M metagenome (GOLD analysis project Ga0209006, IMG submission 188567) | Forest soil microbial communities from Algoma, Ontario, Canada - Jack Pine, Ontario site 1_JW_Ref_O2 (SPAdes) (version 2) | ecosystem: Environmental > Terrestrial > Soil > Boreal... | reverse complement strand
ACGCATTTCCAACACCAGCTACGATGAACACGGGAGTAATGGCCATGATTGGGTCGATGGTGAATCAGCGCCAGCCCCCACGGATTTTATAGCCTCAGTCAAGCTGTTTGTCATCCTTGCTAGAATCTTACCAATCGACTCACGCAATCGCTGGATTCCTTTGGTAGGCCTGCTAAAGTACATACAGTGTATCAACTCCGACTAGTGCAAGGGGTCTCACTCGATGCCGCTCGCTTGCAACCCGGCCATCAGCTTACTTGAAGCTGACCTCTCCTGCTTGCCATACTCTTCTGGTTCGATGTGCACATACACACGTAGATATGTCTCTTGGGGCGAGTATGCTGATATCACCGCCCACCATGCAGACGGCGTGATTAGTCGCTGACGCCCTCCCATCACCCTCAACGAGAAGGAAATCTGACGGTGTGGAAGGTGAGATAATTGAGAGGGGAATAGTTCTTTAGCGAGGTTGATTGCTTCCTAGAAATGTGCATGAAATGATTAGATCACAGTTATTTTTTGAGGGAGTTGAGTGGACAAGTTGAATATTTGATGGGGAAGACATACATTCCAAGTGCTTTTAACCAATGCGAATGCCTGGTTGTGATCGTTGAGCTTGAAAATGACCAACTGCCGAGTCTCCATGGTAGGCGCCTTGGAGTAGGCAGGCGGGTTCGATATTCCCATCATTGCTCGCTCTGCTGGCTGAACAATCACATACACCAACGTGCCAGCCGCAAGTGAAGAGAATACGTATGGCAACATTGCTGGCGCGATCCTGATCAATTGACCGCCGACTTCGATTGAGAATGAGATTCGATCGCGAGAAATTTGAGTGAGTTCAGGGAATGTTTCTTTGGCGAGCTCAGTTGCTTCCTAGATATTCCCCAAGTTGACCGTTAGCTTGTGCACGGTTAGACAGACATTGAATTCAGCCTGGAACGTACATTGTGCGATTTTGCGGTAACCACGAATGCTTCACTCTTTCCCGACCCGAGAGAATACACGATATGATTTGGCCAGCTAACCACCGACATTTTTGATAACAAGTTCAGTTTTCCCACGGCACTGCGATATTTCAAAAACACGAACCTTCCAGCAACCCCACACAGGGCACTTGGCAGACATGGAGTTGGCAGACGAACCCTCGTCTGCTGGTCATCCAATCAAATTGATGCTGAATGAAGATGAACCATTCATGATTGATATTACGTCACTCAGCTAGGCGCGTCCTCAAATCGTATGTTGGAACTTGGTATGTACATATACCGTTCATTTCCATGATATGGTCTGGAGCTAACTGGGGGCTGTAGAGTTTTTGCCAACGATGGCAACTGCCGTTTTGCCCGCAATTTTAGTCATTCTGCCGTATACACAAACAAATCGGCGGCCGTACAGAATTCATAATTTTTCGATTCACAGAACCCTCATGGGCTACCAGAATTCGTCGGGGTTCACTCTCCGCTGATACATACCAGGTCTGTTTCTGCCCCAATACTACTTACTCGACGGTCTGATTGCTTTTACTTACATTCCAGATCTCTCAATACCCACACGCTCTTTGCCATGCTCGTACTAACCGAGTCGCTGACCGCTGGTCAGATTACTGTCATCATACGCGTCGTCATCCAGATCTTGTCATTGGGAGGCGTTTTTCTCATCAGCCATATCATACTCAGTACCGCCCCCCGCGTAGCGCCTGTTGGAACCCACGACGTCCTTAATCGCATTGTCGGGAAATCCACCTCAAGCAAGTTCTCTCTAAGATGGATACTCAAGTCGTTGACAGGCAGAAGTGGCAATCCTGCCGTGTCTACCCCCCTCCTCGTTGCCGTGATCCTCTCTATACTCTATACCCTGTTTGTCGTCTTGAGTGACTTGGGATTCCTCGGCATCTATGCCTGCACCACCGCAGGCCCGAGTTTCACGGACTATCCTGCCTCTGTGAATACCACCGAAGCGGCACAAGCGCTAGTTGCTGCTAGCTTGGTGAATGGCTCAGATCCGAGCGCAATCAAAGCGTACCGATGTGACAGCGTCAGCGTCGTCAACTTTGGCAACAATGTGACGGAACGAAACTGCACGTCGTGGCACAACTCTACGTTCGCCGAGCCAACGATTTTTACCCAGCTCAACACGACAGACTCCGCCGTTCTCATGCCGCGTCAGCTGAGACACCTTAACCAATCTAGGGAGCAGTATATTGACCTAAACTCCTATTATGTTGGCGTTGGCAGTCGGCGGGTCGTTTCTACCACCATCAGCAACGGCATCCTCGTTGACCCGTATGAAACAGGCCTCAAGGTTATCCTTGGGGTACCTCAGCTCGGTCCGCAGGAAAAGGTCACACTCAACAAGACGTTTGCTCTCGAAGCTGACGTGGGGTGCATGGCCCTGGGCATATATTCACAGCACGACCCCGATGCTGCTGATGCGGGCATTGACATCTACGCCACGGAGGGCAATTGGAGGAACTACACTGGTCCTGATTATCTTGAAGGAATCCTTTCCACGACTGTTGACGCCCTCCGTCGGTACTACCTTCCTTTTTTCAACGCCTCAAGCCTGGATTCATCAGGATTCATGTACGGAATCAATGAGACACAGGCGGCACTCAGCGCCATAGCCTTCATCACGTCCTTCTTCCCGCCCAACTCCTACGGAACCGAGGACGGCTCGACTGCCGCAGATTACATCCTTGGCAACTGCTCGAACGCTCTGCAATCCCAGCTCAACCTGACCATCCTGGACAGTGACACGCTCAATGGTACCATGTGTTCTTTGATGTCCATTTCTGGTTCAACAACCCAAAACGGAACATTGCTGGAAGGCCTCTCCCGGATGGCGTGTGCGAGTGCGGCGCAGATCAACATGGTCTCTGCGACGGTAGAGACGGATGAGTTTGGGGTGGTCACGCTGACCAACCTGACCCGGCTCCCGAGTGACCTATACTACCTCCAAGCGGACTACTGGGATGCGCAAACAGTGGGTAATGACACCACCTTTTATAACTTCGACCCATTCGAGCGGTACACGCTCGCAGACAACCCTGCCGGTCCAACGGAGCATTACATCGCTGCGACGTGGGAAGGTTTGGCGGATATGCGGTCGAGTGGGCCTGGGAGTGGGGGGTCCGTCCTCTCCGGGACGGCAACCGTAATGCTGCAACCTGACCCACTGTCCGTGGCGTATACGGCGATCAGCATACTTGACGTAGGGTACGACCAGATCAACTTCACCACAGACGCGGTCACGTCGTGGGCGGGCCAGGTGGGCGCGACGTACATCCTCACGAGCACAGCGTACAACGGATATGCCGCACTCAGTCAGGCACCTGTGAGGGTGGAGAGTACGGGAGGGAAGAGTGCGACATGCTATCATCCGCCGTATAGCCTTGCATTCCTCCCACTTGCCTTGGCGGCGCTCGTTGTCGGTGTATGGTCACTTGGAACGCTCATTGCGAGAAGGGCGCTTGGAGCGAGCAATAAGCTTCAGGAGTTGTATGGAGGAATACATCCCCTTGTGGGGGCGGAAAAGCCGAGGATGACAGCGGAGGGAACGTTGCTTGCGTGGCAGAATGAAGGAGGTCATCCAAGGTTAGAAGTGTGCCCGACGGAGATGAAAGATACATCCGAGACTGCGATGGCTTACTTTAAGACATCAAACGCGCACGCATGAACGAGTCAGTCCTCTCATCTTCTATATCCATGTTGTTGGCATCCAGAGTCTTGCTTTGTTTATGTATCTTCCTTCCCATTTGTAGACGGGTCAGGTATGGGGATGCCCTTCGTTTCCTGTCCTGCTTTTCCCAGCTTTTTGGCAGCCTGTGGCTGTTTGTATACGTTGATCTGAAGAGTAGGCTTCATGGTTTCAACTTGTAGTTGTTCCCTTTCACTGATGTGATCCTGACAACGAGCAGCTGGAGTTTGTGTTCTCGTGCACATACATTTCATGTCCACAAGGCAGATGTATGGATACACAATGTCCATGAAAACCACCCAGGTATCGATTAAGATTTGAATGTCGTACATGACTGTATACATAGAATAAAGTCAATGAAAGACGGGAAGATGCATATGCAAGAAAATCTCCAATTTTGAAACGAATTGTTAGACCAGCAAGAGACTACCAAAAACCACAATAGGGATGAAGCCAAGTGTTCCCATCGTCTCGGCTAAGAGACTGGCAGCATCATTTTTGAAAGGATTGGATGATGATGGTGCCGAAGTGGGAGTTCCCCCTGTGATGGTGTCAGATTGAGCTCCGGTTGGTGTGGAACCAGTCGCGGTAGAACCAGTCGCGGTAGAGGCAGGGACACCGATTGAGACGGATACCTGGGGGCAACAAGAGTTCGGGTGTCTATTTGAAAAGGAGTGGGAGCGGTGTTATACTCACGACCATTTTTGGGATAGTAAAGCCGGCTGCATCACAGTCGGATCTGAACTCTGAGTACAGTTTCATCAGTGGTTATCAACGCCAAAATGATGTGGAGTTGTATGTACTCACCATCTAGGAGCGCTTGCCCATTTACTTCGCGTGCGGCAGTGAAGTTGAAGCTAACTGCGCAGTCGACGCATGTTAAGAGGAGATTAGCATTACTTTGTGTACAGATACACGCTAGACCGTCGGCGCATGCCTGGACGAGAAAGAAGGGAGGTGAGTGCAAAATGAGCGGGTGAAAGAGTGACCAACATTTATGTCGTTGACGATCTCTGCACAAGGGCCATCGCACTGTATGATGCGCATAGGATCGTCAATGAGGTTGGAATTGAACTGCAGGAAGAAAAGGTGACGAACTTGAGCAGGAAAGTCGGTTGGGAGGGTGCCAGATATCTGGCGAGTCAATATGGGCCTCCAGGCTGCACAGATGTGATTAGCCTATGGTTGGGCGGGAGAAGATGGAAAGTACCTTGCGTGATGGTGGCCACTACACAAACGGTAAAGACAGCAATTCGAAGGAAGGTCATCATGGTAAGGAAATGAATTTTTTTTTTTTATTCCCCGGTCGCTATGTATGGCATAAATGCAACGGAAGGCTGTGCAAGGTCCCGGATTACATACTGCCAAGGCGCTTAAATATTTCGAAAGCAATGCGGATGTCAAATGGCAGCATGGCTCAGATTTTAGAGCAACACTACAGCACCGCCAACAACCATACCCATCAGACAGACAAATAGACTCAAACTCATAGCCATCCCAGCGTTCTTGAACGGATTTGCGGCAGCAGTTGCGGTGGCAGAGGAGGGCGGAGGGCTGTCGAGGGGGACGCCAGCTGCAGCACATTCGGAGAAGTACTCTGTCGCACCATAGCTTGTCAACACAGAAGCGTACAAAAGTGCATCCGAGACATCATTCACCGCTTTGGATGGCCTCGACATCGCTAACCGTGGATGTCCCAGGATTGGCGCTTATTATGCAAGCAGCGCAGGAATTCAGACTGTCCGCGTTGACCTGGTTGCATGCGCAGCTGATGAGATCGGCCGCTACTTGGTCATTTTCACAACTCTGCGGATGGTCGGTAACAGCATAGTAAATGACGATTATGAATGACGCACTTCGATTATATTTGCGATGGCATCGCATCCGCTCAGGCACTTTGACGGTATGTTCGTTGGTATCGTTGGGATGGTCTGGCGAGGGCGGAGCAGAAGTCCACCTGCTAGATTGCCTTCGGTCAAGGCAAAGGCTGGGTTTACGAAATGAGTTGCGTTCTCAGAGAGAACGAACTTGAGTGCACATACCTGCATGCAAGAGAATCAGCGGCGTCAGGAATACTAAGGCGAGTTGACGAGTCATGTCAGTGAAAAAAACCAAGGTATTTGATGTTGACGTTGTCACGAACCATCAAATTGTCAGTCACCAACGCAACACCGGCGCTTAGAAACATGGGCAAAAACAAGAAGAGAACGGACGTTGTGTCAAGCGAGGAACACCTTTTGCTGCCCTCACACCCAGCTTATAGCGTCGATGCCACCGCCGCCACCGCCCCGGGGGTTATTGACACCCATACACACATAGCGGCAACATTTGCAAAGTACCGGAGCAAATACAAGCAGGGCAAGTATAAGGACGCGTACGAGTTCTTCCGTGCTATGCGTGGAAGCCATAAAATCGATGCTGTCGTTGATGTATGGTGTGAGGCGCCTGTATCAAAAACGTGGCGAGAATTCGCGGATTCCGCGTTGACCATAGAAGATAGGGTGCGGAAGTGGGGTGGAACAGAATATTGGTTCGTCATGGGTAAGTCTTCCTCTTTGTCGGTCGTAGGGACTTGACTTATTCATTGTTTCCGCCATACCAAAGGTGTCCATCCGTGAGTTGAGACTGGTCATGCCCGCAACTGGCCTCTCTCAAACTTTTTCATATAAAGACACGATGCAAAGCTCTATACGGATGCGGTAGAGGCAGATATGTACGTTGACTCTACTACTCTCATCTCCCATGACGAACTTGAACGGAGATTTGACAGTTTAGAAGCCATGACACACCCACGATGTGTGGGTTGGGGTGAGATTGGGCTGGATTATCACTACGATAACTCCCCTAGGGACGTCCAGCAAGATGTTTTTACTCGGCAGCTGAAGCATGCCGTCAAACTCGGAAAGCCATTGACAATACACACCCGTGAAGCAGAAGACGACACTGAGCGTATTCTCAAGTCAGAAGTTCCAAGTGAACACAAAGTTGGTCACCCTCATGTGTTCTTCTACGCTCATTTATTTATTCAATCGAGTACCTCCTCAGATTCATGTTCATTGCTACACCGACTCGCCCGAATTAGCGCAAAGGTTGTTGAACCATTTCCCAAACCTTCACATCGGAATCACAGGTACGCAATAACTACATCAAAAACCATCTCCTCTCCGAGCGGTTCGTGATTTTCCTTACTTGCAGGTGTTATCACATACTCGACCAACACGAACACGTCCAACATCATCAGACAGATGTCTTCCGGGTCAGGACCCCTTCGGATCCTTCTGGAAACCGACGCGCCTTACATGATTCCCGGCAACATCTACTCCTCCATCAGTTCTATCAAAGGAAAACTCCCGCTGTGCCATTCCGCTATGATCCCATGGACAGCTGAGTTCGTTGCAGGGGTAGCAGGTCAAGGATGGGATATGGAACGGGTCATGCATGTATCCAGGGAGAATGCTAAGGTTGTGTATGGCGTCTGAAGGGCTCGAGGAAGGGTTCTTTTCTAACGTTCAAGGTAGAGGCGAAAGTCCATTGCAACTAGATTCGATAGGTTTATATGCACAACTGTATGCTGGTTCGCTGAGTTTCTCGGGAAGCCTAGAGATCTTACCCTGCTATGAGTGAGACCGCTAAACCCTCATTTGGTCGGAAGTTTCCTTGACTTGTAAGGATCGTCGTGAAGAAATGACAATGACCACGTCGGCTCGAATACAACGACTGATTTACATCTATTCACCTGAACAGTAAAATCGTAAGTGAGAATATAAGATTGCTTGGGAAGACCGACAAACCATCATTCCTGATATGGTGGTGGTGAAGATAGTGTGTTCGACCGCAACAAATCGGGTGGCTCCGGTGCCGTCTCGACAGGGGAGTTCAGGGAAGTAATGAGTGCCTGCCGTTGGTCAGTAGTCAACTTGGCACGAGATATAGTGTCCAACGCCGCAGCTACTTCAGGATGTAGTGTCCCGGCTTCGCTTGTTGATGGCTGGGGTGGGTGGTATGTGGTTAAAACGGTGTTTGGTGCTGGTAAGGGCTGGATGGACATGGATGGTTGATTCGAATAAGCGGTTATTTCGGGACTGGTATCATTTGCGGACGTATTGGGTAGATGATATGCTTGAGTGGCAGGCTGCGCTGTTGGCATCATCGTGGTATTTGGGTGCATGGCAGCTAATTGAGAATGTGTTGTTGTGGTTTCGTTCGTGAAGGGGTGATATGTTAAGATGATGGGCTGTCCTTTCTGGGTTGTTGGGGAGACAACGGGAGTCAAGGCCAATTCATTTGGAATAGATGGCGCGCTAGGCCATGTTTGCGCTGAATAGAGTATCAAAACATACGTAGATGGGATGAGAGAATGGTATAACAGACTCACCAAGACTAGAATTATCATGAGATGAGATGGGTGGGGTATCCGTGTTCGGGACGAATAGAACTCCAGGCTCTGGCTGTCCCGAATCATATTTGATAGAAATTGGCTCCATTTCTTCATTCAAGCGAGCCTTTCGACGTAGAAGAAGGAAAACAGAAATCAAAGTGAGTGCAACTAGGACTATTCCACCAACAACCCATCCAGCAATTTCACCATAATGGGGACGTTGCGGGTATGGTGAGACTACAGCGGATGCTGTGAGCGTGGATGTTAGTGATACAAATGCCGTATTCGGACTAGACGAAAAGTGAGTTGAATTTCAGTAGTTCCAGGGACACAGATCATACTTGAATGTGAGCGTTGGTAGGGCATTTGTAGGAAAGCTGGTGGTGGGTCTAACATGACATTTAGAGATACTCGACGGACATAAAAGATATTGGTAGACGTACTGTTGGTAAGTGGTATAAGCAGAATCGATCGATGGCGGATTTTGAGTGTAGGATTGAAATTCGGGCATTTGGTAGTATCCAGCGGAATTAAGAACAGTTACTGTGACAGGACCCAAGCAATCCGATGACAAGCCAGGTTGAACGATGTACCATTGTGGGGAATAGGACAGACCCCATATAATGAGAGGGTATCCAGCCGGAACATTGCAAATCCAATCCAGGTAGCCAGTGGGTGGCTTAGGCTTGTCAGGAATTGAAATGAGGAGGGAAAAATCGCCGCGTTGAAAGTCGTATGGTGAAGAAAACAGTAAAGGAGAAAAGGTTGGAGAAGTGATGTTATAATAGATGAGAACCGGCTCGCATTGGGCAATCGATAATGGTAGGATGACATCGAGGCCTGCATCAGGGTTTCCCACTTGACACCCTTCCGTTGGACGTGGAACACTCTCCTGCCCCAGCGCCACGAAGATTAGGGTGGCTATGAAAGTGATCGTCGTGGCCATGCACACACTGGGTATACCTCGGCAAATGCCGCCCAGTCTATTGGCCTTAGTTCAGCGAGTCGCCTTCCCTGCCCCGTCTAAGAGGGAAAATAGCAGGATTAATGGTTATTTAAATTGTGGAGGCATCTTTGCCTCCCTTCCATTATACTTCCTGCTCATAGGCCTCCCACTCAAGCCCACCGTCAACGTCCTCCCCTTTATCACTCTCATCTTCTCCTTCCGCGTCTTCATCTTCATCCTCCTCCTCTACGGCTGGGTGAGAGTGCATCGCAGGTGGAACCATCCCTACCATCCCACCCTCCTCTTCGACAACCAACTCCAAGACTTCCTCATCCTTCTCATCCGGAGACATAGTAAACAGTCCACCGTTCTCAATCTTTTCGTCTGCACCACATATGACACTGGCAATACCATTAAGAGCGCTATTGTCGTCGAAAAGATCTTTCAATGCGTCGTAGTTAATACGTTTGCTGTACTTTGGGTTCTTTTTGATCAGGTTGCGAACGGATTCAGCCGCAGTATTGCCATGCGGCGTCGACGTATCCCGCGGTTTGTCCTTTTTCCTTCGCTATATATTTCGATTTGGGTCAGAAAAATGCAAAGTTGGTGGAGGAAAAAAAAAAAGAATGCATCTAGCAGGATACGAACCTTGCGGCTCTTGCTTGCGTTACCGGAATCCTCACGGTCAGTTTTTGCTAATATCACCCGTTGCACAAAAATTGTAAGGCACGATCATGTCCTCGGAGTCAAGACTTACCAGCTAGCCCTTCCAAGTATTCCCTGTTTAGCTCAACCCAAACACGTTCTTTAATCTTGACTTCTTCTTCGGTGAGCAAAAACCGATCCAGTTCCTCCTCGTCCAGACCCAACAAGTCGTCAACAACACTAATCTGCGCTAACCGCCGCTGTTCCGCCTCATTAAGCGCGTCGCTGAGAATGGAGCCTTGGGCATTTTGGAGAAAGGTCGAGACTTCTTCCGCAAGGACAATCGTGGCTGTCTCGTCCACTTCCGTTGTCATCGTGGGATAAGGCAGAGTCCCTGCGTCGAGGAAAAGAGAATGGTTCGGGTCAGGCAGTTGTGAAGTAGACGGTAGCAGAGTGGGATCGATATTCATGTTTGAGTCGTAATCTGGGATGAATAACGGAGGGTGATCAACCACGCCCTCGAGGATGCCCTGGTTAAAGAGGGCAGGATCAATCATAGGTAGAGTGACGTCCATGTCGTCTTTTTGCAACTCTCCATTCTCACCATCCTCGTTGACGCTTTTCTTACGCTTTCCCTTCCCTTTATTACTGCTCTTCTTGCCCTTATCTTTCGCCCTTTCTTCTCCCTCCCTATCACCTTCCTTCCCGCCTTCTGCCTTATCCCTAGCCTTCGTGAATGCCGGGGGATCCATCTCCTCGTCCAACCAAACACTCCTGAAGTCCGCCAACGTCAAGCTCCCACTGGGCGTCTTCTTGAACTCTTCAAGCCGCTTCTTCAAAGTGGTGTCCGCAATCTTCACCACCTGAACGATTTCTTCTATACTTCTCCTAAAATTGTTCATTCGCGCGGCTAGGAGAAGTGCAGCTCCACAGATACCAGCGGGGCGTCTGCCCTTGGTCATCCAGTCGCGATCGAAACGTTGTACGAGTCGTACGGCATCGTGGGCTACTATATGTGTTTCGTCGCCAAATTCAAGCAAAGCCGCGAAGCGCGAAATGTAATGCGAGGGGTCAACGAGTGGGAGTCGAAGATTGAGGGTCCGTACGAGTTGAAGATAGGTGTGTCCAAGTTCGAAGACATTCACCTACATTGGTTCCATTACGGTAAGTGTACCGACGAAGAACGAAAATGAGAAAACCCCCGACCTGTAGTAGATCCGAAAAGTCGATAAGCATGTAGTTCCGGGTTTCTTTCTGCCTGCACGCCACGTATAGACAGACTGCGACAACGTTGAGGCTCTTGCGGCCTTTTGTGAACTTGTGTTCAACTGCGAGGGTATAGAGACGTGTCGCAGCGAGGCAGACGACATCCGAGAGGCGGAAAACGGTTGCAATGTTCTGTATGTTTTTACTAGCTACACACAACGCGTAGGATGAAAAAAAAAGGTTGTAGGAGTGGAACGTTGGCGGAAACATACCGTTCGCGATGGTTTGCTCCCTAGATTCGGTACTACCTCTATTGCCAAAGGGGCCATTCATCCTTGCACGGGCTTATTACCGTCATTGAGTTTACTAGGGAGATCTGACAAAAATGCAATAGACACTCGAGAACTCACTTGCACCCTGCGCTACAAAAGAGCCTTGGACCATAGCGGCCCCGGCACTCGTCTCACCAAAGGTCACCTCATTTACGATGGTGTTCTCTTCGACGACGGTCCCGCACTTGACGCAAAAGCCGTTCCCAGCAGCTGTGTCATATTCGATGACCGTCCCGCCGCAATCTGTGCATATCGTCTTGCTAGACATATGTGACGTGAATTCACATGTCACATCTCTTAGTAACACGTCATCTTACTCTGACGAGCTTCACAACCAAGTCTATCTAATACACGACCAACAAATGGGGTCACGCAATCCACTCGCGGGTGTTTCGAATAGGTCTAAGATGCGATGGCATCAAGATTCAGTTGTTCGACCAAGATGCCCGAGGGAGCTAGCTCAAGATACATCACGTGAGTTCACTCCGAGTCGGAAACTAACCTTTCGGTCGGTCGCCCCGCAACTTTGGCCAAGCGAACACCAGTTTCTAGGACAAGTACGCGCCTCTCACAGGAGATCACAAATTTCGGTCATCGGTAACCACTGACTGATGATCTCGGAAGTCAGGAATGTAACAATTATCCATCAGATGGATCCCACGGGGGATCGTCAACTAAGCAACCACGCAACGGGTGGGGTGAATCTCTCAGGTTCTAAGATGGAATCAAAACTTTGGGGATTGGGTGGTGGGACAGAAATGAGTATAAAAACTCACCATCTTTGACAGAGTTTCAGAGCAAGGTCGAACCTATTCATCACATTCTTTGAGCCGGGTGCTCCCCTGTTGTTCTAGCATCTCCCAAAAAGCTTTTTTTTTCTCCAAACCGTATATATATATTTTCTTTCATTCAATTATGGTTCAAATCAACACACTCGTTCTTGCCACTGTGGGCCTCCGGATGGTCTCGGCATTTCCTTTGCAAAGGCGTATCGACCAGACAATCTCTGCATCTACGACTCTTTGGGAGGCAGCCTGCGTAAGCTTTTATTTAATTTTAACAATTGCAAATTCATTGAAATTCAAATTGTCATCGTAAATCAAACCAGAACCAAGCCGGAGGTGGCAGTCAATGCAGCACCATCTCGCAAACAGCCTTTCAAACTTTACTGGCCGCTGGTGGCAACTGTGACCAGCAGAATGCAGGAGACTCTATGGTCACCCTTGCAAAAACGCTGAACAACAACGCCGATATGATCAGACTTGCTCAGATATTCATTCAGCAGCCCCGTAATGCGGTATGGCTTTTCGTCCCACTATCCACGCAGTGCACCACATGGGTTAAGTACTTATTCGTCATTTCCATCCCAGCCCGACAGTCTTTCTGTTCCTTACTGTGATACCGCGCCGCAAAATGCAGAACTGAACGGTTTCTTCCACTGTCAATTCCAAGGCTCCAACCTAGCGGTGTTCAGTGGTGACCAAACCAACAACCTTCCCCTTGGACTCACAGCCGTGACACCCCCTGGTTCATGCCCGGCTAACCCGTCCGGTCCGGTCCCTGCTGGCGTGCAATTGAACACACTCGTGACCAGCCCTGGAACACCGTAAGAGTAGCACAAAGTTATATGTTTCATCTTTGTGGTTAACATCCGTGATTTAGTGCCACTGGCTCTGCTCCTGCTGCACCCAGCAACTCCACACTCGCGGCAAGAGCTGCCTTCACAGCTGGTGCTCAATTATTTTTTTTCCTATCCCGTTATCAACTGCTATATCTTTGTCATTCTGCAGCTAATGGACAGGAGGCTCAAGCTTTGAATCTCAAGTTCCAGACCCTCACCGCGTCTTCTCCTTGCACTGATGGGGAGCAGGCATGTGTTGCCGACGGG
>Ga0209006_10004195_pt1 | contig 13094 bp, 5 predicted proteins | sample JacPin_JW_Ref_O2_FD_188567 | JGI IMG/M metagenome (GOLD analysis project Ga0209006, IMG submission 188567) | Forest soil microbial communities from Algoma, Ontario, Canada - Jack Pine, Ontario site 1_JW_Ref_O2 (SPAdes) (version 2) | ecosystem: Environmental > Terrestrial > Soil > Boreal... | reverse complement strand
CCTTCCGGCGCCGGCCGTCGCAAATAGCTCTGCACAACGCCACGCCACATTTCCATCGTGGTGTCCGCGCCGGCCTGCACATCTTCTCCGAATGCGCTCGCCAAGCGCGTGGCGAGGGAAGCAAATACGACGCTCGCGAGATTGGTGCGGAAACGAATGCTGATGGGCAAAAAGATCACGCTGGTGCGCGGTTTAGCGGACAATGCGCAGCTCCATCGAACTGTTAGGGCAGACTTGCCGCGCCCTGCTGGAGCTGCCAGCAGAGCGTACGGTGGAGCGCTGGAATCATCCAGCCACTCGTCCAACTGAGCGAGTTCCCGCCCACGTCCTCCGAATGGAACAGGATTCGATTCGTTGCCCAAATACTCAGAGAGGAAGTTCTGCACCCGGCTTGCGTAGTCGATGGTCAGAGCGCTCATGCCGGCGACGGAATCCTCGAGAAACCAAGTAGGAAGCCAATGATCGAGGAGCCAGTTATGCAGATCGGAAGCAACGTTTGCGGCCAGATCCAAAGCGTTTGAGAACTCCGTCACCGTGTGTTCGCGCCGCAGATCGTTGCGAAACCGGATTAGCTCGCCGCCGTCGCCGGGAAGGGCTCCCCGTTGGAAATAAATAAGGCAAGGCAGATGGTTCTCTCGAGCAGTTCGATACTCGGCTTCAGTTATCCCCGAACCGTAACGCCTTCCAACGATTCCAATATAGAGCTGACAATCTCGGATGGCGGCGAGTGAGTTGGAGCGCACGTCCCCTGGCCGGCTTCCAAAATACTCCATTCCCACGAACTTCGTTTCACGAAATCGTTGCAACACCTGCTCGACGGACTTGCGCTCATCCTCTAGGTCGATCCAAGTTGAGCTAACGAAAACACGAGCGACGCTCCTTTTGGCAGTGTGTTTGTTGTTGTAGGGCTCTAGGAGTACGTTGTTCAATGTGTCAATCGTAACGCGAACCGGTCTCTTGATGATTTGTGGGTTATAACTCTATGTCGGCGAAGTTTTCGCGTCCCTCGAGGCTGCTCACCGAAGTTCAGGGTTCTGCTCGTCTCTTGCGGATCTGCACTGACAAATTCCTCAAGTGCTTCCGGCCCGCTTGGTCGTTGCCCGGGGACGATCGCGTATTTCGCCAACGCCTCCACCACCTTGTGGAAATTTGCAAGAGGCAGAGCTCTGCAGTAATCACGTTAGCTGCGAGCATTCGAACGATATCGTTCGAAGAACCGGCCCAGCACAACCAGGTACCTGCTGCTAAATCCCCTTCGAATCCCAAACGCCCAGGAAGGCCTGCAACGTTTTCCCCTATGAACGGCTCGGAGAACGGACCATTCAAAGCTCCCCTTAGCATTCAGCGAGATAGAAGATCTGGTCACGCTCAATGCCTTCAAGGGCGGCATTGACGAATCGGGGCCGAAGAAGAAAGGCTGACATGGGCATGAGTGGTGGCGTACCTTCCGCACAGGGTACTCCTACCTGTTACAAGCTGGCTTCGGGGCAGCAATTGAAATGGGATAACTTCCAGATGTGCCGCGATTCAAGCCCGTTCTTTATTGCGGCGGTAATGCAAACGCTACGTAGCCTTTGGGCAGGTCGGGGCGTACAGTCGCGGCCTTCGCGCCGCGGCCTGGATGCCCACCTCCTGAGTTGATAACCGACGACGCGGAAACTACCAGGTATTGCCGTCCGCCGACCTCGTACATAGCGGGGATACCCTCGGAACCTGCAGGCAATGTGGTGCTCCATAAGACCTTGCCAGTTTCCTCATCGAGCGCGCGGAGCTTGCCATCGCTGGCGGCAATGAAAATCAACCCGGTTGCAGTGACGATCATTCCGTGGTGCTCAGCCATGAAGGCACCAGTGTCCTGAGCCCCCTCCGCAGCGGCTTCGGCATCCTGCCCCAAGGGAATTTTCCATTTGATGGTTCCGGCGTTTAAATCATAGGCTACGACCGATGACCAGGGCGGACTGATGACATACGGCTGGTCGGGATACAGGCCCCAGTTGGTGAAGTAACGATCGCGAGGCGTATGACTGCCCGGCGGATATGGAGGACCGCCGAGCGGGGTGTAGTGATTTGCGTTACCCTGCCGAACCTGCAGCCCTCCTGGTGCTCCTCCGGACGCGACAACCGGCCCGCGGGTTGTTGCACTCAGCGCCGAAACGCCTTCCGTGGCATCGGCGGGCTCCAGGCTCCCGAGATACTTGAACAACTGCTTCGCGGCGGTATCGTCCAAATCCGCGAACGCCGGCATTTCTCCCCGTCCGGAACGCACCGTGAGGCGGAACGCATCAAACGTCAGACGCTTGCCGATTTGGGCGAGCGAGGGTGGACCAGATCCAGCGCGCACACCATTTGCGCCGTGACAAGTCTGACACCTCGCGTCATAGACGGCTTTCGCACCGGTGTCCGCGGTACGTTTCCCAAGGGGATCTTCGAGGCTCAATTTGTAAACAGTCGGCCAATCCTGGGTATTCAAATACATCAGTCCCTTCGCAGGATTCACGGCGCCGCTGCCCCAATTCGATCCCCCGCGAGCTCCGGGAAGCGAGATCGTCTCCGTCATTCCCGGAGGAGTGAACAGCCCTTCGTTCCGCATGCTGGCAATTCGATCCTTCCATGCCGCGCGCTCCTCGGGCGTGAGGATATACGGGTTCACATCGTCCACCGTCATTTTCTGGCGTGCGAAAGGCGGTGGCGCAGTGGGGAAAGGCTGCGTGGGCCACGCCTGCTCGCCCGGCATCAAACTTTTAGCCACCGGTCGTTCCTCGATGGGCCACAGGGGCTTACCCGTCACGCGATCGAACACATACAGGAAACCCTGCTTGCTGGACTCGGCCACTACATCCACGAGTTTGCCGTCGTGCCTCACCGTAAGCAATTGCGGCGCGGCGGTTGCGTCGTAATCCCACAAATCGTGATGGACCATTTGGAAATGCCACAAACGTTTTCCCGTGCGCGCATCCAACGCCAGCAGACAGTTGGCGAACAGATTTGTCCCGATCCGGTCGGCCCCGTAGTAATCGTAGGTTGGAGATCCGGTAGGGAAGTAGGCGATTCCCCGCTTCGCATCGACCGTGATCTCTCCCCACGTATTCGTTCCACCCGAGTATTTCCACGCGTCTTTGGGCCAGGTGTCGTAACCGAACTCACCGGGATGCGGGATAGTATGAAAGCTCCAGACCATTTTGCCCGTGATCACGTTATAGGCGCGAATATCGCCGGGGGGCGACAGATACGCTTCGCCTGTCGATGAGCCCAACAGAATCAGGTCCTCGAAAACCCGGCCCGGAGCGTCGGTTTGAATCCGATTGATGGTCCGGGGATCACGGCCTAGACCCTGCCTGAGGTCCACCAGTCCTTGCTTCCCGAACGTCAGAACCGATTTGCCAGTCCGTGAGTCAATCTCTTCGAGGTAATCGTTGATGGCGAAAATCAGGCGCCTGTCTTTGTGGTCTTTGCTTTCCCAGTACGCGATGCCGCGCGTCGTCAGGCCGGGAAGGTTCGCATGAATCCAGATTTCCTTGCCTGTGGCTGCGTCCAAGGCGATCAGCGAACTGTTCTTAGCCAACACATACATGACGTTATCGACAACAATCGGATTGAACACGTAGGCATGGTTATCTTCCGTGGGATAAACCCAGGCGACCTCCAACCGGTTCACGTTGGACCTGTTGATCTGGTCCAGTGCGACGAAATGGGAAGAATCCGGTCCTCCGCCGTAATCCGCCCACTGCTTATGGTTCTGCTCGCCTGCCCCCAACAAAACGCTCATTCCCACCGCGAGGGACAGCAGTACGCGTGGGGGATTGAGGTTAAGCATTGATGCCTCCTTGCAGGTCAACGGCGCTTTCGATCATAGCGAACATCGTGCCCAATCGTGTTGCTCAGGCGATCAGCACGAAGCTTTTGCTGATCTTCCATTTCGGTGAGTCTTGCGATGGCTCGTGAGACGCTCGGCTCGCAATGCGCTTCGAGATGTTCGAGACGGGCTAAGGCGATAGTGTCCAGACAGGCAATCGATGTTAACGCGGTGCACTACGAATTACAACGTTATAATCCCACTCGTCCAATTATTTAGGGAAACGCAGGTCGGAGCGCTCGACGTGAACGGCCGTTTCACGGCATCAAATCAGTCCCGGCCGTCGGAATCGCTGGACGCGAGACTTGCCGTTACTAATCGGCAAACTTGCTCGCCGTTTGGCTTTAATCGAGCGATGTGCGCTTGTCCATGAATTCCCTGGTCCTCTTTTATGGAAGTGTGGCGGACCACGCGGAGTTCGGCGGCTTTGCTCTATACTGCGTCGATGGGCTGCAACGGAGTGAAACACCTGGACATCTGCGCCTCCGCCGCAGGCCCTGGAAAACCTAAAATCATGCTCCGCCAAACCACACAAACGCCGCAAGTTATTTTTTCGTTGACACCGACCTGCGACGAGAGTAGTTTGAAGGCCGAAGCGATCGAGATCTCCTTTTGAGATGTATCAAAGTTTGAGTGACTAGAAAGGAGATTCTAATGGAACAAGTAAAAACCCGATCGGTTGAGCCGCAGACGCGGTCGTATTGTCTGAAACGACCTGGGAAGATCTGAGCGAGGCCGGCGCCTACGTTGAGCGCGGAAGCGGCGATCTATACAGGATTCCCAAAGAGGCGCTCATCCCCGGTGCTTCCCCGATTATCCACAAGGAGAGCTTGGGAGCATCGCGTCTTGTCCAAATCAGCAAGAATCCGTTTGTGACGTCCCTGGAGGCCAGGCTCCGTTGTGCCCAGCACAACATCGAGCCGAACTTCTAAAGCCTAGGAGTTTCTCGATCGTCCATACCGCGGGAGCTAGCCACGGGCATAAGCATGTAATCTCAAAGCGATGAATTCCGACTAAGATTCGGAAAAAGAACGAATCGATCGAGACGGCCACATGACTGATTCCGTCATTTTCCAACAGCTGAAACTGTGCGCACTCATTCCGTCTGCGCCGGATTTAATTGCTTCCAGTCGCGGTCCATTCCCCTAGAAATTTGTGCAGAAACGTCTCCATCCGGCCCAGCGTGTATAGCCACCGGCTGTGCAGAAGTGACTCGTGCACATCGTCGGGAAAGACGATCAGTTCGTTATAGACATGGCGCTGACGCAGTAACTGCACCAAGCCGACTGTTTGCAGGAAGGATACGTTGCGGTCGTCGTCGCCCTGAACCAGCAACACAGGCGACTTCCAGCCGTCGATTGCACTGATCGCCGAGGACTTGTAAGAAACAGATTCCGGATCGAGAGAGTTCCCCTCCAAATGCACGCCCGCTAGATCCACGCCCGCTTTAAAGATATCCGAGTTGCGCGCTAGAGCCTCCGCCGTCAGCAAACCCCCATAGGATAGTCCCCAAATCCCGACGCGGTTCGGATCCACATCGGGTCGGGTTTGCAGATACTTGCCGCCTGCCAGTACGTCTTTGTACTCACTATTTCCCTGGGCTCCCCCGTTGGCCGCCCGTTGGAATGACCGGCCATAGCCCACACCGAGACGGTAATTGATGGACATGACGATATAACCCTGGTTCGCGAGCCATTCATTGATGCCGTAGGCCCAGTGATAAAACTGCATGTAGTGATACGCGAGCATCATCTGGCGCGGGGGCCCTCCGTGCACGAAGACGATCGCCGGCCGCCGCTGGCCCGGTTTCAAATCCTTCGGCAGGAAGAGTTGATTGTGAATTTCTACTCCGTCATCGGCCTTGGTCAGGACGATCTCCGGCTTCACGTGCGCGTCCTTTGGAAAGCCGGGCATCGACGCGGGGAAGACAATTTTCTGCTTCGTTTCCGCCCCCAGTTTCCAGACGCCAACTGATTGCGGCATGTTCCAATCTGCGCTCAGCGTCACGAGGTATTTGCCGGAAGCCACTGGAGTCGGATAGGTTTCCACGCCTTCGCCCGTAGTGATCTGCACGGGCACGCCGCCGCTCACCGGAACGGCCCAGATGTGCCTCCGCTCGATATCCTTGGCGTTGGTGCAGTAGTAGAACGTCTTCTGGTCGGCGGAAAGCGCGATGGAAGTTTGATTCTCAATCAATCCGTCGGTGGTCGTCAGTAGGACAGGACGCGCTGCCGCATCCATTACATTCACCGCGTAGTAGCGATCCCACTCATCCACTGGCAGTTCCTGCTTTGGCGGCTCCTTGACTTCGGGGGCTCCTCTTCCTGCCGCTACACCTCTGCCCCTGCCGCCGCGTCCGCCTCTGCCGCCCGCAGCAGGCACGACCAACTGGAAAATCAGTGTATCGCCAGCCAGCCGCAGATTTCCGATGTTGGCGGCGATCTTATCATTTTCCTGGTTGTGCCAGATTTCTCGTGCATCGCCGGTTGCGACATCGGCCTTGTAGAAGCCGATGGTATAGCCTCCCTCGAACGCCGCGCGCATGATCCCCGGAGCGTTGTTGACCGGAGCTTCGGCGTTTGCCGGTGCCGCCGTCCCGCGTCCGCCACCCCGGCCGCCCGTCACCGTCGCCGGAGTCTGCGGAGGCGCTGCATAGTTCGCGCCGCTGCCCGCCCCTGTCTGGAGCGTCTGCTGCCCAAACGGCAACCCGGGCTGGCGCATAAAGATCAGATGCTTGCTATCGGCCATCCACATTGGGGAAGTGTCGAAGTCCACGCTCGGCGACATGTACTTCACTAACCGCGTTGCGACGTCGTACACCATGATGAAGCTGTGATCCACGCGAGTGCTGACCCAGGCGATCTTTTTGCCGTCGGGCGACCACTTCACTTCGCTCTGCACACCCCATTCGGTAATGAACGCCTTTTCGCCGCGATCGACCTCCGTTGCGGGCTTCGTGGGGGTGAGCTTCGCCCGGTAAATCTGCCCGTCCTTGATGAACAGAATCGAGCTGCCATCGGGCGCTAGTTCGGGATTAGCCGCATCGGCTACCCTCCATGTTCCTCCGCCCGCGGTGCGCGCCGCCCAGATGGCGTGCTCCGGTCCGTTAGGATCGGCAGTGGGATTCGGAGCCCAGCCGGAACGGTTTGGCGCCTCGCCGCGCAGGAACACCACGGTGCTGCCGTCGTCTGAGATCCGAATGGCGGACATCATGATGCCGTCGTCCTTCATGAAGTTGGTCAGGCGCACCGGCACGAACTGGGGCGCCACAGCCGTATAAGCATTCCGCTTGCCTTCGGCATAATCCACCCATGCAATCCGATCCACCTTCCGCGCCGCGACTACCTCTTGCGGCGACGCTGGACTCAAGAATTCCCTGTAAGAGGGAACAGTGGGCGGTGCGGCCGACAGGAAAGCGGCTGCCACAATCATGAGAATCAAAAGACGAAACAAGGTGCGCATACTGGCTCCAGTGAGCGATTAGTTTAGCATGAGCGCCGGCATCATCTCGACGCGGCGATGCACCAAGGCGGAAGTCGGAGTTCCCGGATCCTAAGAGTCACCTTCGTGGACTCAGCGCGGGAACACCGCATCGTAAGGGCGTTACGAGCCTAAACTCGGTTAAAGCCCGCTACTCGATGGACGGCAAGATCAACGATTGTGGAACTACATGCTGCCATTTCGCAAAGTGATGCGTTTCTGGTTCGGTCTGAAGGCGCTCGGCCTTCTGTTCAGCATTGTCAGTTTCTTAGTCTCGGTATCGAGGGGGCTGATCCACGTCAACCGTACCCACCTGATCGCTACGGTTCTGGGCGCTGTTGCGCTCGACGTATCCGCAGCGATCGCGTGGTGGATGTTGAAGAAAGGCAAGGCCTATGGACGTACATGGGCGATCATCGCCAGTACGTCGGCTTTGGTGCCTTCGAGTCTGTTCTTGATCCTTAACCCAGGCCATTATCCTGTCGCCATTTTCATGGGTGGAATCCTCGGGCTAGCGGGGCTGGTGGCCTTCACCGCCAGGGACTCCGCGATCGAAGTCTCGGACGCGGCCGCACGCAAGAAAGTGCGGATTGCCGGCGACGGCACCAGTAAGCTCAAAGATTACTTAGCCCAGGGCGTCTCGATGGGCATCATATGGATGGCCTTCCAGCTATGGAACCAGTGGGCGGTAGCCCGCGGCCTGGCGCGTCCGGGATTGATCTTCTACCTGGTGCAGCTCAACCTCGCCGTATTGCTCACCACGCTCTTTCACGAACTGGGACACTTCGCCGCCGGATGGGCCTGCGGCAAAATGTTGCGCGTGTTGCAGGTTGGGCCCTTTCGGTGGGCTGTCCGCAACGGGGAATGGAAATTCGAGTTTCAATTGCGAAAGTTCTACGGAGGAGGCGTGGCGATGGTTGCTCCCGACCTGCACAATATGCGCAGCCGGCAGGTTTTCTTGCTCATGGGCGGTCCGGTCGCATCGCTGGTGATGGGCTTGATCTTCTCGGCGGCAACGCTCACCGCCAACGGCCATGTCTGGCAGCCGTATTGGAGCCTGCTGAGCACACTCGCGACGCTCTCCATTGCCGGTTTCGTTGTGAATCTGATTCCGCTGAAGCCGGAAAGCCAGTATTCCGATGGCGCGCAGATATATCAGATCCTCACCAACGGACCGTGGGCGCGCGTCCATCTTGCGTTCGCAATGGTAACCACCAGCGCAGTGGCGCCGATAAGACCGCGCGACTTCGACATGAACGTGATCAACCAAGCCGCCGATTTTGTTCGACATGGCGAGCGCGGGTTGCTTCTCCGCTTGGTCGCGTGCAAACACTACATCGATAAGAATCGTATCCCCGAAGCGGTCGCGAACATGCAGGCGGCAGCGGAGCTGTTCGAAGAATGTAAGTTCGAAAAGCCACAGGATATTTGCGCCGAATTCGTGTTTGTAAATGCCCTTTATAAACGGGACCTCGCCGCGGCCGAGCTGTGGTGGCAGCGGATTGAAGCGTTGGGCAAGATCGACCTTAATGCCGATTATTGGCGAGCCAAAACCGCTCTACTGTGGCTGAGCGAAGAGCGGGCAGAAGCATTCGACGCGTGGGAGCGCGGCAATGCGCTGGCGCAGAAACTTCCCTCGGCTGGGGCATATGACTTCACGCGGTCCGGCTTCGCCAAGCTGCGCAAGGCCCTGGATGCACCGGCTCGGACAGTTCCGCCGTCTCTTGCTACCGTTTTTGAATTGTTGGAGATGCGCGTACCTGTCGAAGTTTGATCTGTCGGAGCGCTTCGGCTGGTCCGATGTTTCAGATTTTCGGCGAATGTAGCAGGATCGGCCGACGGGCGGTCGTTGGATTGATTAGTCCTGCCGAAGCGTCAGCATTGGATCCTGGCGTGACGCCCGCCAAGCTGGAGACAAACCGGCCAATAATTCCACAACGCACAGCAGCGCTACCGCCGCTGTAATGGCGATGGGATCATTTGGCTCGACTTGAAACAGGAGCGACCGGAGCAGCCGGGTTACCGCGAGTGAGGCAGCGGTACCAGCGATAATCCCGAGTAGAGTCCATCGAGCCGCCGAGCCAAGTGTCATTCTCACAATCTTCTGCGGAGTAGCGCCGAGCGCCAGACGCACACCGATCTCGCGCTTCCGCTGCCCGACCCGAAACGACATCAGCCCGAATAAGCCGACCGCTGCGATCAAGACGCCGAATACCGCGAACGTCGATAGTAGAAGCGCATTGAATCGTGGCCTCTGGTCGACCTGATCGAGGCGCCTCTGCATAGTCTCGACTTCGACGGGCAGCGTGGCGTCAAGGGATCGCAGCACCGCCCGCAACGAGCCTGCTACCAGTTTCGGATCCACCGACGTTCGCGCGACCAAAGTGGCGGACCGCCATCCTGTGGGCGGCTCTTGATTTTGGAAGTTAAAATCGGCAGTCTGCTTTCGAATCACGTAATATTCCGGCCAACTCTCCCGTGTCGCACCAAGGTTGGTAACGTCGTGGGCGACCCCGACGACGGTCGACCACTCGCCATGCGGCCCCTTCAAGATGTGTCTGCCGATCGGATCATTCTTCGCGAACATCAGCCGCGCGAGTGATTCGCTCAGAACGACCGCGAACGTCGGGGAATCGCGGTCCTCCTCGACGAAGGGACGCCCGCGCAAGATCGGGATTCCCAGGGCCCGGAAATAGCCAGGCGTGACGTAGCGCCACCCCACCATGCCCCCTGTCCCTTGCTGATGCGGTGGCTGCCCCTCCACAGCGATTGAGGCAAAGGGCCTTCCGCGCATCCCTCCCGAGGGCGGCATTGAATCGGTGAGCGCTACGGCATCGGCTCCAGGTAGCGATCTGAACTGCTGCTCGAGTTGATTGAAGAACGCAAGTTGCTGTGCGGGCGTGCCGTAACGCTGCCGCCCCAAGACAAACCGCGCGGTTATGGTGTGGTCGCGCTCAAAACCCAAGGGAACGCTCTCCATCTTAGACAAACTGCGGAGCAGTAAACCAGCGCTCGTCAATAGCACCATCGAAAACGCGATCTCGACCACCACGAATGCGGTTTGGATCCTCCCGCCGGCACGCGACATAACCGGTAAGCCATTCGCGACTAACGAGCCTACCGGGCTCAACGCCGGCGCGAGCCCAAACAGAAGTCCCGAGCCGAGTGTCGCCGCCACTGTGAACAACAACGCACGCGCGTCGAGCGTCGCCTCGTTGAGGCGCGGCAACCCTACCGGCGCGAGTCCAATGAACACCCGCAGCAATGCCCAGGCGAAACCGCATCCCGCTATGCCGCCAATCGCGCTCACGACCATGCTTTCGGTAAGGGCTTGTCGAGCGAGCCGACTCCTCGTGGCACCGAGCGCCGCGCGCACCCGCATCTCTCTTTCCCGTGCCACACTGCGCGCGAGCAGCAGGCTGGCGATATTAGCGCATGCGATCAGCAACACCGCAATGACCGCGCCCAAAAGTGCGAGCGAAGCGATCCGCACATCGCCTACCTGACGATCGCGCACTAACCTGACGCGGAACGACACTTCCCTTCGAAACTGCGGCGGCACCGTTTGCCGCAGCCTCTCAAACTGCGGCTGTAACTCGGCGGCCGCCTGCGGCGGTGTGATTCCTTCCTTCAACTTTCCGAAAACGCGAAACGCCCGGCCCGAACGCTCAGTCGCTTCGTTCAAAGCGAGCGGAAAGAGCAGGTCGGATTCCGTAAGCGTTGGCATCACGAAATTCTTAGGTAGTACGCCAACGATCTCGCACGGCGCGCCATCAAGTAAGAGCGTCCGCCCCACTACCTGCCGGTCCCCCGCGAAGCGGTTCCACCAGAGTCTATAGGAGATCATCGCCACATTCGGCCCGTTCGGGCTATCCTCTTCCCGCGTGAAGCTTCGGCCGACAATCGGCTGAATGCCGAACACATCGAGGAAACTCGCTTCGATACGCAAAGCTTTGAGGCGGACCGGTTCGCCTTCCGTCAAATCCGTTTCTATTGCTCCGGCTTGAAATGCGGTCATCTGCTCGAAAGGTCCGCTGTGATGCCGCAAATCGATATAGGGTTCCGCTAGGAAAAACTCATTGATATCGAGGGGCGCCATCATTCCGACCGATACCAGCCGATCCTCTTGCGCATATGGCAGAGCACGAAACAAGATGCGGTCCACAGCACTAAACACCGCGCTGGTAGCGCCGATCGCGAGCGCGGCCACCAAAATCGCGGTCCAAGAGAAGGCTGGATTGCGCAGGAGGCCACGAATTGCATAGCGGACATCGTGCATCACACTGTTGGCTACGGTATATAAAGAGGAAGGCACTGAAGCTTAGACACCCCGGGCGCATTTCTTGTTCCTGCACTTGGCTTCGTCGAGTGCCCAAACATCTGCCTCCATTGATAAGAGGCGCATAACGCCCATGCAAGAGGGTAGGGACGGGGCCGAACCTGAGATCGACTCCTCATGCCTTCTTCCCAACCAAATGTCCATTCCGAATCAGACCCGAAGACTCGCTGATCGTAACCTGAACCGCATCACCCTCAAAATGAATCACCGCACTGTAGCGATTAATATTCGAAATGAAATTCAGATCCAGCGCAAAGTCGGAGTCGGAGGTCCACTTCCCGGTAGCGCCCGCCAGCAACTTCAGAGGACCATACGGACCCAGCCGATACACCCCATCGAGACCAACCGGAATCGTAAGATCCGTTCCCAGATACTTCAGCTTCAACTGAGCTTCGCTCTTGCCCGTGAACACCAGCGAAAGCCCGTCAATCCGCGACGCATTGCGCGTAAACTCATAAACAACTCCCGAAACCGACTTAGCCATCGCAGGCAAATCCGCCACTGGCAGGGCCGCCGGAGCCCGTGCAGCCTCCGCAACCTTAGCCTTAAGTTCCCGATCCCCTTCTGCATTCGCAGCCAACGCATGATCCGCCTGAATCGATTTCGCAATCACCGGGCGAACCTCATTGGCCGGATACCCACCGCCCGTGATAATCACGATCATGTCTTTCTCAGGCCAGACCGCCACGATCTGCCCTCCGCGGCCATTGCCTCCGAACTCCTCCATACCCTCCGTCTTCGCCAACCACCAGCCGTATCCATACCCGCCTCCATTCCCGCGTCCGGGATCCGATTGTTTCGTGATCGACTTATGAATCCATCCGCTCGATACGATCTGCTTCCCGTCCCACTGGCCGCCGTGCAGATACAGATAACCGATCTTCCCGAAGTCGCGCGGATAGAAATGGCTGTCGCCCCAGCCATGCGTCCGGCCCTGTTCATCCGGCGGCCAGACTACGTCCTTAATGCCCAAAGGCTCGAACAGATTCTTCTTCCCGAAATCCGCCAGCGATTCATGCGAGACCGCCGTGACTACCGCTGACAACAGATGATAACCGGGACTGCAATAGCCGAATTTCTCACCCCGCGCGTACTTCATTGATATCGCCAGCGCGAACTTCACCCACTCGTTTGTGCGCCGCATCTGCTCCAGTTCCTGCTCGCCGGGAAGGAATCCGCAATCGAGCCCCGAACGCATCGCCAACATGTCCGCAATGGTGATCTTTTGCTTCTGTTCATCCGGATTGGCCGGCCGTTCATCCGGAAAAAACGAGAGCAACCTCTGATCTGTCTTCACCAGCCCCTTGTCTACAGCGATGCCCATGATCGCCGCCGTGATGCTCTTCGTCACCGAAGCAACATCGTGAGTGGCAGTCGGCCGATACGGGTAGAAATAGGAATCGAGAACCACATAACCGTGCC
>Ga0209006_10004194_pt1 | contig 13096 bp, 12 predicted proteins | sample JacPin_JW_Ref_O2_FD_188567 | JGI IMG/M metagenome (GOLD analysis project Ga0209006, IMG submission 188567) | Forest soil microbial communities from Algoma, Ontario, Canada - Jack Pine, Ontario site 1_JW_Ref_O2 (SPAdes) (version 2) | ecosystem: Environmental > Terrestrial > Soil > Boreal... | reverse complement strand
CGATCACGCCGTGTACATATTGATCGAAGAGTTTGAGGACTTCGGGATGGAAGTCCTTTGCGGTCTTGCGTGTCATGCCGTTACTCTGCACCGGCCGGTTTCTCGCCACCGGCCGGTTTCTCGCCGTTTCCCTGACCGTTCTCGGGTCGCGGAGGCGGTACGGCGATGTGTGCGATGGTGCCACCCTCCTTCTCATAGGTTTCCGCTCCTACGGCACCGGCAACCTTGAATCCTTTACTCGTCAGGATGTCGGCAGCCTTCGAGGCGCGTCCGGCATGATTCGAGACCACAACGACGGTGCGTTCCTTTGGAATCCAGGGAAGGCTGCCTTCGAGATCCTTGAGCTGAATGCTCAGGTAGACCGGAAATCCGCCGATCGAGCTTACTTCATCCGGCCGCCGCACATCCACGAGCACCAATTTTTCAGGGTGGGCGAGCAATTTGTCGAGCTCTGGGTTCGTCAGCACGTGCGCATTGGACTTAGGTCCCGCCGCTGCGCCGTTGCCGCCGCCGGTTTGTTGCGCAATGGCCAGCGGGGTCGTCATCGCCATCAGCAGGACGGCGGCGTATTTGGCTGTTTGGTTCATATGATTCCTTGTTTCTCTGGATGTAGTAAAGGCACTTTGACTGGAACGCTCAACCGGCGATGCATTTCGCGTGCCAGAGATTTCCGGGCGACAAGCGGGCGATTTCGAGGCCTTCAGGTGTTGCAGACGCAGCAGTGCCGAGACCGGATGTTGATAACCCAGCATCGAAACCACCAATCGTGCGCTCCCGGCAAACTTCGGTGGACTGTTCGGCGCTTACGGATCGGTGTGATCGAGACATGAATTACGAGAGTTCCCCGATGAATATCCCAATGACGACACGACGCGCGGGCGAACGTGGTCACTGCGGTGAACGTTGGCCCAACATTTGCATCGAATGGGTCCGGACACGAGCGCCGTGCGGTGGCGTGTCGTTGGATGCCGTCATTTTCCGACCCTGTAAAACGTGGAGCGATGTCATGGTGAGACTGTCTACAAGTCTGATACGAAGGTCCTTGGGATATCTATTGCCGATCGCGGCCGGTATGGGTCTGCTGACCGGCGCCGTGCCGGCGCTGGCTCATCATGCATTCGCGGCCGAGTATGACGCGGATCAGCCGCTTGATCTCAGCGGGACCGTGACCAAAGCGCGATGGACCAATCCGCACAGCTGGCTGTATTTCGACGTGAAGGGAGCAGATGGCAGTCTGACCAATTGGGGCGTTGAATTCGGTGCGCCGAATAATCTGGAAGGCAATGGCCTGAAGAAGGCGGATCTGCAGGCAGGCACCAAGGTGCGCATTCTGGGATACCGTTCGAAGAACGGCGGACCCTTTGGTTACTCGGTCACGCTGACGCTGGAAGACGGCCGCACTTTCAAGACAGGCGGCGCGCAGGACGCGCCGGCGCGCAGTGCACAGAGCCTCCCCGCCGGCGCCGCGCAATGAACAATAGGTAGCGGCGCGTAGGCATTGGCGAGTCATCATGCGGGAGAAATTGTCCTTGAATTTGAAAAACGTAACTCAGCGCTCGCGATCCCTTGGGCAAGACATCGGCGCGGTTCTGACCGTCTGTTTCCTGGTCTCACCGGTCCTTGCGGCAAGCGACACGGACGCCGGCGTGGGGAAGATTCCCCGGCTGGCGAGCGGCAAGCCGGATTTTTCCGGAATCTGGCAGACCACGAGCGCGGCGGATCAAGGTCTGGAGCCGCATGAAGCGCGCAAAGGCGCGCCGCCAAGCGCCGGCGTTGTGGAAGGGGACGTGATTCCATACACCGCCGAGGCTCTCGAGAAAAAGAAGAAGAACTACGAGGCCAGAGCCACGGCGGATCCGCGGCTCAAGTGCTGGACGCTGGGCACGCCGCGCGGGATCTACTACCCCGAGCCGTTTCAGGTATTTCAGCGCGCGCAGGATTTGACCCTGGTATTTGAGTTTGGGGATTCGGTGCGCACCATTCACACCGATGGCACGCTGCATCCGGTGGAGACGGATCATGAGTTCTGGCTCGGTGACTCGCGGGGACGTTGGGAAGGCGACACGTTGGTGGTGGACGTCACGGACTTCAATGACCAGACGTGGCTCAGCCGCGCCGGAGATTTCCACGACGAGGCGCTGCACGTCGTCGAGCGCTGGAAACTGATCGATGCCAACACCATCGACTACAGGGCCTCGATAGAGGATCCGAAGGTGTACAGCAGGCCTTGGAATATCGAGGTGTATCTGTACCGCCACAGGGAGAAGAACTTTCAGCTGATCGAGAACTACTGCTACACGCTGGACTATGACCAGTACTACCCGATACCAAAGCAGCAATGAGGTGCATTCCGTAATTTGGACTCGGTGGACCGCGAATTCAGAACTATTTATCAATTGGGTGAGGGTTTCATGACAACCGCAGAAAGTGTGCAAACCGTGGTGCGATTGAGTGTTGCGGCCTGTGTCTTGGCGCTCGCTCCCATCATCGCGGCGGCTCAACAGGAGCAACCGGCAGCATCCACCCGGGCAGCCCCGGCGGCTGGTGGGATCGCTAACGAGAGGGCCTTTCCGACGATCGAGTCCGGCAAGTGGGCGGGGAAGCGGTTGCCGGACGGGCAGCCGGATGTGTCAGGCGACTGGTCCAACACGATTGCCAATCACGACAACTTCACCGATCCGCAGGGAGGCATTCCGGGTGATCCGTCGCCCGTGGCGCGCAATCACAAGTTAGGACCGCGCGCGGAGCGTGCTCCTAGCCGCGTCAGTGATCCGGCCGATGGTGAACTACCCTATCAACCGTGGGCACGGGCCAAGCAACAGGAGTTCGCGGTGGGATTCTTCAATGCCGTCAAACCTGAGTACATCGAGCCGTTGGCCCGCTGCGCTCCGTCGGGTATTCCGAAATCCTTGTACTGGCACGGCTACGAGATCCGCCAGTATCCGGGCTACGTCGTGTTTCTGTTCGGTTCGGGCTGGCGAATCATTCATCTGGATGGCAAGCCCCACCTGCCCGTCAATATCAAACTTTGGAACGGCGATTCGCGTGGCCACTGGGAGGGCAACACCCTGGTCGTGGACGTCACCAATGAAAACTCCAAGGCGCGCTTTGCCAGAACCGGCGAGTTCGCCAGCGAGAATGTGCATATCGAGGAGCGTTACATCTTCTCCTCCGACAACAAGCGCTACAACTATGTAGCCACTTTTACCGACCCGACTGTTTACACGCGACCGGTCACCATCACGATCCCCGCGCGGCGCTGGACGCTGGACGATCCGAAAAATAGCTGGCATTTCCCCGTCGTTGCCGCGAACAATCCCGGCAAAGCGACCATCGCCGACCACTTCGAAAGCATCTGCGTCGAAAACAATGGCGGTTTCGGGCAACTTGTTTCGCGGAAGAACTAAGACGTGTCGAGCCTGGTTGCATTTGCCGAATGCATCGAACAATCCAAGATCGGCACGGCAATTGCCGAGTCCCGCTACTGGTGGCCGATCTTTGAAGGGACGCATCTGTTGTCTCTCTCAATTTCCTTCGGCCTGATCTTCGTGACGGATCTGCGTCTGCTCGGTTTATGGCTCCGCCGTGTTCCGGTGACGGATGTGTTGCATCAGCTGCGCCCTTACGTGTTGGGCGGCTTTGCCTTGACATTCCTCTCGGGCGGTCTCGTGTTTTGGTCCGAGGCTGCGACCGTCGTTGTCAGCCCATTGTGGACAGTCAAGATTTTGCTGATTCTGCTCGGCGGATTGAACGCGCTGTATTTCGAGTTCGTGATCGCCAAGCGGCCGGAGGTAGTGGACAACCGCACGCCTTTGCCCTCGAGTGTCAGATATGCCGGCCTCGCATCCATGACGATCTGGACCGTGGTCATCATTTGCGGACGCCTCCTCGCGTATCTGCCGCGTTAGCGACTATGACGATAGTGGACGTTCTGACCGCGATTCAAAATACCGGTTTCGCGCGTGCGATCACCAAGTCCGATCACTTGGTCATCGCCGCGTTGCAGATCATCCACGTATTTGCCTTTCTCCTGCTGCTCAGTTCGCTGGTGCTGATGTGTCTGCGCCTGCTGGGATTGGTGCTTCAGCGACAGAGTATTCCGCAGGTAATCCTCGGGCCCATGCGACTATTTTGGTTCGGCCTGTCGTTGGCCGTCATCAGCGGCGCGTTAATGTTTGTCACCGGCACAAAGCACTATTACTACAATCGGGCGTTCGACGCCAAAATGCTGCTGCTGCTGACCGCGGTCGTGGTTCAATTGGTATTGTTTCACAGGGTCGCGGCGAACGAGTCGCCGCGCCCGGCGCTCGCAAGGGTCATAGTGGCGTTCTCGCTCGTGTTTTGGTTTGGCGTCGCCATTGCCGGGCGCGCCATCGGTTTCGTTTAGGCGGCCGGCGGCTATCGCCCCGCTGCCTCGATCGACGGCGCGCCCAGGTACTGATCCAAACACGCCACGAGCTCATTGCGAGCAATCGGTTTGAACAGAAACTCGTCCATGCCCGCGTCGATACAAGTGAGCTCCGAACCCTGCGTGCCGCGCTCCAGGAGAGCGACGATGGGCACACGATCTGTACCGGCGGACTCCAGCCGTCGGATCTCGGCTGCCGCCTCATAGCCATCGAGTTGGGGCATTTTGCAGTCCATCAAGATGAGGCCGTAGTGCCCCGTATGCCACTGCGCGATCGCCGCCCATCCATCGGCCACGACATCGACGCGGTAGCCCAGCCTTTCCAGCAAGCGAACCACAATCTTCCGATTCAGGATATCGTCCTCTGCGAGCAAGACGCGAGTCCTTCCACGCGAGCGCTGCGCACGCAGTTGATGCCGCGTGACAATGGGTTGACTTTGCGAGCGCCAAACCTCGGCCCTCTGCGCCAGCACCACCATCAAACTCTCGTTGAGGTCGCGCTGCGCGACGGGCTTCTGCAAGTAACCTGCAAAACCAATATCGGCAAACAGCTGGCCGTCGCCGCGCCGACCCGACGAAGTGAGCAGGATCAATCGCGTGCTTCTAAGCTCCTTGTCCTGTAGGATCCGCCGCCCCAGTTCCGAACCGTCGCAGTCGGGCATTTGATGGTCGAGCAGCGCAACCTCGAACGGGCGGCCGCGGGCGCGGGCCTCGCGCATTATCGCCAGCGCCTCATCGCCTGAGCTGGCGCAAACCGGGTCGGTTCCACAGCGCATCAACTTCGCCATCAGCACTCGGCGATTGCTGGAATTGTCATCGACCAGGAGCACTCTCTGTCCTTTGAGGGTGATTGATTGCGCATACGGCGGCGCCTTGGCGTGTTCGGCGGGTGCAAATCGAGCGGTGAACCAGAAGACCGATCCCATACCCAACTCGCTGTCGGCACCGGTCTCACCGCCCATCAAATCCACCAGATGTTTGGCGATCGACAACCCAAGACCCGTACCGGCGAATTTTCTTGCGGCAGCGGCATCGGTCCGCGCGGACGATGTGAACAGGTCCGTTAGACGATCGCCGGAAATGCCGATGCCGGTGTCGAGGACCTCGCATCGGACGGACGTGCCATGCTCATCCTGGTCGAGAACTTGCACGTCCAGGGAGACCTCGCCTCGCTGCGTGTATTGGACTGCGTTGCTGCCCAGGGTCAGGAGAATCTGCCGGATACGGCCGGCGTCGCCGCGCACGAAATCCGGCAACTTCGGATCGATCTGTACCGTGATTTCCAGGCCCTTCTCGTGAGCCTGGACCGACAACAGGCGCGCCACATCCTCGACGGTGTCACGTAGATCCAGATCCAGCAGTTCCAGTTCCAGCTCGCCCGATTCAACCTTCGTGAAATCAAGAATGTCGTTGATGACCGTCAGCAGCGCCTGCGCGCTGTCGCGCACGCCTTCGGCGTAGTCGCGCTGGCCGGCAGTCAGAGTCGTCTCGAGCAGCAATTCCGACATGCCGATGACCCCGGTCATGGGGGTGCGAATCTCATCGTTCATGTTTGCGAGAAAATCGCTCTTGGCACGTGCTGCCGCCGCCGCCAGGTTGCGCGCAACCGCCATTTCCCGATTGTTCGCCGTGAGATGCAGCTCGACCCGATGTTGCGCATGCAGAAACGCCGCGGTCGCTCCGAGCAGCGCGATGAGCACGGCAATCATCGTCGCCACGGTGAAAATGTGCTCTTCGTGCGGCGAGAAAATGTTCGTGAACACGAATCCCGCGGCATCGAGACCAAGCATTCCGAGCATCAGACCGATAATAATGCCTCCGTACTTCAAGGCAGAGGGCACGCCGAGAGCGTAGCCCGCATAGACCGGAAAGAGGAGAAATGCCGCTAGAAGGCTCGAGCCCAAGCCGCCGGTGCATGCGGCCGCAGCGACGGTTGCCGCCAGGCCGGCCACCATCTGGAAATGCACGATCGGCGAGAATTGTCCGCGGCGATGCAGGCTGACTCCGATCACCGCAAGAAATATGACCGCCGTACAAACGAACAGCCGCAGCTCCATTGAGCTACTCATCATGGCAACGATACCGAATACGCCGACGATGATGGTGAAGTAGAGACCACTCCCAGTTCGGATGCGCCGCACGGGTGGGCTATCGGGTGAACCTGGATCACCCGGGTCGACGCCGGTTTTCAGTAGATTGGCCAATGCTGCGCTGAGAGATGGCAAGGCGTTTCTCCGTCCGACCGGCTGCGATGCGACGCTTCGTATTAAAGTGGGAGGGATAGTCCGGGAGCGGTTGCGCTCGGGAAAGGCTAGCGGGACGCAGAGTTCGGCGATAGAGGGGAAAGCTTGAGAATGGGTGCGCGCAGAGGTGATTTCCCGCGAGATTTTTTCAAAATGTGATCTGCGTCACAGGTTGGCGTGGTTCTCTCCCGACGACGACTACCTTTGGTCGGTTTCGGGCCACGAGATGGCTTGCACAAAAGCCGCTAGTTCATCGATATCCAATTCGCCATCGTGATTCCGGTCTGCATGAGCGAATTGCATTTCGAGAAACCGAAATACCTGAGCTTTCGACACCTTCTCGGTTGCCCCAATCGATCTTACATAATCTCGCATTGCCATGATGAATGCCTCCGGCGATGACACCGGCGTCCTCCGAGGACCACCGTGCGCGCTGACGCTGCTTACCGGATAAATGATAGAAAATGACCGATAAAAATGTCGTAAATCCCGACTACCAGTCGCCGGCCGCTGCTTGAACGATTGACGCGCTGTAGGAATGCGTTCTTGATGGCTTCGCGCTGACCTTTTACGACAATTTCATTCGCACTCGGCGACTCTGAGAGAGTGAAAGAAGTAGCAGAGACGCCGCCGGCCGGTGACACTCATCCCGGCGCGCACTACAAGCCTCCTCGGCTCGCCTCGAGGATGGCGGCGCTTGGGGTTGTCATTCCAGCGCGCAATCACGCTGCCACGATATCCCAATGTATCCTCAGTATCTTCGCAGCCAATAGCTATTCCGGTTGGCGGAACGCGTTATGGATCGTCGTGGTGGCGGACGCGTGCACGGATCAGACAGCCAAGGTGGCTCGACACACCCTCGGTGCATTCGGTGAGGTATTGGAAGTCGGCGCGCTGTCCCTGCGAACTGCTCGTCGAATCGGTGAAAGCAGCCTCTTGGAACATTTCCGGCATCAACCACGACACGCCATTGTGTTGGCGAGCACTCACGCAGACGCCCGTGTGCCCCGCGATTGGATCAACACTCTAAAGAACAGAAAGATCTGCGCGTGATGAGTCGGGCTGCGTCGGGCTGCGTGCTGATCGAGCCGTTCGATAAGGTAGAATATCTGAAGACTGACTGGCGTGGCAGGCCTCGCAGGAGATTTGACGATGTCACAGAAGCTTCAGGTCGTTCAGGCATATGATCGCGTTGTCGTCACGGAGATTCCAGCAGACGATTCCGGAGCTCTCGAAGCCAAACTCGTGTCCGCTGCGCGGGTGATGCGAGAGCGTGACGCGTGGCTCAAGCCCCATCAGCGTAGCGTCATACTGCGGGAAACCGCCAGCTTGCTGGCGGCGCGGCAAACCCGTTTCGCCAGGCTCATCGCGCAGGAGGGCGGCAAGCCACTGACGGACGCCGCCGCCGAAGTGCTCCGAGCGGTCGACGGATTGCGCGACGCCGCCGAGGAACTGCGAAACTTTGCCGGCCGGGAAATCCCGATGGGGCTCACCCCGGCAAGCGAGGGGAGATGGGCTTTCACTACCAAGGAGCCCATCGGGGTTGTCGCCGCGATATCGGCCTTCAATCACCCGCTGAATCTGATCGTTCACCAAGTGGCTCCCGCCATCGCAGTCGGTTGCGCGGTCATCGTGAAGCCTGCAGCTGCGACGCCACTGTCGTGTCTGGAGCTCATTGCCCTTCTTCGTGAGGCTGGTCTGCCCGAGTTGTGGTGCCAGACCTTCGTCACGGACGACAACGCACTGGCGGAGCGCCTCGCGACCGATCCGCGCGTGGCATTTTTGAGTTTTATCGGGTCCGCCAGGGTCGGTTGGCACCTGCGCAGCAAACTCGCTCCGGGGTCGCGCTGCGCCTTGGAGCATGGCGGTGCCGCGCCGGTCATCGTCGATCGCAGCGCCAAGCTGGATCGGATCATCGAACCCATCGTGAAGGGCGGCTACTATCACGCGGGCCAGGTTTGCGTCTCAGTGCAACGGATCTTCGTCCACCAAGACATCCTGGCCGATTTCGTCGAACGATTTGCGGCACGGGTAGGCTCTCTCCGTGTCGGTGATCCACTCCTGCCGGAGACCGAAGTCGGACCTTTGATCCACCCGCGCGAAGTGAATCGGGTGGCATCCTGGATCGACGAAGCGGCACAGCGGGGAGCCCGTGTGATAGGCGGGGGCCGCCGGTCCGAGACCACGCTCATTCCGGTCATCCTGCTCGATCCGCCTGCCGACGCGAAGGTGTCTCAGCTCGAAGTGTTCGGGCCGGTCACCTGCGTCTATGGATTCCAGGAACTTGACAAGGCCATCGAAATCGCCAACTCGCTGCTCTACGCCTTCCAGGCCAGCGTGTTTGCGACGGACATCGGCCCCATCATGCGGGCCGCCCAGCGCCTCGACGCGTCTACCATCCTGGTCAACGATCACACCGCATTTCGCACCGATTGGATGCCGTTCGCGGGACGGCGCCAATCTGGTTACGGCGTGGGCGGCATACCGTGGTCGATGGCAGCCATGTCGCAGGAGAAAATGCTCGTCCTGAGACATGACGGTTAGCGGGATTGACGTCCTCTATCGACCACCAGCGCCGGCAACCCCGTCGCCGACAACCAGAATTCGCTGAGTGCCGGCCCGCGCGGACCATTGCTGCTGCAGGACTATCAATTGATTGAGAAGCTTGCACACCAAAACCGAGAGCGTATTCCGGAACGTCCGGTGCACGCCAAAGGCTGGGGCGCGCACGGCACACTGACCATCACCGGCGACGGCTGGGCACACACTATGAGGCGCTGCCGGTCAACGCGCCGCGCTGCCCGGTGCACCACTACCACAAGGACGGACCGATGCGCTTCTTCGACAACAACACGAAGAACCCGGACGCTTACTACGAGCCGAACTCATTCAACGGCCCGAAGGAGGACAACCGCTTTGCTGAGCCGCCGCTGCCGCTGCACGGGGACGCACACCGCTACGACCACCGCGACGGTAACGATGACTTCACGCAGCCCGGCAATCTGTTCCGTCTGTTCAGCGCCGAGCAGAAGCAGCGCTTGTTCGCGAACATCGCCGCTGCGATGCAGGGCGTGCCGGATGAGATCAGGCGTAGACAGGTCGCGCTGTTCGCAAAATGTGATCGCGCCTATGGGGCCGGCGTGGCCGAGGCCTTGAAACTCGACCTCGCCGGTGGCGAGCGCCACGTCGAAGATGTTGGTCCTCCACCTGGCGGCTCCATCGAAATTGACAGCGCGCATTGCCGGATGTAGAAGGGCCCGGAGCGCGTACTCTTGCGTAATTACCGCCTCAAAACGTAAACCCAAACTGTGGATGGCAATTACTTCCAAGGGGCCGAGTTGAAGGAATAATTTAATAACGGGGGGGTATAAGAAATGAATCGTCTGGGTGCATACCTGTCTTTTTTCGCGGTTGTGGTCCTTGCCGTGTGCTCACTGGACTCGCGAGTCCAGGCGTTCGCTCAAGTCGGCAATTTAGATTGCAACGGCTTCAGTAAAATTCAAAAACCATTGCGGCCTCAAATGACGTGCGCCGACTTTAGGGGCGACTATGACCATCGCGGATTCGACAATGGCCGCTATGTCGGGCATGACGAACCCAGCCTGGAATTCTTTTCGACGCTGCCGCGCTCCGGCAACAGCGTTCAATGGGACATGACCTTACCGGTTGAACGCCCGGTGCCCGCGACGCAAACCTTCGAGAATACTGTTGCCATTTGGTTCGCGGTGGCGCTGTGCGATAACAATTCATTCCCGAATGGCGCGTGCATCCCGGACAGCGACGAGAACACGCCCGCGGACGCAGGTTCGGCCTTCCTGGAGCTGCAGTTGTACCCGCCGGGGTTTTCGCCGTTTATCACGCAAATCAGCTGCGATCTGAAGCGCTGGTGCGCTGCGCTGAATATTGACAGCCTGGAAGTGACCAGCAGCGGGGCGGTAAACCCCAATTGCACGGAACCGGTCAATTTTGCCTGGCTCGCGACTGACGGAATCCCCACGGGCCCACCGAGTCCGAGCGGCGCGAACACGTCGACGTTCACCCCGAACAGCCGCACGCTGCTGATGAATCAGGGCGATCACTTGCACATCACGATCACCGATACACCGTCCGGTTTGCTCACCCAAATCGACGATTTAACGACCGGTCAAACCGGCTATATGGTGGCGGGCGGCAAAAACGGATTCCAAAACACGAATCCCAATACCTGCGCGGGGACGAACTATGATTTCCACCCCGAGTACAGCACTGCGCGTTTTGGGAATTTTGTCCCGTGGGCGGCGCTGCAGGCCAATATCAACATTGCGGTTGAAATCGGGCACTTCACGCCCGGTGTGAATGGCGACGGTGACGCCGACGACCCACCCTGTTTCCCGGGGCCCACAGTCGCCGGATGCCTGAATTTGGCGACCGGAGGTGACCTCGACTTTGACGGTTCATCGTACGTGACCGATTGGCCGGACGGTACGCTGCACCACGCAACCTCATTTGCGCTTCGTTCTTCATATGGCGGCGGCGTCGGCCCGCTCAGTCGATCGGAGGAAGGCGGTGGTTACACGCGGCCATTTCCAATCATGCAGATCGAGACCGATGTCTCGGCCTCGGAAGAGACCTGCCAAACAAATGGGGTTGGCTGCGTCGTCCCGCCGGTGGGCGCGAAGTTCTACCCGTATTACTCACTCACGGGGAATCCCAACTCGGGTAACTGCGCAATGCAATTTGGTAACATCGCGGGACACGGCGTGAACAATTTCGGAGGCGCCACGGAGGCGTTTGGGGCGCCGAATCTATCCTGGTTCTTCGGTCAGAATACCAATGGCCCCCAGGTCAACCCGTGTATCCCGCGCAGCGACGACTGACGATGACGCTGGTCGGGGGGCTGTCGGGCAAGTTGCGTCCGCCGGTGCCCCCGAATCCCTGGCCGAGGGTGTTGCCGGGTTCGTTCGAATTTCTCGCGATCGCCAAGGACTAAGGGCTCTTGCCGGCGTGGCAACGCCACGGTGGTGTACCGTGCCCGAACGTCAGTAGGCCGGCGACCGCCCGTGCGCAAGATTGCCCAATAGGGCGCCCACTCGCGCGTTTTCCACAGCTGGAATCAAAAGATAGGTCTATAAGATACTATTGACAGATACAAATAAACGATATATCGTTTGTGGCGTACGATTTAATGACTTGAGGTTTTATATGTTTGGAAAACGATTTTCGGCCTCCCACGGCGGCCGGTTTGAGCGAGAAATGTTCGGTGGGCACCGGTCAGGCGGCCATCACGTGTCCGCGGGCGGCCACGGTCACGGCCACGGTCGCGGCGACGGCGAAGGACGCATCGGTCGCCATGGCGGCGGTGGTTTCGGCCGCGGCGGGTTTGGCGGCGGTGGACGGGGCGGCCGCGGCCGCTTCTTCGGGCCGGGCGACTTGCGCCTGGTCTTGTTGGCCCTCATCGACGAGAAGCCGCGTCATGGCTACGAACTCATCAAGGATCTGGAGGCCAAGTTCGGCGGCGCCTATGCGCCCAGCCCCGGATCCGTCTACCCCACGCTGACGCTGTTGGAGGAACTGGGCCATGTGCGCTCGACTGCCTCCGAGGGCACGAAGCGTTTGGTCGAGATCACCGACGAGGGCCGCCGCTATGTGGCGGACAATCAGGCCGCGCTCGACAGCGCCATGTCGCGCATGGCCATGGCGGCCCGCGCGGCATCCGGCGAAATGCCGCCCGAGGACGTTCATCATGCGATGCACACATTGAAGGCCGCATTGAGCTTTCACCGCGCCCGCTGGGATGCAGGCGAGACCGAGCGGGTCCGCAAAATCATCGAAGAGGCGGCGGCGGCCATTTCCAAGGGGGCTGGTCATGAGTGATCTCCCGGTCATGAGTGATTTCCCCCGCGTCACGCGCGTTCGCCATGACACGAAGCGGCGCCGGCTGACTGTCGCCCGCGTCGATCGACTGGCACCGAAGATGGTGCGGGTCGTTCTGCGGGGCGAGGACCTGCCGGGATTCACGTCGCTTGGTTTCGATGACCATGTGAAGCTCTTCTTTCCGGAACAGGCGATGCGCGACTTCACCCCGCGACGGTACGATGCCGACGCCGGCGAGCTATGGATCGATTTCTATCTGCACGAGGCAGGCCCCGCGACCAGCTGGGCGTTGCAAGTTGCGGTCGGCCAGGAACTCGCCGTCGGCGGCCCTCGCGGATCTTCGGTGATCTCGCTCGAGGGCATCGATGTGCATGTGCTGGTGGGCGACGAGACGGCGCTGCCCGCCATTGGCCGGCGGCTCGAGGAGCTGCCTCCGCAGGTACGCGCGCTCGTCGTCCTCGACGCCGAGGAGGAGGTACACGGCTACCCGCTCGCGAGCGCCGCGCAGCTCGAGGTCGTGAAGGTGCCCCCAGGCGACCCGGCGAACCGGGCCGATCGCATCATCGAGGGGCTGCGCAACCTTAACTATCCC
>Ga0209006_10004193_pt1 | contig 13098 bp, 10 predicted proteins | sample JacPin_JW_Ref_O2_FD_188567 | JGI IMG/M metagenome (GOLD analysis project Ga0209006, IMG submission 188567) | Forest soil microbial communities from Algoma, Ontario, Canada - Jack Pine, Ontario site 1_JW_Ref_O2 (SPAdes) (version 2) | ecosystem: Environmental > Terrestrial > Soil > Boreal... | reverse complement strand
AGGAGCAGTTTTTGCACTCGCTCGATTGGGCGCGCCGGCAGGGCGCCCTATCATGGGAGCTGCGAACATCTACAAGTCTTGCACGCTTGCAGCGTGATCAAGGTCGGATCGAAGAGGCGCGGAGCCTGCTGCAGTCAGTCTATGATCGCTTCAGCGAAGGCTTCGGAACCGCTGACTTGAAGACCGCGAGGGCCTGTCTCAATTCGTTGCAATAACGCTCGATCCTGCGCCACGCATAGGCGAAGTCGCCCGGATCGACATCCGGCTTGCCGTGGCGGGCAAGGAACGATCCGGCCTCGCGCGCCAAGCCGCTATACCAGTCGGACACCGTGCCGAAGGTGTCGAACGCCAGCGCATGCACGCCATCCAACGCCACGGTGCAAACTCCTCGAACAGCTTTTCTTCCGTGACATAGCCAAACCGCAGGTGTTTTACGTAACTTCGTCTGCGATCGGATTCGACAGCACGCCGATGCCCTCTATATCGATCTCGCAGACGTCGCCGTTTTTCATCCAGACCGGAGGCTTGCGCGCCAACCCGACCCCCGAGGGCGTGCCGCTCATGATGATATCGCCCGGCTCCAGCGTCATGCCCTGGGTGATGTAGGCAATGGCCTCGGCCACGGGGAAAATCATGTTCTCCGTGTTGTCCGACTGCATGACCTGACTGTTCAGCCGTGCCTGAATTTTCAATCCCTTGCCGCCTGGCGGCAGTTCGTCTGCCGTTACCATCCAGGGACCGAAGGAGCCCGTGCCATCAAAGTTCTTTCCCATGTCCCATTGCGTTGTCTTGCCTTGGAATTCCCGAATTGAGCCTTCGTTGCAGCACGAATAGCCGGCGATGCATGATGTTGCATTCGACACGTCGAGATGCTTTGCGCGTTTGCCGATGACGACAACCATCTCGGCTTCGTAGTCGAGCGTCTGGCTTGCCGACGGGCGGACGATGGGTTGGTTGTGCGGGAGCAGCGAGGTCTGGCACCGCATGAAAATGGTCGGAAATTTCTCGACATTGTCGCGCTGGAGCGCCTCCTTGAAGTGCTCGAGGTAATTGACGCCAAGGCAGATGACCTTGCCGGGCCGTGCCACCGGCAATGCATAGGCAAGCCCCTTCAGCGGTCGTCGGGCGATAAGCGGCGCGCGGTCAGCCAACGCCTTGATCGGGGTTAAATCGCCATTGTTCCGCCGGAGCCATTCGCCGAGATCGCTTGGCACGTTCCTATCGACCGCTTGCAGGTCGATCACCTCTTCGCCGTCCATCACGCCAAGGCGTAATCCTTCGTTTGTGTTGAAACCGACGATCCTCATGATATCAACAAGCTCCTGGAATGTGCAGCTACCCGCCAGCGAGCCAGCCGAGCACCAATCGATTGATTGCCGCGGGTTTCTCCCGATGCAGAAAGTGGCCGCAATCGGGTACGATCTCGAATCGATAGGGGCCGCGGAAGTATTTCGACTGGCCTTTCATCGGTTCGGCCCTGACGTCGTCGGCGCCGCACAGCGCGAGAGTCGGCACGCTGATCGGGCGGTCGAGCCGTGACCGCAATTCAACCAAGGCCGGATCCTGCAAGGCCGGATTGAGCGCCGCACGATAATAGCCGACGGTCGCGGCGACCGCTCCTGGATGGCGCAGCATGGATTTGATCCGCTCCAGGTGAGCACGCTCCGCGTGCCCGGGCGACCAATAATCCCACAGATAGCTGATGAAGGCGAAATCGTTGGCTGGGATCGCTTGCTCGGGCAGTTTGGGCAGTTGGAAGAACCACCAATGGAAGGCGCGGTGTATCTGTTCTGGCGCGACAAGGCTCTCCTGAACCGCACCGGCATGCGGAATCGCCATGACCACGGCACGCCGCACCAAATCGGGAAAGGCCGCGAGGAATCCATAGGTCATCGCCGCACCCCAGTCCTGCCCCACGACGTGCGCTCGGCCGTCCGGGGCCAAGACCTCGATGAGGGCCTTGACGTCGAGCGCCAGGGTCGCCCGGTCGTAATAGCCTCTTGCGGGAATCTCCGTTGGCGGATAGCCGCGCAGGAACGGTGCAACCACCCGATGGCCAGCAGCGGCGAACGGAGCCATCTGATGTTCCCAGGTCCAAGCATTGTCGGGATAGCCGTGCAGCAGAAGCAGCAACGGCCCCGATCCCTCTTCGAGAAAGGCGAATTCGATTCCGTTGGCGAGGACGCGTCCTTCCTTCATTTCTCTTTCCTAATGACACGAGCGACCAAATTCGCGCTCCGCCGCGACCGCCCGTCAATGCGAGTCGGTATTAACAGCTGGGCCGGAGGCTCCAATGAGAAAGTCGAAGTCGGCGCCTTCGTGGGCTTGATTGACATGATCGATGTAGAGCTTGGCGTACCCGCGCGTTGCGACCGGCGCGCGAGGCTTCCACGCGGCGCGGCGGCTCGCGAGTTCCTCATCGGAGAGAAGGACGGACAAGCGTCTTTCGGGAACATTGAGCTCGATCCGATCGCCGTCTTTGACAAGAGCTAGCGGCCCGCCCACGGCGGACTCGGGCGAAATATGGAGCACCACCGCACCGAATGCGGTGCCGCTCATTCGCGAATCCGAGATGCGCACCATGTCGGTAACGCCTTGTTTCAACAGCTTGCTCGGAATGGGCATGTTCCCGAGCTCGGGCATGCCGGGGAAGCCACGAGGACCACAGTTCTTGAGTACCATTACGCAGCTGCCGTCGATATCGAGATTCGGGTCTTCGACGCGGCGTTGCATATCGGCTAGATCCTCAAAGACTACCGCCCGACCAGTATGTTGCAACAGCGCCGGCGCCCCGGCCGACGGTTTGATCACCGCCCCTTCTGGGCAAAGGTTTCCACGTAGGACGGCAATTCCCGAGTCTTTCATGAAGGGCTTACCGACGGAGTGGATCACCTCAGGGTTCCAACACTGCGCCTCGCGATTGTTCTCCCAAAGCGACTTGCCCGTGACGGTGAGAGTATCGCGATGCAGCAGACCATTTTCCGCGAGGTCTCTTATGATCGCAGGCAACCCGCCCGCCTCGTGAAAGTCCTGCATCAGAAAGCGGCCGGAAGGCTGAATGTTCGCGAGCGTGGGCACGCCGGCGCCAAGCTTATCCCAATCATCGATCGACATTTCGACCCCGACACGTCGCGCGAGGGCCGTCAGATGGATCACCGCATTCGTTGATCCGCCGATCGCCGCATTTACGCGGATGGCGTTCTCGAACGCCTCCCGGGTGAGAATCTGACTAATGACAACCCCCTCACGCACCAGGTCGACGATGCGCCGCCCGGCCATCCGCGCCAGGACGTACCGGCGTGCGTCGACCGCCGGAATCGCGGCGTTGTTCGGTAGGCCAAGCCCCAGAACCTCCACCATGGAAGCCATCGTCGCCGCCGTTCCCATGACGTTGCAGGTGCCATGCGATCGGCTCAGGCCCAGCTCGAGATCCAGCATCTCGGCGTCGGTAACCTTGCCGGCTCGGTATTGATCCGTGATCTTCCAGGCATCGGCGACTCCGACGTCGCGGCCTCGAAAGCTGCCGTTGAGCATTGGTCCGCCGGACACGCCAATCGTCGGCAGGTTCACACTTGCGGCGCCCATCAACAAGGCTGGTGAGGTCTTGTCGCACCCCATCAACAGCACAACGCCATCGAGCGGATTAGCTCGAATCGACTCCTCCACATCCATGCTTGCAAGATTACGCAACAACATGGCCGTCGGCCGGGTCAGCATTTCCCCGGTGGAGATGACTGGAAATTCCATGGGCACGCCCCCGGCTTCCAGAATCCCTTCCCGAACGTGTTGGGCGATGATTCGAAAGTGGGAGTTGCAAGGAGTCAGCTCGGACCAGGTATTGCAGATGCCGATTACGGGCCGACCGTCGAAATGGTCGGTAGGAACGCTGTTGCTTCGCAGCCAGCCGCGGTGTTCTGAGGCTAAGGGTCCGCGGGCAAACCAAGCTTGCGACCGGCTGCCGCTCTTTTCATCTTTTGCCATCAGGCCTCTCCGCTCTCGTTGACGGACGCATTCTACACCGTCGCGCCGCTGCTAAGTCGGAAGTTTTCGGCTTGTGTGCTGGTAAATTCCGATTAAACCTGAAATATCCTGAGGAGGGGCCGCGACGTGCCTGCGCAAGGCCGGCGTTTGGTGTATGAATCGGGCGAGTATTGCCGGCGCTGTCGGTCGTGACGGTAAAGCTACCGAAGGGCTCTCGATAATCGACGAGGCGCTTGCGCGCTTCGAGCGCAACGAGGAGCGCTGGTGCGTCGACCGTCAGGAGGTTTTGCCGAACATCCCGACCGTTGGCGAATATGTGCCGGGCTACGAGGCGATTACTTGGGGCGGGATCGGCGCGCCCAAGAGCGCACCCGCGGAGATCGTCGAGAAGCTCAACAAGGGCATCAATGCCGCTCTCGCCGATCCCGCGATGTCGAGACGGAGTAATCTCGCCGGCGACGAAGCGCCGGTACGCCGCCATAAGTTAGCCACCGTCCCGAGGGAGCGATACCACCATGGCGTCGATAAACACGCGCACGCGGGTCGGCACCTGACACGTAAAACGCAATTTGATGATTGGGAATGCCGCGATCAATTGCGTGCAGGTGGCGCGGAATATCGCGATGGTTTCGCTGCGCTGCACGGTAGCTTACAGGCCTTGGCGAATGCGGTCGCCGCATGGGCCGATTATTCGTACGGGCACGCGGCGTGCCTTCTTGCGCAACATCGCTCCCGCACGCCCGCGTCTATCCCCCCAATGGGGGAGCAAATAATGGCCCTGGGGGGCATGCGGCGGCCGGGAAGGGCGGGTTCCGGCGGTATCGCCGTCGCGAGGTCCGGATTTCGTCTGACATGCGAGCATGATGCCGATGGGGGCCGCGTCACGGCATCGGCCTGCAGCGTGTTCGCGGTCACGGCGATCTTGCCTTCCCGTCGTGGGCGGCCCCTGGAGCCCATTCGCGGTCGGCTGGCATGAGCCGTCGCCGCCGGCGATCGTCGTCACACCCATATGCGGACGGCCTCGCGGCACCAAGCGCAAGGAGAGCCGATGGGCCGGTTGGTATGGCTTCCCTTTCCAGTAATACCGAGGCGTAGTTTCGAGATCGAACGTGCAATTGGCGTCGACGGTGACTGCGTGCACAATTGCGCGTCGAGTGACCGTCCTGGTCGGCCGAAGGCTCTCAGACTGACGCGCCGCCGCTTCGACGGAAGGAGGCCTAACATGGACTTGACGGCATTATTCCTGTCGCGTCTGCAGTTCGCATTCACGGTGTCCTTCCACATCATCTTCCCGTCATTCACCATCGGGCTGGCGGCGTGGCTCGCTGTCCTCGAGGGGCTTCACCTCGCCACTGCGAGGCCTGTCTACCGTCGGCTGTTCGATTTCTGGCTCAAGATTTTCGGCGTGGCCTTCGGACTCGGCGTCGTCTCGGGCATTGTCATGGGCTTCGAGTTCGGCACCAATTGGAGCCGGCTGTCGGAATCCACCGGCCCGATTCAGGGTCCCTTGCTGTCCTATGAGACGTTTACGGCCTTTGCCCTCGAGGCGGCTTTCTTCGGCGTCCTGATTTTCGGCCGTCCCCGTGTCTCGCCCGCCCTCTATTTCTTCTCCACCCTGATGGTGGCGCTCGGTACCACGTTCAGTGCGTTTTGGATCATGGTGAACAATAGCTGGATGCAGGCACCGGTCGGCTTTGAGCTGCAAAATGGCGTGTTTGTTCCGACCGATTGGGTCGCCATCGTCTTTAGCCCCGTGGTCTGGGTGCGCTTCCCGCACATGCTCATTGCGGCCTATCTCACGGGGGCGTTCTGCGTCGCCGCCACCGGGGCCTGGTACCAGCTGCGGAACTCCTGTGTTGCCGAAGCTCGGGCGATGCTGCGGATGGGGCTGTTTCTGGCGGCGCTGCTTGTTCCGGTACAGCTGTTTTTCGGACACCTCAACGGCGATTACGTCCATGAGCGGCAGCCGGCGAAATTCGCGGCGATCGAGGCGCGCTGGCATGACGAGCAGCCCGCGGCCGAGGTGCTCATCGCCATTCCCGATGCGGCGGCCGAAGCCAATCGTTTCGAGCTCAAGATCCCCTATCTCGGCAGCCTGATCGCGACCATGCGCCTGGATTCCAAGGAAGTCGGCCTCGACGATTTTCCCAAATCGGACCGTCCGCCTGTCGCAATTCCTTTTTTCACGTTCCGGATCATGGTCGGCTGCGGACTGCTGATGATGGCAATCGCCTGGCTGGGATCATGGCTCCAGCTCAAGGAACGAATGGACCGTCAACGCCTGCTGCTGTGGGCAACCTTCCTCAGCTTTCCGCTGCCGTTCGTTGCGACATTGACCGGATGGTTTACCGCCGAGGTGGGCCGCCAACCGTGGACCGTCTACGGCCTGCAGCGAACGGCCGATGCCGTGACGCCCAACCTTGCCGTGGGCGCCGCGCTGACATCGCTGATCTTCTTTGGGGCGATTTACCTGGTGATCTTCAGCTTTGGCACACTCTACATCTACCGGCTGCTCAGGGCTGGGCCGTCGATGCCGGAGCCGGCGCAACCGACAAATTCCAAACGGCCCCTCGCACTCGCAGGCGCTATTGCGACGGAGGGCGGACGATGATCCTTTTTTGGGTGGCGCTCCTCGCGCTGACGACCTTGCTCTATGTCCTGCTCGATGGGTTCGATCTCGGCGTCGGCATCCTCTTCGGCCTCACAAACGACGAGGGCGTACGTCGAAAGATGCTGGCCGCCATTTCGCCGGTCTGGGACGGCAACGAGACTTGGCTCGTTTTCACCGGAACGATCCTCTGGGGGGCTTTCCCCCGGGTTTACGCGACGCTGCTTTCCGCATTCTACCTGCCGATCATCCTGATGCTCGGTGCGCTGATCCTGCGCGGCGTCGCCTTCGAGTTTCGCTATAAGTCACTCGGCTCACGTTGGATCTGGGACCTCGGCTTCTCCGGCGGCTCGCTGATCGCGACCTTCGTGCAGGGTACTGCGGTGGGGGCGTTGGCCAAGGGCCTCCCGATGGTGGATGGACATTATGTCGGAGGCAGTTTCGGCTGGTTGAGCCCGTTTGCCTGCCTTTGTGGTGCCGGGCTCTGTTTTGGCTACGCCCTTCTCGGAGCGGGGTGGCTGGTCCTGAAATGCGAAGGATATCTCCGTGACCGCGCCTACGCGCTTTTGCGCCCCCTGACGGTCGGCGTCTTCGTTTTTCTTGCGGTCGCCTTCGTGTATGCCCTGGCGTTGCATCTTCGGATCATGGATCGATGGCTCGAGCGGCCCTGCCTCTTGGTATTTCCTGCCGTTGGACTGGCCGCGTCCATCGTCTTGGCGCGGGGGATCATGGGCCGATACGATCGGCTGCCATTCTTCACGACCGCGGTCATCTTCCTGTCCGCGTTCGGAACACTCGCCGTGTCGTTCTGGCCGTTCATGATCCCGTTCGCCATCACGATCGATCAGGCCGCGTCTCCACCATCGAGCCTGTGGTTCATGTTCTGGGGCGAGGGACTCTTCGTGATGCCGCTGGTGCTTACCTACACGGCCGGCGTTTATCGGGTGTTCGGCGGCAAGCTCGTCGCTGGTGGATACGACGAACACTAACCGGCGCAGGGAAAGCCAGTCGCGTCGCCATCGGCGCAGCGTGAAGATCTCGAACGGGGCCAACTGACCATCCGTCCCCACCACATTATGGAATGCATCGACGCGTGCGACCAGGTGCGCGAGGAGAACTGATGGGCCGGTTCAGGGATGTTGCGGCTTCTCGGATACCAGATTGAGTCGGTCCGCCATCCGGCCGAGCTCGGGGAGCGAGCGTACGCTCATCTTGCGCATCGCCCTGCTGCGATGGACCTTCACGGTGGCCTCGGCGATGCCGATATCGCCGGCAATCTGCTTGCTGAGGCGGCCACGCGCGACCTCGATCACGATTTCGCGCTCGCGCGGGCTCAGCGTCTCGAAGCGTTCCCTGAGGGTCGCCATAGCCATTTCGTTCTCCCGCCGGGCACGATCGCGCGAGAGGCCGAGCGCAATGGCGTCCAGGAGGTCCTGATCGCGGAACGGCTTCGTCAGGAACTCGATGGCGCCGCACTTCATCGCGTGCACCGACATTGGAATGTCGCCGTGCCCGGTGACGAAGATGATCGGCAGGTCCCGGTCGGCTGCGGCAAGCTCGCGCTGAAGATCGAGACCGCTCTGTCCCGGAAACCTGACGTCGAGCACGAGGCAAGTCGGACCATCCGGGAGATCGGACGTAATAAAGTCGGAAATCGACGCAAATAGCCGGGCATTCATGCCGACCGATCGCAGCAGACGCCCAACCGACTCGCGAAGACTGGCATCGTCGTCGACGACCAAAACGGTGGAGCTCGCGTCAGGCATGGCTGTTACTCCCGATCAAAGGATTACCCGAATCAGAGCAAACCCAGTCCAACGGCGGGCAACAGACATTGCCGGCCGTGCAATCGATTTCGCGGCGTGCGGACTGGCCATCGGCTCGATCCTCTCTCACCTCCCGCAAGATCGTACAGTCTTGCCTCTGCGCATATCCCCCGAACGGGGGGTCGAAGGAGCCGGTCAGGGGATGCCATGCGACCTCCCTGGGCGAGCGCGGCCGTCCGATTCCTTTGCTATCTGAATGCGTTGGCGCGGGAAAACAGCATCAACCGTGCAGCTTGTTGGCGACCTCCGCAACCTTGCGGCCCTGGTAGCGCGCTCCCTGGAGCTCGTTCGCGGTCGGCTGGCGCGAGCCATCGCCGCCGGCGATCGTGGTGGCCCCGTAGGGCGAGCCGCCGGTGATCTCGTCGAGCGTCATCTGCCCGGCATGGCCGTAATCGAGGCCGACCACCACCATGCCGAAGTGCAGCAGGTTGGTGATGATCGAGAACAGGGTCGTTTCCTGCCCGCCATGCTGCGTGGCGGTCGACGTGAATGCGCCTCCCACCTTGCCGTGCAGCGCGCCGCGCGCCCACAGCCCACCGGCCTGGTCGAGGAAATTGGCCATTTGCGACGACAGCCGGCCGAACCGCGTGCCGGCACCGATGATGATCGCGTCGTAGGCAGCCAGGTCCTCGACCTTGGCGAGCGGCGCGACCTGATCGAGCTTGAAGTGCGACTTGCGCGCGATCTCCTCCGGCACCAGCTCGGGCACGCGCTTGATGTCCACCTGGGCACCGGCCTGCCGCGCGCCCTCTGCGACCGCGTTCGCCATGGCTTCGATATGCCCGTAAGTAGAATAGTAGAGAACGAGAACCTTCGACATTGATCTTCTCCTCGATGTGCTTGTACGTGACGTGGTCGACCCGCGCTAAAGCGTGATGACTTTTCTTCGAATTGTGATCACGCTTTAGCTCATCGCTCGAGCATGATCTTGTCCGAAAACGGCTTCACACTTTTCGGGATCATGCCCTATGGCACGTCGACCATGATGAGCTCGGAATCCTCGACCGCCGTGATCTTGACGACAGCGATGTCCTTGATGGCGGCGCCGTCGCGCGCGTCGATGCGTATGCCGTTGACGTCGACCGCGCCGGAGGCGGGCACGAGGTAGCCGTGCCGCGCTTCGCCAAGCGCGTATTCGACGCTCTCGCCGACCTTGAGCGTGGCGCCCAGCACGCGGGAGGGCGAGCGAATGGGCAATGCGCCGTTGTCGTTGTCGAAGCCGCTCGCCAGCGTCACGAAGCGCCCGGAACGGTCGGCCTTGGGGAACGGTTGCGACCCCCAAGCGGGCGACCCGCCCTTTGCGTTGGGGGTGATCCAGATCTGGAAAATCCGCGTGGGCGCTTGTTCCAGATTGTATTCGGCGTGCCGGATGCCGCTGCCGGCGCTCATCACCTGGACGTCTCCGGCCTCCGTTCGGCCGACGTTGCCGAGACTGTCCTTGTGCGTCACCGCGCCGTCGCGGACGTACGTGATGATTTCCATGTTTGCGTGGGGGTGCGGTGGAAAGCCGGTGTCGGGCGCGATCTCGTCGTCGTTCCAGACGCGCAGCGAGCCCCAGCCCGTTCGCGCCGGGTCGTCGTAGTCGGCGAAGGAAAAGTGGTGCTTGGCCTTGAGCCAGCCGTGATCTGCTCCTGCAAGCTTGTTGAACGGTCGACGCTCGATCATCGGTAATCTCCGGGGCAACATCGTTGCTGTCGGTCAGGTATTTATGAAGAAGCCGAGCAATTAGAAATAGAAACCTTGGAAACACATTGTTTCTTAATTTGGCATCATCGCCGAGGTGCGATTGCGAAGACATCGGTCACACCGCGGTCGAGCGCTGGGTCGATGTCCTTGGCGCGCTTCGCCGGCTCGCCGTCTTTCTCCGGCTCTGCATAAATCGTACAGTTTCAGCGCGGTACCGTCTGCGAAGGGGATCGAAGGACGGGCCCGAGGGATGCGCTTGATGGAACCCCATTCGACGTCCTTGAGCAGGGCGGCGCCCCTGAGCGAGGCGGTGGCCGCGCGAGGCCTGTTGCTCGGCGGGAAACAGGTCCCGTTTCTCGCCACCAAGGTCGTCGCGCCGCGATGTCCCGGGCTGATCGATCGGCCACGTCTGCTCGAAATGGCCTCCCGCCTTGCGGCCAAGCGGCTGGCGGTGATCAAGGCACCCGCGGGGTTCGGCAAGACCTCGCTCGCCGCGACCTGGTCCGTGTGGCTTCGCCAGAACGGAAGCTCGGTCGCGTGGATGTCGATCGATCCCGATGACGACGAGCCGGCCCGCTTTCTCTTGTACATGACGCAGGCGATCCAGCGCGCGGTGTCCGGGGTCGGCGCCGGCGCGATCGATCTGATCAACGAGGCTTTCCTGATCGCCCCGCAGGCCGTCGTATCGAGCCTGATCAATGACCTGACCGACGTCGAGGGCGAGACGTACCTGTTCCTGGAGGACTATCACTGGGTCACCAACCCGGGCATTCATGGCGCGGTGGCTTTTTTTCTCGCGCGCGCGCCGTCGCACATCCATGTGGTGGTGACGACGCGCACCGAGCCGCCGCTTCCGCTCGCATCGCTGCGTGCCAACAACCTGTTGTTGGAGATCGATGGCTCGGCGTTGCGATTTGACCCGCAGGAGACGCGCGCGTTCCTCGATTACGAGAGGCCGGGCAGCCTGGACGCGGCAGGCGTGAAGCTGCTGCACGCCAGAACCGAGGGCTGGCCTGCCGCCCTGCGGATCGTCGTCGCGACCGCCTCCCCGGGCCGGGATTTGTCCGAATATGTGCGCAGCCTCTCCGGCGTGCAGCGCCCGATCGACGACTATCTGGCGGAAATGCTCGACGGTCTCTCCGGCGACCTCGTCCTGTTCATGCTGCGGACCGCCATCCTCGATCGGCTGTCGGCGCCACTGTGCGAAGCCGTGACCGGGGCGAGCTCGAGCCGAGCGCTGCTTGCATCGATCGAGAAGCAGCAATTGCTGTTGACCGCGCTCGACCAGGAAGGGCGGTGGTATCGCTACCATCCGCTCCTCGCCGAACATCTCGAGCAGCGGCTCGAATCCGAGCGCGGCGACGAGCTTGCGGAGTTGCACCTGCGGGCGGCTCGTTGGTATGCGGCGCAGGAAATCTGGACCGAAGCGGTCCAGCATGCGATCGCCGCAGGAGACATGAGCCAGGCGCTGGGCTGGATCAAGAACTGCGCCATGGACCTGGTGAAGAGGGGGGACCTTCTCACGCTGCTGGCATGGCAACGGCTGTTTCCGCCCGAGGTCATGCGGGACCAGCCCGCGGTCAAGCTTGCGATCGCATGGGGCCTGGCGCTGGCCGTGCGCGCCAATGACGCGATGCAGATGCTCGACGAGATCGAGATCGACCTCGAGACGCGCAGCGCGGCCGATCGCGAGCTGCTCGCGTGCGAATGCCAGGCAATCCGATCGGTCGCGCTCTCGCTCAAGGACGAGGGACGGGTCGCATTGCCGCTCGCGCAGGAGTGCCTGAGCAAGTCGAGCGATCCGTGGACCGCGAACGTGGCGTCGAACGTCGTCCGCTACTGGTTCTGCCAGACCGGGAACCTGGACGAGTTCTATGCGACGCCATGGATTCCGTACTCGGTCGACGAGGACCGCAGGAACGTCTTCGCCTCGGTCTACCGCCGCTGCATCCAGGGAATCGTCGAGGCCCGGCAGCTGCGGCTCGGCGCGGCGGAGCGCTACTTCGCCGAAGCTGCCCAATTGGCCGAGCAGCACGTCGGCGCGAATTCGATCGCTGCCGCCCTGCCGGCAAGTCTGGCCTCCCGGGTCCGTTACGAACAGGGTCACGTCGAGGAAGCCGAGGCCATGCTGATCGACCGGCTGCCATTGATCAGCGCCGGCGCGATGATCGAATGCGTGCTGAGCGCCTGCTTCACGATGGTTCGCGTTGCTGCTTGCCGGAAGAATTTCGACCGCGCCCATACGCTGCTGGAGCGAGCCGAGAGCCTCGGCTGGACGCGAGACTGGGTTCGTCTTTGCGCGGCAGTGGCCCTGGAGCGCGTATGGCTCTACGTTCAAGAAGGGCGCATCAGCGAAGGCGTGGTGGCGCACGAGCAACTGGAGCGCCTTGCCGAGAAATATCCCGCATCGATCGATTTCGCCTGGTCCGACATATCCCGGTGCTCGGCTCTGGCTCGCGCCTATCTTGCATCCTCGCAAGCGCGCTTCGAGGACGCGATCGCGACGTTGACGCGTTTGCGGGAAGACGCCGCGCGGGCGCAGAATCACTACTTTGCCTTGCGCGCAGCGGTGCACTCGTCCGTCGTCCGGTTCAGCGCCAATCAGGTTGCCGACGCCGTGGAGGAGCTTCGTCGGGTCCTGGACGTTTCTGCTCCAGCCGGCATTCGTCAGACCATCTTGGATGAGGGGCCGAAGATCGGCGCTCTGCTCGATGCGTTTCGCGAGCATTCCGAGCGATCCGGTAAATCGCGCGAGCTCATCCCCTACGTGAGCGGTCTCGTCGCGACATTGCGGTCACGCCACCAATCCGGAAGCAGGCTCGCTCCGAAATCCGTGCTCGCGGATCCGCTCAGCACGCGTGAAGGCGCCATTCTCAAGCTCATCGGCGAAGGCCTTTCCAACAAGGAGATCGCGCGCAACCTCGCCATCGCTCCCGAGACGGTGAAATCTCACGTCAAGCATATCTTCACGAAGCTCGGCGCCGAAAAGCGGGCGCA
>Ga0209006_10004192_pt1 | contig 13099 bp, 4 predicted proteins | sample JacPin_JW_Ref_O2_FD_188567 | JGI IMG/M metagenome (GOLD analysis project Ga0209006, IMG submission 188567) | Forest soil microbial communities from Algoma, Ontario, Canada - Jack Pine, Ontario site 1_JW_Ref_O2 (SPAdes) (version 2) | ecosystem: Environmental > Terrestrial > Soil > Boreal... | reverse complement strand
GATTGGTAGCGGCGATGATTCGAACATCAGTGGGAATGACACGGCTACCGCCCACTCGTTCAAATTGACGCTCCTGGAGCACGCGAAGCAATGCAATCTGAGTTTCCGCGGGAAGCTCGCCGATTTCATCGAGAAAAATCGTGCCCCGGTGCGCTAACTCGAAGCGACCCTCTCGGCGCTGCAGGGCACCAGTAAACGCCCCCTTCTCGTGGCCAAACAATTCCGAGGCAATAAGTGAAGAAGGAATCGCGGCGCAGTTCACGCTGACAAAAGCCTGGTCGGCACGTTGCGAAGCCTTATGGATGGCCCGCGCAATCAGTTCCTTCCCAGTACCTGTCTCGCCCGTAATCAGCACCGTAGAGTCAGTGGGAGCGACTTTCACGATGCTAGAAAGAACAGTTTTCAAGGCGGGCGAGGAGCCCACGATCTCTGCAAACATGAAGACCTGATCGATTTGCTCTCGCAAGGCGACGTTCTCTTGCCGCGTTCTTTCTTCCATCTGTTTGCGATCGTCGATGTCGGTACCGGTCGCATACCAGCGGATAATCTCTCCTCGTTCGTCCCGCAGCGGGTTGTATTGGGTTAGGAACCAACGATACTGACCATCCCTGCGGCGTACTCGTCGTTCGTACTCGAATGGAACCCCTCGGGAGATTGCCAAATCGCGCTGCTCGCGCAATCTCTCGGAATCCTCCGGATGAAAGACTTCAGGAAATTTCAACGACCCCACTTCTTCTTTGGTCAGGCCGGTGTACTCCAGTACTGCCTGATTTGCGAACAGAAAGTTTCCGTCGGTCCCAATAGCGATGATGAGCTGAGGGATTGCATCGATGATGGTTCGAAGTTCGGCTTCGGATTTGGCTTTTTCTTCGAAGGCCTTCGCTAATTCACCTTCTGCGCGCTTCCGGTCGTCGATGTCAGTCAACAATATGTACCAGCCGGTGATACGACCTTCCGTATCTCGAGCGGGGAGGGCGCGTGATTGAAACCACCGGTACACACCGTCGGCGCGCCGCTGCCGGAGCTCAAGATCACGCGGCTGCCCGGTTTCGAGCCAACGATTATACGCGTCCATCACGCGGGGAACGTCATCCGGATGGACATGCGAGAAGCTGGGCAAATTCTTCCATTCTTCAAACGTCTGGCCGAAATATTCCAAGGCTTGGCGGTTGAGAAGTTCGATCTTGCCTGCGGCGCTCAAAGTAAACACAAATCCAGGAATGGAATCGACGATCAGACGAAAGCGTTCCTCGCTCTCCCGTAGTGCTCCCTCATTGCGCTTGCGCTCAATCGCAACGGCCGCGAGATGCGTAATCTGCTCGATGATCTTTTGATTCTGCTCACTTGGCGCGCGCGGCTCGCGCCAATAGATCGCGAAGGTGCCCAATACAAGGCCATTCGAGGCGAGGATAACAGTCGACCAGCACGCTTTTAGGCCATGCGTCAACGCGGAGGTGCGCCATCCATACGTGTCCCGTTGCGTTTCCAAAGCCACGTCCGACACGATCACTTGTGTCTTGCGGAGCGCTGCCTCCGTACAGGGTCCACCCTCGCAATCCACAGGTATGCCTCGAAACCGGTCGTTATAGCTGGACGGGAGGCTCGGCGCGACTGCCTGCTGAATTTTTGAGCCACTCGGATCGATCAATATAACGCTGCAGAGAGATCCGCTGGCGGCCTCTTCTACAACTCGGCATAAGGATTCCAGAATGGATTCTAACGAATTGCCCTTGGCGGTCATTTCCAGGGCAAGATTCTCTCCGGCGAGCAAACATTCCGCCCGTTTTCGGTCTTCAATGTCGGTGTTCGTTCCGAACCATTTGACGAGTCTTCCATCGTTGTCGAACGAGGGAGTCGCGCGGAAGAGGAACCAACGATACACGCCATCAAAACGACCTAGGCGTGCCTCCATCTCGCCTGGCTCTCCAGAAGCCAGAACCGATCGCCAGTAGTCTACAAGTCGGTCTAGGTCATCCGGGTGAAGAGCAACCGTCCATCCCCAATCACGAGCCTGTTCGGTCGAGAGACCGGTATATTCGAGCCAGCGCTGATTGAAGAAGTCAGCCGAGCCGTCCCCCTGAGCGGACCACGCGAGTGTCGGGATCGTGTCAACCACAAGGCGAACGTCCTGTGCCTCCCGAATCCGCTCGGAACTATGCGGTGCGAATGCCATCGAATGATTGGATGTCATCGCGCGATTATAGGTCACTAGTGCTTTCGAGGGGATTCTGGGTGCTCCCTTGAAAGTTTGGAAAGGCCTGTTCTTGCGCTCGCTAAATCCCACGATAACAGCTACTTCACTGAGGAATTGGTTGAAGAATCCGCGTTCGGGTCCGCCCACTCATGGCGATTCTTATCTTGAAGGCGTGCGGCTTCTCCCATCCTTACTCTGCTAGCCGAAAAGGTACATGGACAAAGCAAACAGTTACGACGTTCAAGTTTTTATGCGAGTCTGAGTTGCTGCACAATCTGGAACATCTGCTTACCCTTATCTGTCGTGAAATCCGAACTGAGGGCGGTCGCAATCGAGACAACCGAGGTTACGAGTGCTCCCGCTGCTCGGATTTGTTCGATCGCTGCGGATTCGGTCCGTTCCGACATCCCCCCGCCGGCGTCGATGGCGACGAGAACTTTATAGCCTTCTCGCGCTGCATCGAGGGCCGCGTGCAGCACAACGACTTCTGTTGCAAAGCCCGCCAGAATTAGCGTTCGCCTCCGATTGTCAGCTAATCTCCGCTGACTGGCAGTGTCGCTGAAAGGACTGGCGGAAGCACGTAGGAGCCGGGGCGCGGACCCTGCGCTCGTTTCCAACTCAGGCAAGAGTTTTGGGGCCTGCGCCAATCAAGTCGTTGGACAGTTGGACAAGCTGTTAGACAAGTTGGACAAGTTCCGCGTGTTGCAGCACACCGCGCAATTGCAATGTAAGCCTATAAAAAAACGGGGAATAACATAGTTGGATTGACTGGATTTAAAACGCCAACCTACTGGCCCGAGACCAGGCGGTCTACGAAGATGCGCGAGTCTGTAAATTATTGGTTCTAAAAGAAGTGGTCGGGGCGAAAGGATTTGAACCTTCGACCTCCTGGTCCCGAACCAGGCGCGCTAGCCAGGCTGCGCTACGCCCCGACCGAACCGGCTCGGCCTCAGCTGCGGCTTGAGCGGAAGCACAACATTAGCATAGCACCGCAACACGAAACTAGAGCAGACAGCATGCAGTGTTATGAGGCGCTCCGGTTGTTGCCCACTCCAGCCGCGGTGCTCAAGCTCCCTCGCACTCGACCACTGGCGCGTGTAGCGCTAATAATCCACTGGCAATTGCGAAGTCCCCGCGAAAGACCCAGTGCAATCCACAAAAAAAACCGCCGCAAGATTTTCATCTCGCGGCGGCCCCAGCTTCAACTTTTTCAAACCTTAAAACTCAAAGCGCAGCATGAATTGCATTGAACGTGGATTCGTCAGCAGCCCGGTGTAATTCCCGAAACTGCTGGAGTTAGTGAGCGAAAGACTCAGGCTCTCCACGTCGAAACGAGTGAGGTTGAGAACGTTAAATACTTCCCACCGGAACTGCAGACTCTTGCCTTCCGTTATTTTCCACCGCTTGCTTAGACCAGCATCCAGCCCCGCAAAGCCGTCACCACGAAGGTTGTTGCGGTTCCCTACGTCACCAGGCAGATCAGGAGAGAATGCGCTGAAGGCAGTCGCCGCCGCAGACGTGTTTCCGAAAATGTTCACCGAGCCGTCGGGGTTCTTGACAGCTCCGTTCGTGGTCACTGGACCTGTCTTCGTTGCAAATCCAGACAGCTCCCAGTTAGTGGGCCATTGTTGTCCATTGGTGACACCAATAGGGAATCCGCTGGTCCAACGCGCAAGTCCGGCAAGCTGCCATCCGCCGATCAGCGCGTTAACAACTCCATGCGAATCCTTGCCGATCCACCGGCCACTGCCAAACGGAAGTTCCCAAATCCAGTTGGCGTTGATCTGGTGAGTCAAATCGAAGTCGGAAACCGATCGTAAGGCGTTCGGACTCCACGGATTAATCACTTGTCCGCCGAGACCGCCCTCATTACTGATGCGGTTAGCATCCGAAGAGATGTCGATAGACTTCGAGTACGTATAGTTGAAGTCAAACTGCAACCCGTGGCTCATTTGTCTGCGTACAGTAACCTGCAGCGCGTTGTAGGCCGCGGTGCCGATGGAGCGCCACGCGTACAAAGATGCAAATTGCGGGTCGACGAAGGTGTAAGGCCCGGTAGTCGGGTAGTAGGGTATCGGGTTGCCGTTGGCGTCGGTCACGCTGAAATCGTTGAATCCGAATCCCTGATCGATGCCCTGAACAGCGGTAGTTTCATTATTCGCAAATCCGCAGAACAAATCGTAGGCGGCCACGACCGGGTCCTTACTCGCGAAGGGCGAGGTTGCGCACCGGCTGATTCCAAAACCCGAACTGCCGGATGCGAAGTTGGTTTTGCCCATTAAATCCTGCCAATAAGAGGCGGTTGGGCCGATCTGCGCAGCCGTAATATTGTCTGAAGGCACACCGGCGCGATAGAGTTTCGCTAGGGCCTTAACGGCGGTGTAGTAATCAATCCCGGTTTTTGGATCTACTAAATCCAGGGGCGCAGCAACATCTGCTTGTGACAGCAACCGGTGCGACAGACGTCCAACGTAAGAAACGTCCAGCGAAAAGTTGTGCCCAATATTGCGCCCGACGGAAAAGTCCAGCGTGTAAGAGTAGGGAGTCTTAATCTTATTATCCATGCCAAAGTAAACGGCATAGGACCCGGTAGCACCGTTGACGCCGCTGGGGAAAGTCTGCGGGAATGTTCCGGCCGGGGCCGACGCAAACAACTGGCCGCCAGCGAGGTCGGTGGTCGGAATATTAGCCAGTCCAGTCAAACCGGTTATGCGAGGAGCCGTTGCTGGTGTCTGTACCCCTCCGGTGTTGGTTAGCGCGGTCGAGAGGCCGAAGGAACCGCTCTGGTCAAAGGTGGCCAACAATCCGGGCCCCAGCCGATCGTAAACAATCCCAAATCCCGCGCGAATGGTGCTATTTCCTGGGCCGCCGAAAAGGGCTCCAAATAGACCGTCACTGGAATTGGGAGAATAGGCCAGTGCCAAACGCGGGCCAAAGTCTTTGGTATCCCAGTTATAAAATCCGGGCCGGTTGTTCGCCGGGCCCGCGAGATCGAAAGTAAGCGGGGTCACCGCGTTGGCCGGCACGCCCTGTAGCATGCCGGTGCCACGCGAGTTGAAGTAGTCGCTCAGGCTGGTTGTGGGTGCGACTTGCAGCCCGTTCGTTTCCCAGGGCGGCGAAAACAGCGAATAACGAAGTCCGGCCGTCACCGTCAGATTCGGTTTGATTTTCCAGGAATCTTGCAGGTACATCTCATACGCATCATCTGCGAACCTGCGTGAGACCGGCACTCCGTCCGCGAGGGTCCCGCCACCTTTCGTAAAATTGTATTGCGCATTTACTTGTGGAATTGCTCCAACCAGTGTCCCTAGTGGGTAATCGAACGAATTTCCGAAACCGCTATCAACGGCGGGGTACGCGGGCCCCGTGCAGGCTCCGGGTCCGGTTGAGCAGCCTGGATCGAAATGCCCGGCTTTTCCAGTATTTGCAAAGGCGGCCGTGTCATACCAGGAAGGGTTATCACTTGCAGAACTGAACGAGTTGAAGGTGTTGGATTGCGGGTTGCGCAAAATGTTGATATTGAAGCCGAACTGCAAACTGTGTTTGCCTTTGGTCCATGAGACATCATCAACAAAATTATGGACCGGTACCTGATAACTGTTGCTGTTAGTTACCGCCAGACTGGCATTGTTGGGGGAACTGTTGTCATTAAGGCCACGGAAAAAAATGATGTCCTGGGTCTGGTTGCCGATTTGACCAAAACTTTCTCGGGTGTAGCCATAGCGGAAATTATTCACCAAATTGGACCGCAAAACTGCAATATAACCAACCGAATATCCCTTGCTGTAATTCACCGTTGTCAGCTCGGGGCTCCCTCCAGGCAAATACGGGACGCCCGCGTCCGTATCATTGCGTAACGACCCGCGCCAGTAGATGGAGTGATTGCCGTTGCTGGTAATTTTGTAATCCGCTCGAGCGATATACCAATTGGTGTCGATAGCGACCGGACCTTTAAACCGGTAGCCGACATAATTCAAGCCATCGCCAACCGAATTGTCGTTGCCCTGGAAAGGCGCGAAGGTCTGCAAGTATGGAATCATCACATTCTTACTGACGCCAATCCCCAAAGGATCCATTCCCTGGATCTGGGCAGGCGACAAGCCGAAATTGCCGAGCGCTATGGTGTGCGAAGTCGTTAAGCCCTGCACGGTGCCACCTGGACATTGCGTCGGGTCGGCGCACGGATACTGGATCACGCCATCTTGCATCGCCGCGCTGGGCACGACGCGCACCACGCTTTGTGCCTCGCGTTGGCGATGCCCTTCATAATTCGCAAAGAAAAACAACCGGTCCTTCTTAATGGGTCCGCCGACCGCCGCGCCAAAATTATTTCTGAGCAACTTCGGTGGTTCGTTCGGCACGCCACTCTGCAGCTCGGCCAGTTTCACGAAGTAATCGTTAGCGCTGGTGATGGTGTTGCGATGCGATTCGAATACCGCACCATGAAAATTATTGGTCCCCGACTTAGTAACCAAGGCCACCTGCGCTCCGGAAGAACGGCCCTCATCGGCGTTGTAATTACTAGTGGTGACGCGAAACTCTTGTATCGAGTCCTGGGTAACGGGTAACACAGATTGGAATGCATAGCCCTTGGTATCCGAGTTGACGTCTATTCCGTCCAGGGTGATGTTGCTCTGATCGCTGCGCGCGCCATTGACCGCGCCATTTCGTGTATCAGTATTCGTATTAATATCAGGACGGTTGCCCGTGTATGTCACGCCCGCCTGCAACGAAAGCAATTCCGGCACGTTGCCTGCTTCCAGCGGGAGCTCTTTCACCTGGGTCTCGTTGAAGGCATTGCCCAACGAAGCATCCGTAGTGTTAAGCACCGGTGCTTGTATTGTTACCTCCACCGTTTGAGTGGCAGAACCGACTGCCAGCATGACGTTCGTGGTAGTCGGTGAATTGACCAGCAACTGTAGATGCGGTTCCTCATACTTACGGAAGCCCGCCATTTCCACGGTCAAAGCATAAGTTCCCGGAGGCAGCGAAAGAAACTCGTACTCGCCGGCTTTGTTCGTTTTCATGTCGCGCTGAAAACCCTGATCGGTACTGCTGAGCGTCACCATGGCGTCATTGATTGACGCGCCCGATTTATCTGTGACCACGCCGTGCAACGACGTTGTGCCGGTTTGCGCCCACCCCAACGCAGTCACCAGCATTAAAACGATTGAACCAAGAATGAAATTCCTCTTGACCGCAGACCACCCCATGCGCTGCTCCTTTCGCATCACTGCGACGTTTGACATCGAGAATTTATTGGAACGGCAGGCGAGGACACCCGCCAAATGAACAAACTGCCAGACCTTTTGAAATGAGACCAGGGACCCCACCCGCTCGACAATGTCACCGAATGGCATAACTTTTAGGCCAAATGGACATTCCATGTCAAGCATTTATCAAACGGAGATAAACTCTGGTTTGAACTCGGCGAAATACTCGGGATTTATTTGTGTGCAGATGTAACGTGGATTTTATTCAGCTAAAATTTCGATAATTCTTGCGCCGACCGTCACTTCGCGATGGTCATCCGAGCAGGTTCGCTGCGAAATTTGACTAGGTGTAAGGGTCCGGCGTCCATTCTTAGACCAACCGGAACCCTGGGTTAACTTAAAACGGATCCAGCTTTAATTTAAACGCAAAAGCTTTGCGTAGGTTATCGCCGGGATGCCTCGCATGGGCTCCAGGATGGAATTAAAAACTTCTCCATCCAGGCGCACCAGGGAAACCGCCTGCGCGCCCTGCTTGGCATCTCTCCGGCCCAGCGCAAAAGTCGCGATATTTACGCCGTACTTTCCCAGCATCGTGCCAACTTGCCCGATAACGCCTGGCTCATCGCGGTTGCGCAAATATAAAATAGTGCCTTCCAGTTGGGCTTCGAGCGGGATGCCTTCTATTTGAAGAATTCGCGGCGAGCCATCAAACAATACCGTGCCTTCCGCGCTGAAACCTTCTTGCGACGCACCGCTTTGCGGCAGCACGGAAATTTCCAAAGTGTTGGGGAAACCGTGCTCGCGCTTACGCGTTTCCTCCTCTACTTTTAAGCCGCGCGCGGTCGCAATCGCCGGAGCATTCACCACATTTACTTTTTCATCCAGCACCGCGTTCAAAACGCCCGCCAGCACCGCGTTACGCAACAAGTGCGTGCCCACTTCAGAAACTTCCCCCGCGTAACGAATGCGAATTCTTGACGGCCGTGTGTCGGAGGCCTGCGACACCAGCGAGCCCAGGCGTTCCGCGAGCTCCATGTACGGACGCACCCGGCGATATTGCTCGGCCGACAGCACCGGCAGATTCACGGCGTTTCGGATAATTCCTTCCGCCAGATAATCTTTCACCTGCACCGCCACCTGCGTGCCCACTTCTTCCTGAGCCTCGGTAGTGGATCCCGCGATGTGCGGCGTCGCAATTACGTTTGGCAGCCCGACCAGCGGCGAATTTTTTGGCGGCTCCACGGCGAACACGTCCAGGCCCGCGCCTCCGATGTGCCCACTCTTCAACGCATCGGCCAAAGCGGCCTCTTCGATCAACTCACCGCGCGCGGCGTTGATGATGAACACACCCTTTTTCATCTTCGCCAGCGTCTGCGCATTGATCAGATTTTGCGTCGCCGGACTCAGCGCGGTGTGCAGCGAAACAAAATCGCTCTCCGCCAGCAAGCGATCCAGCGGCACCAGCTCCACGGAAAATTCCTTGGCCGCCGCTTCACTTATGTAAGGGTCGTAACCAAGTACACGCATATCAAACGCTTCGGCTCGCATGGCCACTTCGCTTCCGATGCGTCCAAGTCCAATAAGTCCCAGCGTCTTGCCACTCATTTCCATCCCGGCAGCGCTCGATTTCTCCCAGCGCCCTTCATGAAAAGCTTTATCCAATCGCGGCACCTGGCGCGCCAGCGAAAGCATCAACGCGAAAGTGTGCTCCGCAACGCTCACAGCGTTTCCGCCCGGCGTACTCATCACTATAATTCCGCGCTTGGTGGCGGCTTCCAGATCGATATTGTCCACGCCCACGCCCGCGCGTCCCACGCAGCGCAGGTTGGGCGCTTTGTCCAGAAGCTCGGAGGTAACCTTTGTGGCGCTGCGCACGATAAGCGCCTGCGCATCCGCGATTTCCGCGACCAGGTTGTCTTTGGTAGTCAGCACCACGTTCCAGCCGGGCTGCTCCTTCAGCAGCTGTACACCCCGCGCGCTAATTTTGTCGGCCACAATTACTTTCATGCGCTTTTTCTCCACCTGTCTAAGTGAAATTTCTGTATTTCGGTAACCATTAACGGTAGCGAGCCCTCACCGCAGTGTCAATGCAACCGGCGAACATTGTGTGATAATTTCGAAACACTACTATCTCGCGCTAACGCGTCCAGCGCTTACGAACCAATTTGAGGAGCCCGGTGATGAGTCTGTCTGAGCGGATTCAAAAAGATTTGGTGGAGGCCATGCGCGCCAAGGACGAGCTACGCCTGAGCGTGCTGCGCGGCATGAAAGCCGCCATCAAACATAAAGAAGTGGAAAAAATTCGCGCGCTGGACGAGGCCGAATCCATTCAGATTCTGCAAACGCTGGTCAAGCAGCGCAAGGAATCGATCGAGCAATTTTCCAAGGGCAATCGCCCGGAGCTCGCCGATAAAGAAACCAAAGAGCTGGCCATCCTTGAACACTATCTCCCCGCAAGCGCCAGCACCCACGAAATGAACGCCGCCATCGACAAAGCCATCGCCGAAACCAGCGCGAATTCCATGAAGCAAATGGGCGCGGTAGTGAAAGCCGCAAAATCCGCCCTGGAAGGCAAATCCGTCGACGGCAAAGCCCTCAGCGACCTAGTCCGCGAGCGCCTCGCAAAATTAAGCTGAGTTGTTACTTTTTGAGCGCGAGATTGAACACTCGCTGCTTTAATTTGGCCCGGGCTTTAGCACCGCGGTATTCCGCTCGTCATTTCCGATTACGCGATAAAACGTTTTCAATTCCTCAGCCTTGGTGACCGGCACGCTCAACTCTTTAATTTCAAATGTCCGCGTGTATTTCAATGTTTTGCCGGTGACTTCCGCTTTGCTGTGGTAGCTCGCGAAACTGTAATCCGCGTTGACCGGCGGAGGCAGGTCGTCTACTTCGTACCCCGCCGGAAGCGCGATCTCAAACGTATCGGTGTTGCGCCAGGGCCCGGCAAATTCAACGGGATATTTTCGCGCTTCCTTGGTCTCCATGAAATTCTGAGATTCATATCCAATCACGCGCGGCCGTACCAGCAATAAATCCCCCGCGGACTTGGCGTAATTTTCCGCCACCACCGAGTAGTCGTACACGAAGGGCAAATTGGTTTGAGCCAGATTTCCGATCGAAGCCTTGGTTATCTGAAAAGCGCCCAGTGAATTAGCCAGCGATTCTTCAATGGGTTTGATTCTGTCCGTGTTTTTAGAAACGCTCTGCAGGACGTAGCGTTGGTACACCGCCGGATCGCCGCGGCGAATTTCCCGAATGTCTCCGCTCAGCGTGCCTTTATTATCCAATTTAAGTTTGGCAACGCGCTCCGTGGCATTCAGAGTCGCGGGCAATTGCGGCATTTGCACCAGTTCCCCTCCAGAAGGGGTGACCAGCAAGGCGTAGCTAGCCTGCAGCGCACCTCGCAATTGGCCGAATGGCGTCATCTCATCGGTAGGATCAAAAATCAATAATTTGCCGAGCTTTGAATCATTCAGGAAGGCCACCAGTGAAGGATCAGAAACGCTCTCCGGTAATTTAATCGCCAAAATCACATGGTCAAAAGTTCCGAATTGAGGTGGCGTGGAACTGGTGACCGCGCCCCGTTCGGAATTAATCACTACGTAATAGGATTCCACACCGATTTCGGAGAGCATGCTGCTCATCAGGGTGGCCTTGTCTTTGCAGTCCCCGTAGCGATGCGCGAAAATTTGTGGCGCGGGGTGCGGCTGGTAGCCGCCTATTCCCAACTCCAATGCCACATAGCGAATCTCGCGCTGCGCGAACATCGCGATGGCCTGCATTTTCTCGAGCGGACTTGTTGCCGAGGTAGTGAGCGCTACAACTTTTTGCTTGATCTCCGGCGACGCGTCGCGACGCCCGCGCGCTAGTCCCGCCTGCCAGACTCCCATGTCATCCCAGCTTTGAAAGCCCTTGTTCGGCGAGCCACCAGGAGGAAACATAGCCAATACCATTTGTTCGGCAACTCCTCGCCAGGGCGGCATTTCTCGCTCGATTTTTACCGCGGGAACATTTTTGACTACCCATTGCCACTGGTTATTTCCTACCGAGGCCGGCGCGATTTCTGCGTGGTTCACCCACGCTGCTTTGTATTCCCATCCAGTCGGAAGTTGCAAAGTGTAGCGCGCTTCCACTGTGGGAACCGGCTGCTGGAAACGCCATTCGTGCTGCAAAACGTAGGGCCGCAAGTCCTGCTCGACTTCGTAGCCCACAACGTTCCCCACGTCCGCCGCGGGAATCCGCAATATCTTGAGCCGAATACCTGTTAATTCTCCTCCGGGCACGTCTACCGATCCCTCTACAGCATCTTTTTCTTTCACTTCATAGTCTTTTCCCTGCGCCGGAATGCACCATCCGTGCATCGCGGTGACGCGCGTGTCGGCGTCAAAATTGGCACTGACCACACCATAAGCCCTTCCTCCCACGCGCAAAATTTTGTACGCCGCGCGCTCCATGTACTTAATTTTGCCGTTGGGTTGAACGGTGAAAATATATTCCGAATACAACATCACGGCGTCGGTCTTGTCGTCGTGCACGGGCAACGGTACATTCACAAGCGCGTGCATCCATGCCGGCGCGTCGTTCGCGGACGCGGAACTCGGTCGCATTAAAAGGCAAACCGCCAACAGTCCGGCCGCCAATACCGCCGGAGCGACACCAGTCCCTCGCAAGCTAGTTGGACGCAGAAATGCCCCCAGGCTGCACAACGATTTGTTGTTCATCGGTGGTCTTCACCGTTTGGAAAAACTTCCTCAGCGCGCCGTAATATTTCGTGTCCAGCACCAGCGCATTGATGTTTAGATTGCGCGTCATGTGCAGAGTCCCGTTCTTGTTCTCCGTGGTGGTGTTGTAGGAACAAACTCTCCCTTCATCCTTGTGGCCCGGTGGAACGCTATTCACTTTCCAGTCCAACGGAAGTTCAATGGTCACGTCATCGATGCGCGCGGTGGGAAAGTCAAAATAAATCGGGTGCACCCGCGCGGTGTGTTCGAACACATGTTTTTCGGGCGCGCCAAACAGTCCTACCGGGATCAGCGCCCGGTGCCCTGCAGCCGAAGCCCAACCCTGCACCTTGATTTCAAATTCACCGACCAACGCGGGCGACGAACTGCTCCAATCCGGTTTATTTTTCAGGTCCACATCGATGCCCGCGGGAATAAATTCCCGCACCACATCCTCAATATATTTCGTGCGCGTGGTCTCGTCTTCATTGCGAAGTTCCAGCCGCATCGAAAGCGCTTCCAGTCCGGAAAAGGTCACCGTCACTTTGCCTTCCAGTTCTCCATGATCGGTCATCCTTAAATCGGCTTTGCGCGTAATATTCGAGACGGCGCTGTCCGGCACCGGGGTTGTCACCCAGGCTCCGCCATCCTTATCCAGTCGCAAACCCTGTACCGCCGTTTCTGGCCAGGGCAACATCCCAAAAGGCGTGTAGGCCGTTCCCGGATCGTAAAAAGTATCCTTACCGTTCAATTTGACCAGCACTACGTTGTCGTCCAGTCGGTGCGGGTCCATTGTCGCGGGCGTGAAGAAATATTCACTTCGCCGCGACACCAGCATCGGATACGCTTCCAGCCCGGCCGCACGGACCAGCGCCAGATAAAGCCAGGTTATCTCCGCCCCGCTACCCGAGCCGCTTTTCCACACATCTTCTACGTTGTTTATGGCTTTCCCTTTTTCGCGCTTCTTT
>Ga0209006_10004191_pt1 | contig 13103 bp, 13 predicted proteins | sample JacPin_JW_Ref_O2_FD_188567 | JGI IMG/M metagenome (GOLD analysis project Ga0209006, IMG submission 188567) | Forest soil microbial communities from Algoma, Ontario, Canada - Jack Pine, Ontario site 1_JW_Ref_O2 (SPAdes) (version 2) | ecosystem: Environmental > Terrestrial > Soil > Boreal... | reverse complement strand
GCAAGCGCCTGGGCGAGCTCGGGATCGTTGTCCGTCTCACCGGATTCGTAGCGGACGTTTTCGGCGATCCGCCGAGCCTTGCGCTTCCCATGATGTGAAAGGAGAAAAGCGCGAGGCGTCCAGCGCCCCAGCCCGCGGCGTCCATCGCTTGTGTGAACGAATCGCGCGAACCGTTGCGGCCAGGTTCATGAGCACACCACTTTGCGTGCGGCGAAAAAACGAGTCGCGCGCCGGCGGCCTCCAGTATCCGAGCAGCGCCGATAAATCCGAGGCGCAAATGCGCGCGATCGAATTCCGACAACGCGTAGTGAGCAACAGGATGGCCTTCGCGATCAAGAGTCACCCTACCGCCATCGCGGTCGCGCAAAAGAACCCCGATGGAGGTCGTATTGGATAATTTTCCGAGCAACGAACGATAGTGATCCGGCCCGCGCCAGGGCAGGACAGCGACGGCGATGACCGGCTGCAATGCCGTCGTTTCATACTTTACGCCATAGTTCCCGGTGAGGAAGCGGTGCTCATCCGAATAGATCGCCTGCATGGTCCCTTCCCACGGACGAATCTCTTCTTCAAAGACTCCAGAAACATTCGAAACAGGATGCAGATGAAGGTGAGAGCCAATATTTTCGTTCCGCAGCCCGGAGCGCAGCAGCAGCGCTGGCGTGTGAATCGCGCCGCAGGCCATGACCACGGCCTTGCATCGAACGTTGACACGGCGGCCGTTCCGCGAGCAGGCCTCTACGCCCTTCGCAGCGCCACCTTCGATCTGCAGGCGCAGTGCGCGCGTCTCAGTAACCAATCGAGCTCCCGCCTTCTGTGCGTCGGCCAGCCAAGTCTTCGTGCTGGATTGCTTTGCGCCGAGCGAGCAGCCGTAGCCGCAATAACCGCACACTTTGCCCTCGTCGCAACCCACAACGTTGCGCGGCATGGCCGCCGCATGCCAACCGAGAGCGCTCAACCCTCGCTGCAAAACTTTTTCCCGCGCCGAGACGCGGTTGTGATCGAGGTTCACAGAAAGCCGCTCGCACACGGCATCGAGACTGCGCGTGTACTCTTCGCTTGTAAACCACGGCACACCGGCTGCAGCCCATTCGGTGCGTACATCGTCCGGCGTTCGAAACGATGTGCAGTAATTAATGACCGTTCCACCTCCGAGGCATTCGCCAGCCAAGAGCCCGACACTCTGGTCCGCCGTCGCCGCAAATCCGCCTTCCAAATAAAGACGCTGGAACCCGCCAAGCTCCGCACCATCGAAATCAGCATCGTCGAAGTAGGCGCCGGCCTCCAGAACGATCACGTCCTTGCCCGCCGCAGCGAGAACCGCAGCCGCCACGCTTCCGCCGGCCCCGGAACCGACGACGCAAACGTCGCCAGACAATTCCGTATCGACTTCAGGAACCAGCGTCCTCAGCGCTCGTGGCTTCGATGCTTGTGTACCGAGCGGGCCGGGATACCCGAACTTCTTCCAGACCGGGCTTGGCTGGCCCTCTGGGCCCGGCAGCATGACATAAAGAAATCCGATCGCTTTCCGCAGAGCCTGAAACGCCCCGCGCCGGCGGCGCAATCCGCTGTCCGCCCAAGAAAGCAAAACGCGGATCCGCGTTTCGAGCGGAAGGGAGGAAAATGCACTCCACCGGCCAATGGTGAGCAAACTGTGGAGGTGCGAATCCCAAAGATCGAGCAATTGCAAAAATTGCGTTCGCTCGCCCGGACGAGGATTCCGATCGAGCGCCTTTGCAATCGCGGCGGGAATGCCGAATTCAGAGGCGGACGGCCAATCGGCCGATGGCGGCAGGAAAGTATCGCAAATAGATTGCAGCGCACGCTGCTGACGCGGAGTGAGGTTCATCGGGAGGTGTCAGTCTAGCAAAACTGCGGCGTGCTGACCGGTTTTGCCGCCGCAAACCCAGCTCATCGGGCCGTGCGGTTACGCGTTGCGGCGCGAACCGAAGAGCTGGTCGCCGGCCGCCCCGCTTCAACTACTAAACAGAAAAGCAGCTTTTTGACTGTGCTTATTTGTTAGAGTTTTTAGTCTTCTTGATGGTCGCGTCACCGCCGCGCTTTGAAAGAGAAGACTTATCAAAGAAGTCGCTGGGGAATCCAGGATTGTAGCTGCAGGAATCGTAAAAAAACTGAACCGCTCGACGTCCGTTGTGGTCCTTGGTGACTTGCATAGGGGTCCACACGGTATCTTTCAACTGGTAGTTCGTGTAGATAGTGACATCATCATCGCGTTCATGAGTCTCTTCGTTGTTGGTAGTCACGACGCTGCGTACAAGCAGGCGAGTGTTGTGGTCCACGGCGAGCCGAAACGTCCTCTCCTCGCTGTCCGTCAACTCCACCCAGTCTACTTCTTTCAAATCGACGGTGTCGCTGCCCCCAAAACGGTACGTCCAGCCCGGCTCTTTCAGCCGCACGCGCAACACGTTGTCGATGTTTCTCTTAACCTGTTCCTGAAACTCCGCGACGGAAGTAACCGGCAATTCGGTGACGCCGCTGCGGTCCAGAGTCCAGCCGCGATCCCCGTTATAGAGTGCGATGATGATGCCGGCATGCGACCAGTCCAAACCTTCCACGCCGATCACGGTGTTTATGATGCTTTTCAGATTGTGGCTCTTCGCCGTATATTCAAGGCGCTCCTTGTCCGGGTAATGGCGAAAATCGGTGAAGCCAACATATCCGGTGACGGCTTCGTTGTGGCCGAATTGCGCGCGCGTGCCGTGGCACTCGCCTTCGATGGCTTGCGTGTAGCCTGCGGCTCCGCGGGCATTTATCAGGTCGCTAAGAATCTGCTTGGCCTTCGCGGCGCTCTGCTCCGGCATCATGGTGTCCGGGCTCTGTGCGGCGGCCCCCGACGCACACATCGCGCCTACGAACAACAAGGCCACCGCGATTTGAGCGAGCTTCAACCGCACAAGACCGATCCTCCATTTACGTTGATGATCTCTCCGGTAAGGAAGTTGGCCAGGTCGGAAGCCAGAAAGAGAATCGGCCCAGCGATTTCCTCTGGGGTAGCGGGCCGGCCCAGCGGAATCGCCGCCGCGACAGCCTTCACTCCCGCTTTCGTCTGAATGACAGGGTTGGACATGTCCGTCGCGACCCACCCAGGAGCAACCGAATTCACAAGAATGTTGTGCCGCGCAAGCTCAACGGCGAGTCCTTTGACGAGGCTGATCGCCCCCCCCTTGCTGGCGCCGTAATGCGCGTGGAACGACTCGCCACGCTGCCCCGCCGTCGACGTGATTGGAATAATCTTGCCCGACTTCTGCTTGATCATCTGCGGCACACTGAAATGAATAATCGAGTAAACGCTCTTCAAATTCACCCGCATCATTTCATCCCACTGCTTCTCGCTCATTTTCTCGATGGGGAGGTCTTCGATATTCCAGATGCCAGCGTTGGCCACAACAATATCCAACCGCCCGAGCCGCACGATCGAGTGGTCGACTAGTTTCTGGTTGTCCAGGTGGCGTCCGACATCTGCCTTAAACGCTTCGACCCGCGTTCCGTGTTTCTTGGCCTCCTGTTCGACTTGAAGCGCGGCGTCTTTGGCTTTGTTGTAGCTGAAAATCACGTCCGCGCCGGCCTGCGCAAAAAGTTTGACGGCCGCCGCGCCAATTCCGCGCGAACCACCGGTGATGAGTGCCGCCTTGCCTGCCAGTGAAATCATCCAGTCCCCCAACGAGTTAAAAAACGAAAATCGAATCGCCAACGCTTACGTCTTTTGGACCACCGCGCCGCGAGCCGCGCCAACGAAATCGCGGAACAACCGCTCAGAAAAGGCATCGCCAAACATGCGCTCCGGATGCCATTGAACGCCGATCACCCAATTCGCATCACCAGTCCATTCCACGCCTTCAATAATCCCGTCGGTCGAGTGCGCCGTGACCCGCAGATTCTTCCCCGGCTTCGCGATGGCCTGATGATGCGAACTGTTGACCTTTGCGCGCTCGCCTGCCGACAGTTCAGCTAGCCGGCTCTCCGGCTCGAACTTGGCCCCATGGATGGGATCATCCTTCGGTTCCGGCGACAGGTCTTTCTTCCGGTGCGGCGCGGTAGTTCGAAGGTCCGAGCGCAAGTCCTGGATGAGCGTGCCGCCCAGATAGACATTCAGAAGCTGGCACCCGTAGCAGATCGCCAGGACAGGTTTTTTCTCGGCCAGGGCGTGCGCGAGGATGGCCCGGTCAGCCTGCTCGCGTGGCAAGTCGGCGGGAAGGGACTTGCCCTGATTTACCGCGCCGTATTCGGCTGGCTCGACATCCGCAGGGCTTCCAGGCAGGACGAAGGCGTCCATGTTCGGGATTAGCTGTTGCTGTTGTCCTCGGTCGTTCAGGGAGATGAGTACTGGTTCGCCTCCCGCTTTGCGCACAGCCTCCTCGTAATTGGCAATCTTCGGGCGATTGTTCTGCGCTTCTTCCTCAGACGTTCGCCAGGGGATCCCTACAAAGGGCCGGTTGGGAGATTCGGGGTTCATGGAACCCCAAATCCTAGCATTCGCAGGGGAGTGCGGCAACCCGCCCCTCCCGGCCAGCTAGGCTTTCGCTTAGGCCCGCGGAGTCGTACTTTTTGCGCTACCTCCGTCCAGACAGAAGTCCGGGCGCTGGAAGAAGGCCGGAAGGCTCGCAAAACGGCTTGTGAGCTGGTCGAAAGAGGGCGCTTGAAGCGTCACATGGCCGAGTTTACGCCCGGGCCGGGGCTCCTTGCCGTAAAGATGCAGATGCGCGGACGGAATCGCTAGCACCTGCGCGGATTCAGGCACTTCCCCAATGAGATTGATCATCGCGGAGGCCCCCATGGCGGTCGTGGAACCCAAGGGCAGCCCGCAAATGGCCCGGAGGTGGTTTTCAAACTGGCTCGTCACCGCTCCCTCGATGGTCCAATGCCCGGAGTTATGGACCCGCGGAGCCATCTCATTGGCCAGCAGTTTGCCATCGCACTCGAAAAACTCGATAGCCAGAACACCCACATATTTCAGCGATTCAAGCAACTTGCGGGCCGCATTCTCGGCAGCTTTCTGTATCTCCGGACTGACACTCGGAGCCGGAGCCAGCGAGAGCCGCAAAATACCGCTGCGGTGGCGATTCTCGACCAGGGGATAAAAAGCCGTCTCTCCCGTCTTGCCGCGCACAGCGATGACCGAAAGCTCGCGCGTAAAGGGGACGAAACGCTCCACGGTGAACGGTAGCTTGGGCAATCCGTCCTTCGCCGTCTTCGCGTCTTCCGGATCTCGCAAAATCCATTGCCCCTTCCCGTCGTATCCCATCCGCCGGGTCTTGAGCACCGCTGGCAAACCTACCTTCTTCAGCGCTACATCGAGATCATAGGCAACGGGGACCGAAGCAAATTCGGTCGTGGCGATTCCCAGCTTCTCGAACAATTCCTTTTCACGCAGGCGGTCCTGGGCGGCCTCCAGAGCGCCGGGCGGCGGGAAAACGGAGACTTTTTTGGCGAGAAAATGAACCGCATCGAGGGGCACGTTTTCAAATTCGTAGGTGACCACTTCCAACCCATGGGCAAATTTCTCCAGCGCAGCGCGATCGGAAAAATCGCCCGTGACGCGCGGAGCGATTCTTCCGACAGGGGCCTCCGGAGACGGGTCCAGAAAACGAAATCGCAGCCCCAGCGGATAACCCGCGAGGGCCAACATGTAACCAAGTTGGCCGCCGCCGAGGATCCCGATGCTCACGCGGACTTCCTCTTTTTCTGCGGCGCTCTTTTCTGCGGAGGACTCGCGACCGACGGATCGGGATGGGCCAGAACGCGCTCGGTTTGCGCGCCGCGGAATCTGCGCAGCGCTTCGCGGATGTGCGGATGCCTGCCGCCGAGAATCGCGGCCGCAAGGAGCGCGGCGTTGATGGCCCCAGCCTTGCCGATTGCCAGCGTGCCGACCGGTATGCCCCCGGGCATCTGCGCGATCGAGAGAAGCGAATCGAGCCCTTTTAGAGCTTTCGATTCCACGGGAACGCCGAGGACAGGCAGGACGGTCTTCGAAGCCGTCATGCCCGGCAGATGAGCCGCTCCGCCCGCGCCCGCAATAATCACCTCGATGCCGCGCTTCTCCGCGCCCGCCGCATATTCAAACAGAAGGTCCGGCGTGCGATGCGCGGAAACGACGCGCGTTTCCTGGGGGACTCCCAATTCCTTGAGCGTTGTGACGGCGTTCTCCATCGTCTCCCAATCCGAAGACGAGCCCATGATGATGCCCACAAGGGGATGCGCCTCCGAAGAAGTCTCTCCGCGGCTCCGTTCGTTCGAGCGCTTCTCTACCCTGTAAGTCTTCTTCGTCATCGCCATTCAGTGTGCCGGCGAGAACTCTATCGGCACCCGAGCTGGATATTCTACGGTGTTTTTCAATGCGCGGCGACCTGCGCGCGGTTTTTCCAGTAGTGCCGCAGTTGCCCGACAAGGTAAAGCGATCCGGCCACCACGACGGCATCGTGCGGGGCGGCTCTTTCGAGCGCGTATTCGAGTGCTCCTTCCGGTTCGGGAATGACCGTGAAATGCGCCGCATGGTGAGACGTGATTTCCGCAAGCTGGGAGACGGAAATGGCGCGCGCGGTGCGCGGCTGTGTGAACATCACCTCGGCGGCGTGCGGAAAAAGAACGCCGGCAATTTCGTCGACGGCTTTGTCGCGCAATGCGCCAAAGACCAGCCAGATTTTGCGTCCGGCAAGGTTCTGCTCCAGAAAAGTGGCAAGCTCTTTCGCCCCGGAAGGGTTGTGCGCGCCGTCCAGGTACACGTCCGGCTCGGACTGCAGCTTCTCAAGACGCCCGGGCCAGACAGCTTCGGCAATCCCCTGTGCGATCGCATCATCCGAAATGCGATAGCCACGGTTTTCTAGACACCGCGCGGCCGCCATCGCGTTAAGCCCATTTTGTATTTGAAATTTGCCAGGAAGCCGCGGAGCTATCTCCATCGACCAACCAGTCGCATTTTCCGTGACAACAGCTCGGCTGCAGCCGCTCACCATCCATTCTCTTTCGATGGAGAACGCACTTCCCGTCTCGATGACCGGGCAGCTCAATTCGCTGGACCGCCGCCGAATGACGTCCAAAGCTTCCGTCCGCTGCTCCGCGAGGATTAACGGCACGCGCTCCTTGAGGATGCCCGCTTTCTCGGTGGCGATCTCCGCAAGAGAGTGCCCCAGAAAGTTCTCGTGATCGAAATCCACACGCGTAATGATGGAGATGACCGGAGTCAAAATGTTCGTGGCGTCCAGGCGCCCGCCGAGCCCTACTTCGAAAACGCCGAAGTCCACGCGTTCGCGCGCAAAATATTCAAAAGCCATCGCGGTAACGCATTCGAAGTACGTCGGATGAGCGCGAAGCCTGCCGGCGGCAAGAAGTTCTTCGTTCAAAGCCTGAATTCGCGTAAATGTTTCTGCAAACGCATCATCGCTGATCTCTTCGCCGTTCACGCGAATGCGCTCGTTGATTTTTTCCAGATGCGGCGAAGTGTTGAGCCCGGTCTTAAACCCAGCGCGGCGAAGGATCGATTCGAGAAACGCCGCAGTCGAACCCTTGCCATTCGTTCCTGCAATATGCGCGGACGGATAAGCGCGTTCGGGCCGCCCGAGCCGCTCGGCAAGAACGGTGATGTTTTCCAAGTCGAATTTCGCCGCCGCGGCCTGCGTTGGCGCGGCCAACTCCCTACCGAGCGACAGCAAATAGCGGACCGCAGCCTGGTAATTCATTTCAGCTCAGAAGAAGATCGAAGGAATTGGAGATAAACGTTTTCAAGTCTTTACGGTGGACGACGGCATCTAGAAATCCATGCTCCAAAAGAAATTCCGAGCGCTGGAAACCCCCGGGCAATTTCTGCCGGATCGTCTGCTCAATCACGCGAGGCCCGGCGAAGCCGATCAGCGCTCCTGGTTCGGCAATATTAATATCTCCCAGCATCGCGAAGCTTGCCGTAACGCCGCCGGTAGTAGGGTCGGTGAGCAGCGAAATGTACGGCACCTTGGCATCGTCGAGCTTGGCGAGTGCCGCGGAAACCTTCGCAAGCTGCATGAGACTGATCGTGCCTTCCATCATGCGCGCTCCGCCGGAACAGGAAACAACCACAAGCGGCTGGCGCGACTCGATGGCCAGCTCGATTCCGCGCGTAACCTTTTCTCCCACGACCGCGCCCATCGAGCCCCCGATAAAATTAAATTCCATGGCGCAGCAGACGATGCCTCGGCCATTCAGCCTGCCTTCGGCGGTGATGACCGCGTCATTCATACCCAGCTTTTTGCGGGCTTCCTTCAGGCGCGCGGCATAGGGCTTGGTGTCGACGAATTTGAGCGGGTCCGTGGACGTCATACCCGCGTCGTGTTCGGTCCAGCGGGAATCGAGCAGCATCTCTAGCCGCTGCTTCGCGTTCATTTTGAAATGGAATTGGCACTTCGGGCAGACGAAAAGGTTAGCTTCCAAGTCCTTGCGAAAAACAATCGTGCGGCAGGACTCGCATTTTACCCACAGCCCCTCCGTGCGCACGCGGCGCTCTTCAGGAGGCGTGGCACCATCGATCGATTTTTTATCTCGCTTAAACCAGGCCATGGGTTTAGGTAAAAGTCGAAAGTCGTTCGTTTGTCGTCGTTAAAAAGTGCAGTCCGTAACTATCAACCCGCGGGGCCACCTCCCCGCATTGCAACTAATAGTCAATTCCCCGCTGCGCCAGTATACCCTTGGTGTAGGGGTGTTTCACCTCGCGCATCTCCGTGACCAGGTCGGCCAGCTCGAGCAGCTGAGGATGCGCATTCCGGCCCGTACAGATCACGTGGACGCGTTCGGGACGGTTTTTCAGCGCCTCGACGACTTCGCCAGCGTCCAGCATTTTGTAGCTGATCGTGTAATTGATTTCGTCCAGTACCACGAGGTCGTACTTCCCCCCGTAAATCGCCTCGCGCCCTGCTTCCCAGCACTCCCGCGCCAGTTTGATGTCCGCAGGATCGGTTTCGGCACCGCCGATTTTCACGAATCCCCGTCCCATCGGCCGAATCTCAAATTTATCGTCGCCCAGCATTTTGGCTGCGTCGAGTTCCCCGTAATGCCAGGAGCCCTTGATGAACTGCACCATCAAGACGCGCAGCCCCTGCCCCACGGCGCGAAACGCGGTACCGAGCGCGCAAGTCGTCTTGCCCTTGCCTGGCCCGGTGTAAACGATCAGCAGTCCTTTTTCTTCCGGCATGGGCTCCTTCCCCTCACCAGAGTGTGGGCCGCAGAGGGAAAGGTCTAGAGTTTGGAGGGTGCGAAAAGAAAGGTCAAGACGACCTAGGACCGCAGCGTCGAGCCGCTGCTCTGATTGATCAGTTCTTTAGGAAAGCCTCAGAAGCCAGTGGCGCCAAACGCTTGCTTGACGTGCGGCTTGAACAGATAAACCAGGATCCAGATTTGGATAGCAAGCGTGATGAGTCGGATCATCAAAGCAAATACCATTACATGCGCGAGCATACCGAACATGCCGAGAACTCCGAACAGGATGGCGATCCCGGTGAATACAATGGCAACCACGCGCGCCCAGTTCTGCAGCTTGATGAACCCAATTCCGATGGCCAGCTCCAGCAAAGCAAGCACGAAGAAGACCGCTCCAACGACGGCTCCTCCTGCCGCAAAAATTGCGCTCCCAGGCCCACCCGACTGCGCCAGGCCAGAAAGCATGGATCCGCCGACAATGAAGAGAAGCCCACAAATCCCAAGAATCGCTGTGCCTATGAAATACAGCACTGCGAGGATCGTTACCCCTGTAGGACGTTCCATTGAATGCTCCTGTATTGAAAGATTTTCGCGATGATAGGGCCTGCGCAAAAATCCCGGGGACACTTCCAGATCGCAGACCAACGAGTATAACCAAGGCTATGCCGAGCATTTCACGCGGTCAAGAACGGAAAACGCATCGGTGACGGTTAAGTAAGCCCGAGGCGCTTGGCCAGTTCGGCGGCAATGGCCGCGATGCGATCCTGGGTCGCAGCGGGCAGGGTTGCTTTCGGCTTCGCGTGCGCGTCGCGGAGGACGATCCACAGCCCTGGGCGGTAAACCTCGTCCTCACCGGGGCAAATCGCGCCGGTCAGCTGCGTGAGTTCGAGCGCGAGCGGTGCGGAATGGGTGAAATCGAGAGTCGCGTGCTCCGGAGAGTTGGCCTGGAACGGCGGATGTGCGAGGAGGTCCATCAAGACGCCCCGCGCATCGTCCACAAGGTCGCGAAACCCCTGCGAAACCAGAACCGCGTCAACGTCGCGAGGCGTAGGCTGATCGAGCTGGAGCAAATCGTAATCGGGCAGCGGTTTTTCGAGAGAAACTTCGATTGCGGCGGATGGCTGGTCTTGATCGGGAATAACGCGGATGGACATGATGCGTAAGGTTTTACACTAGAGTGGCTATTTCGGGTAGGGGCTGCCAGAAAGGATGGCGAAGGCGCGGTAAAGCTGCTCGGCGAGCATGGCGCGCGCCAGCTCGTGGGAGTACGTCATTGCGCTGAGTGAGATTCTTTGCCGAACGCGTTCGCGGAGTGTAGCCGGGAAACCGTCGGCGTCACCGCAAACGAAAACGAGCTCGCGGGTTCCGCGGTCGCGAAGTTCGCCAATCCACTTTGCAAAAGAATTGGAATCAAGGTTTCTCCCAAGCGCGTCCAGCAGAACCGCGGTGGCAGCGCGATCCGCGTCGAGTTTTTTAGTGGCAGCGTCGCCGTCGCGAACTTCCGTAACCTCGATGAGCGAATGTCGCCCGATGCGCTTCACGTAATCGTCAATCACAGCGCGCATTTCCGCGCGCCGTGTCTTCCCGAGCATGAGCAGTCGGATTCTCATGGTCAGCAGTGTAGCTCGGGGCGCGGGAAATTCCTCACTGGGAAGCTCTTTGACCGGGCTTTGCTTGTTGAAAGCGGAAGGAAATCTTTCGGAAGCGGCGGAAAACGCTGTTGCCGGACGCCTGTAGGATAGCTTGTGCCGTTCCCGCCAACTTTAGGTAGGTGAACCTGGGGAGAGGAAGCAACGTTTGCGGCCCGCAGCGCGTCCTGTAGCTTGGGTGTACCTCAGATCCATCTAGAAAACGTCGATTTCAAGTCGGGACATGTGGGCCTCTCTGCCAAAAAAGACGTTTTCTGATGTGTGTCCGAGGAACTCATCCCTGGTTTTGGGATCGGTTGGCCTTTTATTGATCGCCATGCTGGCGTGCCGGCCGTTCAGCCTCCCGGCAGCGCAAGATTCGGCGTCGGACTTACCACGGATCGCCCAGGACCAGATGGATTCGCTCGCCTCGCGCGTGGCCGAGCAAATCCGCCAGTCCAAAATTGATCCAGCATTTCCAAAGATTCTGGTGATGGACTTCTCTAACTCCGACGACAAGCAATTTTCCAAGCTGGGCACACTCCTCGCCGACGACTTGGCGCGGTCCCTCACGGGTTTTGCTTCTGGTTTCCAGGTACAAGACCGCAAGTCCTTCAACGCGTACTTGAAGGAAAACTGGATGGGACTCGATGATCTTCAAAGTGAGGCGGTGTGCCTGACTCTCGCGCGCTCCATGGGAGGTGCTGGAGTTGTGCGCGGAACCATCGAGACAAACGCCGCTCAACAATTGCGAATCAGCGTGCGCATCGAGGGACTAGGGCAGTCTTGGTCCGGCGATGCCCAATTGGCATCGAGCGCGGTTCTCCAGGAACTCCTAAAACAACCGGCTGTTTCCTTCACACGCTCTCCGGAAGCCATACCCGCCGAGCCTGGTATCCTCCAGCCCGGAGTGGATGGAGCTTCTCTGCCGGTCTGCGTTTTTTGCCCAAGTCCAGACTATACGGACCTTGCGCGTGTCGCGAAATATCGCGGAACGGTTGAACTTTCGCTGATCGTTACAAAGGACGGCGGCGTCAATTCCGTTTTCGTATTGAAGGGCGCGCCTTTCGCGCTAACACAAAAGGCCATCGACGCCGTTCAGATGTGGAAGTTCAAGCCTGCCAAGTTTCACGGACAGTCTGTGCCCGTCCGCGTTCCCGTCGACATCGAATTTCAGCTCTACTGACTGAGAAAAAGCTTCAACCGCCCTTTTTCAATTCCGAAAGGACCAGCTTGGCCACTTCCTTCAGCGTCTCGAATACGCCGACGCCTTGAATGGCCACTCCTTCAAGGACCGGCTCGCCTTTTTTCTGGAGCTGCTTGGTGAGCTCGGGTACGGACATGGCGTTGGGCAAATCGCGTTTGTTTAACTGCAGCACGTAGGGGATGGTGTCGAAATTCAGGTTGTGTTCTTTCAGGTGTTCTTGCAGATTTTCCATCGTCTCAAAATTCGCGTCGAGCCGCTCTTCCTGCGAATCGGCTACGAACACGACACCGTCCGCGCCCTTGAGGATGAGCTTGCGGCTGGCTTCATAGAAAACCTGCCCAGGAACGGTATAAAGGTGGAAGCGCGTCTTGAACCCGCGAACGGTTCCCAGATCCAACGGCAGAAAATCGAAGAAGAGCGTGCGGTCCGTTTCCGTGGCGAGGGACACCATTTTGCCCTTCTGGTTTTGTCCGGTGTGGTCGTAGACCCACTGGAGGTTGGCGGTCTTACCGCCCAAACCTGGACCGTAGTAGACGAGCTTGCAGTTAATTTCGCGCGCAGGAAAATTGATGAAAGGCACTTGTTCTCAACCAGAGTTCGGCCACAAACTTATAGCACACGCGGTGCTGGCAGGCCAGCGTTCCGGCTGTGCCTGTCCCCCGTTGGGTAACTTCCTTACAGTTTCCGCGAAAAGGCCCTCATTTCGATGCCTTTTTTCATTCCGTGCCGCCGGGCAGTAACTCATTTGGGCCTGCGCAATCGCACTTCCATCCCACCACCACTCGTTGACGCCGTCATTTTCCTCTGTTACGATTCGCGGCATGGCAAAGGCGCGCAAAGCCTCTTCGGGCTCATCGGGACAGGGCAAAGGTAGCGCGCATGGTCACTCTAACTCACTGAAAAAAAAGGCTTTACCTCCTCCCCCACCTGCGCAACGCGGGGGCGTTGAACTGGTCGATCCTCTGGTTCAGGCGCAGCTGAAAACCTACGACGAGGCACTCGCCTTTTTCCACCAGCAGAAATTTGCCAAGGCCAAGCAAGAGTTGGAAAAGGTTCTCGAAGGGCCCAGCAAGGGTCTGGCTGACCGC
>Ga0209006_10004190_pt1 | contig 13104 bp, 13 predicted proteins | sample JacPin_JW_Ref_O2_FD_188567 | JGI IMG/M metagenome (GOLD analysis project Ga0209006, IMG submission 188567) | Forest soil microbial communities from Algoma, Ontario, Canada - Jack Pine, Ontario site 1_JW_Ref_O2 (SPAdes) (version 2) | ecosystem: Environmental > Terrestrial > Soil > Boreal... | reverse complement strand
GCGAAACCGGTCACCTCACTTCAAGTGATGCTCGAATGGCAGCGCGATTGGGCGGAGACAGACACCTACGACGCCGTCATGGACATCGTGAAGACTCACTACGGCGCATACGGAGCAGGTGTCGAGTACGCGAACACCATGGTCCACGGTGCGACGCCAACAAAGCTCCCCGAGTACGTAATACCGTCGCCGGCTGCTGCACGCAAATAATGGTTTGAGCTGGAGTGTCTTTGGCGAAAGGTCAATAAGGAGCCACGCATGCAGCCCGACAATATTATCCATAATGCCAACATCGCAACGAATGGCGTCCCGTCGTTCGTCGAAGCAGTCGCTATTAAGGACGGAAAGATCAGTGAGGTCGGTCGCAGTGACGAGATTCTGCGGCAGCGTGGGCCGGCGACAAATGTGATCGACTGTGGTGGCCGCACCGTCATCCCCGGCCTGAATGATTCGCACATGCATCCGATCCGCGGTGGGCTTAACTACAACATGGAGCTGCGTTGGGACGGCGTGCCATCGCTGGCCGACGCGCTGCGCATGCTGGAGTCGCAAGCTGCGCGGACACCTGCTCCGCAATGGGTCCGAGTGGTGGGAGGATGGACGGAGTTCCAGTTCGCGGAACGGCGCATGCCCACGCTGGATGAGATCAATGCTGTCTCACCGGACACTCCTGTCTTTGTACTTCACTTGTACGATCGCGCGCTTCTGAATGGGGCGGCGCTACGCGCCGTCGGGTATACCAAAGATACGCCCGCGCCGCCTGGCGGCGAGATCCAACGCGATCGTCAGGGCAACCCAACGGGACTGCTCATCGCCAAGCCGAACGCGACGATTCTCTACGCCGCGCTGGCGAAGGGACCCAAACTCACGCGCGAAGACCAGATGAATTCGACGCGCCTGTTTATGCGCGAGCTCAACCGCTTCGGTATCACGAGCGTCGTCGATGCTGGAGGCGGGTTTCAGAATTATCCCGACGATTATGAAGTCGTGCGAGAGCTGCACGAGCGCGGCGAGATGACCGTCCGCCTGGCGTACAATCTGTTTACTCAAAAGCCGAAGCAGGAGCTGGGCGACTTTCAATCGTGGACGCGGATGACGAAACCCGGCGCGGGCGATGATTTCTACCGCGTGAACGGTGCGGGCGAGATGTTGGTCTACTCTGCGGCGGATTTCGAGGATTTCCTCGAGCCGCGTCCCGAAATGCCGGACTCGATGGAAGCGCAGCTAAAGTCAGTGGTTCGACACCTCGCTGAGAATCGGTGGCCCTTCCGACTGCACACGACTTACGAGGAGACCATCACGCGCGCCTTGAACGTGTACGAAGAAGTGAATCGCGAGGTCCCATTCGACGGTCTTCATTGGTTTTTCGACCACTGCGAGACGATCTCAGATCGCAACATCGAACGCGTCAAAGCACTCGGCGGAGGTATCGCGGTTCAGGACCGGATGGCGTTTCAGGGCGAGTACTTCGTCGATCGCTATGGCGCCAAGCAGGCGAGGCGCACTCCGCCCATCAGGAGGATGCTTGAGTTGGGCGTACCGGTCGGCGCGGGCACAGATGCGACGCGAGTCTCGAGCTACAACCCATTCCTTTCGTTGTACTGGCTCATCACCGGCAAGACCATCGGCGGAACCGCGCTCTACAATGAGGACAACCGCCTCGAACGGATGGAAGCGCTCCGTCTCTATACGGTAGGCAGCAGTTGGTTCTCTTCAGAGGACGGCAAGAAGGGTTCGATTCTGCCGGGCCAATTAGCCGACCTCAGTGTGCTCTCGGCCGACTATTTTTCGATTCCCGAGGATGAGATCAAACGCCTGGAGTCCGTGCTGACGATAGTGGGCGGCAAAGTAGTCTACGCCGATGAACCATTCGGAAAGCTCGCACCGCCGGCGTTGCCGGTCAGCCCCGACTGGTCGCCGGTCAAGCAGTACAGCGGTTACTGCCGAGCTTCATCCGCAAACGCGGGAACGAATCTACATTCGGTAAAAGCCGTCAGCGAATCGCGTTCGCACATTTGGCATCCACGCCGCTTATGGGATTTCGGTTGCGATTGCTTCGCGTTCTAGGGAGCGCAGTATTATGGCTGCTGCCATCATCGGACTCGTTCTTGGCCTGGTCATCGGTGCCGGATGCCGGTACTTCGATATTCCATCGCCAGCACCCCCGCGCTTGATTGGAGCGTGCCTCCTGCTCGCAATGACGGTGGGCTTCGTTACTGCAGACCATATACTGCCGCCAGGGAAAACCGTGGTGCAACTGGACGCACCATGAAATCGTCGATCGGCATTGTACTGGCGTTCGCATTGGGGTTCGGGTGCCGGGCGTTCGGAATTCCCTCGCCGGCGCCACCTCTGATCCTTGGCGCGCTTCTGGTCATGACGATGACAATTGGTTATATCGCGGTCGATCGTCGGATGGCCTCGGCAGCTCGGCACACTCCTGATTGCGGCGGACCGGGTGGGATGTCGGCGCTCTGACATACAATTCGGTGCAATCGATTTACACCCGACGGGGTCGACGTCCTTCTCGATCGTGGCATTCGGTCGTCGCTGCCGCTGTTACTGTTCTAGTGCTAGCAAGTGTCGCCCGGAGCGAGGCGGCCTCGACCTGTCCTTCGGGGCCAAAGTATTCAATTGTCCGATACGATGACGATTTCAGTTACCTGCACGATCCCGCATGCCGTAATGATTTCTGGGATCCGCTCAAATACATACCACTCAACGCGCGAGGGGACTGGTATCTTTCTCTCGGCGGTGAAATCCGCGAACGCTATGAGCGCTTTCACAATCCTCTTTGGGGACAGCAACCCCAAAGTCCGGGCGGATACCTGTTGCACCGCTATTTCCTGTTTGGCGATCTCCACCTGGGAGAAAACGTACGGATTTTCTCTGAATTGATGAGCGATTGGGAAAACGAACGGGTCGGCGGACCGCGCCCACCCATCGATCAGGATCAGCTCGATTTCACGCAGTTCTTTGTCGATCTAAAACTGCATCCGTTCGGTTCCGACACTTCGTTAACACTTCGTGTCGGTCGCCAATGGTTGATCTATGGATCTCAGCGTTTGATATCCAATCGCTACGGACCCAACGTGCCCCTGCCGTTTGATGGAGTGAAAGCTATTTTGAATGCGGCGCCGTGGCGCGTCGATGCCTTCGCGACCAAGCCGGTCGAAACCAATCCGGGGGTTTTCGACGACCAGACCCATCTACCGACATGGTTTTGGGGAATCTATGCCGTGCGACCGCTTTCATTCATCGATGGTGGCAACATCGACCTCTACTATTTGGGGATTCACAATAAGACTGCTACCTACGCGAATGAGTCGGCCAAAGAGAGTCGGCATACCGTGGGCACCCGCCTTTGGGGAGTCCGTGGAGCGTGGGACTCAAACACAGAATTCATCGGTCAGACGGGAACATTTGGCCACGGTTACATCCTAGCGTGGAGTGCAGCCACGGATACCGGTTATACGCTAGAGCCCGTTCCGCTTCAGCCTCGCATCGGGCTACACACGGGTATCGCAAGCGGCGACCATGACAAACATGGTCCAAACCTTCAGACTTTCAGTCCATTATTTCCCACAGCATTCTATTTCAGCCAGGCGATTCTTAACGGGCCGCTAAACGAGACGGGGGTTCATCCAAACCTCACGCTGCACTGGGGCGAAAGCGTTGCGCTCAATGGCGAATGGGGTTGGTTCTGGCGCCAAAGCTCTAGTGACGGGATCTACGGAGCCGGTTCAAATCTGTTACGCCCGGTAGGGAAGACAAAGGATACCTACGAAGGCAGCCAGGCCCAGATGACATTTGATTGGCAGCTCGATGCTCACACGCATTTTCAAATTAACTACCTGCACTTTTTCGTGGGCGGCTATCTCAAAGACACCTCACCAGCCGGCAAGGATCTGGACTTCGTGACAACGTCAATTCAATACCTATTTTAGAAGGAATGCCTCGATGCGAATAACCAGAGCCTGTATAGCGGTTGTCACTGTTCTTCTCGTTATCGGATATGTTGGTCCTTTATCGTTTCCTACACCAGCATTTGCCGAGACCGCGAAAGCTACTTCAAACGTGGCTGTGGGTCCTCAATACGACACGACCCACGTTTATGTGGCGCCAGGTGAATTCGACACTTTCGTCGCTAGCCTTGTCGCCACTTTCGGCGGCACGACTTCAAAGAAAGGCGTCTTCACTGTAACCCCTACTCCGAGCAAGACGATGTCCCAATTGGTACTCACGCCAGTGGGAACCATATCCGTTTTCGGTTTCGAGACGCCGATCCCGTATCCATTTGGCTCAGAGCGGACGGGCTATCTTGTGACCGACATGGATTCGGCGATCCGCGCTGCACACGCCACGGGCGCGGATATCCTCGTCAGTCCCTTCAAGGATCCGATCGGCCTGGACGCGATCATCCAATGGCCGGGCGGGGTCAACACACAACTGTACTGGCATACCACCGCGCCATCCTATGCGAGTCTCCAGATGATCCCGGAAAACCGTGTTTACGTATCGGAATATTCGGTAAAAACTTTCACTACCAGCTTTCTTAAGTTCTCTCACGGAGAAATCATATCGGATGATGCACATGCGCCCGGCGTCGAAATCGGACGCCCCGCTGATACTTATCGAAGAATTCGGATCCAATCGAAGTTTGGCAAGATGACCGTGCTCGTGACAGACGGCCATCTACCCTATCCATATGGACGAGAGGTAACCGGATACGAGGTCGCTAACCTCCCGGATACCCTCTCCAAGGCAAAGGCAGCCGGCGTCGCTGTGCTTGTCGGTCCCTATCAGGCCGACCAACGGAATGCGGCCATGTTGCAGTTTCCTGGCGGCTACATAGCTGAAGTCCATTCGCTCGTCAGCAGATAGAATGCGAAGGGAACAGTCTCTTACTGTAGGTACTATCTCGCGTCCAAAAGGTTAGGCTAGCTTGGCGCCTCGCGAAGAAAATGCCGATCCAGCGACGCTTTCGATTCGACGGCCGAACTCTGCCTGGAGCCCCTTTCGGCATAAGACGTTCGCCGTCATTTGGACCGCGACCGTTATCTCAAACATCGGCGGCTGGATGTACAGCGCAGCGTCGGGCTGGCTGATGACCAGCCTCAACCCTTCGCCGCTTATCGTTTCGATGGTCCAGGTTGCAACGAGTTTACCGTACTGCCTCTTTGCACTTCCTGCTGGCGCACTTGCCGATATCGTGGACCGGCGCAAACTTCTCATCTTCGGCGAGGTCGTCACGATCATTTTCTCATCAGCGCTTGCCGCGCTCGTCCTGCTTCATCGGGTAACTCCACTGAACTTGCTGGTTCTCACATTCCTAATAGAGGCGGGCTCTGCGGTCGTCGCGCCCGCCTGGCAAGCAGTCGTTCCACAGCTCGTTCCGAAATCGGATTTGGCTGCTGCGGTGTCCGCGAACAGCGCCGGCATCAACGTCAGCCGCGCCCTCGGTCCCGCGCTCAGTGGTGCAGTAATTGGCGCATATGGAATTGCCGCTCCCTTTTGGATCAACGCCATTAGCACCCTGGCAGTCGTTGGCGCGCTCGTATGGTGGCGTCAATCGAGTAGCGGCGACCGACGTCTGCCTCCAGAGCGCTTCCTCAATGCCATTCGCACCGGTTTGCGATATGCGCGATATAACGGACATCTGAGTGCAACCCTGATTCGTGCAACAGCCTTCTTCGTATTCGCCAGCGCTTACTGGGCCTTATTGCCACTTGTTGCGCGCAGACAAATCGCCGGGGGACCGGAAATCTATGGCGTCCTGCTCGGTGCGATTGGCGCCGGAGCGGTAGGCGGTGCATTTGCCTTGCCTCGATTAAAAGCGGCGCTCAATCCCGACTGGCTTGTAGCTGTAGGGACGTTTGGCACCGCGGGTGCGATGGCGTTATTCGGGCTAGCTCACGAGGTCTTCCTGGGTTTGGCGGCAAGTCTGATCGCTGGCGTTTCGTGGATCACGGTGTTGTCCAGTCTTAATATTTCAGCACAGGTCGCGTTGCCGGAATGGGTGCGCGGGCGGGGACTTTCGATGTTCGTAACAGTCCTTTCCGCCGGTTTGACGATTGGCAGCGCGATATGGGGACAGGTTGCGACGATTGCTGGCCTTCCACTCGCCCACTTCATCGCCGCCGGCGGCGCGTTGATAGCGATACCGCTGACGTGGCGATGGAAGCTGCAAACCGGCGCTGACCTCGACCTGACGCCCTCGATGAAGTGGCCTGCACCGATCACCACTCATGAAATCGAACGCGATCGCGGACCGGTACTTGTAACGACGGAGTACGACATCGATCCGGCGCAGCGCGAAGCGTTCCTGAAGGCGATCGCCGAATTGGCACGCGAGCGCCGCCGCGATGGCGCGTACGACTGGGGAATATTCGAGGATCCCGCGAACGACGGTCGATTTGTTGAAACCTTTCTCGTCGATTCCTGGATGGAGCATCTGCGGCAGCATGAGCGTGTGACCAAAGCCGATTCTGCGCTACAGATAGCCGTCGATCGCTTTCAAAGGGAAGGCGCACCAAAAGTCACACATCTGATCGCCGCCGATCTTGTTCCCGGCGCCTAGAACGGTCAGGTATCGTGAAGGAGCGGCATTCTAAGGCCTGTTCTCGGATGTCGCCAAGCCCGGCCGGTACATCGAGTACTTTATAGTTGAATCATGCGAGACGATCTTGGAGCGTGCGCTCTGGGAGAAAGTTCAGAACGCCTTCGAGATCGCACCGATCGGCCGACCGAGCCTGGGGACAACGTGGATGGCGGGGTGCCGGGACCGGAACTGGAGCGAGCTGTCGCGATCGCTGCGCGGAACATTCTGGACGACAATGCGGCTATTCTTGAGGCGCTGCAGGTTGCCGGAATGGGAGATGCCGATTTCAATTCGGTCTTTGGATTGGTGGCTGAATGGAGCGATTCGGAACTCGCCGGAGCACGCGATTCCGCATTCCCGCCCCTGTATTAGCCACCAGATATGCACCTGTGATAAATGTGTCTTATCACACCTGCATCTCCGCTCAGTCCATCGACACCTAACGCGTAGAGGAGTGCTGATCGCCGCGCCGTCATCCTAAGCCCGACATAACTCATAGACTCGCCGAGGACTTCACCATGGCCAACGTCGGTAACTTCTTTTGGCAGTTAATCTGGATTTTTTTCATGGCCTCCGCGCTGCAGCCTGTTATCCAGCAGCACGTGCTGGAAGCCGCGCGTCGGCGCAGAATCGCGAGCTTTGAACGAAAGCGGAACTCCCGCGTGATAGTGATGGTCCATCGCCAGGAGACCATGCGTTTCCTTGGGTTTCCAGTGGTCCGCTACATCGACATCAACGATTCCGAGGAAATCCTGCGCGCCATCCGCATGACGGATCGCAATGTACCGATCGATATAGTCCTCCACACGCCAGGCGGTTTAGTCCTCGCCGCACTCCAGATAGCACGGGCGCTCCGCGAGCATCCCGCCAAGGTGACCGCTTTCGTACCTCACTATGCGATGTCCGGCGGTACGCTGATCTGCCTTGCAGCCAACGAGATCGTCTTATCGTCGCATGCCGTCATGGGTCCGATCGATCCGCAGCTCGGGCAGTCTCCCGCAGCGTCATTGATCAAAGTGGTCGAACAAAAGCCGATCGAGCGGATCTCCGACCAGACCCTCGTCATGGCAGATGTGGGACGGAAAGCGATCGCGCAGGTCCGCAGGGCCGCTAACGGGCTGCTGGATGGCAGACTACCCAAAGAAAAAGCGGAGGAACTGGCGAGCAAGCTGTCTGAAGGGAATTGGACGCATGACTACCCCTTCTCGGCCGCAGAAGCGAAGGACATGGGCCTCAACGTCAGTACAGACATGCCGTCGGATATTCTGGATTTGCTTTCACTCTATCCTCAACCGACGCGAACCGAGTCAGGCGGAGTCGAATACTTACCGGGACCGCGTGTCGCGCGGCAGGAAAGTAACAGTGACCGCAGCTAGTCTTGCGAACGCTAATCGACCAACGAGGGGACCTGCAGAGCTCAACGCCCGATTCGATCAGCACGCCATTTACTCTGGTTGGAGGCTTTCCTGGGGTGGGATGCGGTTCAGAAAATACATTGACAGTGCCAACACCAGTACCATGAAGCCAAGTAGCCCGAGTTCTGTCATGGAATTACGGAAAGCGATGGCCCCTTGATCAGTTCCAAGGCCTTCCTCCGCCAATTTTGCGGCGTGCATCGTAATCACCAGAACTCGACGGATCGAAGCAATCAGTCCGATAATCAGGAACGGTTTCACCAGCATGAATTCCTTGGATAGGATCGAGATCCGGACGGTATGCAGAATCTCGACCAGCATCAGCACGAGCAGCAATCGATCAAGCATCAGAAGCCCATAGTCGGCGAAGGTGCGACTTATGATAGCTCGCCAGAGCATCGCGCCTGCCTCAAACACCGCGACGCAAGCGGCCGCGGACAATAGGATACCCGCTGCGATATAGAAGGCGGTCTCCAGGAGGCACAGGTACTGGGAGGAGCTCGAGCGCAGCTTCTCTTCAAAGTTCGTCAAGTCCATTTGTTTGAGTCGGACTTGCATTCTTCGCATCGACAGGAGCGAGCGACATCCGTTCGCCGACGTCTACACGCCGAACGGATAGGTCTCCGGAACTCCGGGAGCGGCGACCGCCGGCAGGGGTGTCACTGCGCGCGTCTCGTCGAACCAGACGTACTCATCGAATTGTCGCGGCAGACAAGCCTGGAAGTAATGGCTCATCAGCTCGGATTCTGGGCGATAGATAACGCCGATTGCGCGCTCGAGCCGCACCGGCATCAACTCGACGCGCACTTCCGGCCGCCTGGGATCTCTGAGATGGAGCATAAATGCTTCCACGCGGGAATCGTGGCATAGCCGTTCATAGCTGGCTTCGTGGGTCGGCACGATCTCTTTGAACTCCATCGGCCCGTCCCAGTCCGATGCTGCCGCGACGGTTCCGTGGTCGGTGCCGAAGCCTAGCAAGAACGCAGAGTCGGCAAAGCGCGTCCGACATAGCTGTCCGACATTGAATTCGCCGCGCGCGCCCATCTCGGTAAAAGCCGCGTCCCCGACGTGCGAGTTGTGCGCCCAGACGATTCCTTTGCTGCCGGAGCCGTGAAAGTCGAATAGCCGCTCCAGAGTGTCGAACATATGTTGATCGCGCAGGTTCCACGAATCGACCGAACCGTAATACATGAGGCGGTAGTAGCGCTCGGCATCGGCCGCCAGTCGAGCGTTTTCTAAGGCATCGAAAAAGCGATCGCCGTCGCGCTCCGAGTATTCCATCCGATGCTGCAGCATGTCGCCGAGCATCTTGACTACCTCTTCTTCACAGTCGACGTAACTTCCGCTCAGCACAGCTCGTCCGTATGCCGCTGGGTCCTGCTGCCACGGAGTGAGGCATGCATACCGCTGCCGGGCAGTCTCAGCCATCGCCGGATCAATTCTGTTGAGGTACGCGATGACCGCGTTAATCGACGTGAAAAGGCTGTAGAGATCCAGCCCATAGAAACTGGCATAGCGATCCGGATCGTTAACTTCGGCGTTGTGCGCGCGCAGCCATTCGACAAGTTCCAGGGCTTCCTGGTTTCGCCACATCCACGTTGGGAATCGCGCGAAAGCCTTCCACTGATCCGGTCGGACAGGAGCATGGCGGATATACTGGTTGATTCTCGCAGCATCGGGCCAATCGGCCTCGACCGCGACGAAGTTGAAGCCCTTGCGCAGAATCAATTCCTTCGTGATGCGCGCGCGCATCCGGTAGAACTCCGAAGTTCCGTGAGTGGCCTCGCCGAGCAGGACGACCTTCGCATTGGCGATCCGATCGAGCAGCGGGCCGAGGTCGACTTCGTCGATGTCATCGATAGGCTCGGCGTTTTCGCGAATCAGTTTCGCGATCGTTTCAGGAGGAGACGGCCGCTCGGGCAAGGCGACGCCGGGCTCCCAGCCCTGTGCTCCGATCAATGGAACGAACTGCACCGGGCCAAGATTCTCTTCGTCGTATCGGTCTTCACCTACGCGAGTTACTCGTACGAGACGCTGCAGCCGCGGTATTTCGCCCACCGGGATGACAAGACGGGCACCGATCGCGAGCTGTTCAAGAAGCGGCTTCGGTATTTGCGGTCCTCCTGCTGTGACTACGATCACGTCGTAAGGCGCATGTTCGGGCCAACCTAAAGTGCCGTCGCCATGCAGGACCTGGATGTTTGTATAGCCGAGTTCCTTGAAACGCTCGCGCGCCAATTCGAAGAGTCGTTCATCTCGCTCGACGGTGTAAACCTCGGCGACAAGTTGCGATAGAACCGCTGCGCCGTATCCGGAGCCGGTTCCGATTTCGAGAGCGCGATCGCTCGGGCGCGGCGCCACGACCTCGATCATCAGAGCGACAATGTAGGGCTGCGAGATCGTCTGTCCGCTTTCGATCGGCAGGGGCGTATCGAGATAAGCGAACTCCGCAAGATGCGGTGGCACAAAAAACTCGCGCTGAACCTTGCTCATCGCCTCGAGCAAAGCAGAATTACTAATTCCTCGCCCCGCAATCTGATCCCGAACCATCTGCAATCGCGCTTTGATTAAGTTGTCCATGATTCACTCCCACGGATTCCGTTCGCGCTTCGGGACGACGTTGACGGGCATTTCGAAGCTCTCAATACGCAAGTGTTATGCTCAACTAGTGCGCTGGCAGCTTCATGCGGCATCTCACGGTCCAACATTTGCGTGTCTTGGGCGAGGTACGACATCAGGAGGTCAATCGCATGTTGTTCGCCCCCTTTCTTTTCATCTACGTACTCATTTGCGTGGCCCTTTTGGCCGGGCTTTTCATCCTGATCGAACTCGAGGTGATCAGTTATGCATTTTTGGTTCTAGGCCTTTCTCCCAGGGCTGCGATTCTGGCTTTGTTCGCGAGTCTAATGGGCAGCTATATCAACATTCCTCTCTACACCGTCCCGTCCGATGCTATTCCGACCGCGACCACGGTGAACAATTTCGGCGTGCTCTATCAAATTCCCATGCAATACGCCGGCTCAGGTACCACGGTCGCGATAAATGTCGGTGGTGCGCTGATTCCACTTTTCATCTGTGCCTATGCATTGTTCCGATGGCCATCGGCCCTCCTGCCGTCAGTACTGGGAACGGCAATCGTCGCATACGTGGCTCATCAGTTTGCCTACCCGGTGGAAGGACTCGGAATTGCACTTCCATTGTTTATACCGCCGCTTACGGCAGCGATCGTCGCGGTTTTGATTGGCAAAGCGATGGGAGCGAGGGACAGCCTGCACGTGATCGCGTACGTCAGTGGCGTCCTCGGCACGCTGATCGGAGCTGATCTGACCAACCTGAACAGAATCGCCGAGCTCAGGACCCCGGTCGCGTCTATCGGTGGCATGGGGACTTTCGACGGCGTGTTTCTTACGGGGATAGTGGCGGTACTACTTGCTGGCGCTGGCCGCAGACGTGCGGTTGAGCCCTATGAAGATGTTGTGATCAGTCGCGAGTAAAACGTGATCGAAGCTCGGCCGAGTCGGCGAATGCCGCCGACTCCGCCGAGCATTTCACTTTCCCTTGCCACAGCAATCTCTGTAGAGCTTCAGGGATCCGCAAGGGCATGGTTCTATCGGGTGTGGCATTGCTACACCTCCTCTAACGTTTGGTTCCCCAAATACGATCGCTTCGCCTCGTGGGTGCTCGCTACTTATGCTTTGAGCTGCCGCTGCTACCATTCCCGCCGCCATTCCCGCTTTGGACCTGAACCTTCTTGGTCGAGGCTTCCTTCGGAATTGGCACCGTTAATTCGAGGATCCCGTTTTTATACGATGCCTTAATCCCTTCACCAGTCGTCCCAGGTGGGAGCATGATCGAGCGTTCCATTTCCTCGTGGCTGATCTCCCGCTGCAGAAAGTCGCGACCCTTCTCCTCATGCTGCTCTTCACGAGCGCCGCGAATCGTCAGCATGTTTCCATTGACTGTCACTTCGATGTCTTTCGGATCCATGCCCGGCATCTCCGCCCGCACCACCATCTTGTCGCCCTCGATGTACGACTCGATAGCCGGTTCATTCAGCAGCGCGTTAAGACGCTGCATCGAGCGCGGTGTTCCTCCCAGGAACCTGTCAATTAGTTCGTCAAACTCGCGCCGTACATTCTCCAATGCCGGCGCCGTGTGCCTTTCCTGAAGTGCGTTCGCCATGGGTGATTACCTCCTGAGCAAAGTTTCAGAAAAACGTAACGTCATGTCGCGAATGATGGCTTGTGCGAGTGATGCATCGCGCCGCTATGCCTGAACAGCTTAAAGCTGAGTCCTATCAACAGGACTCCGAAGACGACGGCCCAGACTGCGATCAGCCACAGCAGCCCGATTGCTGCCGCGAAGGGATTCAACATCAAGAGCAGCGCGAAGATGATCGAGCAGACGCCGCTTAGCATTAGCCACATTTCCCCCTTGATCACTTTACGCAGTTCGATCGCCGCGACGATTTCAAGCGCTCCCGTCGCGAGGCTCCAAGCCGCAATGTAGATGAGCAGGCCCAAGGCGGTGACCGCGGGCAAGCGGAAGGTCAACACGCCGACGAACACTCCGAGAATTCCCTGCAGCATCGGGAGCCAGTGATTTTCCAGATGACGCCAGCCCGCGAGCGTGGCGCCGATAATGAAGGCCCCATCGATGAGTGCATAGGCGCCGAAAAAGATCACCAGCGCCGCTAATGTGATTCCCGGATACGTGAAGGCAATCACACCGAATGCGATGGCGAGTAGCCCTCTCAGCAGGAATACCCACCAATATCGAGCCATTGTCGATGCAACATCCTCGACTACAACTTCTTCGACCACGTCTAGTGTTGCCATCTGATTCTCCTTTGTAATTGGTTAGAGATTCTCTAAAGCACCGGCAGGCGCTGGCGAATGCCGATCGGAAATGCTTCGTCGATCATCGCCAGGTCGCGCTCGCTCAGTCGGAGGTCGCCTGCTCGCGCATTTTCCTCGACATGCTCCGGGCTCGACGCCTTCGGGATCGTGAAGAGCGAGGGACGCCTCACCAGAAAAGCGAGCGCGACCTGGCGCGGGGTTGCGTCGTGCTTGGCGGCAATCGCGCTCA
>Ga0209006_10004189_pt1 | contig 13107 bp, 18 predicted proteins | sample JacPin_JW_Ref_O2_FD_188567 | JGI IMG/M metagenome (GOLD analysis project Ga0209006, IMG submission 188567) | Forest soil microbial communities from Algoma, Ontario, Canada - Jack Pine, Ontario site 1_JW_Ref_O2 (SPAdes) (version 2) | ecosystem: Environmental > Terrestrial > Soil > Boreal... | reverse complement strand
TGTCAATTTTGAGCCCTGCCTGCCCAACACCGCCCAGCGGTCCTTCCCATTACCGCCCTTGCGGCCGGTCGGCGTCAACCGCGCGATAAGCCGTCTGTCGGATCCGGAAGCCGTCGTGCTTGATCGCGTGAACCCGCCTCCCATGTCGACCACTGGTCGCTCAGTTGGCCCGTACAGCGGGAAAAGTAACGCGGCTCGGTCGAGACTGCATTTCTCCGACCGCTACAAAAGGACGGCCCCGTTCCCGGAGCCGTCAAGGTCCTGATGCGGACTTCACAGGTGCCGGAATAACCGGCTTTTATCAACGTGGGACATCGGGGCCGGGTTTCAAAAGAAAACGGCCTCCTTCGAGGCCCCCGAAGTCATGGTGTGACAGGCCCGGGAAGGGAGTCCGAGGGCCTCGATGAGGGGGTTGATCCTCACCACCTCCCCAACGCGGCAGCGGGCGAAGGTTTTCGGGCGGCGAAAGAAGCTCTAGCATCGCGGCGCTTTGGCCGTGCGCTGGCCGGGCCAGCCCAAGTGTGGACTTTATTCGTCACCGGACGCCCATGATGCAGTTCAAGCTGGCGCCGAGTTCCTGCCGGCCCTCGTCTGTTGTGACCGGCATGGCTCGCGATCGAATTTACGACTGGCGCCTGTTAATAGCTTTCGCTTTGGGGCACGTCTTGGCGATCGCGAGTATCTGCATTGCTCAGGCGGCCACAAAAGAAGAAGTTGATCGCTGTCACGCCATCGAACAAAGTGCCGATCGCGTGGCCTGCTTCAATGCTCTGAAACAGAATAAGCCGGCGAAGACGGAGGGCCCAGCCCCGGCAAAAGCGGATACACCCTCAACGAAGAGACAAGATGGAGCACCCATCAAGGCTGGAGCGACGGTCACATCAAACGTACTGCCCTCACGGCCAGATAGGTCTTCAAGCACTTCCGCGATCAACGATCTGCTTGGCCGCCCGATCTGTGTCGATAGTAATGGCCTCGCCGCCGTGCTCATGGCTGGCCTCCTGACTTCAGATCCAGCGCAAGCTGTTTTACCAGGCTGCCAGACGATTCCTGCGGACGCCAAGGTGGAGATTTTAGAACGATACGAGGGGCTGTACCCATTTATGCATTTGATAAGGGTGAAGGTGACGTCTCGTAAAAAGCCGGATTTGACGGGCGGTATTACCGTGGAAGTAGCACCTTGGAGCGAGGTCTCTTCACCCAAAGGGCAACAGTGACCGGCTCAGAGGAACTACTGCCGGTGCGCCTGCCGAAAAATCGCTGCACAACCGTGGAACAGTGATAGCCGATCCGCCTCGTCGATGATGTGCTGGGCGCGCGAGGCCCGCTTACTCTGTTCCGTGCGGCACCCATCCGGGACCAACCAGCGCTGGGAGCTGTATCTGAGACAGTGGCTCAACTCTGTAATGGCTACCGCATGGTGGGCAATTCCGTTTGAACTTGGAAACGTTGGACCGCCCCGGGTTAACTCAGGGGTGAAAAACCAAGTAGACAGACTGCACGCAGTTTCTTTCTCCCTCCTTCCTGCCCTCGATCGATTTCCGACATCACCAAGCCGTCTCTGGAACGGCTTGTCGTCTGGACAATCGTATACAATTGCGGTCATTCTGCCGCCCTTACTCAATCACTGTGGTCTGAGATTCTATTCGTATTCGGAGAAGACGCCTTCGATCCATTAAGTAGCCGGGACCTCGACTGTGAGCTGGTTGAAAATGCCGTTATAGATGTCAACGTCAGCTCTTGGAACACGAATTGAAACGAGCAAAGCGTAGCGGGTTGCGCGCTCCCATCGCTGCAGAGCAGGCTTTTCCTTCCACCATCCGCTGATGGGAAAGATCCCGATGGCTCGCGATCCGCGAGAGCGGCAGCGCTTCCGCGCCAAATATCTGAGTGGATCGAACCGCGATCACGGATCGGTCCTAGCACCCAATCGTCCCCCCCGGCATTTCCCGCGGGTTGGTCCGCTTCTTCGTCCTGGGCGGCCCTGTTGATGCGCTGCCGAAATGCATCAAGCGTTTCGAGCGACCGCTTAACTGCGAACCGAAGATTGTGGGAGGCATACCGGTGACGGCGCGTCCAACCTCTCTCGCCGGGATTCGGCTCGATGAAGTAGGATAGCGTAATGCGCAACTCGACGTCGAGGTTGCCGAGCGATGCCAATTCCGCGCGTGGCCACGGAAGTCGGTGTAAGTTCATATGGCGCGTTTTGATGACAGAGCCGTCCTTGCGAAAGGGCAATAGGACATCTTCAACCATCAACGTGGCATCGTTGGCAGTGCTTAAAAGGGCACGAGTGAGATCCGGAACACCCCAACCGTAGCGCCTTAGCAATGCGAGTCTTTGAGCTTGCGAACGGGCTTGGTCGAACCGAGCCCGCATCGCCGTCGTCCACTCGGCGGAATGAACGACCAGACCACGAATAGTTTCAAGCCACAGCTCGGACCGCGCGCTCATGATACGGGCGATCAGATTGCCGCCTAGTGCGGTTGCGGCGCTGGTATCACCAAAAGCATCGAAGATTCGCACATTCGGTCGATAGTGCGTGCTGACTAATTGTAAATCGTCGATCGCAGATGCAGTATTCACTCCGTCGTGTGCGAAGTTGCCGCCTTCAAAAACCACGTCCGGCTTGATCGGCCACTGGCGATCCCAGATGCCCGACGTGCGACTTGCGGGTGATAGGTCCCCTGACGGTGCAACGGGGAGCCAGCCCCAATAATCCGGATGATTAATCGTGATCTTGTCCGTGCAAGCGGCAAACACGATAGGATTCCAGGCTTGAGACGGGCTTTCGATCTCCTCTAGATCATTTCTATCGGGGTAGTCCGCAGCTTTGATGTCTCCCCGAAGATTGCCGGCCGCCAGAACGATAAGCCGGCGACGATCACCACCGCCGTAACACAGTTGATCGACTGCCGCGGACCATGAGGATGGTCGACCGCGCGCGAGACCGACATCGCTCGTAACAGCCATGCAGAAAACTCGGCGCCGGCGCGGCGCCCGCGCTTCAGCCAATGCAATGCCTGCCCCGCAACCGGCCGACGTGCATTCAATGCAGAGGCGCTAAAGGCCCTTGGGGTAGATCCAAACGATGCGTACGATCGGGGATATCCACTCGCGCAGTTCACCAGAATTCCGCTGAAGAGTCAGTAGTCTGAGGGTTCTTCGCGCTAAGCTAGGCCCCGCGCCGCACTGGCGGCGGGCGGGATGAAAGGGAAGCGCCGCGGCCCCGGTTCCGACCGGGCCGCTGCCGGCCGGTGTTGTTGGGCTGCTCAAGCGCGCTGCTCTAACATTGAAGAGTTGAAAACTCGCGTGTCCCGCTCGTGGCATTTTGGGCATTCGAAGGTCCGATCTTCGAGACCTTCATCGGTTTGAGTCACGCTAACGAGTTTCATTTGAATCGCGCACTCTCGGCACTCGGTCATGGCCTGCCACAATAATGATGCGCGACGGGAAACCACCAACTGAGGCGGTCTCCGTCCTACCTTATTGCCTCTTGTTTCTCGACGCGGTCAGTGGCCATCGCCGCGAAAGTCCAATCCTTGGCGAGAGCGAGAAACGATTTCCGATCTTCATCCCTGTCGGTTTCGACTGCCCACTTTGTGCATTCTCGGGCAAATTGCCGATATTCGCGAGCTGTAAGCATGGCGGTGTCGCTCCGCTGAGGTCTCCCCGACAGGTAAGAGCTAATCTCCACGATCTCCCGCAGACTGTCCCAAATGGAACATATCGAGAGGCTTTTCGCCGTCCGTTCTCCATGGTCAAAAGTCGATGAACGGTTTCGATAAAAGAGAAAACGGAAACCAAAACGACACGCCGGGCCAACGAAAACCCCGGCCAGGTGGATCTGACCGGGGCCTCCTTCCAAGTGTGAGCAGCCGGGCGGCTTCTCACGTCGCCTATCCAAACCGAACGCTCAGTGGGAATCAATCATACTGGCGAACGTGGGGTTTTCCACAAGAGGTCACAGTAGTGTCGTAATCTCGGAACATCCCACGAACTTGAGGCGGAGATTGACGTCCTCGCCTCAATACCTGTGAATATCTAGGGTCCCAACGGCCTAACCCCCCGTTGGGACTTTTTTCATTTGTGGGTGTTGCGATGGGCTTATGACACCCGACGAATGCCACCAGCGCGCCAGAGAAGCCAAGCGTCTTGCCGCAGAAACCCAAGATCTTTGGGAGCGCGAGATGTTGTTTAAGATCGCCGACCAGTGGCAATTGCTTGAAGCGCACAGGGCCGCGAAGAAGTCACCTACCGCGCCAAAGCTTGTTGTTGTTGGGAAACCACCGACTGGTTAGGGCCGGTATCGGTGGCCGATGAGCCAATTCATGAAGGCGTCGAATTTCTCGGGGTGCTCGTAGAAGTACGTCGCCCCGAACATTATGACGAAGATTATAAGCACGTCGCGCACATAACCGACCACCCACCAGGTGTCTGACGAGAGTCGAATATCCCGCCCTGGCCTTCGCGAACGTGCAGCACTTCCTCACCCGCTCATCGGTGAATCAGAATCTTAGTTCGCTTTGATTTTCCGGAACATTGTTTTACGCCGTTGGGGTGGTCCCTTTGAATTAATGTTCCTTTTCCCGAAACAGGTGAGGGGACTAGAGATTTTATATTTTTCAAAGTTCCATGCACGATTGCCTGGCTCCCCCGGCGGAGAGTTTTGAAAATGGCTCTGTATCGAATTTACCAAAGAACCCCCGATAACCACATCACCGCCCTTCCCGATGTCGTCGTTTTTTCCGACGATGAGGATGTGATCGAGTTTGCAAAGAAGCAAGTGAACGGACAGGGCGTTGAGGCGTGGGATGGGACGCGCGTCGTGGTTAGACTTCTCTCGACTGATACGTTTTGACTTTCGATCGTTCGATGCTTCGAAAGAAACCGTTTCCGAACTCCTGGGAAGAATCATGACGACGCTGGAGAATGATAAGTCCGAAGAGTAGAAGCGGTATGCGGCGTGCCGCTTGAAAGCGGTGCCCGGGTTACCTGATCAAGAGCCACGACGCATCCTCCGCGAATGGCCACCGAATGGCTAAGACTGGCGGAGGCAATTCAGGGACCCCGCAGGTCCGAACTTCGCAAAATGGGATGATGCAGACCGCCCCTTTTGGAAACTGGGGGTGATCCAGATGAACCGGTCGGCGTACGGCAATGGGCCGGCTGAGCCGCGGCGCGTCGCGGTTAAACATTGCCAAGCTGCTGGAACCCGCTGTGGCGGCCGCAGTATTGAAGAGTCCCGCCCCAGGGGGCGAGGAGTGTTGGGGTGGCTGCGAGTGTACCACTCCGTCCCGTTACCGCAAGGCGACATTGACACAAAAATGTATTAAGTAGGCGCAATGAGATTCCATATCGAAATATCTCGTGCCGAGGCTGCGGGTCAGGTGGTCATCCACCGTGCGTCCGTGGACGAGATGAGCCCGTTTCGAGCGAGGGTAAAAGCTGCGAACCTCTTGAGCCTTTATGCCGGCCGGGGCGCGAACAGTGCGAGAGTTCTGAACGACAAGAACGAGGAACTCTATAAGTTCTAAGGCGCCGACGAACAGTCCTGGCCAGCAAGGATCGGCTAAGATCATCAAGCCACACGTCAACGCCCGCGTAAGCCAAGCGTTTAAACGAGTTCACCCGTCGTTCCAATTTCGTGAGACCACCGCTCTGGTCATTGGATTCAACGCCCGAATGCCTGGATCGCTCCTCTGTCATTCACGCGAATAGGCATCAATGGCGGCCCTAAGGCTCATTGATGACCCGGGATGCACCCGATGTCGAGGACATGCATAGGGCACGTAAATTGGAAATTAGCTGACCAACGCCACGGGCGTGCCCTTAGTTGCGTTTTCTGCGGTCGTCTGCGTCAAAGCAACCGCTATGACTTTGTCAATTGCGGCGCTCAATGAGTCATACACGGCTTCCGCACCGGCGGCCGATGCCTCGTCGCCCTCAACGCTCCTGGTCCTTCCAAGAGAAACAACGATGATCGAAACGTGCGGCATACGGCGATGAATGCGCCGGATTGCGTATCGGATCTGAGCTGCCGTGACCGCTTCAAGAAAGCAAAGGCAGACTAGTTCAACACCGGCAGTATCCCAACTCAAGACGCGGGAAATTGACAAAGCATCTGCCTGTTCGGCGCGGGCGCCGATTCCCCGATGTTCGAGCAGGTGGGTAACGATGGCCGCCAACGCCTCATCGAGCAGACTCGGCCCGGGTATGCACAGCACAGATTTGCCGATGCGCCAGCGTTCCGGAAGCTCTTTTTCTTGTACCTTCTCTTCGGCTTTTTCGAGCTGAGCAAGGGGGGAGTCTCCCTCCGCCGAGCTTGTTGACGCATTGTCGACGTCAGTGTGCGTCGCAAGGTCGTCGATTATGTCGGCGACCGCATCGCGAACGCGGCGCATCTGATCTTCGTCGAGCGAACCGCGCTGTGCGTCCGCTTGTGCCAGCCTCAAACCCTCCAGAAGGATCTCATCGTAATACGCCGTGAGTGGCTTTTCCCTCAAAAAGACACGAGCCTGATCGGCCGCCTCAACGGGGTCGCGCGCGAGCATGCGTTGGTAAATCAACTCGGCCGGCGTTAGTGGTGGCTCATCGCCAAACATCACATCAAGAAACTTGAGCTGATCGACGTGGCGGCCAAGGACCACCAGGCACATCGTGAGCGGAGTCGCCAGGATCAGGCCGATCGGTCCCCACAGCCATGTCCAGAAAGTAGCAGCTGTGATCACAGCTACGGGCGATAGACCTGTGCTGTGACCATAAATAAGCGGCTCAATAGCTTGCCCGACGATTGATTCGGCGATCAAGAAAAGCGCTCCAGTCATTAAAACCATCGTCCAACCAGGGCCGACAGCAGCCGCCAGGACGACAGGAAAAACCGCTGAAATCAGTGCTCCGATGTAGGGCACAAACCGCATGATCATTGCTAACATGCCCCACAGCGGGGCGCTCGGGACGCCGATAAGCCACAGAGCGAGCCCAATCACGACTCCGAAGGAAGCATTTAGCACAAGCTGCGTCAGAAAGAGGCGACTTAAACGTTGGCCCGCGTCATCAAGGGCTGCTGTCGTCCGGTGCAGGTCTTTTGCACCAGCGAGACGTACAAGCCTATTTCTCAGGTCGCTCTGCTGAAGCAAAATAAAAATCACAAAAATGACGACGATGCCGGTGGTCGTAAGAGGGTGGATCAGAGGCTCTATGAGAGCCCTGAGCACCTGGAGCGCCCCGGGATCTGGCTGTCTGACCTCGACCGGTATCGGTCGGTTCGATTGCGCTTGACTACTCAGCGAAGGGTCCGCGGTCGGCGCAGCTGCGGGCTTGTCCAACTGCTTCTTGAGATCTTTTAAAACGTCCGAAGCACGTTCCAGAGGACCTGCCCCCGTCGCCACGCCCTGAAGGCTTTGTATCTTGTCCCTCAAAGTGGACTGGTAGCGGGGCAGATCGTTCGCCAGCTGTGACACTTGCGACACCATGAAAGCGCCGAGACCAAATATTATTGAGAAAGCGAAGATCGCGACAATGAAGACGGCGACAACGCGCGGAAAGCGCCATGACTGAAGACGTCTTACGAGCGGCGCGAGCACGAAGCTCAATAAAACCGCCAGAGCGATGGGAACAAGAACATCACGTGCAAAATAAAGGGCGGCAACGATACCACCAACTACAAGAATGGCAGTCACTGTCGATCCGGGTATGGTCGAACTAGAGCGTGGTGGCTTACTCACGAACTGCACCATGTCGGCGGCTTTTTGTACAAGTTACGCGATCCGAGGAAGCTCGACATATGTCAAGCGGTTCGGTGGAACCGCGCCAAAGAAATCCTGATTTCTGCAAAGGGAAACCACGAACTCAACGACGGGCCCGATGGGGAGTTCCATAAGAACCCGCCGCGCCCACAAGCAAACGGTGAAACCGCCTTATTCGCTGCTTCTAAAAGCGCGATTCCTCAAATCTCTCAAGCAGCAGCCGCCAGGGCAAATCGTCGGCAATGGTCCAGGTACGCGGCTTCGTGCAAACCAAGCAATTCAACGACGCTGGACCACAACCAGGATGGAGCTTCAAGAGAAGCCTTATGACCTTTCGCCAAGTCGGAGTGCCACAGTCCGCGCTGGCCCGAGGTCATCTGGCGGCCGTGCGCCCGACCGACGACCCCGGCTAGATAATGCGCAAGACTTATTGCATCTTCTGGCGACAATCGGCCGATTTCAATTTTTAGGTCTTGCGGCATAAGTTCCCGCACAACGACTGCCTTGCCAAGCAATCTCGATGCCACCATGCGCTCACCCAGGTTGGGGGAGAGCGCCTTCGCGCCAGTCACCACCCGAACCGCATTATCCCGTGGCATCTCCAGTTTAGTCTTCCCAGGGGCCGCCGCAGTAGCTCCTTCCTTGATGTCGACCAAGCAGGCGTTCGAACTTTTTCCGTCTCCGATACGAAGTATCGCGGCGTAACGAAGTCGCCCAAGCGAGCTGCAGCCCTTCATCCAATAGGCAGCATCAAGTAGCTCAATGCGCTCGTCTTTCGACCGACCTCGTAGCGAGGTAAGTGTGGCTCGGACAGAATCGTCTTCCAACATCTGGCTGAGAGCTTTGCGTTCCTCCGATGTCAGCGCCCAGAACCGCTTCCCCAACGGGATCGTAGGCTTGACGGAGTCGAGTCGCTCTTCCGCCAAATGTCGCCATCTTCGACGGGTTGATTGCGCCAGTAACGTCTGAATGGACCTCGGCCTGTGGGACTTATCCCCATCGGTATCGAAACTACCTGATAATGCCTCTTGGTAGCCGGCGACAAGCTCTTCGAGAATTTTGGCCGTCGTCACGCCAGGCAGGTCCGATCCTCGCGATGCCGATGCCAGTGACAGCCCTAATCGGATCAAATCGTGAGCTGGATTGCCGATCACCGTTTGATCAAGGTCTCTGATTTGGATCAAAACCCGGCCCTTCGCGTCGGCGACAGGGCCGAGATTGCCGACGTGACAGTCGCCGCAAATCCAGACAGGGGGACCTTCCGGGAACTGGCAGCGGTGACTGCTGTCTAGCCATTCGTAAAACTTCACGGTGCTTCCACGCACATATGCCTGCGCCGACCGCGCCATTTTGAGATTCCGCGCGCGGGTCAGTATCGTTTGGCGTTCCGAGTGTTTTGTCATTCGAATGGGCTCTGCGGGCCTTGCGCGATGAAAAATGATCGAAGAGTAAAAGACGTGCGGGGCCCTGCGTTCGCCTGGCGGTCGAAGCTAATCGACCTCGACCTCCTCGCGTTCGGCCTCAGCGTTGATGACCGTTTCCGCCAGTGCCGTCAGTGCTTTGTCGGTTGCCTCTTCCTCTTCGAGCGTTTCCGAGAGCAATTCGACCGCGTCCTCGTGCCCGAGTTTTTCGGCCCAAGCGATCAGGGTGCCGTAGCGGGACATTTCATAGTGTTCAACCGCCTGTGCCGCGGCTAGCAGCCCGGCGTCCAAAGCGGGTGAGCCCTTATACTCCGCCATAATCTCGGACCCTTCAGCGGTAATTCCTACGATGGCGTCGCACGTCTTGCCTTGTGGCCTCTCGCCGATAATCTCGAACACCTTCTCCAGCCGCTGAACGTGGCCCTCTGTTTCGCCGTGATGCTTTTCGAATGCCGCGGCTAACACCTCGGATTGAGCCGCCTTTTGCATTTTTGGCAGGGTGGCTAGAATTTTCTTTTCGGCAAAGTAGATATCTTTGAGTGTGTCGTGAAAAAGATTATCAAGCAGCTTTTCCTTTTTAGGCATCGAAATCTCCTATTTGGCGCGTCTGCAATGAGGACTCCGCCACCCAAATGGGTGACGGAGTGAAAGACCGTAAGTACGGCAGCGGGCCTTAAGACTTGTCGGCCACCCACGTGGCGGTGTTTTTGTCGTACCGATAACCGGGCGCGCTCTTGAGGGATTCCTTGCTCGTGTTCATGGTCAGCCACCACTTGTTGTCCTTCATCGTGGTGTGAATGGCCTCAAACGGCGCGGCTACGTCCTTTGTATCCATCCCGAGAAAGCCGCCGACAGAGAGGATGACGGCTGTAATCTTGCCGCTCTTATCTACCAACACATCCTCAACCTCGCCGATCTTGTTATTGGATGGGTCGTAGACGTTCTGCTTGTACCAATTGGTTACGGTGACTGAGTCTCCAGGCACCGTCGCCATGAGAGCATCGGATCGCGTTATCGTTGACGTAGTCGCCGGCTCTGCCGCGAATGAGGCGGTACTTGCCAGCAACGCTAACGCAGTCGCTAAGAGTACCGATTTCATCGGTTTGTCTTTCTGTGTTTAGCGACGCGGCGGTCCATTCGATGCACGCTACGTCGGTCGTGCCCGGTGCCTGCCGATATCTTCGGGAGTGATTTCAAGGGACCAAGTAACGGATGGTCTATTCCGTTCCCGCGCCGCGACGATATGTCTGCATGGCGGCGTGAAACAGATTATCGCATGACCAAAAAAGACCGCGCGGACAAAATCTGAATCACTCTTCTACGACCTCTGCCGCGGCGGAAGCTTGGCGCCGTTTTTGTGAGTGACGAAAAGGCTGCGCTCAACAGCGCGCTCTTCAGGCACTTCAGGATGCGCGAAGCTGATGGGCCGCAACTGCGAGCCTGCCAAGTCCAAGATCCTGCCCATTCGCGCTCTGTCGCCGTAGTATGTTGGGTAATCTTCTTCCGGCCGATATCGCTGCCGCAATAGCGTAACGCACGTCGACGTGCCTCTCCTGGATACGTGGCGCATCCCCCATCTGACCTAAATCCCGAGGGTTTGAGGCCGGAACAATCGTGCCCTACGACGACTTGTGCAATGCAGCATAGAAGGGACGATCAATATGTTTGAACGGCTGTTAGAGCCCGGTTGTACGGAAAGCCCTGCCTGTCAGTGCGGCGGGGAAATGAACGTCGAAGCCATTGAGACACTTCCGCACGGAAGCGACGCGGCGATCCGAGTGTACCGCTGCGATCAGTGTCAGCGGGAGATGCGACTTACTGTCTGGGCCGCGCCACCTGCGCAAATAAATGGCCACATTTTCTCAGAAGCTTAAACCGATCGATGCCGAGGAAAGAAAGTACCGACAATGCTAAACCCATGGATATCATTCAGCATGAAAGCTTGGGAAATCGGGTTTGAAGCGCAGAGCGTCATCGCCCTTCGCGTGCTTCGCCTTGCCGCTGGCGGAGCTCGTGCAGAGGCGGAGGGCAGCCGTATGCTGACTGAGAAAACGCTGGCTGCCGGCGAAGCCCAAGTGGCGGCGACGACAGCCGTCATGCAAGGGCACAAAGAGCATGTCGTCGCTGGTAAGGCGCTCGCGGTTTATAGCAAGCGCGTGCGCGCCAACAAACGACGGCTGTCTCGGCGATAGGAAATCACGGAACCTTGTTCGACTGCGCCAGGTTGACTGCCGAATGGAGCAAACGATCATGGATGAGAACCGCATAGAAGGCACCGCCCGCAACGTAGGAGGAAAGGTTCAAGAGGGCTTCGGCAAGGTCACGGGCAACGCGAATACACAGGCTGAAGGCTTGGCCAATCAAGCGGCCGGGGCCGCTCAAGACCTTTATGGGCAGGCGGCAGACACAGCGAGTGGTTTCGAGAAAGTGCTGCGCCGCACCATCGAAACACAGCCCTATACCAGCGCCTTCGTCGCCCTCGGAATAGGATGGCTGCTAGGTCGGGCGCACAGGCCATTTTGAGCAGACAGCGATAGAAGGGGTAACTAGGTATGACCGCCTCCTCACGCCATACGCGGGCGATCTCTTCTGAAGTCGGCGACATAGAGCGCCGGCTTCGGATCCTGCAGAATGGAATTCAGAAAATGGGGCCGCGCGCCTCCTCGAACGCTCGCGATACAGTGGACGGATTGGGTGAGGTCGTTGCGTCAACTTTGTCGAGTTGGGCGGATCGCTTCCGCCAAGGCTCAAGCTCGCTAGGCGAGCACTCTGCGGCTGTTGGGAAGGACGCAGCTCGATACGGGACCGCAGCCCTTGGTCAAATTTCTAAGGAGACAGAACAACGTCCGCTCATCGCTGTCGCGGTAGCGTTGGGCGTCGGCATGTTAATCGGGATAGTAGCGGCCGGGCGGTCTCAATAGGGTGTCGTTTCCTCGCTTTGGCCGAAGTCTAACGCCGCGATCATATCCGACGACAGCAAATAAAACTCGGAGCGGTCCGGCCTCAATATCGGTATCCCAAGCGCCGACGTGGCGAACACCGCGCTAGACAAAATACTAATGCTGCAGACATGCGTGCGCGGAATTTTCCGTGTAATGCCGCGGTGAGGTGGTTCTAAGGGGGTGTCCTTTGCCTCTGCCGCGACAGGGCGAAAACTACACAGCATGAATGCCGTCGCAACTGCCCCGAGTGTTGGCGCTAAACCGTCGTCACCGTAGCTGGGATGCGCGATAATGCTCAAAGTGGAAACGGCGAATGCTACTCCCAGCAGGAGGCAAATCACGCCGAATGGTTTGCGTAACTGGGTATCGGTAGAGCATGAAGGCCAGCCAGCCGACCGCGAAGACCATTACTGGTCCATGCCACGCGAAGTACGGTGACGGTTGATACTGTGGTGCCACCGCCGTCAGCAGAAAGCGCGAGGGCAAGAATTCTCATTCTCCATTGGCGGAATTTGGAACCAAGTAGCTCACCGTGAAATTGAAATCACGCAGCGAAAGTTCGGCTCCTATCGACCCTGACGTCATCCGAAGGTACCCTTTTCGGAGCTGCAAACCCGCGGCATTATTGGAGGGAAATATAGTGCGAAATTTCCTACTGGTATCATCATGCGTAGCTGCGATTATCGCAAGCATGCAGCCCTCGTTTGCTCAGTCTTCCAACGCTGAAGAATCCGCTGCGCGCGCCACGTTGCAATCGCAGACGCCGGGGGGTACCTGGGCTGTGATCGAGGCTCAGGTCAAAAATACACTCGAACAGGCTGGCTTCAAAAATGTACGGGTCATGCCGAGTAGCTTTGTGGTTCAGGCCGACAAGGAAGGTCAGGCAATTACCCTTGTAATTCATTCTGATGGCAAAACTGTTAGCTATTTGGCTATGCCACCAGCCGACGCCACAGCAGAGCGACCTGTTGAGCAGAAATAGCATGCTAATCGATT
>Ga0209006_10004188_pt1 | contig 13108 bp, 6 predicted proteins | sample JacPin_JW_Ref_O2_FD_188567 | JGI IMG/M metagenome (GOLD analysis project Ga0209006, IMG submission 188567) | Forest soil microbial communities from Algoma, Ontario, Canada - Jack Pine, Ontario site 1_JW_Ref_O2 (SPAdes) (version 2) | ecosystem: Environmental > Terrestrial > Soil > Boreal... | reverse complement strand
TGGCCTTTCTTCCAGCGATAGGCTTTGCCAACGTCCGGATTCGGACCGCGGAAGCCTGTTTTTTTCTTGTTCTCAGGCATCTTCGAAGTCCCCCAGCAACGTTTGGTCTGCCATTTCTTTTGCAGTTCCGCTGCCTGGTCGATCTTGGGTTCTGGCGCCGAGAGTTCGCCGTTACGGAAATCTTTGAGCAACCCGTTCAGTTCGGCTTCACTCCAGAATTTCGCCAGATCTACATCCAGCGACGCCAGCGCCTCCGGACTCCATTCCAAATCAACTTCGCTGACGCGATTGTCAGCTATAGCGAGTTCCCGAGCCTTCTTGTCCCTCGTGAGGTCGAGATCCCCGCGCTGAACCGCAACTAGCGACGAACCGTCTGTTTCAATGACGGCAATCGATCGCAAGCCAGCGGCACGTGCCGCTTCAATCGTCTTGTTCCCAGCGATCACTCGATTCTTACAATCCACTAGAACGGATCGACCTGCGCCGAAGTTATCGAGTGACTGGGCGAGTAACTCTCTTCCGCGCTTGGTGCCCTTGTTTGCGTTCCTCTCGTCGAGGATCAGTGCATCGATGGATACCGTGCGCACCGTTGGCTTCATGCCGCAGTTCCCTCCCGACTCAAAAATTGTAGTGACTTTTGTCGTGACCCTACGATCAGACGGGCACATCTGCGTACATCCACACACATGTGGGTCGCGAAAAAACGTGTTTTGTTTTCAAAGACATGATTGAAAGAACTGGACTTAGAGGAGCTAGCTATCCTGTCTTGGGCGCAGGAGGCCCCCGGTTCAAATCCGGGCGCCCCGACCATCTTCCCTTTTGCTGAACAAGAAACTTTGCTCTCGCAGATCTCACGACTCGCGGGAGGACCTACTCGTGCCGCCGCGATGCGTCACGATCATTTTTCGACGGCGGTCAGTGTGTCGTTGTAGGAGTGGCGGGCCCAGCCGGCGTAGTGCGGGTCGGACTGATTGGATTCGTCGAGGGCGCTCAACATAGTCCGAAGCCGGCCTTCGTAGTCGGGAGTTCGCAGACCGATGACCATTTTCGCCAGGTGCTGCCCGTTCAGTCCATCGTAGGCCATGTCGAGGAATTTCTTGCTCGCGTCGCGCACCTTCGCGGCTTGTTTCGCGGCGTCATCGCCATCATTCGGACTACTCACCTCATACATCATCAACGTGAACTGCGAGAGTGAGGACAGCAGCAGTTTGCGCTGCTCAGCGTCGCCCTTGAGGAGTTTGTTTTGGATGTCGGCGTCGACTGACATACCGCCGGGCTCGGCGACGTTGCGAATGGCGCGATAGGCCTGCGCCAAGCCCGGCAAGAATCTCAGGTTGCCGGGGCCTTTGTTCTCCGGACGTTGCTGCGGCTCGATGTCGAGATGGATGCCATCGAATCGGTCCGCCGGGTTCTGCTGATTGAAACGGACGATTGTTTGAACTTCGCCCAGCAATTTTTCGAGGTGCTTGCCGCCCTCGTCCGCGTTCTCGCTGGAAAGGAGCGCCTCCACCTTGATGTCGGATTTGTGGAGAACCTTGGTCACACGGATCATGGTTGCGGCTGGCATCATTTCGCCGCGCTGTGACACAGAGACGTAGACCTCGTTGATCTCATTGGCTTGGCAGAAATTTCGAAGGGCTTCCGTGTCCGACTGGGTTTGCAGGACTGACGGGCCTTTCCATACCCAGAGACCATGTTTGAAGACGGTTCTTTGCGCGGGCGAAACGGGTAAGGCTGCGCCGAGAAGTGCGACACAGAAGCTGCATAGGAGAGCCGCCGAGCGAGGAAACATCACAGGAGTTCGTTTTGCCAAACGATGAGCTTTTCGCACGGGAACGTCTCCTTGCTCCGTCGTTCTTCTACTACCGATAATTTCGTCAAGTCTATCAATTTGTTTCTGTCGCCCGAGCTCAACCGAGAAGGCAGTCCTAAATAGTCCAATGTAGGTAAAACGCGGTATTTGCAGAGTTCTCGGCGAGAGGGAAAATTTCGGGGGAAGGGGCACAGGCCATGCGAATTCTTATTGTCGATGATTGCGAGACAACGCGGCGGATTCTCCGTGTGATAGCACGATCGCGGGACTGGACAGTTTGCGGCGAAGCGGAGTCGGGGCGTTCGGGGATACGCGAATTTCAGCGCGTGAAGCCGGACGTGGTGCTGATCGATCTGGCGATGCCCGACATCAACGGCATCGAAGCCGCGAAGCGCATGTCGGTGTTAAATCCGAGTGTGCCGCTGATTTTGTTTACGGTGTTGAACGCAGAGGGATTGCAGGAAGCCGCGCAAGAGGCGGGGATTTCTTCGATTGTTTCGAAGGCGCAGGCTTGGGATTTGATCGGGACCGTCGAGACGACGACACAGAAGTTCCGAGAGACTACGAATCATCGCGTGATGTAGGTTTTTCCGGAACGGACGAAACTCAATAAATCGTGCGGACATGGGGCGCGGCAGTGCTGCGCCCCTACCTGTTTGTGCCGAGCGCAGAAATCAATGGCAAGACTAGGCGGGCCGGCTGCTAGGTCGTCAGCGCCTGGGCGGGGCGGAGGACTTGGCTGGCGTAGGTGATCGGAAACACGACTTCGACGAGCGCGCCCGGGTGGACGTTGTGGAGGCGGATTTCGCCGCCGAATTCTTTTACACGCTGGCGCATTCCGGAAATCCCGATGCCGATGCTGCCGGGACGGAACTCGACGATATTTTCGGCAAGTCCCTTGCCGTTGTCGCGTACGGCGACAACGATCTCGCGTTCGGACTTTTCGATGATCACCGAAGCTTTGTCCGCACCCGAGTGGCGAAATACGTTGGTGAGGCCTTCCTGGACGATGCGGAATATCGCGGTTTCGAGCTCGGATTTGAGGCGCGGAAATTCGCTGGGCTTCACCTCGACAGAGGTTTCGATGCCGCTGCGTTTGGAAAATCCCTCGAGAAACGGCTCAAGCGCGCAGCGCAGCCCGACTTCATCGAGGAGAGGTGGATGTAGCAAGTGCGAAAGGCTGCGTACTTGTTGAATCGCGCGATTGATGGATTCGCTGGCTTCGGCGAGCACGGTATCGTTGCGCTCGCTCTGCAGAACATTGGCCGGCAGGCAATCGATCATCATTTTCGCGGCGCTGAGTTCCTGGCCGAGGCCGTCGTGCAGCTCGCGTGCGATGCGGCGGCGCTCTTCGTCTTGCGCGACGAGCAAACTGCCGGAAAGATGGCGCAACTCGTGGTTTAGCTGCTCCAGTTGGCGCGTCTTGCGGTGCAGATCAGCAAAGACGCTGACCTTGGCGCGCAGCAATTCGGGATTCACCGGGACCGAGATGTAATCGACGGCGCCGCGCTGATATCCCTGAAGCCGATCAAGATCGGTAAGATGAATGCCAGAGATGAAAATGATCGCTGTGTTCTGAAATCGCGGATGCTGGCGAATCATGTCGGCGAGTTCGAAGCCATCGATCTCAGGCATGCTGACGTCCATGAGGACGACGGCGATATCGTTTTTCAGCAGCAGATCGAGCGCCTGTCGGCCGGACGTCGCCTTGATGAGATTTTCGCCGAGCTCACTCAGGATGGCGTCGTAGCTCAGGAGTTTCCCCGGCTGATCGTCGACCATCAGAATGTTGACCTTGTCGGTTTTGCTCATCGTGGTTTCCGCAATGAATTCCCTTTTTAACGCCGTAGGCGCTAGCGATGCAACCACATGCGAAGAGCCGAAAGAAGCTGTTCGGTGTTGACGGGCTTCGCGAGGTACTCGGATGCGCCGGCTTCGAGACATTTCTCTCGGTCGCCCTTCATGGCTTTCGCGGTGAGGGCGATGATCGGCAAACGGCGCAGCGCCGGATTCTGGCGCAGCACCTGCATCGTTTCGTAGCCATCCATCTCGGGCATCATGATGTCCATCAAGACGATTGCAACGTCGGGCGTCGACTCGAGAGTTGAAATCGCTTCGCGACCCGTGCCGGCAGTGAGTACGACCATGCCGCGGCGTTCGAGCACACTGCTGAGTGCAAAGATGTTGCGGACGTCGTCGTCGACGACGAGCACCTTGCGGTTGATGAGCGCATCGTCCGAACGATGCAGGCGATCGAGCATTTTTTGTTTTTCGGGCGGGAGGTCAGCGACTACGCGATGCAGGAAGAGCGCCGTTTCATCGAGCAAACGCTCGGGAGACTCCACGCCTTTCACGACAACGCTGCGCGCTAGTGTGTGGAGGCGGGCATCCTCTTCGGGCGACAAATCTTTGCCCGTGAAAACGACGACCGGGAGATCGCCGGACGGAGTGTCGCGCAGGCGCTCGAGAACCTCGAAGCCCGTCATATCGGGCAAGCGAAGGTCGAGGACCATGCAGTCGTACGTGCCTTCGGAGACGGCGTTGAGCGCATCCATGCCCGTTGCCGCGACCGAGACGTCGATGTCGTGATGGCCGAGGAGTTCGCGAATGCTGAGCTGCTCGGCGGGATTGTCTTCGACGACGAGTAGGCGTTTGAGGCGCGGGACGGTGTAGTCCTTTATTTTACCGAACGCGAATTCGAGCCCTTCGGGCGTTGTCGGCTTGGTGATGAACGAAAAAGCACCGCGTGAGAGGCCGTGTTGGCGGTCTTCATCCATGGTGAGCATTTGCACCGGGATGTGGCGCGTCGTCGGGTCCTGTTTCAGGTGATTCAGGACAGTCCAGCCGAGCATGTCGGGTAGAAAGACATCGAGAGAGACGGCACTCGGATGGAATTCGCGAGCGAGGGATAGAGCTTCCGATCCGCGCGATGCCACGAGGACCTTGAAGCCCTTGTCGTGCGACAGATCGCACAACACGCGCGCGTAGTGCGGATCGTCCTCGACGATGAGCAAGATCGGATCGTTCACGCCGAGATTCGCGCGATCGTCGGGGATTTGCTCCGGTACGTGGACAGCGGCGCTGGCTGTCGAAAGGTGCATCGGCGACGGTGGCAAGCTGACGCGGCGATCGGACGGCACGCCGACACCCGACGATGGACCGACATACGTTTGCGGCAGGAAGAGCGTGAAGGTGCTGCCGGTGCCGGGCACGCTGTGCAGCTGAATTTCGCCGCCGAGCAAGCTGGCGAGCTCGCGGCTGATGGCGAGCCCGAGACCCGTACCGCCGTATTTTCGGCTCGTGCCTGCGTCGGCCTGCTGGAACGCTTCGAAAATGATGCGCTGTTTTTCGGGGAGGATGCCGATGCCGGAGTCGGAGACTTCGAAAGCAACCACCGCGCCGGCGCGGCTGAGGATCGGATGCTCCTCGCTCCAACCACGATCGACGAGACGCACGGCGAGGCGCACGCCGCCTTGCTCGGTGAACTTGAACGCGTTGGAGAGCAGATTCTTGAGAACCTGCTGAAGGCGCTTGGAGTCGGTGACGATGCTGCGCATCAAGTCGGGATCGGTGTGAATATCGAAGGCGAGCTTGCGATGGTCGGCTTCGTGACGGAACGGGCGGCCGATCATTTCGAGCAGGCTGGCGAAGAAGACTTCTTCGGCCTCGACGCTGACCGTGCCCGATTCGATCTTCGAAAGATCGAGAATGTCGCTAATGAGGTTGAGAAGGTCGGTGCCGGCGCCGTGAATCGTGCGAGCGAATTCGACCTGTTTCGGCGTCAGGTTGCCGTCGGGGTTGTCGGTGAGCTGCTGGCCGAGAACGAGGATGCTGTTCAGCGGCGTGCGCAACTCGTGCGACATGTTGGCCAGGAATTCGGATTTGTATTTCGAAGTGAGCGCAAGCTCCGTCGCTTTTTCTTCGACGGCGCGGCGAGCCTGTTCGATTTCCTGGTTCTTGCGTTCGACTTCGACGTTCTGTTCGGCAAGCTGCTGCGCTTTTTGCGCGAGCTGCTCGTTGGTCTGTTGCAATTCGCCCTGTTGCGTCTGCAACTCAATGGCGAGCTGCTGCGATTGTTTGAGCAAACCCTCGGTCTGCATCGTCGCTTCGATCGAGTTGAGCACGATGCCGATGCTCGACGTGAGCTGTTCGAGGAACGCGAGATGCGACTCTGTGAATGCACTGAGGGATGCGAGCTCGATGACGGCTTTGACGCGGTCTTCGAAGAGAATCGGCAGAACGATGACGTTGTGCGGGACAGCTTCGAAGAGGCCCGAGCGAATCGGCGTCGCGCTCGTTGGGAGATCTTTGATCAGCATGCGGCGCTTTTCGGCTGCGCACTGACCAACTAATCCTTCGCCGATGCGAAGGTGGTGTCGATGGCCTTCGCTCGAATCGGCAAACGCCGAAAGCAAAACCATCTCGAAGCTGTCTTCCGACTCCATCTGGTAGATAACGCCCTGCTGGGCATCGACAAGAGGCGCGAGCTCCGAGAGCAACATGCGGCCGACGGTGCCGAGATCGCGCTGGCCCTGCAACATGCCCGTGAAGCGAGCGAGGTTGGTCTTGAGCCAGTCCTGCTCTTTGTTGCGGTCGGTCGTGAGCCGCAGGTTGTCGATCATGGTGTTGATGTAGTCTTTGAGTTCCGCGACTTCGCCGCTGGCTTCGACCTGAATCGATCGCGTGAGGTCGCCCTTGGTGACGGCGGTGGTGACTTCTGCAATCGCGCGGACCTGGTTGGTGAGGTTGTCAGCAAGCAGGTTGACGTTGCCGGTGAGGTCTTTCCACGTACCGGCGGCGCCGGGCACGTTAGCCTGACCGCCAAGGCGGCCTTCGACGCCGACTTCGCGGGCGACGGTGGTCACCTGGTCGGCGAAGGTCGCCAGGGTGTCGGTCATGTTGTTGATGGTTTCGGCGAGAGCGGCGACTTCGCCCTTCGCGTTCACCGTAAGCTTTTGCGTGAGTTCGCCGTTAGCGACAGCCGTGACGACTTTCACGATGCCGCGCACCTGCTCGGTGAGGTTGGCGGCCATGACGTTGACGTTGTCGGTGAGGTCTTTCCAAGTGCCGGCGACGCCAGGAACCTTCGCTTGACCGCCGAGTTTTCCGTCGGTACCGACTTCGCGCGCCACGCGGGTGACTTCGGCGGCGAACGCGTTGAGCTGGTCCACCATCGTGTTGATGGTGTTTTTCAACTCGAGAATTTCGCCCTTCACGTCGACCGTAATCTTGCGAGACAAGTCGCCGCGGGCGACGGCTGTCGTGACTTCGGCGATGTTTCGGACTTGAGCCGTGAGGTTGCCGGCCATCGCGTTGACCGAGTCCGTGAGGTCCTTCCACGTACCACCAACTCCAGGCACGTCGGCCTGACCGCCGAGGCGGCCTTCGGAGCCGACTTCGCGCGCGACGCGGGTGACTTCGGCGGCGAAGGAACGAAGCTGCTCAACCATCGTGTTGAGCGTTTCTTTGAGCTGAAGGATTTCGCCGCGGACGTCGACCGTGATTTTGCGCGAAAGGTCGCCGCTCGCGATCGCGGTTGCGACTTCCGCAATGTTTCTCACTTGGCCGGTGAGGTTGCTGGCCATGAAGTTCACGTTGTCGGTGAGATCTTTCCACGTACCGCCGACACCGAACACCTGTGCCTGGCCGCCCAACTTCCCTTCCGTGCCGACCTCACGCGCCACGCGCGTGACTTCGCCGGCGAACGCGTTGAGCTGGTCCACCATCGTGTTGATGGTGTTTTTTAACTCAAGAATTTCGCCGCGGACATCGACCGTGATTTTGCGAGATAAGTCGCCGCGCGCGACTGCCGTCGTAACTTCCGCGATGTTGCGAACTTGAGCCGTGAGGTTGCCGGCCATCGAGTTAACTGAGTCGGTGAGGTCCTTCCACGTTCCCGCGACTCCCGGCACGTTGGCCTGACCGCCGAGTCGGCCTTCGGAACCGACTTCGCGCGCCACACGGGTGACTTCGCCGGCGAACGCGTTGAGCTGGTCCACCATCGTGTTGATGGTGTCTTTGAGCAGCAGAATTTCGCCACTGACGTTGACGGTGATTTTCTTTGAAAGGTCGCCGCTCGCGATCGCCGTCGAAACTTCCGCGATGTTGCGAACCTGGCCGGTGAGGTTGCTGGCCATCGAGTTCACAGAGTCGGTGAGATCCTTCCACGTTCCTGCTACACCTGGCACCAACGCTTGACCACCGAGCTTTCCGTCTGTGCCGACTTCGCGAGCAACGCGCGTGACTTCCGACGCGAACGACCGAAGTTGATCCACCATCGTGTTCAGCGTGTCTTTGAGCTCGAGGATTTCGCCTTTGACGTCGACCGTGATCTTGCGCGACAAGTCGCCGCGCGCGACCGCCGTCGCGACTTCCGCGATGTTGCGAACCTGGCCGGTGAGGTTGCTGGCCATGAAGTTCACGTTGTCGGTGAGGTCCTTCCAGGTGCCGCCGACGCCAGGAACTTCCGCCTGACCACCGAGTTTTCCGTCAGTACCAACTTCGCGGGCAACGCGGGTGACTTCGCCCGCAAACGCGTTGAGCTGGTCCACCATCGTGTTGATCGTGTTTTTCAGCTCAAGAATTTCGCCTTTCACGTCGACCGTGATCTTGCGAGACAAGTCGCCGCGCGCGACCGCCGTCGTAACTTCCGCGATGTTACGCACCTGGCCGGTCAGGTTGCTGGCCATAAAGTTGACGTTGTCGGTGAGGTCCTTCCAAGTACCCGCGACTCCAGGTACGTTCGCCTGACCGCCGAGTCGGCCTTCCGAACCGACTTCGCGAGCCACGCGCGTCACTTCGCCGGCGAACCTGTTGAGCTGGTCCACCATCGTGTTGAGCGTTTCTTTCAGCTGAAGAATTTCGCCGCGAACGTCGACCGTGATCTTGCGAGACAAGTCACCAGTCGCGATAGCGGTCGCCACTTCGGCGATGTTGCGAACCTGGCCAGTAAGGTTGCTGGCCATGAAGTTCACGTTGTCGGTGAGATCCTTCCACGTGCCGCCGACTCCGGGGACTTCCGCCTGACCGCCGAGTTTACCTTCCGTTCCGACTTCGCGCGCCACGCGAGTGACTTCGCCCGCGAACGCGTTGAGTTGGTCCACCATCGTGTTGATGGTGTCTTTCAGCGCCAGAATTTCGCCCTTCACGTCGACCGTGATCTTGCGAGACAAGTCGCCCCGAGCGACCGCTGTTGTAACCTCCGCGATGTTGCGGACCTGAGCCGTGAGGTTGCCGGCCATCGCATTCACAGAGTCGGTCAAGTCTTTCCACGTGCCTGCGACGCCAGGTACGACCGCCTGTCCTCCAAGTTTTCCGTCGGTGCCGACTTCGCGCGCCACGCGCGTCACTTCCGATGCGAACGACCGTAGCTGATCCACCATCGTGTTGATGGCTTCCTTCAGCTGCAGAATTTCACCACGGACATCGACCGTAATCTTGCGAGACAAGTCGCCGCTTGCCACCGCCGTCGCGACTTCGGCGATGTTGCGGACCTGGCCAGTTAGGTTGCTGGCCATCGAATTCACCGAATCGGTGAGGTCCTTCCACGTGCCCGCGACGCCCGGCACCTGCGCCTGCCCGCCGAGCTTTCCGTCGGTACCGACTTCGCGCGCCACACGCGTCACTTCCGACGTGAAAATGCTCAACTGCTGAATCATCGTGTTGACGATGGTCGCCGACCGCAAAAATTCGCCTTCGAGCGGCCGGCCGTCGACGTCTAGCCGCACCGTCTGCGTCAGATTTCCTTGCGCGACGCCGGCGATCGCGCGCGTAACTTCCGTCGTTGGCCGCAGCAAGTCGTCGATCAACGTGTTGACCGAAACTTCCATTTCGCCCCATGCGCCCTTTGTCTGATGGAAGCGAATGCGTTCGCGCGTACGTCCCTCTTTGCCGACGACTTGCCCGGCGCGCTTCAATTCCTGCGAAATCTGCTGGTTGGTCGAAACGATGTCATTGAATGTATCGGCAATTTTTCCGGCGATCCCGGTCCACGAACCCGGCAAGCGCACCGACAAGTCGCCGTCGCGCATGGTCTGCAAGCTCGCAAGGATCGCAGCGAGTTCGGGCGACGATACGTGGCCATTTCCGTTGCTCGACCCATTGTTTTCGATTTTCGCTTCCACGAGTGGCGGGGGAATCGTCGCGCTCGCGTCCGCGCTCGACGATCTGGGATTACTTCGCTTCATGCTGTTCTCCGAGCGATGGAACAGGGCTGCGCGTCTCCCGCGCACTCCTGCCATCGCGACCGCAATTTCCGGTGTTTTCGCACCAATGCGGAGAAACGCCGTAACCTCGAACGGCGAAACCTACGCTGGTCCTAGACCCAGTGCCACTGGATACCACAAATAGAGGATGGGCCCCCTACAGCGTTTGCTGTATGGAGGCCCCGTGGTTATGAGCGAGTTGATTGCGGTCTGATGCTGGCCGTTCGCCCAGCTTGGGTCGCTATTCAAGCACGACGATTGTGTCGATCGGATCGCGCACATTCTCGGGGAGTTTCAAGAGCAGCCCACCATCGAGAGTTTTCATCTCGACCGGCGCGGTCGAATGGAAGAGATGCGCTCGCTTTACGCCCGGAACCGCCGGTAGCGCTAGGTATTCGTCCTTCAGATCGAGAATGTGGACGTAAGTCTTGCCGTCCTTTTGCGTCGAGACGCCCCAGCTTCGCGGAGGTATCGGGCCGCCGCGCGTACCGTAGATGGTGTCCCCATTCTTCGCCGTCCACTCGCCGATAGCGTGCAATCGCTCGATAAACTCCGGCTGAACCTGTCCCGTTGGCATGGGCCCGATGTTGAGAAGAAAATTCGCGTTCGAACCGGCGGCACGCACGAGGTAGTGAATGAGATCGTTCACGCTTTTAAAGTTTTTGTCGCTCTTGTTGTAGCCCCAGGCCCCGTTTATCGTCTCGCAGGTCTCGAGCGGCAGCTTGCTGATTCCCGTTTGATTGAAGCCAGCCGTGTTCGCGCCGGGCAAATCTTTTTCGAACATCTGAAAATCTTCGCCGTCGAACGGCGCGTGATGATGGTTGCTGCCGATCAGCGCCGCCGGCTGCAGCTTGTGAATCAGCGAATAGGTGCGCTGGAGCTGCCAGTCCGCGTCAGGCTTGTCCCACATCCCGTCGAACCATATGCCCGCAACGTCGCCGTAGTTCGTGAGCAGCTCCGTGAGCTGTGCATCCATAAATTCCAGGTAGCGGTTGAAATCGCCGCCTTCGGGACGACCAGAGCTATGACCCGTGCGGCCAAGCGGGAAATAATCCGGATTATGCCAGTCGAGCTGCGAGTGATAGAAAAACAACTTGATGCCCTGCTTGCGGCATTCTTCCGCGAGCTGCTTCAGCGGATCTTTTGCATACGGTGTCGCATCGACGATGTTCCACTTGTTCTGCTTCGTCGCGAACATCGCAAAGCCGTCGTGATGCTTGCTCGTGATGGTGATGTACTTCATCCCCGCAGATTTCGCCAACGCTACAATCTGGGCTGCGTCGAACTGGGTCGGATTGAACTGTGGCGCGAATTTTTCGTACTCGACGACAGGCACGTGGTGCTGCTCCATGTACCATTCGCCGTCCGCAGGCACGCTGTACACGCCCCAGTGAATGAACATCCCGAACCGCGCATTCTGAAACCACTCGCGCGCTTTAAGATTCGACTCGGACGGTTGATATGTCTGCGCCGCCAGTCGCGATCCACCGGCGACCGCCAGAAAGCTCGCCGCCACAACGACAAACGCCAATCGAGTCAGTCTCATAGTCTCCTTAGCCTCGCGAGCTGGCCGCAACGCGTGGTGGCTTAAATCCCCGCACGGCAAAATACAACACGTATGCATAGCAAACCAGCGGCACAGCAAACGCCGCCTGAATCGAGCTTTGATCGGAAATATATCCCATCAGCGCGGGGAAGACCGCGCCGCCGATGATCGCCATCACCAACAACGACGATCCTCGTTTCGTGTGCGCGCCGAGATTTTTCAAGCTCAACGCGAAAATCGTCGGAAACATGATCGAGTGGAAGAATCCGATCAATACAACGGCCCACACGGGCGCTTCGCCAGTCATCGCAATCGCGACTCCGCCGCAAACAAACGCGCCCGCCGCAAAAATTGCCAGCAGCCGATTCGGCGCAATGCTCTTCATCGTCGCCGATCCCGCGAATCGCCCGATCATGAATCCCAGCAAATGCCATTTCAAATAATTCGACGCAATTTTCTCCGGCGTCCCGGGCAGCGCGTGCTGCACAAACCGAATTACGAAGCTCGTCACGCCAACCTGTGCGCCCACATAAAAAAACTGCGCCAGCACACCGCCGATCAAATGTTTCTCGCGCCAGATGCTGCTCACCGGCGGAGCGGCCGCCTCCCCGATTACATCCGCATCGACTGGTAAACTCTCGCCGACTTCCTTAACCTCCGGCAGCTTTGCGAAATAAATCAACGCCGCCACAATCAAGAAAATCGCGGTAATCCCGAGATACGGCCCCTTCACGCGACTCGCTTCCAGCGCCGAATATGCGTCGAGTTGCTCTGTCGTCATTGCGGCAAGCTGCGCCACCGAGTATTCGATGCCCGACAAAATAAATGCCTTGCCGATAATCGGCGTCACCAGCGCGCCAACTGCGTTGAACGACTGGGCAAAATTTAGGCGCCGTTCCGACGACTCCGGCGGACCAAGGATTGTGACGTAAGGGTTCGCCGCGACTTCCAGCACGCCTTGCCCGCAAGCCATCACGAACAGCGCGAACAAGAAAAATCCATACACGCGCGCCGACGCTGCCGGAATAAACAAAAACGCGCCAAACGCGCACGTCAGCAGGCCCGCAAGAATTCCTCTCTTGTATCCAATCCGCTCCAGCAGCCACCCCGCTGGCAGCGCCGACAAAAAATACCCGCCAAAAAACGCCGACTGAATCAGCGACGACTGTAAATCCGTGAGATGAAATGCCTTTTTGAGATGCGGAATGAGAATGTCGTTGAGATTGACGCCCAGCGCCCACAAAAAGAACAAGCTCGTGATCATTACGAACGGCAACGCAAATCGCCGTTCGGTAAGCGGCGCCGACGTCGTTGACGAAGCCGCAGCATTGCTTGCGGAGGTCATCACCATCGCTAGGTTAGCGCCCGATCCAGATGCACATACCCGCCATCCACATATAAATGTTGTCCCGTAACGTGCGACGCCTGCGATGACAATAAGAACGCCACCGTCGAAGCAATCTCATTCGCTTCCGTCATCCGCTGCCCCAACGGAATCTTCGAAACAATCTTCTGCCGCTTCTCTTCCGGATTCGGAAACGTGCT
>Ga0209006_10004187_pt1 | contig 13116 bp, 10 predicted proteins | sample JacPin_JW_Ref_O2_FD_188567 | JGI IMG/M metagenome (GOLD analysis project Ga0209006, IMG submission 188567) | Forest soil microbial communities from Algoma, Ontario, Canada - Jack Pine, Ontario site 1_JW_Ref_O2 (SPAdes) (version 2) | ecosystem: Environmental > Terrestrial > Soil > Boreal... | reverse complement strand
GAAGACACCGAGTTTGATGCCAAAGTGCGCAAGTTGATCGAGCCCGCGTTTCCGTCGCGTGCCAAGGCATCGTATCAACCGCGCCAGACCTTTCGATCGGCGCTGCGGCAGATGGTCAGCTATTCAATAACGGACGGAGTATTGGGCGGGCGTTCGGCTCGGTTGTGGCGAAACGTGGCGCGATGCCTTCTTGAGATTCTCGCCGTGCTCGCTCTGGTTTATTCGCCCATACCTTTGTTGTCAGTAGCCGGCCTTGAAATATATTTCGCTTTTCGTTTGGATTGGAGCGATATTCGAAAAGATTCCCCTCGCATCTGGGGGGCCCGCCTGATGTTTTCTCTGCTCGTACCGTGGGTAGTGGCTTGGTATCAAACCCTTGGCAGCATCACAAAAAAGAACCGACCCAATCGCCAGAATTTTGTCTAGGCCGTCGCTGCGACTCAACCGCGAAACACTGCCGTCACTTGTTCGGCCTTCTTCCAGTCGTTAGTCTCTTCCTGAAGGCTGCTAAGTCTGGTGGAGAGCAATTACCCAGCCGCGCTTGGTTCCAAACAATGGTTCCTACGCCAAGGAACCATGGAGACCGTCGCCTGCGCCCTCACTGCGCTCGTATATATCGCGACTCTTTCTTACGGTTTCGTTTACGACGACGTTCTGCAGATTCTCCAGAGCCCCGCACTGCACTCTTGGCATTATCTGCCGCAGTATTTTTCTTCGCACGTCCTGGCGGCGATTCATCCCGGTGCCGCGGGAAACTACTACCGACCTTTCCTATTGTTGTGGCTCCGCTTGAACTACGTCGTGTTTGGAACGGATCCGGCTGGTTGGCATGGGTCCACGGTCGCCTGCCATTCGCTCGCTACCTACCTGGTCTTTCGTGTCGTCGAAAAAATAACCGCCGACCGGAGCGTCGCGTTCGCTGCGGCTCTTCTATTTGGCGTACATCCGGTTCATATCGAAAGTGTGGCGTGGATCTCCGGCGTATCGGATCCGCTGATGACATGCTTTTTTCTGGGCAGCTTGCTGGCGTTTCTTAGTTGGCGACGGTCCTCAAAAGTTAGATCGGCTGTTTATTCTCTGATCCTTTTCGGGTGCGCATTGTTGTCAAAAGAGACAGCCGTCGTCTTGCCTTTGCTGATTTTCGTTTTGGTGTCAGCGGCTCCGCAACCTGACGAAGCTGCGTGGACTGGCGTGCGCAGAATTGGGCACACACTTCGAACGTCCACACCTTGGTTTGTGGTCGCGCTGCTTTACCTCATCGTGCGCTCCTGGGCGCTGCACGGCTTCTCGCATCCAGTAGTTTCATTGTCTTGGAAACAGATGCTCCTAACGTGGCCCGCAGTTTTATGGTTCTATACCCGTCATTTCTTCCTCCCCATCGGATTGAGCGAGTTCTATTCGCTTAGCTACGTTGATCGGCCGACCGGCAGCGGTTTCTGGTTACCGCTGGTGAAGCTAGGAATCTTTTCCGTGGTCTGCCTTCTTGGGATTCGTGCTCTTGTTCGAACCCGTGCGACAAACCGTGCGATTGTATGGTTTACATTAGCCCTGATTGCCCTGCCCTTGCTGCCCGTCCTCGATCTGCCATCGCTGACCATGGGCGACATCGTTCATGACCGCTATCTTTACCTGCCGTCCGTCGGATATGTCCTTCTTATCGCGCTTGCGCTGCGCGAAATTGAACAACTTGTCGCTTCCCGCACAGTTTGGGTTTCTTTGGTGGGCGCAGCTGCTATTGCCTTGTTATTCGCAGTGCTGACTATCACGCAACAAACGCAGTGGACCAACGACGTCGAACTCTACACTCGTGGAATGAAATCTGCCCCGGATAATTTGACGGTGCGCGACAATCTGGCGAATGCCTTACTGGCCGCGAATCACCCAGAACAAGCCATACCGATGTATATCGAGGTTTTGCGACGCAACCCGAACTTCTGGCGCTCCAACTACAACCTGGGACTTGCCTACTACAAGACTGGCAATCCCACGGCCGCCGAGGACTACCTGCAAAAGGCGATCAGGATCGATCCCAGCGATTCAGATGAGTTCATTTATCTGGCAGTCGTCGAATTGCAATCGAAAAAGTTCGCTGAAGCGGATCAGAACGCTCGACAAGCGATCGCGCGAAATCCGCGGGCGCAGGGTTATCACTTCATTCTCGGCCTGATCGAGGAAGCCTTGGGCGATCGGAACGCTGCCCTCGCGGCTTTAAAGACCGAAGTCACGGAACATCCAGATAACGTGGCCGCAGTCGCAGAATTGCAGAAAATCGAATCGCCCTCGACACTTCCTTAGCCTGGATCTTTTTCCGCTACGAGCCACGGCACTTGCGGTACATGTTCGCCAGATACCTACCTTCGTTACCGCCCATTCCCTAGACTAGAGAACAGTTCTCGGTGGTTAAGTGCATCCCCCCGCCAAATAGTTATTTAGGTTTGCAAATGCCTTAGTTCACTGAGAGTGGAGAACCAACTACTGAGAAGCGATTTCAGCTTTTCCAGCGATAGGCATCCGGTTGGGCGAGTCCTATATGCGCGAGCACACGGTTCGCGAACTCGTGGGCCATAGCATCGGCGTTTGAGGGATGGTTGTAAAAAGTCGGGATCAAAGGGAAGATCGTCGCCCCAGCATCCGCCGCCAGCGACATGTTGCGGATGTGAATTTTATTGAGCGGAGTTTCGCGAATGCAGAGTACGAGCGGGCGGCGCTCTTTGAGCGTTACATCGGCGGCACGCTCGATGAGCCGGGACGCGGTGCCATTGGCGATGCGACCCAGGGTTCCGACGCTGCATGGGATCACAACCATCGCGTCCGAAGGATATGACCCGCTGGCCACATTGGCGCCGATATCAGTGTTCGACTGTTGCTGCACCTTTGTCGAAGGTGCGCCGATGATTTGATGTAGCAGATCGGAACGGCCTTCGATGGAGAGCTCTTCCGCCATAACACGGAGGCCGCTGTCGGACACTATGAAATTAATCGTCTTCACCCGTGGATCACGTTCCACGGCGAGAAGAATGTGTTTCAGAAACAACGATCCACTGGCGCCGGTTGTGGCAACAGTCAAGTTTTCCGGCACCGAAAAAGGCAACGTTGACACTCCTTAGGGAATCTCACGACACCGGCCTTTGGTGACGGGCAGTCGCAAAACTGAGGATAGGGACGCAAGAAAGGCAAGTCAAGGCAACTCGAAGTTGTGCCCGCCGAGAAACGGGCTTTGCAAAAATGGCAACCACCGGCAACCTACGATCTCGACGCAGCGCCGCCCAACTCCACGCCATCGCCAGCGTGGAGCGGGATATTCGCGGGGTGGATCCAGCCAGCGGACGCAGGTATCTGCGCGATTTTCGAGAGGCTTATACATCCTACGAAAGAGTCTTAAGTTCCAGCGACGTTCGCCACGCGATTTCAAATGCCGGTGTCGTTTTGGTTGGCGACTATCACGCTCTGCCGAATTCGCAACGTTACCTTGCCGCGCTGTTGCGCGATTTTGAACTCTATCAACGCCCTGTGGTTCTGGGGGTCGAAACCGTTTTTTCGCGCGACCAGCATATTCTCGAGGAATGGGTGCGTGGGGAGATCGACGAATACGAACTGCACCAGCGCATGCGCTTCGATCTCGACTGGGGTTACGATTGGGCTCCGTTTTACGAACTACTTGCTGCCGCTCGCGATCATGGCGCTTTTATTTACGGACTTGATTGCATGCCCCGCGAAGATCTGCGGAAGATCGGCGCCCGCGACCGCCATGCCGCCGAAAGAATAACCGAATTGCGACGGCAACATTCCGATGCCCTTATCCTGGTTTTATTCGGTGAATCGCACCTCGCGCCCCAGCATTTGCCTGCTCTCTTGCAGCGGCGGCTTCCAGCCGAGCGTGTGCTTACGGTTCTACAAAATGTGGACGCACTTTACTGGCACGCCGCCGGAGAAGCACGCGACCACGTCGAAGCCGTCGAAGTCCGCGAGAATGTTTTGTGTGTTTTTAACGCCACTCCCCTCGAAAAGTACGAGAACTACCGTCTTTGCCTCGACCGTTGGCGAAGAAGCGATCACGACCGCAGCGCGCCTGACCTTGGCCCCACACTCTACAACCTTATCGGCGGCATGGTGCGTTTTCTGGGCATCAACCAGTATTCTCCCCACAACACGACGCAGCCGAGGCTCTTGGTTGATCTGATGCCGGAAGTCTATTCTCGGAGCTCTGACGCTCTGCTGCTCCGACTGCTGTCGCGCAAGGGATTCACCCTCGAACAGCGACGATCGTTGCTTCGACAAGTGCGAGAGCGCGGCAGCGTCTATCTGACGCCAATCAACTCTGTGTACGTGCGGCACTTCCACATGACTTCTTGCGCCGAAGATGCGACGCGGTTTCTGCATCAAGCTTGTCGAGGCCTTCCCCAGGTCAGGCGTAGTAAGGCTTTGACAGGTCATGGTGCGATACAAAGCACAGCAAATAGCACGTCGTCTGCAGTCTCACTCAGTAGAGACGATTTGTTCTATATAGCCGTCCTGGAGCACGCTTTGGCCTTTTTCGGATCGCGCATCCTGCACCCTGCACGTCCCGCCCTTCGCGATTCCGATATCGGAGAGCTATTTGACGTGACCCGGGAAGATCTTGAACAGCAGACTTCGCTTCCGTTCGCCGATGCCGTCGAGGCTCTCGACTTCCTTTCGCAGCACCGCACCGCAAAGGGCCGCCACCAGCCCGCTCCGGCTTTCACCGGCCACAAATACGAATACGTTACCCGACAACTTGGGTACCTCACTGGCAATGATCTCTACGATGCATACCTCGAAGGCCGATTGACAACGGCTGCGCTGCGCAAGCTGTTTTTAACACATATAGAATGGCCGGATGTGGCGCAACAAGCTTACTTCCAACTGATCAGCCGTTTGCGATGAACAGAGTTTCAACCTCCAAACTTTGAAAGCTCGCTGTAGTGCGCTATCCTCACCTGTCCGATGCCTGAAGATCTTCCAATCGATTCCCAAACACCAGATTCGCTGATGTTGTTCGGTTTTTGGTACCGAGCGCTTCCATCCAATCAACTCAAGCGTGGACAACTTGCCAAAGCGATGCTGCTGGAACAGCCACTGGTTGTCGGGCGCGATCTTCAGGGGAGTGTTTTCGCTTTGCGCGATGCCTGCCCTCATCGCGGTATGCCCCTTTCTTGCGGACACTTCGATGGCCAACAGATTGAATGCTCTTACCACGGCTGGAGATTCGAGGCGCAAACCGGGCAGTGCCAGTTGATTCCCTCGCTGGTGCCGGAGCAAAATCTTAAAGTAGACCGCATTTACGCCGGAAGTTATCCGTGCGAAGAGCGTGATGATTTTCTCTGGGTGTTCATTCCAGATCCCGGCCCATCTGGTGCGGGCTTCACCAAGGCCGCGCCTGCCCCTGTTCCCACGCCAGAGATTCCGAAGTTCAGTGCTCGTGGTCAGTACAAACTCGCCTATCTCACCGCCGATCTGCCTTGTTCAGTCGATCACGGCATCATCGGCTTGATGGATCCAGCACACGGCCCGTTCGTTCATCAGGCTTGGTGGTGGCGCACGCAACATTCGATCCACGAAAAGCGCAAGAATTTCGAGCCCATACCTTACGGTTTCCGCATGAGCGCACACTCGCCAAGTTCGAATAGTGCTCCCTACAAGCTCTTGCGCCTCTACGCCGACGCCGATTCGATTACGACGACCATCGATTTCGTTCTACCCAACCTGCGATTGGAAATTATTCGCGCCGGTAAATACTGGTTTTCCAGTCTCACCACTGTGACTCCGATAACGCGTAATCGGTGTCGCATCGATGTCATGGCCGCGTGGAACCTGTTCCGCTGGATTCCGTTCGGCCCGCAACTGTTGAAATTTGTTTTCGCGAAATTCGTGGAACAGGATCGCCGCACCATGGAACTGCAGTCCGAGGGTCTCAAGCACAATCCGCACCTCATGCTGATCGATGATGCGGATCGCCCGGCAAAATGGTACTTCGGGCTAAAAAACGCCATGTTGGATGTAAAGAAAAACGGTGGAGAGTTTCGCCACCCGATGCCTGGGCCGGTGACGCTGAAGTGGAGAAGTTAAACGTCACTTCATCGAGAACTGTGAAGGGCCGAATAAAGCGTCGAAGTTTGCAGCAGAATAGTTAATTACTCTTCGACCAGCGAATCCATGGCTTCTTCCCGTGATTTAAAAGTCACGATCTCGCGCTGAGAAAAAGTATGGAAATTTTCCATAAAGGCATGTGGAATGCCTTCCGTGCCAAACCAGGCTGTCTTTTTTACAAAAGGCCGGTCCAGCGTTAGGACCTCTTTGATCCTCATCGCGACGGCGTGATCTACGGTGGCTCCGGTGAGATCGGCAAGAGTTAACAGAGATCCGCGTGGATGCTTCACCACCTCGATTCGAAGCTGTTCCAGCAAAAGCATCATTTCATGCGCATTGGTATGTGAACCGTCGAAAAGCAGAATCTGCTTTCCTTTGTGCTCGATGAGTCGGATTCGGTCTTCCATGAGATTCGCCGCGTCAGCTCAGCAATGACTCCACCACACTGTAAGCCTCGTTCAGCGCCGAGTCCAGAGCCGCCGCATCTTTGCCGCCAGCTTCCGCCAGGTCGGGACGTCCGCCGCCTTTGCCCCCCACCTTCTGCGCTATAGGACCGATGACTTTCCCCGCTTGAATGCGGCTCGTGAGATCTTTAGTCACCGCAGCGATCAGCGATACATTGCCATCCGTCGCCGAGCCCAGCACGATTATGCCGGAGCCAAGTTTGTCGCGCAGTTGATCGATCAGCGTCCGCATTTGTGCGCGCTCCAGATTGTCCACGCGATGAGTCAGTACCCTGACGCCTTTTACTTCCTTAACCTTGTCCGAAATATTTGCCGTGCTCGACGAGGCCGACTTCATTCGCGCCTGATCGAGTTCGCGCGATAAACGCTTGATTTCGGCGTCTTTCTTTTCCAGTTCCTGTTTCAGCGCCTCAGCCGGAGACGTGGTCTCCGAGTGAGTGGTCAGTCCGGCGACGACGCCTTCCAGTTCGTGATCTTTACGGAAGTGATGTAGCGATCCTTCGCCGGTGACGGCCTCGATGCGCCGCACGCCCGAAGACACACTCCCCTCTTTCAAAATCTTGATCAGCCCAATCTCGCCGGTCTGTGCAGTGTGCGTTCCGCCGCACAATTCGGTGGAAAAATCTCCGATCTTGATCACCCGTACCTTGTCGCCATATTTTTCACCGAACAGCGCCATGGCGTGATACTCGTTGACCGCAACGTCGATGGGAACGTTCTCGATGACCTCCACCTTCTGGTTGCGCAGGACTTCTTTATTAATGAGGTCTTCTATATCCTGCAGCTCTTCTTCGCCAACTCCAGTAAAGTGCGAGAAGTCGAAGCGCAGATGGTTGGGGGCGACCAGCGATCCCGCCTGCTTCACGTGCTTGCCCAAAACTTCTCTCAATCCCGCCTGCAGAAGATGCGTCGCCGTGTGATTGCGCATGGTCGATTCGCGAATTGCGGTATCGACCACAGCGTCGACCTTTTGTCCAACACGAATTATTTGCTTGGCAACGACCTGATGCGCACGCACGCCCTGCACCGGGTAATAGCATCCAGTCACTTCGGCGATGACAGTGTTGTGATCGTCGGAATAGAACCATCCGCGATCACCAACCTGACCTCCGGATTCGGCATAGAAGGGCGTGTGGTCAAGAATGATTTCACCGTGGTCGCCTGTCCTTAGTTCTTGTGCGCCTTGGCCGGCCCTGATGATTGCTAGAACCTCGCAGTTATTGGACCGCGTCTGGCGGTAGCCTTCGAAGGTGGATTTCGGGAGCTGCTGATACGCTGGGTTGGCGGTTTGCTTGGCTGCGCCCTTCCATGAGGCGCGAGCACGAGTCTTCTCTGCTTCCATAGCAGCGTCGAAGCCAGGTGCATCGAAAGTGACCCCGTGATCTCGCGCAGCGTCTTCGATGAAGTCACGCGGCAATCCATACGTTTCATAAAGAGTGAAGGCTTTGGTGCCAGATAAGGTGGGACGAAAGTTGTCTCGCAAGTGATGGAACTCGTTCAATTCATCCTCGGATATTCGAAACGTTTGTGCCGTTCCAGCCGGTTTTCGCCAGGGATCGAGGTGCCCGGCAGGCTCGAGATCATCACAGAACGCCGCGACTTCCTCCGGATCAGCGTCAGGATGAGCTCTGCAATAGGATTTCACACACGCGCCTTTGGCCTCCGCCTGCGATGATTCAAGCAACTCCTCTAATTTTTCCGAGCCTATCTCGATTGTCCGACCGAACTGTCTTTCTTCCGACAAAACTATCTGCGAAATCTTCTCAGATGTCTCTAAGAGCTCCGGGTAAGCGTCCCGCATCAAATCACGCACCGCACCCACCATTTGAAAGAAAAACGGTAGCTTCTGACCCAAAATATGACCGTGTCGTATCGCTCTGCGCATGATCTTTCTGAGCACATAGCCACGCCCGTCGTTTGAGGGGTGGACACCATCAGAAATTAGAAACGTCGTGGCGCGAGCGTGATCTGCAATGATCCGGAGCGACGCCTTACTATTGCTGCCTACGTCAGAATTATTCGTCAACTCCGCCGCCCGCTTGATCAGCGACGTAAACAAATCCGTATCGTAATTCGAAATCACGCCTTGCAGTACAGCTGTAATTCGCTCCAGCCCCATCCCAGTATCAATCGACGGCTTAGGCAGCGGATTCAGCTTGCCCGAAGCATCGCGATCAAACTGCATGAACACCAGATTCCACAGTTCGACATAGCGTCCGCAATCGCAGCCAAACGCGCAGTCCGCATGGCTCTGATCGCTAGCAGCCACCCCCATGTCGTAGTGAATCTCGCTGCACGGTCCGCACGGCCCGGTGTCTCCCATCTGCCAGAAATTATCTTTTGCGCCGAATTCGTAGATGCGATCTTTGGGTACATTTTGTCCCAGCCACAGGTCGTAAGCTTCTGCGTCGCGCGGAACTCCGTTTTCGCCCTTGAAGATGGTGACGTAGAGCTTGTCTTTATCGATGCCGAACCAGTCCGGTGAGGTCATCAACTCCCACGCGTAAGCAATGGCGTCTTTCTTGAAGTAATCCCCAAACGAAAAATTCCCCAGCATCTCAAAAAATGTGTGATGGCGATTCGTGAAACCAACGTTTTCAAGGTCGTTATGTTTCCCTCCCGCGCGCACGCACTTCTGCGAGGTCGTAGCACGCAAGTATTCACGTTTCTCCAGGCCAAGAAAGACGTCTTTGAATTGGTTCATTCCCGCATTCGTAAACAGCAACGTCGGGTCGTTAGCCGGAACCAGCGACGAGGAGTGAACCTCGCGGTGCCCCTTCTGGATGAAAAAGTCGAGAAACTTACGGCGAATTTCGGAGCCTGTCAGCATGAAAAGATTCGACACGGAAAGACAAGGATAAAGATAAAGTTTAAATCAAAAATCACTTCTGGGCGCTCAGTTCTATTTCAATGAGCTCGCAGGAATTGGGTGTCGCGGGAGGACCAGAAAGACAGGTCGCGCGGCGATTTACACCACAAGTCAACCGCCGCGCGAAAACCACGAATGAATTTCCCGTCACGCGAAATCAACGAGGTTACTTCACCGCGTCAGCGGTCTTATCGGCACCCTTCTTTACTCCGTGTCCAACTGCCTTGGCACCTTTCTTTGTGTCTTTCGCGGTATCTTTGCCGGCAGTCTTGGTGGCATCTGCCGTTTTGTCTGCTGCCTTTTCCGTCGCCTTGCCCGTGTCCTTGGCAGCGGTTTTGGTCGCGTGTCCCGTCTTCTTTGCAGCGGTCTTGGTGGCGTGGCCGGTGTCGTCCGCGGCTTTCTTCATGTCATCGCCGGCTTGCGCGAACGAAAACGCCGTCAACGCTAATAGCGTCGAGGCCATCATTAAACACAATTTGGATTTCATAGTTCCTCCTAAAACTTCCAGAAAGTTTGTGCGTGAAAGTGCTTTCAGAGTATGCCCCAAAGCAACATAGGGGAGCAAGCGGGTGCGCGTTCGACAACTGCCCCATCACTTAGGACGCTCCCGACTAAGACGCTTCCGACGCTTCGGTCTCGAGTTCGGTCAGCGTTTCTTCATCCACGTCCCATTTCTTCAGAATGGTGAAGATGGTTTTCGATCCGAATCCCGCGCGCATCAAATTGCGGAAGACTCGAGCCGTCTGTTTCTGGTCTTTTGGCTTTTGCAGGCGTTTGCGACGCAGATAATCGCGCGCGAGCTTTTCTTCTTTCACATCTTCATAGACCGAAGAAACCGCTTTCTCAATCACCTCGCCATGCACTCCCTTAGCTTTTAGGTCATTGACCACACGCATACGGCCGAATTTCTCGTTGTCGCGCCGATAGGATGAGAAGGCCGTCGCATACTTGGCGTCATTCAGGTAGCCTTGGTCCTTGAGGCGAACGACAATCAGTTCCACCAGCGTTTTCCCGAGCTCGGTATCCGCTTCCACGCGGTTCCGCAACAGTCGCTTCAGTTCCGCAACCGAACGCATTCTGCGTGCCAGCGCACCCACAGCGTACTCGTAGAGCTCCGCTTCAGTGAAGAGTTTCCTGGGGCGTCCGAACGACATGCCTACACCATAGCGCGAGAGTGGGCTCAGGCGTTAGTCGTTACTCGATCGCGACGCACCACGAGAGGTATGTTCCCGAACTGGCCTATTTTTGAGGCGGCGTGGATGCCGGCAAGGTCGGTGGCGGCGGCACAGGTACCACATTCGGCATGGTCTGCGCCGGCGCGTTTCCGCCCATCGGTGCCACCAGCGCTTCCTTCGCAGAAGTCGGCAGCTTGTCGGCATTGGCGACCAGCAGCGCGACTTGCCACATCTGCGTTTCAGAAAGTGACTTGCCAAAACCTGGCATGCCGGTCAGTCGAATGCCGTTGAAAACTTTCCAATAGCTCTCGCCCGCGGGATCATCGGTGACTCCTTTACCCTCCAAAAGTCGCGGCGGAGCCGGATACATTCCGTTCGCAATCTCGCTCTTGCCCGCTAGCGGCAAACCGTGGCAGACAGCGCAGTGCTGTTTATAGAGCTCGGCAGCAGCCACATAGTTGGCTTCGTTCGCTGGTATGGGGACAGTCTTAGGCATCTCTTTGTCGATGCGCGCGTCCAACGCCTTCCCGGCGAGGAATTGTTCGAAAGGCATGTCGGAATCGGTGGTGGCGACGGGAGCTTTTCCACTGCTGAAATAGAAGTAGGTTCCCAAGGGGAGGAGCAGTACACCGACTATCAGTCCGACGAGAAATTTCACGGGAGGGTCCTGTGTTTACCAAGTTTTTACAAACATAACTCTACCATTCGCATCCAAATTTTCTTAATCGGCATACAATTCGGTGTGGCCCGGCGGCAGGATTTTCGGGTCTCGAAAGCGAAGAACCATGCATATTATCAGTGCATCGAGTGCGTTTCCTCAGCATTACTACTCGCAGGAAATGTTGCTCGAAGCCTTGCAGCAGTACTGGGGCGATCAGATCGAAAATCCGCAGGTTTTACGGCGTTTGCATCGCCAGGTGGGCGTCGACGGGCGATTTCTATCCCTTCCCAAAGAAGAGTATTTGAAGATCAAAACCTGGGGAGAAGCCAACCATCACTGGATTCGTACCGCGAAGGAGTTAGGCGAGAAAGCGATAACGGGCGCGCTCTTGGGTGCGGGCTTGCATGGACGAAATTTAGGAGCCTTTTTTTTTGTATCCGTCACCGGAATCAGCAGCCCGTCGATTGACGCTTTGTTGATTAACCAGATGGGATTATGCCGAAACATTCGCCGGCTTCCCGTTTTTGGGTTGGGATGCGTGGCTGGCGCGGCCGCAATTTCGCGTGCAGCTGATTATGTAAAAGCTTATCCGGATCAGGTCGCTGTGGTGTTGTCGGTAGAACTCTGCTCCCTGACCATCCAGCGCACGGATGTTTCAATGGCCAACCTCATTTCAGCCGGGCTATTCGGGGATGGCGCAGCAGCTGTGATCGTGGCCGGCGCCGACTGCGGCCTCTCGGGCCCTAAAATTCTTACGACTCGCTCCGTGTTTTATCCGAACACCGAAGAAATGATGGGATGGGACGTGTCGGAAAAGGGATTTCGGATTGTTCTATCGCGTGAGGTTCCGGATCTGGTCCGGCAAAACCTGGCAACGGATGTCGATGATTTTCTCGCCGAACGTGCGCTTACGCGTGCCGATATCGGGAGTTGGATTTTACACACCGGCGGCCCGAAAATCCTGCAGGCTACAGAGGACGCTCTGGAATTAAGAAATGGCGAGCTCGACGTCTCCTGGCAATGTCTGCGGCGCACGGGGAACCTGTCGTCCGCATCCGTATTGGTTGTGTTGGAAGAAGTGATGAAGAATCGCCGGCCCCAACCCGGAACGCTCAGCATATTGGCGGCGATGGGTCCGGGATTCTGTGCGGAGTTGGTTTTATTGCAATGGTAGAAGAGTTGTAAACGGAGCATCGCAGCACGATCGCCAACGGGACGGTAGTATCAGCAATCCTGTTCCAGCAAAACTATGGCGAGTCGATTTTCGAACCCGGTGGACGTCCTGGTCGTCGGCGGAGGACCGGCAGGTCTGGCTACAGCCATCGCCGCGCGGCGCCATGATCTGACCGTCGCGGTGGCTGACGGTGCGATTCCCCCAATCGATAAGTCGTGCGGTGAAGGACTTATGCCGGACGCGGTGGAGGCGCTATCTCACCTTGGCGTCACCATTCCCAGGGGCGCAGCGTATCCATTTCGGGGTATTCGCTTTCTGAATGACGGAGCAAAAGCCGAAGCCTCATTTCGAACCGAAGCCGCCTATGGCATCCGGCGAACCCGTCTTCATCGCATTTTGGTCGACCACGCGGAGACGCTCGGAGTTCGCATGTTCTGGCAGAATGCGGTTACCGGCTTGCATCCGGAAGGCGCGATGGTAAGCGGAGACCTGATGCGCACGCGCTGGGTAGTCGGAGCCGACGGGGTGTGTTCCCGAGTGCGCAGGTGGGCCGGGCTTGATCCACAAGAAACGCTGGTGGCGAAGGATCGACGCTTCGGGTTCCGCAGCCACTATCGGACTAAACCGTGGACCGACTTCATGGAACTGCACTGGGGGCACGACTG
>Ga0209006_10004186_pt1 | contig 13123 bp, 11 predicted proteins | sample JacPin_JW_Ref_O2_FD_188567 | JGI IMG/M metagenome (GOLD analysis project Ga0209006, IMG submission 188567) | Forest soil microbial communities from Algoma, Ontario, Canada - Jack Pine, Ontario site 1_JW_Ref_O2 (SPAdes) (version 2) | ecosystem: Environmental > Terrestrial > Soil > Boreal... | reverse complement strand
AAGGGCTACTGGTTCGCGCCGACCCTGTTCACCGGCGTGAGCCAGTCGCACCGGATCGCGCGCGAGGAGATCTTCGGGCCGGTGCTCTCTGTACTGACGTTCCGCACTCCGGAGGAGGCCGTGGCGAAGGCAAACAACACGCCGTACGGGCTGTCGGCCGGGATCTGGACCGAGAAGGGCAGCCGGATCCTGTGGACGGCGCAGCGCCTGCGAGCGGGGGTGGTCTGGGCGAACACGTATAACCGGTTCGATCCGGCGAGCCCGTTCGGCGGGTATCAGGAGTCGGGCTACGGCCGGGAGGGCGGCAGGCACGGCCTGGCCGCGTACCTCGATGTCTGAGAAAACGGGGCCTGGCGGCACCAGCAAGGCCCGGACCGTCGCCCCGGTCAAGGCAGACCCGGAGCGGCTGGCGGTCCGCAAGACGCACAAGCTGTTCATCGGCGGCGCGTTCCCTCGGTCGGAGTCCGGCCGGTCCTACCCGGTGCACGCGGCCGACGGGACCGTGCTCGCCTACGCGGCGAAGGCGTCCCGTAAGGACCTGCGGGACGCGGTCGTGGCGGCCCGGGCCGCGTTCGCGGGCTGGTCCGGCGCGACCGCCTACAACCGCGGCCAGGTGCTGTACCGCGTCGCGGAGCTGATGGAGGGGCGCGCCGCCCAGTTCGTCGCGGAAGTCGCGGTGTCCGAGGGCGTGCGCCGTAGCCAGGCGGAGGCGGCCGTGGCCGCCGCCATCGACCGCTGGGTCTGGTACGCGGGCTGGAGCGACAAGGTCGCGCAGATCGCGGGCGCCGCGAACCCGGTGGCCGGCCCGTACTTCAACTTCAGCGTGCCGGAGCCGACCGGGGTCGTCGCGATCCTCGCGCCCGCCGAGTCCAGCCTGCTCGGCCTCGTCAGCGTGCTCGCGCCGATGATCGTCACCGGCAACACCGCGGTCGTGGTGGCCAGCCAGGATCGTCCGCTGCCGTCGGTCGCGCTCACCGAGGTGCTGGCGACCTCCGACGTGCCCGCCGGCGTCGTCAACGTGCTGACCGGGAATCAGGCCGAACTGGCCCCGGTGGCGGCCGCGCACATGGACGTCAACGCCATCGACCTGACCGGCGCGCCGCCCGCCGACCGCGCCGACCTGGAGCGGGCCGCGGCCGCGAACCTCAAGCGGGTGCTCGGCGGGGCCGAGTCGTTCAGCGAGCCGCCGGGCACGAAGCGGCTGCTGGCCGCCCTCGAGATCAAGACGGTCTGGCACCCGGTCGGGATCTGACCGTCACGACCGGCGGGTATCGATCTGCCGCTGGGCCTGCGCCAGCAGGCGGGTGACGGCCGCGCCGAAATGAACGTCGCACGGGTGCGCCCGGTCAGCCGAGCTAGCCGTCGCGATCAGCTCGGAGACAGCCGTTCCCAGCGCCGTCACCGGATCGTCGGCAAGCGGCGGCATCGGCGATCGCCCGCGTTCACCCCACAAGGCAAGATTGAATCCGTCCAGGCCCGGAGGTGCCTGCAGGGTGACCGTGACCGTGGAGGTCGCGCCGGTCGCGTGCCGCAGGATCAGGTGCGACACGTCGCCCGGGCCGCCGTCGGCGAGCACGGACACGACCGGGCCGAGGGCCTGCGTCAGGACGGACAGCGCGTGCGGGCCGAGGTCCCAGAGGCCGCCTTCGCGCTGCCGCCACGGTGTGTTGAAGGGGCTCGCGTCGTCGAGCGCCGAGCCGAGCCACACGACGTGCGCCCCCGACCAGGGCGGGCCGGCCGCCTCGGCGAGCCAGGCCCGGATGTCGGGCTGAAACCTGGCCGTGAAGAAGACGACGGACGCCACGCCGGCCGCGGTTACCGCGTCCGCGAGCGCGTCCGCGCTGGCGGCGCTCAGGGCGAGCGGCTTCTCCAGCAGCAGGTGCTTGCCCGCGGCGGCCGCGTCGAGAGCGAGTTCGCTCTGCACGTCCGGCGGGAGGGAGAACGCCACGGCGTCGACCTCGCGGAGGAAGGCCCCGAAGTCTGAGTGCGCAGCGGCCCCGTGCCGGTCGGCGAGCGCGGCGGCGGCGGCCGGATTGCGGCCCCAGACCGCGGCTAGCTCCGCGCCATCGGTGGTGGTCAGCGCGCGGGCGTGCGCGACCTGGGCCCAGTAGCCGGTCCCGGCCAGTCCGAATCTCACCGGGCCACCATGCCAGAAATCGGATCAGGTGTGGTAGTTGCGCGCCTCGAGCAGTTCCTGCTCGGACAGGTCCTTGCTGTCGACGTTCCCGGCCAGGCCCCACTTGCCGTCGACCGGGCAGCGCATGAGCCGCTTGGGCCCCAGGTGCACGGCGTCGAACAGCCGCGCCGTCTCGCTCGAGGTGAACAGGTGGCCGCGTGAGCAACGCAAGATGCGGCCGCCGACTATGCCTTCCACCCGGGCTCCTTTCCCAGCCAGTCGGGTACGGCTTCGGCGCGGCTGACGATCTGCCGGTCGAGCTGGGGCGGCCCGGTGATCACCAGCGCCCTGGCCGGCCCGGTCCCGGACACGGTGAAGCCGTGCGGATGATCGCGCGGGACGAACACGAAGCTGCCGGCCGTCGCCGACCAGCTGTCATCGCCGCAGAAGACGCTGAGCTGGCCGGCCAGCAGGAAGAACATCTCGTCCTCCCCCGCGTGCACGTGCTCGGACACGGTCAGCCCGGCCGGGTACACCGACTCCATGACCGCGAGCTGCCCGCCGGTACGCGCGCCGGACGCCTTCATCACCACCGCGGCCCCGTGGAAGCCGAACGCCGCGCCTTCCCCAGGCCCCAGTACGAAGCCGGACATTGCCGCTCAGCTCCTCTCGCCCTGTGCTGAGACTAGTCCCATCGGCTGGCGGTAGCCGCGGGCGAACCGGTAGTGGCTAGGCTCAACGAATGGTCACGGAGATCGATGTCGCCTGGCGGGATGGCCGGAGGCTGCACGCCTACGACACGGGTCCGGACAGCCCGGCGGCGCTGGCCGTGTTCTGGCTGCACGGCACGCCGAACACCGGCGAGCCGCCCGAGCCTCTGTTCGCCGCGGCGGCTGAGCGAGGCATCCGCTGGGTGTCCTATGACCGGCCCTCGTACGGCGGGTCGAGTCCGCTCCGCGGGCGTACCGTCGCGTCCGCGGCGGTAGACATCGCCGCAGTCGCCGATGTACTCGGCCTGCGCCGGTTCGCCGTCATGGGGCACTCAGGCGGCGGCCCGCACGCGCTCGCGGCCGGCGCGTTGCTGGCGGCCCGCGTGATCGCGGTGGTCAGCGTCTCGGGTCTCGCGCCCTACGATGCGGAGGGTCTGGACTGGTACGCAGGCATGGGGGCAGCGGGCGCGGCCGAGTCGCGTGCGGCCGCGCACGGCCGCGCCGCGCTGACCGCGCTCCTGGCGGCTGAGGAAGAATTCGACCCCGAGATGTTCACGGCCGAGGACCGGGCCGCGCTCCAGGGACCGTGGGCGTGGCTTGGCGGCGTGGCCGGGCAGGCGGTCGAGGCCGGGCCGGACGGCCTGATCGACGACAAGCTCGCCTACGTCGCGCCGTGGGGCTTCGAGCCCGCTGACGTCCGTCAGCCGGTGCTAGTCGTACACGGCGGGCAGGACCGCATGGTGCCGTCCGCTCACGGCGAATGGCTGGCGCGGCACCTGCCGACCGCGGAGCTGCGCCTCTCCCCCGCCGACGGGCACATTTCAGTGCTGCTTTCCGCGGATGAGGCGCTGGACTGGCTCCGCGAGCAGGCCAACGGCCGATGGTGGAACGGTTGAACCGTCCTCACGCGGTCGACGCGAGCGCGGCGGCCGGCACCGCGGTCTGCAGCGGGAAGTGACACGCGGCCCGGTGGCCGGGACCGAACGAGCGGAGCTCGGGTTCCCGCTCGGCGCAGACGTCCTGCGCGAACTGGCACCGGGTCCGGAACCGGCAGCCCGAGGGCGGGTTGATCGGGCTCGGCAGCTCGCCTCGTACCCCGGCGCCCCGGCTCTGCCTGGCCGCGGTCGGCTCGGGCACCGGGATCGCAGCCAGCAGCCCCGCCGTGTAAGGGTGCGCGAACCGCTGATAGATGTCCTCGCTGGAGCCGATCTCCACGAGCTTGCCCAGGTACATGACCCCGATCCGGTCGGCCATGTACTTCACCACGGCCAGATCGTGCGAGATCACGACGTAGGTCAGCCCGTGCGAGCCCTGCAGCCGCTTCATGAGGTTGAGGACCTGGGCGCGGATCGAGACGTCGAGGGCACTGACCGGCTCGTCGGCGACGATGAGCTGCGGGCTCAGCGTCAGCGCCCGGGCGAGCCCGATCCGCTGCCGCTGGCCGCCGGAGAACTCGTGCGCGAACCGCTCCACCGAGTTGCTCGGCAGTCCGACCTCGGCGAGCAGCTCGTGCACGCGGGCGTCCTGCTGCTTACGCGAGCCGATGCCCTGGATCGCGAGAGGTTCGCGCAGGATCGCGCCCACCCGCATCCGCGGATCCAGCGAGGAATACGGGTCCTGGAACATCAGCTGCAGGTCCCGTCGGAACGACCGCAGTCGCTTGCCCTTCATGCCGGTCACGTCGACGCCGTTGAGCCGGACCGATCCCGCCTGCGGCTGCTCCAGCGCGACCGCGATCCGCCCGACCGTGGTCTTGCCGCAGCCGGACTCCCCCACGAGCCCGAATGTCTCGCCGCGGTTGACCTCGAACGAGACCCCGGACACCGCCTTCACGCTGCCGGTCTTGCGCTGCAGCAGCCCGGCGGTCACCGGGAACTCCTTGACCAGGCAGTCCACCTGCAGCAGCGGCCCGTCGTAGCCGGCCCGCTCGGGGGCGTCTCGCTCGGCCACCTGCGCTCCCGACCTGACCACGGCCCTCCCCGCGGTCGGGCCCGTGCCGTTATCGGCGGCATTGATCTCGGCGCCAGCGAGCGGACCGTCGACGGGATGCCAGCAGGCGAAGGCATGATCAGGTTCCGGGCCGGTCAGCGGCGGCTCGTCCGCGGCGCACCGGTCGGTGGCCAGCCTGCACCGGGCCGCGAACCGGCAGCCGTCCGGCGGCGCACTGAGGTCGGGCGGGATGCCGGGGATGTTGAGCAGCTTGCGGGTCCGGTCCTGGCTGAGCTGCGGGATCGAGGCCAGCAGCGCCTGGGTGTACGGGTGGCGCATGTGCCCGAACAGCGTGCCGGTGCTGGTTGTCTCCACCAGCCGGCCCGCGTACATCACGTTGACCCGGTCGGCGTGCCCGGCGATCACCCCCATGTCGTGGGTGATGAGAATCATCGACATCCCGAGTCGGGCCTTGAGGTCGTCCAGCAGGTCCAGGATCTGTGCCTGAATCGTGACGTCGAGCGCGGTCGTCGGCTCGTCCGCGATCAGGATCCGCGGCTCGCAGGACAGCGCCATCGCGATCATGACCCGCTGCCGCAGGCCGCCAGAGAGCTGGTGCGGGTAGTCGTCGAGGCGCTCGGCCGGCCGCGGCAGCCCGACCAGGCCGAGCACCTCCAGGGCCCGCGCGCGGGCCGCCTTCCGGGTCGCGTCCCGGTGCAGCGCGTACGGCTCGGCGACCTGGTAGCCGATGGTCTTCGTCGGGTCCAGGGACGTCAGCGGGTCCTGGAAGATCATCGCGACCTCGTTGCCGCGGATCTTGCACAGTTCGTCCTCGGGCAGGCCGACGAGCTCGCGCTCACCCAGCTTGATCGAGCCGCCGACGATCTGGCCGCCGGGCGGCAGCAGGTGCATGACCGACAGCCCGGTCATGGACTTGCCGCAGCCGGACTCGCCCACCAGGCCGAGCGTCTCGCCGGCGTCCAGGTGCAGGTCGACGTTCCCGACGGCCTGGATGGTGGCCTTGCCGACGTCGATGTGGGTGGACAGGTCGGTGATGTCGAGGACACGAGTCATGGCGGCGCTCCTCACTCGTACCTGGACGACAGCGGGACGATGATCTGCAGCCGCCTGCGGGCCCGGCGCCGGACCGGGCTGGTCCGGTTACCGCTGACGATGTCGTTGAGCGCGTCGCCCACCTGGCGGAACGCCACCACGACGATGACGAGCACGATCAGCGGCGGGTACACCTGCCACCAGTAGCCGTTGAAGAGGTTGTCCACGCCTCCGGTCAGCATCGTGCCCCAGTCCGCGAACGGCGGCGGCGGGCCGATCCCGAGGAAGCTCAGCGCGGACAGCGCGTAGATGGAGTCGGCGACCGCGAAGGTCGCGGTCACGACGCAGATGCCGAGCGTGTTGGGCACCATGTGCCGGGCCAGGATCCGCCACCGGGTCGAGCCCATCGACGTGGCCGCGTCCACGAACGCCCGCGGCCGCAGCGCGAGCACCTGGCCGCGGATCAGCCGGGAGACGTCCGACCAGGACAGCGCCGTCAGGATCAGGATGATCACCGCCAGGCTCAGCGAGTACATGCTCGCCACGATGATCAGCAGGATGAAGGTGGGAACGGCGAGCAGCGTGTCGACGATCCGCATCATGATCGCGTCCAGCACGCCGCCGAACATGCCCGAGATGGCCCCGTAGATCATGCCGATCAGGGTGCTGGCGAGGCCGACCGCGAAGCCGAGTTCGAGCGACGACTGGCCGCCGACCATCAGCCGCCCGAGCACGTCGATCCCGAACTGGTCGGTGCCGAGCGGGCTGCCCGCACCCGGCGGGTCGTTCTGCAGCAGCGGGTTCACCGCGATCTGGTTCGTGTGGTACAGCAGCGGGCCGACGAAGCAGAACAGGCCCAGCGCGACGATGATGAGCGTGCCGCCCATGGCCCGCTTGTTGTGCAGGAATGCGGTCAGGCTGAGCTGACCGCCGCCGGTCTTGACGGTCGCCTCGCCGCCCTCGGCGGCCGGCGCGGTCGGGCCCGCCGGCGAGTGCGGCGCTAGCTCATGCGCTGCCATAACGGATCCTCGGGTCCAGGACGCTGTAGGCGATGTCGGCGGCGAAGTTCCCGACCACGGTCGCGATGCCGATGATGAGGGTCCCGCCCAGCATCACCGGATAGTCGTGCGCGAGCGCGGACTGCCAGAACAGCAGGCCCATGCCGGGGAAGTTGAAGATCGCTTCGGCGATCAGCGCGCCCGCCACGATGTCCGGCAGTGACAGCCCGAGGATCGTGACGACGGGCAGCAGCGAGTTGCGCAGCACGTGCCGGGTGACGACCAGCCGTTCCGGCAGGCCCTTGGCCCGCGCGACCCGGATGTAGTCCTCGGCCAGCGTCTGGATCGCCGTGGACCGGGCGTACTGGCTGAACCCGGCGACAGAGTTGATCGACAGTACGGCGACCGGCAGCACCAGCGCCTGCCAGTTGGCGAACAGCCCGCCGATCGACGTGACGCCGCCGGGGAACGCGGGCGGGAAGACGTGGAACTGCACGCACAGCAGCGCGATCAGCAGCAGCGCCTCCATGAAGTCCGGCGCCGCGTAGAGCGTGAACCACGTCCCGGCCAGCACGTCGTCCATCGGCCGGTTGTGCCGCAGCGCCTGGTAGATGCCGGTCGGTACGCCGATGACGAGCGCCAGCACGGTGGACAGGCCGACCAGGACCGCGTCCCGCGGCAGCCGCTGCGCGATGATCGTCGATACCGGCTGCAGCGACTGATAGGACACGCCGAGGTTGCCGTGCAGCAGCTGCTGGATGTAGAGGCCGAACTGGACCCACAGCGGCTTGTTCAGCCCGTACAGGCTGTCGAACATATCCAGCCGCAGCTGCGACACCCGGACGCCGTTGCCGAGGATCGCCCTGGCCACGTTGCCCGGCTCCATGTGCAGGAGCAGGAACGTGAGGAGCATGACGCCGATCACGACCACGACGGACTGGCCGAGCCGGCGGACGATGTACCCGCTCACTTGGCCGACTTCGTGAAGTACCACACCTCCGGGTTGAGTGTGGCGTCGAACGGACTCGTCGGGAACGCTCCGGCCAGGCTCTTCTTGTAGATGTAGATGCCGGACTCATCCGGTATCCACAGGACGGGCAGCTGCTGCGCCGCGTAGTCCTCGTAGGCGAAGAACGCGGTCGGGCTCGACCCGTACTCAGTGGCGTTGATCAGCGAGTCCATCTTCGGGCTGGCGTAGCCGCCGTAATTACCGGACGCGTCGGTGTTCCACAGGCCCGACCCGTTCGGGTCCAGCGAGTACGGGTTGTACCCGTAGTCCTGCAGCTGCCAGGCGCAGGTCGAGGCCGGGTGTGACTTCGCGTTGCAGTACCCGGTGGTCGCGTTGATGGTGTTGAACGGCTCGGGCTTCAGCGTCATCTTGATGCCCGCCTGTGCCTCGGTGCTCTGGATGTCGGCATTCTGCTCGTCGAACGTGTCCGAGCCGGATGAGTAGATGAGCTGGAAGTTCAGCTTCTCGCCCGCGCTGATCCCGGCGCCGCAGTTGCTCGGCCCGGTGCCCGCGGACTGGCAGGTATCGACGCCGCCCGGCACGACCTTCCAGCCGTGCGCCTTCAGCAGCGCGATGGCCTTCGACGGCGTGTACGGATAGGGCCCGCCGGCCTTCTCCAACGGCGAGTCCCATTCCTGCCCGTAGTTCACCGGGACGGCGCCGTTGCCGGGGTCGGCATAGCCGGCGTAGACCTTGGACACGATCAGCGGCCGGTCGATCAGGTACTCGAACGCCTGCCGGATATAGAGCTGGCGCAGGATCGGGCCGTTCACCGGGTTATAGAGGTTCGGCACGATCTCGGCCACCCCGGGCGTCGGCACGTTGGCGGCGGCGTAGCCCTCCGACTGCAGCGCGGGGATCTGCTTGAGGTCGTTGAGCGGGAGGTAGCCGATCGTGAGTGAGCTGCCCGACCGTAGTGTGTCCATCTCCGCCGCGTCGGTGGTGAACGGCGTGAAGTTCACCTTCGACAGCAGCGGCTTGTCCGGACCCGAGTACGCGCTGTTCGGCGTCCAGGAGTAGTAGCCGTCGGTCTGGAACGTCGAGATCCGCCACGGCCCGTCTACCACCTTCCAGAGCGGGCTCGTGGTGAAGGTGCTCTCCTGCTGACCCTGCTTCTGCAGGAACGACCAGACCGCCTTCGACCCGGCCGTCGTCTCGTCGTAGTTGCCCACCTTGCCGGTGAGCGACGTCCGGTCCATGACGTGCTGCGGCAGCAGCGGCAGGTAGCACAGCACGTCGTCGACGTAGAAGTCCGGATTGTAGGAGTGGTTCAGGGTCATCTGGATGGTGTGCGTATTGACCGTCGTGACCTTGGTGACGTCGGCCGGGAACAAGCCGGGGAAGTACTCCAGCCAGTCGTTGTAGTTGGCCTTGAGCAGGTTGTAGACGAAGGTGAAGTCGCGAGCGGTGATCGGCTGACCGTCCGACCAGTTCCACGGCTTCAGCCCGATCGTGACGACGGAGTCGTTCTGCGACCAGGTCATGGAGCTGTACAGGCTCTCCTTGGTGTTCACCACCGACTTCGTCCCGTCCCCGACGACCACCAGGTTGGGCCAGGCCCCGATGACAAAGTCGTAGTTATAACCGTTGGCGTTGGTGGCCGGCTGCAGCGGGAAGATGTCGTTCGGCGACGCGCCCGACAGCTGGGCCACGGTCACCGTGCCGCCCTTGATCGGCTTGCCCTTGGCGGCGCTGCCGCCGCCGACATGCGCGGTGGTGCCTCCGCAAGCGGCGAGCGCGGCGCCAAGGACCAGGGCGGCGCCCGCGATGGCGAGTCGGCGAGTGGAGGGCATGGTGGCGAGCTCCCAGGGTTTCCGGTTGGCGATAGCGCTAAGCCGCTCGCCGAACTATTCGGATTTTCGGCATCTAAGCATCAAGATCTACGGTTTACGGCACGTTCGCCCACAGTTTGAATCAACTCTTAGGCCTGTGGCTAGAGCCTGACCGCGTGGCGGGCGTTGCCGTGACGCTTTTGTTACGTTGCTGCCCGAACGCGAAGGCCAAGGGAGCGTCAAGGGAAGGTCTTGCGTCCTTAAACGGGGCCGTTCCGGCTGGTCACGCCCGAGGCGCCGCGGGATCAGGCCCGGGGAGGGGTTCCCTTGTCCGTGTGCGCCTGATTCAGCAGCATTGTCAGCACTGATGACAGCTGCCGCGGGGTGCGGCTTACGGGCGCGACGCGCAGACGGGGAGACGGGGAGACTATGCACGCGCGACTGGGGGGCCGCATGCAGGCGATCCGCCGCGAACCCCGCAGGCGCGCCGGGGCGGCCCGATGACCGCGCTCCTGCCGCAACCGGCCGACACCCAGCCACGCAGCCCGGCCCGGCCACGCCACGCGGCCACCAGGTCCCTCCACCGGACGCGGGTCAAGCGCACCGTCATCGTCGCCGCGATGACGGCTCTCACGATCGCCGTGACCGGCGCCGCGATCGGGGCGCACCTCGCAGGTCAGCCTGGTCGGGGCGAGCGCCTGCTGCTCGGCTGGCCCGGCATGCAGTACGTCATCTACGCCGTCTGGATGGTGCCGCTGTTCGAACTGGCGATGCTGGCCGCCGGTCAGCTGCACTACCGCTATCAGTTCCGGACCGCACCGGCCGGCAAGTTCAGCTGCATGATCATCCAGATCACGACGACCGGCCGCGAGCAGCAGCGGGTCAACCAGGTGATCAGCCAGATCCGCGAGTACCGGTTGTCTATGGCCCACAAGATCTGGGTCGTCACCGAGCCCGGCCAGAACGACCGCTACCCGCTGGCGGACGTGGTGCTGACTGTTCGCGCCGACTTCGCCGCCCGGTCTGAGCGCAAGGCCCGGGCCCTGGAGTACTCCCGGCAGATCCGCGCCGCCCAGCACCTCGACCGGCCCGACGTCAAGATCTTGTTCAACGACGACGACGTGGCCCCGACCAGGGATTACATCGAGACTGCGTTCCAGGCGGACTACGACGTCTGCGAGGGCATTACCGCGCCGAGGACCGAGTACGGCGTACGCCCGGTCGGCCATTTCCTGGCGAGCCACGCAGACGATCTGCGCACGCACGCATGCCTGGTGTACTGCGCGGTCTTCCAGGGCATCGTCGGCCGGCCGCTGCACGTGCACGGCGAGGGCCTGACGGTGACTGGCGCCGCTGAGCGCGCGGTCACCTGGGACTGGCCGGCCTTCGCGTCGGAGGATCTGGTGTTCGGCCGGAAGGCGGCCAAGGCGGGCTTTAGCTGGGGCTGGTTCCACCAGTACGCCGAGCTCACGTCGCCGTGGAACATCAGGGACTTCATCACCCAGCGGCGACGATGGATCTGGGGTGACATCCACGGCATCCGGCACCGCGAGGTGTTCTCCAGGGGGACGGCGGTGATGGTCGCCGGCAAGTACCTGTTCGGCCTCGTCACGATGATCTTCTCGCTAGCAGGCTTGTACATGCGGGCGACCGGTCAGCTTCCGGGCTACTCGCCGATCTTCGATCTGGCCAAGCTGTCGGTCGTGGCCTGGCTGGCCGTGCTCTTCGGCTGCGGGTGGATCGGCTCGGGCTCGCGGGTGGCCGGCCGCTGTCACGACTCCCGGCTGCTCAGCGGGCTGCTCGCCGTGCTGATGCTCCCCGCCAGCGCGCTTCTCACCGTGGCCGGCATCCTGGTGCCCCTGGCGCTGGGCAGCCCGAACACATTCCAGGTCATCAGGAAGACAAGGGAGGGCTCCGGGTGAACACGTCTCGCGTCCTGATCACCGGCGTCGCCGTGACCGCGCTAGTTGCCGGGTGTGCCGCCGCGGCCCGTCTGGGCGCGCTGCGCCCGCCCGCGATCGCGTCGGCCTCGGCGCTGGCCCGGGCCAACGCCGTACCCAGCGCACATTCAGTGCGCAGGCCAGGGCGCCAACTCGGCATCGACGTCGACTTCTACACCTACCCGACCCTGAACGTGGTCCAGGGCGCCAAGGCCGACGTCGCGTACGTCAAGAAACTGCACGGCAACGCCATGTCCGTCTCCTTCCCGTTCTTCATGAACGGACCGCACGTCAACACCGTGCACGGAACATCCGCGACGCCGTCAACGGCGGAAATCGGCGTCCTCGCCAGCTACGCCGAGCACGCGGGCCTGTTTTTCTCCTTCCGCCCGCTGCTGGGCGAGAAGAGCCTGGACTTCAAGGGCGGGCGCACGCACTGGACGCCGAGTAACCCGGCGAAGTGGTTCGCCAGCTACGAGAAATTCCTGCGTCCCTACGCGACGATGGCGCAGCGCGACCATATCCCGGAGATCATCACGGGCGTCGAGTTCGACCACTTCAACAACTCGCGGTACTGGCCCAAGCTGGACGCTTACCTGCGCACGGTGTACCACGGGACGCTCGCCTACTCGAACAACTGGGAGATCCCGATAGCCAGCCGGGTCAACCGCGCCGGCGTGGTCCAGCTCATCGATGCCTACAAGCCGATGCGCCTGAGTGCGGGCGCGAGCGTTGCCACCCTGACGAGGTCCTGGGATGCCTATCTGGGTTCCGATGCCCGCGGGATCGTGCTGTCCGAGCTCGGCATCGCGGCTCAAGACGGCGCCTACCGCAAGCCCTTCGACTTCGTCTGGAACGGCAAGCCGCTGGTACCGGCCATCCAGGTCCGGTGGATTACGGCCGCCTGCAACGCGGTCGCCAGCCGGCCGGACGACGGCCTGTACCTGTGGTCCATCGGGATGGCGCAGCAGTTCAATGTCCCGCCCGGCCCCTCCGATCCCGCGTCGTTCGTCGACGGGCCGGGCGCCAAGGCCATCGCGTCCTGCTTCAAGCGGCTCGGCTAACAGGCGCCCGCAGTGACGACAACCGCCCTGCCCGCCGCCGGCCGCGGTGACCTGGCCGCCTGGTGGCGAGATAGCGTGCGGGCCGGCCAGCTGCTCCGGACGGCACCGCTGGCCGCGATTCTCGCCGCGCAGGCCCTGTTGTCGGCCAACCTGATCCACCTCGGCATCGCCTCGGGTGACGAGAGCCTGTATATCTACAGCGGGCACCAGCTCATCCATGAGCTCTTTCACGGCGGCGGCAGCCCCTATTACGAGACCTACTTCTCCGGTGCGCCGGTGCTGTACCCGGTGCTGGCCGCGATGGCCGACGCCGTCGGCGGCCTGGTCGCGGCCCGGCTGATGAGTCTGGCCTGCATGCTCATCGCGACCGTCCTGCTCTACGCCACCGGTCGCCGCCTGTTCGGGTACTGGCCCGCCGTCACCGGCGCGGCCTTGTTCGCCGTGCTCGGGGTGTCCCGGTATCTGGGCAGCTACGCCACCTTCGATGCCATGGCCCTGATGCTGATGGCCGCGGCGGCCTACTGCGGGGTGC
>Ga0209006_10004185_pt1 | contig 13125 bp, 17 predicted proteins | sample JacPin_JW_Ref_O2_FD_188567 | JGI IMG/M metagenome (GOLD analysis project Ga0209006, IMG submission 188567) | Forest soil microbial communities from Algoma, Ontario, Canada - Jack Pine, Ontario site 1_JW_Ref_O2 (SPAdes) (version 2) | ecosystem: Environmental > Terrestrial > Soil > Boreal... | reverse complement strand
GTCGGCGCTAACATCGGAAGATGTTTCTAGAGGACTGCCTTCATTGAGCGAGACAGCAGCTCCATTCGAAACCTTTGACTTGGGTGGGGTTGGAATGGCGGGGTGATCTTCACTGACGTCACCGGCAACGTCACCGATGTTCAACCTGCCCATCTCATCTGCGATACTCCATCCATTGGAGGTAGCTTCAGAGTCAACCAGCTGACCGTTCTCATTGAACCGCCACCGATTATTATTCGTTGCGGTCGTGGTGCGGTCAGAAGCGGAGTTGGTATCGTGTTGTGTTGTAGTACGTGATGGCATTTTGGGGATTGTGATCTTTAGTAGGCCTGCAGTTAATGGACCACGGATGGTAGGTAGATGAGTCGATGTCAATTCGTTAGACGCTGGCAAATTCCAATTCTTAGGACAGCGAAGGTGAATGCTATGTTTATAAAAGGTAATGATGGCATCCTACCACTAGATTTTCAAGTTCGTGTGGGCGGGACCAACCAAGGACGTCTGTACTCTGTGTACTTTGGTTCCGATTGGGAATGATGATGGGTGGAGGTGACTGTTCCGTAGATGAGATGTTTTTCGTGTTCGATTTCGTAACTGTTTGGTGCATTAAACTAGTGGAAGCCATCTATCAAGTGAAGATAACAAAGATGAGGAATACCTACCAGTAAATTAATGATACCGTCGGTTCCGATGATGATGATGATAAAAAAGGTGAGGAGTAAGCAAGAGAGTGATATGTGCGCCGATAGATAGTGCCTCAGTCGACTAGACGCCCCGGGAGTTGGTCCTGAAGGGTCAGTCGAGCTAGAAAGCTCAAGATAGATATAAAAAGCGGTGGAATAGGCGTGAGTTCGTGAGGTTGCGTCGTGAGGTTAGCAAAGAAAGTTCTACAACTAACTGCCAATTTATGAATCGAGGAATGGGGTACACTCCCAGAGGAAGAGGAAATGTAAGTGACAAGAAGGAAAAAGGCGAGGCAGAGGGGAGGCTTTGACGGAACTGTTGCAAGGTTTTGATCACAACGTGCCTTTCTTACGGCGGCGATTGGCAATAATTAAATGAGGTTTGAGCGTCAACTTGAATTAGGCGACCAACGAGATGAAGGTAGTCGCCCTTCTGACTTTTTAGAGTGCTGAGATGGCTGCGAACGTTGATGAGCGCAGAGGGGAAGGGGGGTGAGGTAAACGAATCGATCCTTTGCACAGCAGGTTGACAAAACCGTGACATATAACATGTGACACGTGACTGCCATTTTAGGTTTAATGTAATAGTTGTTTTTAAAACTCCGAATATTTTACACCGCCCGTGCCTGTAAAGCACGTGTTATTGTTCAGTCCCACAGTCTTTTTTGTCTGGTCTATTAGGTTCAAACTTCACAGCCATCACCTTCACGAAACATCACATCGATGGGTTCATCATTGCCTTCTCTGCTGGGTAACTCGCTAGAACGTACATTGTGATACTTTTGGTATCTTTAGATAAAATGAGCGCACTGCTGCGCAATCACCGCAGTGCTCTAACGTTGAGGCTTTTAGATGGACATCCATCACGTGCGAGTCTAAGTAAACGACGAATCGTAAACCAGTTAATGTTTACGGAGGGCCATCGTGACTCGAAGACGCATGTTCACCGTTCTCTTCTATGACATGTTTTTGACATTGACATGATGGAGCGATCACATCATCTCTTATTTACACATTCCAGCTGTCGGATTACTTTCCACACTCCTGGGCCATCTCCACCACGTTCTACAGCTCTTGTACTTCACACCGTCATTTTGACGTATTGTACGAGTATGGGAGGCTCTCAATACCGCCGCTGGCGCGTGTTCAACACGCGTCTCGGCTTCACCGATATACGTCGATAGGGATAAGCGTTCGGATGTAACGGTATTCAATCCTAGTGATCACCCATTGATAGATCATCGCAATCAAGATATTTTTTACTCAATTAACAACAGCACGGGAGTAAAAATTAAAGGATAACCATGAATCTCACGCGTCTATCGCCAAAAAGAGTCAACATGGTGACTAATCGACGATGACGGAGACTTACAATATGATGTACCAACGAGCATGGTGGAAAGACTCTGAAGCTGGTCTTCGTCGAAAGCAAGTTGGTCTTTGTGCCAGGTATCCTAAGTGCATAGCAGTTAGCAAACTCTAGAATTTATCACGGTTTGTTTGAGCACCTGATGGGTCTGACAGCGACACGGATGAGTATGAGCCCGTTAAGTTGAAGTGAAATAACCGATTACCTTTTTGAACTCGGATGCACACTTGCGTATGGTGGTTGAGATTGGAGGTGGATCCGTGGCATGCAGTGCAAGGACTTGATGGAACAAAGATCGTCAGAGGAGGAAAAGATCAGACCTGCACAAAAGATCTTTCTTACCCTCAGTAAGAGATGGAATCCACGGCTCGACGGAATACGGGAAACTTTGAACAAGTGCACATAAACCAAGAATCGCCGAGTGGAGTAGCCGTAACGAGTCTGCATATGTTGGGTGTTGACGTTCAGGCAGTTTCGTTTTCCGAGCCAACTTCAAGAACCGATTCTAATAAAACACAGAAGCTCGAGTGAATCCGGGCTTATTAGCAAGCGAATCTACTCGCCTTTAGCGGGATAATGCTTTGCCGCTGGGAACATCTGACAATTCCTGATAGAGCCTTTGAAGCCATTTCTCGAACTTCCACATTCTCGTCTGCAAGGCACTCGAGTAATACATCCATAGCTTGTGATATCATATTTGGAGATATCGTTATGAGGTTGCGGTAGAAAAATACGACGAGCGCAGGCAGGGCATGAAGGCGAATGCGCCAAGACTGTTTATTGTCGACATAAGCAACTTGACACTGGTGTTGTAAATGCTTACCGAAGACGATTTTATCGCGCTGAAAAAATTCCCAAGAATCACATCCACGTAATCCGGCGGTATGGTTATGGCCGAAATCACGTATAAGCAAGCAGAACTGTATATTTGAAGCTCGGAGCTGTCATTAAGTTCTGACATGCGCAAGATTTCGGGCCTTCCGAGGGAGTGAGCCTGATATTTCACAACGTCGTCAGAAACTTACATCATCGGAACAACACAGGGCAAGATTAAACTGGCGTCGATGCCATACGCTGAAATCCATATCCACTGGAGCACTACGAGGTGATCATCAGCAGGTGTTGACAATGTCAAGAGCAGAAACTTTACGAGTCAAGCCCACTTTGTCATACTGGGAATGCAAATCAATATTCAGAGGGAAAAAAAAAACAAATAATGATACTCGCCTCCGACTGATTGACACGAGGAGCGGGCAAACGCTGCTCTTTCCACTTCGGCAGTTGGATCATAAACTCGGCCAAGCGATCGGCATATTTTGCATCCCTGACAGTCGCTCATTAAGATGGGGGAACAGAGGAAAGTGGTAGATCGCAAACCGAATATGCAGAGGATCGGGGTCCTCCCGACACGCAAGAAGAAATGCATCAGTTGACGGGTACGATGGACGCCACTGACTCCTGGTTATGATATAAAGGCAATTGATGATATATGTTCTGTTCTGAACACGGCATACAATGTTAATACGAAGGAGATTGAAATTGAATCCACAAACCTCCGCATAACTCGTGTTTGCGGCATCGAAAAAGAGTCCCAAATACTTCATTGAAAGTGAATCAAATCGCATCCCCAAGCAGTTCACGAACGTGCATAACACAGCAAAGGTCTTGCTCACTGACGTACATCTCAGATATATTTTGCGGAATTTAGTTTATCAACTTACTCGCAAATGCTGAGTCTCCGTTGAAATCAACGGGCAAAGCAAGAAACCAGTCGACGAGAGGTTGGTTACGGCGTGGATCTCTGTCCGACAATTGATACTGCCAGAATGTCAGACGTTGTCACCCAACATAGCTATACGTATATACTTACATTCAAGAAGCTCTCCAAGAAATGGAGGGTATCAGGCGTGACCTGAGCGAAAATCTGATCCATGCGGGATCTCGTCCACGACCATATTTTGTCAACCAGCGGTTTTGGCCAGTGTTTCGATCCTAAGGTCAATTCCGTCATGACCAGATTCAAAAGTCAAGTTGTTTGTCTTACCGCGTAGAACACCGGCCAGCAATTCGAAGCACGAACGCTGTTGGAATCTATCCGAATCTGACAGCAGTGTGTCGATCACGGCGAGTAAACCATCAAGCCCCTGATCGTCAAACATTTTGGCTGTGGGATACGTTAGTTGCTTGTTGTCCAGTTGCTAATATGTGGATGACCTAGGCTCTTGATAAACAAAACGTTTTCTAAGCGTAGTTCAACTCTTCCGCTGTCCGGAGCCGTCTCTTGACTCCAGAGCAAGGCCAAGTCCTTGAAATAGCCGTCTTGCTCGATGGCTTCACCGATCGCACGCATGAACGTCCGCGAATCATGTTCCCATGAGATCACAGAGGTGTCCTTCACGATTTGATAAGTCTTGATGTTTTCGGTCCAGGCAAGGAACCCTGTGCGTATCTTGTCGACATAAACGTCACTGTTGATTCTGTCAAATCAGATCGGACTAACGCAAGGACGCAAGGACGAACGTTGTATGAATGGGTCGCTGCAAGGTCTCAAGGATCACAGAATGGTCGTCAACGGGCAGTTGCCTTGTCAAAGGGTTCTGCCATTCGTCAAACCAAACTTCTTCGACAGATTTGGCATACGTGCGTATCTTGACGAAAGTTAACAACTTGACTAGAGCTCTAATACGAATAATCACATAAATACATAGATGCTGGGACCATCAGGACATACCGTTGAGCATCGGTTCGAATAGCTGGTTGGGGGCTGAGAGTTTTTTCCACGAAGAACTTGGCTAAATTGGGCAATGCCGGAACATCTCGCTGGACTAGCCTAGACAGAAACTTTACGGCCATATGAACATATCGCCACTTCATATCATTTGATCAGTAAGTGAGGCTGCCACGCCACTGCCACGAGCTTACGTGTGTCGTTGGCCTCAAAGCCACTTCAAGGATCGATGAGATCTAAGAAGGCAGCATGTTAGCTCGAGACTTGCGACCAACACGCAATCAATTACCGTCTCCATGTATATCACACCCCTCTTTCGAACTCGCACGAGGTATCTGGCTTGGGCATTGGCAAGAAGTGGCTGGTCCAAGAACGTCGGGGTGAATTCTGATTCCAGATCACGAAGTGCATCCTTTAAACGAGGCGTCTGGAGGGAGTAAACACCGGTATGCAGTGTTTCTTCACCCAAATAAGTCAGGCAATCTTGCGCTAAAGAGTTGACTAATTTTTGAACCGAAGGCTAAATGAAAGCGTGAGCGCCACATGTGGCGCACTTGCAACTTGCAAACACACACCTTTTCTTCGTGTTGGCACTCCAGCAAAGATAGAAGGTACCGAGCAAAAGATGGCTCGTCTGTTGAATGAGTGAAAAACAGTCACCGGAACTCATGCTATTACATACCCGTCAACGCATAAGCCGCTAAAAGAAAAATCAGTACGGCGATGGAATAGTAACGGACTTCGCACCCGTTGTTTTCTGCCATAGGACGTACAAGGCCCCCTTCATCCGATCTGCATCATTGCCTTTCGATAATGCATCGAATAGTGCGGGGAGTATCAATCTGGTTGAGTGTACATAATGCTTTACCGAAAGTTAATGCGCGGTCTGCCTGCTGAAGATATGTGAAAGGTATACGAACACTACAAACACTTCGCAGTGCGTTCTGCGCATGACTGGCGTCGAATAAGTACAAAAGGACGAACCTCAAGAGGGATTCGTTCTGCTTACCGCCTAACCCTGGCGTAAGGTGAAAGAGACAATTCGACCAACTCACAAATAAGCCTGTCATCGAGTTCGGAACGCTGGCGATATAGGGCATGCAGGTAGACACGGCTACTGTGATATAAATGTGCCCGCATGATGAAGACGAGGCGAGTGTTCTTCCTTTGTTTCGACCACATCCGATTCAAGCTGGAATGACTCTAATGAATCTTGTGCGAGCAAATGAGAATCATAACTTACTCTCGAGAGTGAGCATAGTTTTTCTGCGATGAATCAAAACTGCTTCTTGTTATGCCGTAATCCAGCAGATATACTTCTAGTGCCTTGGTAACAGCCATGACGGCATCTATGTGGTCTTCACCGTCGTGGTTATGACGTAGAACCGAAGCCGCTCGTTGCAAGACGTCTCCAAAGCGAGCCCGGTGTTTCGATACCGTCTGATAGCGATGATCTTCGGGATCGGTGAGAACAAAGCCAGCCTTTACGTCCATACGGGAGACGATGAGACTCTGCACTTCGATGTCTTCATTCAGACACGGGTTAACTACATCCTTCTCAGGCTCTTGATACAGAGTAGGTAATCCACTCCAAACCGATTTACAGGTATGCAAGTAGCTGTAAATGATGTAAATGTCTTCACGATTATAGAAAAAGGCAGGTAACTTACCGACAGAAATCATTACGGGCAGCATTGTCCCACGTAGTCGTTGTTTCCAACAGCGAGTCAACTTTGTTCAGAGCAGGCGAGGCAATCTCGTCAAGAATTTCCAAAATAAACGCAACCTCGTCCGGAGAAGGAACTAGACGAATGAGTAATTATTCCACAGGGCTGCATGACATCCACATACCATGCCATTCAATCTTAACATCATGTGGCTCATATAGCCGGCCCCATTGAGTGTGGTGGTCCTTATCGAAAGCTAATTCGGATTTTAGGACGCCAACAATAGACTCACGGATATCATGGGTGGTTCTTACCTGGATCTTCCCATTCAGTGGTGTTTACAAACCGAGTGTTCAGGGTGTAAATGCCTGAAAGAGTGTGGAGCATCCTGGAGATCAGGCCTCCCGTCCCGCTGTAACCGCGTTCGCTCTTAGTCTTGTCGACGAGAAGGCCCAATAGACTGATGATTTGGTTCTTGTACTTCAGAAGCTGAATACGGAACCATCTTCAGTATTTTTTACCTCCGGTTGACGAGACAATATTTACGGCAGGACCTCCATAACTGAGACACCCACGAAGGATAGACATATCTGTAATTGTGAATAAGTCAACAGCCGGGGTTCAACAGCGGAGATCATACGCCAATGCAAAGTTGTATCTGATGGCACAGCAGCGTGCGTGGAGGTTGTTCGAGCGCTCGAAGCACCATGTTTTAGTTCATCCTCGATTTGCGGAATGCAGAATGGCAAAAATTTAGCTAAGGTTAGCTCAGGCTTTAGCCTAGCTAGACACGCGATAAGCTGGCCAAAAGCTCTGACTGCGTTAGATTTGGCGTTCGTCGTTGCGTAGTTGAACACCAGATTCAACACCAAATCAAAGAGGTCGTCCGATAGATGTAGACAGACAATATCCATCATGACTTTGATGGCCTTGAGAACCTCCTCTTCTTGCTTGCCTCCTGTCGTGTTTTTCTGCCCACCTTCTTCCGGAAGGTTCTCGTACAGTGCAAGCACCCTCCTGACCAAAGAGATCACCCAGTCTAACAAGTTCGTGAGTTGGATAGGTACAAAAGGATTTGAATGGTAACTACCGGCGAAACCCGCTGTGCTGTCTCGAACCAGAGCCCGTTCCTCGCTCCGGCTAAGAGAGCCTACTTCATTTCCACTGTCTTCGTAAGTATCCATTTCGTCCGTCGATGGCGAGGGGGAGCATCCAGACAAATCTCCAATTTTGATATGCTGGACTACCGAAATGATAAACATTGTTGCGCACACCGTCTTGGTTGGATCGTTCTGAATCAGTCTCCTATGTGAGCAAAGCGTTCGTGCAAGATCAAAAGTTCTGATGAATACAGACGAGATCAATTCCGGGAATACACAACTCCAAGAGAGGCACAAGGTGTTTCTGCCCGCCGAACCATATCGTCTCGGACACCAATGGACGAGAAATTCCAGACAACATGCTTAGAACGGCAGTGGTTCGATGGGTTTCATTGACACTTTCAAGTCCGCCGTACACGCGCTCGAGAAGCTCGGGCATAATGAGTGTTGGCTCAAGAAGAGCCATGGTCCGCAAAGCCGCTTGAGCATAGCTCATGGATAATGAATCCTTGGAGAACATAGCCAACAGCGCGGGGGTACGAAGGATCTTGATGAAGTTCCGACGAATTTCAGGGGTTAAACGATGGGTCTGGAGGGAACAATTTAGTGATGGGAATGAGTCCGACAAGGTGCCCAAACGTACGACAGGCGTCTTACACGACCGGTCTTGTTCGTCCATCCATCGTTTGCTGAATTCAACTGTCAAACGTTGTAGTAATGTCGTCAACTATGGTACCCTCTCGTTTAACTAGAGAAAACGCAAAGAGAACGGGTATTACATACGCTCAACGTCCACGGGCCGGAATTGGATGGATGGAAGAAGGATTCGGTACTTGTGATCACTCGGTCAAGAGAATCCAAGGCTTTGGAACCAGCCAAATAAACAAGCTGTAGCGGAGGTTCTCCAGAATTCTGAGACGAATCAGTATCGGAACGAGAAGGCCCATCGATAGCCATTGAATAGACAAAAATCTTTGCCATAGCATCTGCAATGAGATGCCGTGATTTAGGGCGTCGTTTCCAAAAAAAAAGGAAAAGAATACAACGAACGATATCTGTTGATAGTCTTTTTGATCTTGGGAGATTGCCCGTTTGCCCTAGCATCCGCATAACCTGATGTTGTGCTCGAACCCTTTGATGAGTGTTGTAAGTCTGATAAGAATTGAAAACTTGTCAGGAATTGCTAACTTTTGTTGTTCCCACCGGGACATCTGTTACAAATGAGTTTGAACCGGTATAAGAAAACACAAGTACGAACTCATCGATCCTAGTCCTTTTCCTATAAGTAACTTCCACTGATCTTCGCTCCATATACCAATATCCTTCCATTCTGCACCCCCCTCTGCGCCTGCGACGCCAAATTTGGCCGCCACGTGTTCTTCAGACAGTTCACCAGCGAGCTCAATAAACCGGTCATCCATGACAGACGAATTGAAAGCTTCCCATAGTCTAAACATGGGCGGGAAATAGAGATGTGTGTGACTCGGCGGGAGAAATGAGGTAAGGACAGGCACCATCGTCAAGGCCGACTACGTTCATGATCGTTAGACGTCATACGCAGTAATCAAGGTTGAGAAACTTACCTCAACCGTCAGGAGAGGTAAGAACGTATCAAGCATGTTCGGTATTTCGCTGGCAGGATAATACCTTTTGCTCTGCTCGGCGACAAAGAGAAGCACGTTGACCATGTTTCGACTGCAAATATTAAGGAATTAAATTAAAACATTGTCGAGATCAACCTTACCTGCTCTCCTTGATTCTCTTCTTGGGCCACAACTCTTTTTGAAGGACACGCCACAAATGCTGCCAAGATAATTCTAGGTCGGCGGCCTCCAACTTACGCGTCAAACCTGATTTATTGGACAGAAGGCGAGACAGCATATCAGCCCAAGCGCGAATCAACCGAGGATCTATGCCTGGCATAAGACAGAGTTCGTAATACAGACGAACAAGTTTCGCCCGAGTTTTTGTGGCTATTGGATAGCGCATGAGAAGCCAGCTGAAAGAGGAATATGAGAGCCGTATGGTTGAGTGAATTGGTGTGATTCTTACAGCTGTAGCTTGTTATCCCATGCATCGAGTGAGACCCAGTCCTTTACGTGGGCACAGACGGCTATTTTCCCAACGATGTCCTCTAATTTGGCCTGCATCTCATCGATAGACTCGCAAACATATGGTAGAGAGCTGAGATATGTTTGAATCAAAACACGATGCTTGTCGGCAGTCGACGCATCTGCATCACCAGGCTCGTTCGGAGTCTCGGCGACTGAAAGACAGTCGTGGTCACCCATCTCTTCGAAATGAAAAACTTGTCCCTGTTGGTTGTCCCCAGAGGTGTGATAGCCATATTGAGGGGTATCCATGTCGACGTTCGGTTAATCGTGAGTTGAACTGACCTTCAGAGTCCGATCTAAATATACAATCGACGAGGGTGACGCACTCCCGCTGACGCGTCCCTTGATTTAACCGTTGACGCGTACGATCCCACTGACCAAGTGATTTCTAATGCTCCTCCGTCGCTGACAGCTGATTGATCAAGATTGAAGTCACTGCGGCGCCGAGGCAACTATGTTGCGCATGTTTCAAATCCTTAACGTAGCCTCGCGGTCTCGTAGTCTGACAACATTCGGGCGCTATCATTCTCATGTATTATCAAGATCTCAGTTACCCATTTCGAAGCCCTTGCTCTGGGGATCCGTTTTTGCATTCGCTGCGTCCTCTCTCTACTCTACGGTGTACCTTGACTCTGAAAATGAATCCAACGAAACCCTTGGTTCGTTCCTCATTTCTTTCGTGTTTGTGCCTCCTTCTTGTGCCTGATGTCCACCGTTCAGTTGACCCCTCCACATCCATTCCTTTCCCAACTACGTTGCAGTTGCCGTCCAAGGTACCATTACCGACATTCACACTTGTTGGCGTCGGTGTAAGAACTGTGTCCTTTCTGGGAATCAAAGTATATTCTGTTGGTTTCTACGCAGATCTTCAAAGTCCCAAGTTGCATGTAAGTAGGTTATGTGTTTTCCAAAGCGAGAAACACATTCAAAAAACTATGTACCTGCAGATATCGAGATCGGCTACAGCGGACGAGAAAATAGAGCACATAATTCGAAACTCTGCCTGCGTTATTCGAATTGGTGTGTCTCCCAGTTATATCATCACTGAACCCACTCATATTATGAACTAGTCCCAACACGGTCAACGTCTTATAGCCATCTCCGGGATGGCTTCATGCGATCCATGCAGGCGCGTTTGGTCGCATGTCGTCAACGAGGCACGCTTTCTGCAGATGACGAACAAAGCGTTCAGTCACCTTTGCGGCAACTAAAGTCCATTTTCCCGAGTGCTACATTGACAAAGCACACACCACTGGATATCCTCCTTACGGCACCTCCTTCTGACCCGACGCAATCGCGATCTCTAATCATACGTGACATGGGATGTGTGGAGAATGACTGGGTTGCGACTGAGTTTGTGTTGGCATATTTCGAAGGTGACGGCCCTAGTCCCCCGGTCAGTTTATTTTGAATATGTGTATGATGATGTTCATGATTTACTTTATCTTTTAGCTCAAAAAGTCGGTCGTCAATCGTCTGGAGTCCTTTGGGCATGCTCTAGAATCGTTGCGGTAGTACTTATTTATGTGACATGTGACATGTGACAGCGCTATGGCAATGTTGTTATAGATTTCATATGTCGGTTTGATTCTTCCACGTCTGACCACCAAGTGCTACCGTTTGACTCGCGGCGGACATCGTTGATGATATAATGGCTACTACCCTCTCATCTAAATCACCCATTCCACGACGACCAGCTTCCGATGCCACTGGACGTCTGTCTGCTACCCACCGTCCTTCCTCTTCTCTTTCATCGACCGTAGTACGCCGTCAGTCGTTAAAAACATCTCCTCGTCCACAACGAAATGGTGATGTCCGTGAAACTAATACTGAGTCGCTCTCGGTCGCTCTGAAGCAAGAAACGGAGAAGAAAGAGGAGGTGTGTACAACATTCCATTCCGCGTCTGATCTACAGCGCTGAGTGTTTCCTCCAAAGCTTCTCGTTTATTTGCAAGACAAAGATCAGATAATCGCTAGCCTCACCGCAGAGAACGCTGAACTTTCGTCAGCCCTGAATGCCGCACAACACTCAGTCAATGAGCGCTACGCCGACCATAGGAGATTGGAAGATGAAATGGCCACTCGTATAGAGGTCACGGAGAAAATAAGACAACAAGTTCGCGACCTGGAAAGAGAGAAGAGGGATATACAACGAAGGTACAATGAGCAGGTATTGCATAATACTAAGTGGTTGCGTTCCCACTCATTCGTTGGCAGACTGCAACTTTTGAAGCTGAACGCCAATCATTCTATGATAATGAGCAACATTTAAAGTCCCGGATTCAATCACTGACGCAGGCCCGAAAACAAACCGAAATCACGTCGCCCTCTGAGGATGAACCTGAAACGGAGGAACACGAAAGCGAAGAACTTGAAAACAAGATACCCGACGTTCCTCGAATCCAAACCCAGAATTTTGATGATCCCGAGACAGAACCGGCAGAAATGACTTCTCTCCGGTTGGAACTCTCTACGCTCTCCACTTCGTATTCTTCTCTGCAGAGTACCCTTGCGCTGTTGCGAACCCAACTTGTCGACTTGAAGAGAGTCAATCACGAATTACAAGAAGAAAACGAAAGCTTCATGATACTTTTACGCGAAAGGACACTGAGCGGACAGTTCGATGTCATGAAACAAGTTGATAGCAACACTTCTAGCGAAGAGGGTGAAGAAGACGCGGACGAGAGTGAAGATGTAGGAAGTATCAAGAGTATTGGCCATGGCACACTTGGCACGGTGGAGGAGATGCCCGAAGAATCTGAACCAGGTCTGGATCCACACGTTCCCGAGAGCCACCCATCTTCATCTCGTCGTCGCCGAGGAGAAGCGGCACGGAAACGGGGTTCATTGGAACCCGTCGACAAACCCCGGGGCGAGTCTCTCGCTGATCTACCCATCACTGGTCCTGGCCTCGATCTTGCTAGCGAGCTAGGCCGAGCAGAAAGCAAGGACGTCCTCGAATCTCCAGGTGACTCCGTTGTGAAATCCAAGAGGGGCAAGAAGGATCATAGAAAATCGCTCTTGTCGGATGATGGCCAAGGACCCGAGCAAGTAAACGTTACAACTCATATCGATGCCCTTCGGTTGGAAGTCAAATCTCTAAAGGACGCAAATAAAGCATTGTCATTATACGCATCCAAGATCATTGACAGGATCATCTCAGTGGAGGGGTTTGAGCATGTTCTCGCAGTCGATTACGACAAGGAACCTACTCCTTCAAATGCTAGTAAGCCAGCACCAGCACCAGTGGCCAAGCCGCCAGCCAAACAGCCACGCCCACAATCTCTCATGGTCAACCGCTCCACATCAAGTCCCGTCCCGTCATTAGATTCCTTTAAATTTGGTTCATCTCCTCAAACGGCTGTCCCAAAGACCCCGGTTCCTGCCACGCCGGCCAAGGCTAACAGACGCTCTCTTTCCTTTGACTGGAAGAGCTTCTCGATGTTCAGCGGGGAGAAGAAAGC
>Ga0209006_10004184_pt1 | contig 13126 bp, 9 predicted proteins | sample JacPin_JW_Ref_O2_FD_188567 | JGI IMG/M metagenome (GOLD analysis project Ga0209006, IMG submission 188567) | Forest soil microbial communities from Algoma, Ontario, Canada - Jack Pine, Ontario site 1_JW_Ref_O2 (SPAdes) (version 2) | ecosystem: Environmental > Terrestrial > Soil > Boreal... | reverse complement strand
CGCCCGCCTGGGATCTGACTCAGTTCTTCACGCTGGCGAATCAGAATGCGATTCCCTATGACGCGATCTGCCAGAGTTACTACCCGTTTTTTCACGGTCCGTTGACCGATGCGCAGGCCGCCGCGACAAATCCGAACAATCAACCCGTCGAGCAGGATGTGCTCACCACGGCCGCCAACAGCATCGGCAAACCTATCTTTATCATTGAGGCCGCCGAGCATTACGAAAACGGATTTGACTCCAACGACCCCTGGTACAGCCCCCCCAGCCAAAGTTTCCAAGCACAATTTCTCGCCGATCTTGAAACCGTGCAGCAATCTCTGCCCAACAACCTGGGTATGGGCATCGCATACTGGAACCCCGCAGGCGTTAACATACCTAGACTGGGTGGTGGCTCGTTCAACGGTGGCACCAATGTGCCCGACTCGATCTACGTATGGAACGGTCTCACGATCTTCGACAACGCCGATACGTCAGGCTCCACGAACGTGAGCGATCCGAACTATTCCGCGCCGCTTCCGGCGCTGGACGTGCTTGGCGGACACTGAAGAGCTCAATCGTGGTGCTCGGCCTGCTCGCGGGATCGTGTTTCGCCGTTCTCGGTCAGAGTTCCGCCGCTCCTGCTGTAACAAAAAAAGCTGACAGGTCTGCGGCAGCTCCGCAACGTTCAGCCGTCTGGCCACAGCCGCCTTCACCAACGCCGGTCTTCCGCGACATCGCGGCTGAAGTTGGTCTCACGGTCCCTCACATCTCTTCTCCCGACAAGAAATATGTCGTCGAGTCGATGAGCGGCGGCGTCGGACTGTTCGACTGCGACAACGACGGCTGGCAGGATATCGTCACCGTAAATGGGTCCACGATCGACCGCTATCGCGACGGCGGCGATCCCATGGTCACACTCTATCGTCAGGGAAGCGACGGGAAATTTACCGACATCACAAAAGCTGCCGGCCTGACGCGCAAAGGCTGGGGGATGGGCGTAGCCGTTGCGGATTTCGACAACGACGGCAAGCTCGATTTGTACGTCACCGGTTACGGCGGAAACGTGCTCTATCGCGGTCTCGGTGACTGCAAGTTTGAAGATGTCACGGAAAAAGCCGGTGTGCGTGGCGGCGGATTCAGCACCGGCGCAGCCTGGGGCGATTACGATCGCGATGGAAACGTGGACCTGTTCGTTTCACGCTACGTTCACACCGATATCGAACATCTTCCCGAGTTCGGCAAAGGTCTGCACTGCGTATTCAAGACCGTGCCGGTGCAATGCGGGCCCTGGGGCATGGAGGGTGAAAGTGATCTTCTTTATCACAATCGCGGAGACGGAACTTTCGAAGAAGTTTCGGTGAAGGCGGGCGTGCACGATGCGGCGGGCCGCTACGGGTTGGGGGTCACGTGGGCTGACTATGACAACGACGGCTGGCCGGATCTTTTCGTCGCCAACGATACTGGTGCCAACTATCTTTACCATAACAATCACGACGGCACATTCAAAGATGTAGGTATGCTCTCGGGCGCGGCGCTGAGCGGTTCCGGCGTGGCGCAAGGCAATATGGGAGTCGACTTCGGCGACTACGATCATCGCGGCCAGCTTGACATTTTTGTAACTACTTTTGCCGACCAGCCCAACGCCCTCTATCGCAGTGTCGGCCGGGATGAATTCGATGATGTCAGTTTGACTTCCGATGTGGGACAACCCAGCTATCCGCTGGTGAAGTGGGGAACCGGTTTCTTCGACATGACGAACGATGGCTGGCTCGACATCTTCGTCGCCTGCGGCCACGTCTATCCGCAAATGGACGATGCGCCGAACTCGTCGCCCTATCGCGAACCGATGCTGTTGTATCGCAATCGCCGCGATGGCACGTTTGGCGAAGTTTCGAAAGAATCCGGTCTAACCGCCATGCCTCTGGAGTCGCGCCGGGGCGCAGCTTTCGGCGATATTTTCAATAACGGTAACGTCGATGTCGTTGTATTGAATATCGGTCAGCCGCCTTCGCTTCTGCTCAATACCGCGGCGAACCCAAATCATCGCGGGCTGTTTAAATTGGAAGGCACGAAGAGCAACCGGGCCGCAATCGGAGCACGTGTTACGGTTCAGGCTGGCAAGATGCGCCAGTTCAGTGAAGTGCGTGGAGGTGCCAGCTATCTCTCGCAGAACGATTTGCGTCTGCACTTCGGCCTGGGGAGCGAAGCCAAAATGAACTCGGTCGAGATCCGCTGGCCCAATGGCAATCTGCAGACTCTTCACGATCTCGCGGCCGATCGCATTTACACAATCGTCGAAGGCAAGGGAGTTGCGAAGTCGGAGCCGCTGGCTCAACCCCCGTCCAACTGATTGCCACCTTCCGGCCCGGCCCGACTCCGTTTAATATAGAGGCCGTAGAAATCGTTTACGGCGAGCGCACGAAAGCCGCGCACACGTCGCACGTAAGGAGATCACCATCTACACACTCGGCATCGACGTTGGAACGGGCGGCACGCGGGCGCTGATCATCGATGAGCACGGCCATGTCGTGGCCTCCGCGACGGAAGAGCATGAGCCATTCGCTTCGCCGCAAATCGGCTGGGCTGAGCAGCATCCGGAAGACTGGTGGCGAGCCAGTTGCGTCGCGGTTCCCAAGGCCGTCGAGCGCGCGGGCCTGCGTCCCGACGATATCTCCTGCGTAGGTTTCTCCGGTCAGATGCACGGTGCGGTCATGCTTGATGAGCATGGCAAAGTTGTTCGCCCGGCGCTGATCTGGTGCGATGTGCGGACCAATCCGCAGTGCGAAGAACTCACCGAGAAAATCGGCGCGGCCCGGCTGATTCAGGCAACGTGCAATCCTGCATTGGCGAATTTCACGCTCACCAAACTGATGTGGGTGCGCGAACATGAACCGGATAATTGGAAACGCGTGCACTCGATCATGCTGCCCAAAGATTACGTGCGCTTCCGCATGACCGGCGAACGCGCCATCGATATGGCCGACGCATCGGGAACGCTGCTGCTGGATGTCGCGCATCGCCGCTGGTCGAAACTCATGCTGGAAGCGACCGCGATCGACGAGCGCATGCTGCCGGCTTTGTTCGAATCGCCGGACGTTTGCGCGCGAATCAATGCCGAAGGCGCAAAGGCTCTCGGCTTGCGGGAAGGAACCCCCGTGGTGGCCGGCGCGGGCGACCAGGCCGCGGGCGCGGTGGGTATGGGTATCGTCGCTCCAGGAACGGTGAGCGCGACCATTGGCACGTCGGGCGTGGTGTTTGCCGCGACTGATCGTCCTGCGCTTGAGCCCGGCGGACGGCTTCATACTTTCTGTCATGCCATTCCGGGCCGCTGGCATGTCATGGGTGTGACGCAGTCGGCGGGGCTTTCGCTGCGTTGGTTTCGCGATCAATTTGGTGCCGGGAAAGATGATGGCAGAGATCCCTACGAACGACTCAGCGACGAAGCCGCAAAAGTTCCGCCGGGTTGCCAGGGGCTGCTCTGGACTCCCTATCTTATGGGCGAACGCACGCCGCATCTTGATCCCAACGCGCGCGGCGCACTTGTCGGATTGACGGCGACGCACACACGCGCCCATGTGATCCGCGCCATTCTTGAAGGCGTTGCATTCAGTTTGCGCGATACATTCACGCTCTTCGATGAAATGAAAGTTGCAGTGAATCGCATTCGTCTCGGCGGCGGTGGTGCGCGCTCTCCACTGTGGCGGCAGATTCAAGCTGATGTCTACGGTCATGAAGTGGAAATCGTCGAAGCCGAAGAAGGCGCAGCCTACGGTGCGGCAATTCTCGCCGGAGTGGGCGCGGGAATGTGGAATTCGGTGGACGAGGCTTGCTCTGCGGTCGTCCGCGTCGCGAAGACTGTTAAGACTCAGCCGGAAGCGGTGCCAGTCATGAACGCGAGCTACGCGACATACCGGCGCGTGTATCCCGCGACTAAGAATATTTTTGTTACATAAGGCGAAAATAGTTTTGTCATCCTTCGCTTCGCTCAGGATGACAGGGCTTGTGGGGCGTGCCCTTAGCTGACCGCTTTATTGCGGAACTGCCTCAGTCCGGCGATCAGGAATAGCGCATCAAACACGGCCAGTGCAATCAACACCGCCGTCAATGAGAGATGCGGAAACTGCGGCACCAGCGTGCCGCGAAGTCCCTCGCTCGCATAGACCAGTGGATTGATGAGCACGGCTTTCTGCAGGATTGGAAAACTGTTCAGCGCGCTCCACGGATAATACGTGCATCCGAAAAAAATCATCGGCGTCAGCACCATGCTGAACATCAAGCCGATGTGCTGCTGGTTCACGCTGCATCCCAGCGCGAGCCCGCCGCAGGCCGAAAACAGCGACACCAGCACGGTGACGGCAATAAATGTCAGCGGCGCGCGCAGGTCAAATTCCACCGGACGCAGAATCAGCCAGGCAGCCGGGATCACGACCAATCCCGCGATCAGCGCCTGGATCGCGCCAGCCAGGACTTTTTCGATGGCGAGCCAGGAGATGTCCATCGGCGCGAGCAGGCGATCTTCGATCTCACGCGTGAACTGAAACTCTGCGATCAGTGGCATGGCGACGGCCCACACGCCAGTGAAGGTCATGCTGATCGCCATGATGCCGGGCAGAAGCAGGCTTTTGTAAGTGGCCGGCATGTATCCGCTGCGCACCATGACGCGGCCGAAGATAAAGACGAACATCAGCGGCTGCAGAAAAGTCTGCAGCATGAGCTGAATAAAGTTCCGGCGCGCTACGTGCGCATCGCGGGCCAGCATCGCAAAAAACGCCTTCCAGTTCATTCCCGCAGGCTCCTTCCGGTGTGGTGCAAAAAAAGATTTTCAAGACTTGGCTCGGAGATGTGAACGTCGCGTAGTTCCACGCTGGCCGCCGACGCAGTGCTGGCGATTTCGGCGATCAGCGATCCGCCGCGATCGGCGTAAATATCAACCGAGCCCTCTTGAGCCGCTGCGCGAACTTCGCGCACTCCCGCGAGCGACTGCAGGCGCCGCAAAAGTTCCGCGGAGTGCGCGCCAAAGCGCAGCCGCAGCAAGTATCCGCCGGGAACGGATTCCTTCAGTTCAGCCGGCGTCCCGAGCGCGATGTTCTTCCCATGGTCGACGATCGCCAGCCGGTGTGAGAGCGCGTCGGCTTCCTCCATATTGTGCGTAGTGATCAGGATTGTTTTGCCAGTCTGGTTGTATTCGCGAATGATCTCCCACAAAAGCAGCTTGGTCTGTGGATCGAGCCCGGCGCTGGGCTCATCGAGAAACAGCACCTGCGGATCGTGCATCATGGCGCGCGCGATGGAGAGGCGCTGCATCATGCCGCCGGAAAATCCGCGCACCATCTGATTGCCGCGATCGGTCAGCTTGAAACGGTCGAGCAACGCGTCGGCTCGTTTGGCGCGCTCTGCCGAATCGAGGCCAAAATACGCTCCATGGAAAAGAAGAATCTCGCGCGCGGTAAGAGAGAAGTCGAGATTCGGCCGCTGCGCCACCACGCCGATGAGCCGCTTCACCGGCACTTGCTCCCGCCAAACTTCGTGCTCGCCGATCCAGGCCTGGCCGCCAGTGGGCTTCACGCGCGTGGTAAGAATTCCAACGGTTGTGGATTTACCCGCGCCGTTGGGGCCGAGCAGGCCGAAAACCTCGCCCGCTCTGACGTTGAGCGAAAGGCCGTCGAGCGCGACGACTTCCGCTTTCGTCTTCTTGTCGGCTTTGTTGCGCATCGCCGGAGATCCGAACCCGCCGCCCGCGCCGAACGGCGGAGCCGAGTGATAGACCTTGCGCAGATTTCCCGTGCGAATGCCAACCATGCGAACGGCTCCCGTCAGGGTTTGGAGCGAGACGCGCTCGCTCGTAAATGTTGAAAGGATCTTCTGAAAAAAATAATCTGGTCGAAAAGGTTCTTGCGATGTTTCCAGAGCGTCCTTTAATGTCAATCCCCGCGCGGAGGCGGGAAGTTACGAGATAAAAACGAAGAAGTTCGTTTTCTCTGCGGCCGTTCTTTGCGACCTCCGCGGTTAAAAGCTTTCCCCTTGCTCCGACGAAAATTTAGAGTTCTTGGCGCAGAGAACGCAACGAATAACTCGCGAAAGCCGCGAAGAAAACCCGCGCACTCCCTCCTGCGATGTGCGATGATGTCCCGTCAGTCGCAGCTGTCCTCATGAAACCAAACGCGTATTTGATCAAGAGTACCGTCGTCGCCGCGCTGGGCGGCTTGTTGTTCGGTTTCGATACGGCCGTGATTTCAGGCACGACCGGCAACCTGGTTCATGTCTATTCTCTGCCGCAGTGGTTGCTGCCGCTAGCGCAGAGGCTGCATTCCTCAGAGAGTTCGCTGCTGCTGGGCATCACCGTGTCGGCGGCGCTGTTCGGCACAATTCTCGGCGCCATGTTCGCCGGCGTTCCGGGAGATCGCTACGGACGCCGCGACAGTCTGCGCGTCATGGCCGTCCTTTATATCGTTTCCGCGCTCGGATGCGCCCTGGCCTGGAACTGGAACGCGCTTGTTGTGTTTCGTTTTCTTGGCGGCCTCGGCATTGGCGGATCATCCGTGCTCGGCCCCATGTACATTGCCGAGATCGCGCCGGCGAAGTGGCGCGGGCGGTTGGTGGGAGTGTTTCAGTTCAACGTGGTCGCCGGAATTTTGATCGCCTATCTTTCCAACTATCTTGTCGGTCTGGCGCAATTTCCTGTCGACACGGAGTGGCGATGGAAGCTGGGTGTGGCGGCCGCGCCGGCCGCGTTGTTCCTGGCCTTGCTGTTCACCATTCCGCGCAGCCCGCGCTGGCTGGTCAAGAAGCAGCGCATCGATGAGGCGCGAGAAGTGCTCCGCCTTACCGGCGATGCGAATTACGAACAGGATCTGCGTGAGATCGTCGCCTCCATCGACGCCGAACATGGACGCGCCGACGAGCCGCTGTTTTCCAGGAAATACGGTCTGCCGATTTTTCTCGCGGTCAGCATCGGATTTTTCAACCAACTCTCGGGCATCAACGCCATCCTTTATTACCTCAACGACATTTTCGCCTTTGCCGGCTTCAGCAAAGTCTCAGGCGACTTGCAGGCCGTGGCCGTGGGCGGCACCAATCTGCTGTTCACGATGATTGCCATGTCGGTCATCGATCGGTTCGGACGCAAGAAGTTGCTGCTCATCGGAGCCGTCGGCACCGCAGCGTGCCTGGCGGGTGTCGCCGCGATTTTCGCGACGAACCGGCATCAGGAACTTCTGGTGTGGCTGCTGGTAGGCTTCATCGCGAGCTTCGCATTTTCGCAAGGATCGGTAATCTGGGTCTACCTCAGTGAAGTTTTTCCCAATCGCGTTCGCGCGAAAGGGCAGAGCCTCGGCAGCCTTTCGCACTGGCTGATGAACGCCGCAATCTCGTTCGCTTTCCCCACACTCGCGGCGTGGTCAAAGTCGATCCCGTTCGTGTTTTTTTCCGTCATGATGGTGTTGCAGTTCATAGTCGTGCTTTTTGTCTATCCCGAAACCATGGGAGTGACGCTGGAAGAAATGCAGAAGAAGCTGCACGTTTCGTAATCGCGCTTGCAATCGCTCGAACGCGCGCCACGCAATTCCACTTACCCGAAGATCTGTAGGGTTGTTGAAAGGCTCGCCAGGAAGGCGATGACGCGAACGACTTGGGCAATCTCACTGGGAATCTTGGTCGCAGTCGCGGCGTCTGCGTTGCTGGTGCGTCCTTCATGCACGATTCGCAATGCAACGGGAAAGTCGTACCTGACTCCAGACGCCAAGTGGTCGGTTACCATATACGAAAAAACTTGTTCCAGCCGTCTGTCGAGCGCCGCGCGATCCTACTGGGCGGTTGCGCTGCGTCCGGCGAGCGAAGCCGCGCAGCCAGCGGATACCTACAGAGATTCAGAGATCGTGTTTGAAGTCGCGAAAGGGATTCCACCGGTGCAGGTCGGAATCACGGCACCTTCCGTGATTTCGCAGTTCAGCTACCTTTCCGATAGCGAGAAGCAGCATTCACTTCTCGTCATGTGCTATCCCAATTGCGCCACGGAAAGTATCCGCAGGCAAAGTCGCGTGTGGCATGGAGTCCCGGTTCATTACTTCGTCCAGGAAAGACCGAATGCGCCGGCGTCGATCGAATGATCATCCTTTAGTCAGCGGATATCCTTTTTCGCGCCAGTCACGGATGCCGCCATCCATCGAAATCACGTTGGTATAACCCATCTTCTGCAGATTGTCGGCGGCCAGCGCAGAACGAAAACCGCCGCCGCAATAAAGAACGATCTCGGCGTTGAGTTCGGGCACGCGCGCTTCGATGTCCCGTTCGATGACTCCCTTACCCAAGTGAATCGCGCCGGGCAAGTGATCTTTTGCGAACTCGCTCTCTTCGCGCACGTCGACGAGCGTGAATTTGTCGCCACGGTCCAGGCGGCTTTTAATCTCATCGACCGTCGTTTCGCGCACGCGTGATCTTGCGTCGTCGACGATCTTCAAAAAGCGGGGAGGGTGTTGATGTGCCATAGGAACTCCTTTTCAGATTCACTACAAATATGCTATCAAGAGCGACTTCAGCATTCGAGTCACTTCAGCTAGCATCAGACGATGCAGGCGAAACAACTCACGCGTAAGTTCGGCCTGGCGCGCGCCCTCTCGAAGCTGGGTTACTGCTCGCGCTCCGAAGCCGCTGGGTTGATTCGCGCCGGACGCGTGCGGCTGAACGGAAATGCAAGGCGCGATCCGGAGACTCCTGTTCGCGATCGCGACAAGATTTCTGTGGATGGCCGAGACATCGAGGCGCAGCAGAAAATCTATCTGATGATGAACAAGCCGCGTGGGCTGGTTACGACCGCGAGCGATGAAAAAGCACGCGAGACGGTCTACTCCGTCTTCCGCCAAACGAACCAATCGCTGCCGTGGGTCGCTCCAATAGGGCGGCTCGACAAAGCCAGTGAAGGATTACTGCTGCTGACCAACGATTCCGAATGGGGCGCGTGCGTCGCGTCGCCAGAAACGCACCTCGAGAAAACTTACCACGTGCAAATCGACGCCGTGGCCGATGAGGCGTTCGTGTCGTCGCTGGTCCGGGGAGTTGCTGATGATGGTGAGTTCCTGCGGGCCTCGAGCGCGTGCGTTCTGCGATCGGGAAAGAAAAATTGCTGGCTTGAAATCGTTCTCGACGAAGGCAAGAACCGGCAGATTCGCCGCATGCTGGCCGCTCTTGAAGTAGAGGTGCTGCGCCTGATGCGTGTGGCGATCGGGCCGTTGCGACTCGGCGTGCTGGCCAAAGGGCAGTATCGATCGTTGACCGAGGACGAAAAGAATTTACTCGATCGTGAAATGCAGAAGAGAAAGTCATGAGCGATCCGACTTTTTTCTCCGCGGTCGAAATGGCAGAGCAGATTCGCCGGGAAATAATTTCGCCGGTTGAACTCGCCGAAGCGCATCTGGCGAAAATCCAAAGGCTGAATCCGAAGTTGAACGCATTCGTGCACGTCGATGCCGAGCGAGTGCTCGATGAAGCCCGCTCGGCCGAAGCTGCTGTGATGAACGGTGAAACTGTTGGCCCGCTGCACGGTGTTCCGCTCAGTATAAAAAGTTCGCTTGACGTTGCGGGCCTGCGCTGCGAGTCGGGCACGCGCCTGCGCGCCGGGTTTGTCGCTGAGCGGGACGCGCCGCTGGTCGCGCGTCTGCGCCATGCCGGGGCGATCGTGCTCGGCACAACGAACACTCCGGAATTGTTGATGGCTTGGGAAACCGACAATATTCTTTATGGGCGCACGAACAATCCGTGGGCTCTCGATCGCACCGCCGGCGGGTCGAGCGGCGGAGAAGCGGCGGCCATCGCCGTGGGAATGTCGGCAGGCGGCGTGGGCAGCGACGGTGGCGGATCGATTCGCGTGCCCGCGCACTTCAACGGCATCTGTGGTCTGAAGCCGACGCCGGGCCGCATTCCTTCAACCGGACATTATCCGGGGTCGGGCGGGCCGTTTGCGCTGATCGGCGTCGTCGGTCCGATGGCGCGCACGGTGGCCGATTTGCGGGCGCTTTTCGAGGTGATGCAAGGCCCCGATGACGGCGACTGCTGCTCGGCTCCGGTTCCACTGCGCTGGCCGGAGGAAACAGAGATCAAGAGTCTGCGCATTGGTTTTTTCGAAGACGATGGCCGCACGCCGGTCACCGCTGAAACTCGCGCGGCCGTACAGACCGCGGCCCGCGCCTTACGCGCCACGGGATTTCAGGTCGAGCCTTTTCGCCCGCAAGGTCTCGACGAAGCGCGCGAGCTATGGAGAAAATTCTTCGTCACCGCCGGAGGAATGCTGATCCGGCAAATGTTCGCCGGACGCGAGCACGATCTCAGCCCCACGCTGCATCAGTTTCTGGAATGGTCCGCGGCAGAACCGCAACTCACCGGCGACTCGCTGCTTCATGCCTGGATTCGCCGTGACCTGTTGCGCGCAGAATTTCTGGCGCGGATGCGGCAGTATCCGATCCTGCTGTGCCCTGCGGCGGCGATTCCGGCGTTTCGTCACGGCGAACGTAGTTGGCAGATCGAGAGTGTGTCAGGAAAAAAGACCGTAGAATATCTCGATGCGTGGAGTTACACCGAGTGGTTCAATCTGTTGGGAAATCCCGCCGCGGTAGTTCCGGTGAGTCACTCCGCGGAGGGCCTGCCGATTGGCGTGCAGATCGTCGGCCGTCCGTGGGAGGAAGAGCAGGTACTGACCGTCGCCGCAGCGATAGAGCAAAAATGCCGCGCCTGGCGCATCCCGCCGATTCACTGACGTAAGCTCCGCGCCTTCTAAGGGTTGTCATCCTGAGGACGGCGCCGCCGTCTGAGGGACCGCACGGCAGTGTCGAGCGCCGATGCGGTCGCGAAGAACGCCCGAGCTTCATGCAGCTTGAGAGTCCTCGTCACAGCATCGAACCGCAAACGGTCGTAAGGTCCCCTGCTGCGGCTGCGCCGCCCCTCAGGATGACCACCGATCAAAGGTTTCTTTCTGTGATCCGCCGTATCCTCTGTGGTTAAATCTCTACTCAGATGACTCTCAAGATTTCTGTCGCACTTGCCGCCGTGTTCGCGGTTGGATTCGGCTTGCTCGCGCCCGAATCGAAGCCGAATCCCATCGAGGCCGCGCGTCTGAATAATCTTGGCTGCGCTTACATGAATCAGCAGCTCTTCGAAAAGGGATTGAAAGCTTTTCAGCAGGCCGCCGATGCTGATCCGAAATTTGCGGTCGCGCGGCTGAACGAGGGCGTGGCTTATTTGAATCTGCAGAAAGTCGACGAAGCTAAGGGCGCGCTCGAGGCGGCGCTGAAACAAGATCCGAAGAGTCCGAACGCTTGGTACAGCCTTGGCCTGCTCGCGAAAAATAGCGGCGATACGCAGGCCGCCGTTGACGCTTTCACGCGCGTGATCGACCTCGACTCCAACGACGCCGACACCTGGTATTTTCTGGGCACGGCGTATGCTCAGGCCAAACAATTTCCGCAAGCCATCGAGGCGCTGCAAAACGCGCTCAAGATTAATCCGCTACACGCGTCGGCCGAGTTCGGACTGTCGCGCGCCTATCAGCAGTCCACCGACGTCGACCATGCCCGCGAACATCTCAAGCGCTTTCAGTACATCACGCAAAATAAACTCGGCGCGCCCATGAGCCTGGCCTATGGCGAGCAAGGAAAGTACTCGCGCGCAGTCGAGTCGCCGCAAGCAGTGCTGAAGGCGCCCGCGCAGATCAAGGTGCAGTTCGTGGATGTGACGAAAGAGGCGGGGATCAGCGGCAATGGTGCTCCCGCCTCGAAGGACCTGGCTGCTTTTATCGGACCCGGCGCTTGCTTCCTTGATTATGACGGTGATGGTAAGGTCGACATTTTTCTGGCTGGCGGAGGGCCGGAAGGCGGATTTGGCCTTTATCACAACCTGGGCAACGGCAAGTTTGAAGAGGTGACCCGGAAGGCCGGGCTCGACCCAACACTTCATGGGACCGGTTGCACTGCAGGCGATTATGACAACGATGGTTCTGTCGACCTTGTGATCGGACTCGACAGCCGTGTTGTTGTCGAGCACAACGAAAAGAATGGCACCTTCAGAAATACGACTGACTCGACCGGCATCAAGATGAACGGCCTGATTCTCGGCCTCACGTTGATTGACTACGATCACGACGGCGATCTCGACCTCTTTGTCTCCCGCCTGAGTCGAAATCCGAATATTGAAGAACCGAACGTCACCTTTACGGCTGGAATTGCTGCGAGCGATATGCTGTGGCGAAACAACGGCGACGGCACATTTACCGATGTGAGTGCCGAAAGCGGTTTTGCCGACGCCGGCGCTGCTGCCGGATCGGTTGGAACTGACTTCAACAACGACCGGGCAATCGATCTGGTGGTAGCCGGCGGAAAGACGGCGACGATTTTCGAAAATCCGAGGGAAGGGAAATTCAAGCCGCATCCCTGGCCGGCGTCCTTGCCGTCGCTCACGTTCGGAGTTGCTGTGCTTGACTTCGATCATGACGGCTGGATGGATATTGCTTTCACGCACGCGGGCGACTCGGCGCTGACCTTGTGGCGCAACAATCACGGAAAATTCGAACCGGTCGCGCTTCCGGCGACGAATTGGGCGCACGCTTGGGGCGTCGCCGCATTCGACTACGACAACGACGGCTGGGTTGATCTCGTCGCGGCTGGCGAAACGAAAGAAGGAAAGGGCGAAGTACGGCTGTTCCGCAACCTCGGGCCGGATGGGTTCAAAGACGTCACTGCCGACGTTGGCCTCGACAAGATTCATCTCGAATCGCCGCGGGCGATCATCACCGGAGACTACGACAACGACGGCGCTACTGATCTGCTCTTCACGCAGAATCACGGGCCTGCCGTACTGCTGAAGAACGAAGCGGGTAATCAGAATCACTGGATGCGCCTTGCGCTCAAGGGACTCGCTGACAACAAGTCGGCGATCGGAACCAAGGTGGAAATCTTTGCCGGCGGCAACCGGCAGAAATTTGAAATCTACGGATCGAACGGCTACCTCGGCCAGAACTCGCCCTATCTCACCGTCGGCCTCGGCGATTCCAAAGAAGCGGACGTGGTGCGAATGCTCTGGCCGACCGGCGTGCTGCAAGACGAAATCAACATCGCCGGCGACAAGCAGCAGGATCTTCTTGAGATCGACCGTCGCGGCAGTT
>Ga0209006_10004183_pt1 | contig 13126 bp, 7 predicted proteins | sample JacPin_JW_Ref_O2_FD_188567 | JGI IMG/M metagenome (GOLD analysis project Ga0209006, IMG submission 188567) | Forest soil microbial communities from Algoma, Ontario, Canada - Jack Pine, Ontario site 1_JW_Ref_O2 (SPAdes) (version 2) | ecosystem: Environmental > Terrestrial > Soil > Boreal... | reverse complement strand
TTTTCTATGGCGGGGCTCCGGGAGTTGCCGATGCACTGGCGCAAGCTTTGCAGCAGCGCCACGGCATTCGCATTGCGGGAACTTACTGTCCTCCGTTTCGACCGTTGACCGCGGAAGAGGACAGGGAAGTGGTGAAGCTCATCGAGACCTCGGAAGCCGACATTGTCTGGGTGGGTTTGAGTACTCCGAAACAGGAAACCTGGATGTATGAGCATCGCGACAAGCTCAACGTCCCGGCCATGTTCGGTATAGGAGCCGCGTTTGATCTCAACACGGGCCGGCTGAAACAGGCGCCGGCGTGGATGCGGGAGAACGGACTGGAGTGGCTGTTTCGCCTCGGGGCGGAGCCCCGGCGCTTGTGGCGCCGCTACATTCTCTCCGGTTCGGTGTTTGTGTGGAACGTTTCACTGGAATTACTCGGGCTGAGAGCCTTTGATTGAGGGAGCCTCAGCTCTAAAAGAAAAGCAAGAAGGAATAAGTAGCTTTTGGTAGGGGCCATAGCGGTTGGTTTTCGCGGGCAGCGTTTTCCCCCAACAACTTTAAACGGGACCGACCATGCCTATGGCGGCCTTAACTATCCCAGGCTGTGCCGGATTACCGGCGCAAGCGAATGGATTCGGAGACTAAAACTTTATGCAGGTCAAAACAGTTAAGAAAATCTGTTCCAACCTCTTCCGTCTGGCGACGGGATCACGCATGGCCGGCCTTCAGGCTGCGCTCATGCTGATTGCTCTGGCTGCTCTGGTGCCAGCCCAAGTGCTTGCCCAGAGCGCGATTCCTTTTGTGAACCAACCCCTGGTACCCACGGCCACAGCTCCTGGCGGAGCGGCCTTTACCCTAACCGTGAACGGAACTGGCTTCGCCTCGGGCGCCGTGGTGAATTGGAATGGAAGCGCGCGCGCTACCACCGTGGTCAGCAGCTCACAGGTAACGGCCGCCATTCTGGCTACCGATATCGCGACCGCGAGTACCGCGTCGATCACCGTGACCAATCCCGCTCCTGGCGGTGGGACATCTCTGCCCACGCTGTTTCCCGTGACCAAGTCCACCACCGGAGTATTCATGGCCCGCACCGATCGGACGGTCAATCCTTCGGCGATGGCCGTGGCCGCTGCTAGTTTCCGCAGCAACGGAATTGCCGATCTGGCCATTGCGAACTCCTCGAACAGTGTCGACGTGCTGCTGGGCAATGGCGACGGCACTTTCCAGACGGCTGTGAATTACCCCATCGTTTCGGGCTATCCCATCGGCATTATCTCAGCGGATGTGAACGGCGACGGTCATCCGGATCTCGTGCTCCTGCTCAATCACACCAATATGGTCCAGGTGCTGTTGGGCAAGGGTGACGGCACCTTCACCGTCAATCAGCAATTCTCTACGGGAAATAACCCGCAGTGGCTGACGGCTGCCGACGTGAACAGTGACGGCAAGCTCGATCTGCTCGTAGCCAACTACAAGGACAACACGGTCTCGGTTCTGCTGGGTAACGGCGACGGCACCTTCCAGACCAAGGTTCCTTACGATACGGGGGTGAATCCAGACGGCATCACGGTCGGCGATTTCAACGGCGACGGCCTACTTGATCTGGCCGTAACCAACGCTAACGACAACACGGTTTCGATCCTGAAGGGTGCGGGAAATGGGACCTTCGCGCCGCACGTAGACTATCCCACGGCTGGTTTGCCCACGGACGTAGTGACCGGCGATTTCAACAAGGACGGCAAACTTGACTTGGCCGTATCTACGGCCTCGGGTAATACATCCGTTCTTCTGGGCAACGGGGACGGCACCTTCGCGGCCTACGTAAACTATCCAGTTAGCGTGAATCCGCAAATGCTCGTCGTTGCCGATTTCAACGGTGATGGCAACCTCGACCTGGCTAATATTAACTACAGCAACAATTCGGTCTCAATGTTGCTTGGAGTAGGCAACGGAACTTTCAAGGCCGCGGCAATCTACCCCACGAGCACGGCCCCGGGCTGGTTGACGGTCGGCGATTTCAACAACGACGGCAGACCTGACCTGGCTGTGATCGACACCACCGCAGGCGGGTTGACGATTCTTTCGCAAAGCCTGTTGACCGTCTCGCCCACGATCCTTACCTTCCCGAAACAAGAGGCAGGGTTTGGCAGCACTGCCATGACCGTGACGCTGCGTAATACCAGCACGGCAACGATCGGGCTCGGCACGCCCGCTATTCAGGGAACAAATGCTGGCGACTACTCTATTTCAGCGAATACCTGCACCAGCACTATCGCAGCCGGCAAGACCTGCACCATTTCCTTCGTCTTTACCCCGCAGGATGAGAACAGCAGGACGGCACAGGTCTACATCCCTCTGACTGCCGGCGGTTCCATCGGCGTGGGCTTGTTCGGTACGGGGCAGATCCGGGTAGCGATCGAGCCTGATCCGCACAGCTTCCCGACCACGCTGCTGGGAACAACCAGCCCAGCGTTCCACGCGAACTTCCACAACTACAGCAACCTTACGGTGAGCGTGAACACTCTTGAGCTCACCGGACTGGACACCGAGGATTACCACTTCAACTCGGCTCCAACCAATGGCTGCGTATTCACCAACTCGCAGGACGCTTTTACTATCGGCCCTGTGGGCACCTGCTACATCGACGTCTATTTCGAGCCAACCACGGTTGGTTCGCGTACAGCGGCGCTGACCACCTTCGGGCATTTCTCGCCTGGGAACGGACAGCAGGCAATTCTGATGACCGGCATGGGTACAGGAGTCTCGGTGAAGCCAACTTCACTGACCTTCGCCGCTCAAACCGTTGGGACCACCAGCCCGGCGAAAGTCATTACCATCAAGAACGCCGGGGCGACGGCACTTAAGGTTTCCATTACGCTGCAAACCGGAACCCCTAAGGACTTCGCTCAAACCAACAATTGCAATGGCAGCATCCCGGCCGGAGGAACCTGCACCGTGAACGTAACTTTTACGCCATTAGCCACGGGAGCAATAACATCCGCGTTGTATGTTGGCGACAGCGATCCGACCGGTCCGCAGATTGTCACTCTGTCTGGAACCGGCCAGTAACTCAACCTGCGCCACTGTCTCGCGTTTCGGCGTGGGACAGTGGCGCAGTCTTCTTTTCAAAATTTTCAAAACGGTTTTCAAATGTTTTGGCTTTAGACCCCGGAAGGCTTCTCGCGCATGCCCGAACAGTCGCTCTATTTCCCCCAGCCGAAAAGTAAACCACGAGTCATTGAGGGGATATTGTCGATGTCGAAGTTTGCGTTTTATTTTTTTACTCTAGTTATAGTTGTCGTGGCTCTCGGCTCGATCACGGCGCACGCTCAAAGCGTAACCTCGTTTGAAGGCATTGACGCCTCTCAGGTGCCGCATCCCGAGACGGACGTCGATCCCAATGGCGCCGTCGGCACCAAGCAATTCATGGAGTGGACCAACGTCTATTACCAGGCTTTCGATAAAGTCACGTTCGCTCCGGTATGGTCGACACCGCAGCCCGGGCCTACGATGTTTACCGCTAATGGGCTTATCGCCTGCAACAACTTCAACGGCGGCGACGTTGTAATCATCTTCGACCGTCTGGCCTCGCGATGGGTGCTTGCGGCTCACACACCGGGACCGACCTATTACTATTGCGTCGCGGTTTCCAACACCGACGACCTCACCTCCACCGGCCTGAAGTGGTACACCTACGCGTTTCCCATTAATTCGTATCTGGGCAAGAACTCCGAAGGAGTGACTTACTACCCGGATTGGCCAAAGATTGGCACCTGGCCGGATGCCTACTATTTAAGCATCGATCTGGGCGACGAAAACGCCGGCTACGTCGACGCAGGCGTGGTGGCCTGCGCCCTCGACCGCAATAACATGCTGGTTGGCGCCACGGCGAATACGCCGCAATGTTTCAGTGCGCCCACCCCGGTGGTTGGAGCGACAGACTATCTCGCACACAGCCTGGAGCCGGCGGACGTGGAGGGCACAACCCCGCCCCCGGTAGGCGCTCCCGAATACTTCGCGAGCATCCAGAATCCCGTAGTCGACGGCGTAACTACCACCTCCGATACTTTTAATCTCTGGCAGTTCCATGTGGATTGGACGAATCCGGCAAATAGCACTTTCACGCAGAATTCAATTAGCGTTCCCGTCTACACTCCAGGGTGCTATTCGACTTCAAGCCCTGGTAACACGATGTGCGTGCCCGAGCCTTCAACCGCGGGCGACGGCCAACACATAGATTCAGTGGGTGACCGGATGATGTTCCGGCTTGCCTACCGGAATTTCGGGGACTATCAATCCTACCTGTTGAGCCACACGGTGCAAGCCGGAGCGGGTGTTCGCACTCAAACCGCAATCCGTTGGTACGAACTGCGTGGCAATGGAATACCGGCGGTCTATCAGTCGGGCACAATCAGTCCGGATAAAACGTTATTTCGTTTCATGCCCAGCATTGCCCAGGATCAAAGTGGCAACGCGGCCGTGGGCTACAGCGTTTCCAGCTCCTCAATTCATCCGGGCATGAACGCGTCCTGGTGGAATCTGCAGAGTCAGACGACTCCCACCGAGATCACGCTCTATGCCGGAACCGGGGACGAGGAAAACGCCTACAACTGGGGCGACTACAGCAGCATGACCGTCGATCCCGTCGGCGAATGTGCCTTCTGGTATGTGAACGAGTACTTCACGGCAAACCAGACCGGGACCGAAACTATCTGGAAGACGCGCATCTCGACTTTCAGTGTTCCGTCGTGCGGTGAAACGAATCTCACCCTTTCTCCGGGCTCGGTTAAGTTCGGCAATCAGGCTTTCGGAACCACCAGCGGGAAATCCTCGATTACCATCACCAACCAGGGCTCCACACCGATTACGTTTAGCAGCATCGCAGTTACGGGAGCTAACAGTGCTAGCTTCCCCGAGTCCACCAACTGCAGCAGCAGCCTGAATGCCGGGGCGAACTGCACGGTCTATGTCAGCTTCGCGCCCGCCACTACGGGCAGTTTCACGGCGGCGGTCACGATCACCAGTAGTGCTCCCGGCAGTCCCCAGAGCGTTCCGCTTTCCGGGACAGGGATTCCGCCGGTCGTCATCGTCCCCGCAAGTGTGGCCTACGGAAACGTCGTAATCGGAACCAGCAAAGCAGCAGTTCCGTTCGTTCTGACTAATCAAATGAACGTGGCCCTGACCGGCATCAACATTGTCGTCAATGGCGCGGCCTTCAGCCAGGTTAATAGCTGCGGCACTGTGCTGACGGCAAACACTCAATGCAAAATCACGGCTACATTCTCGCCCACGGTAGTCGGAACGGCGACGGGCAGTATTTCGATCACCGACAGCGCCGCCAACAGTCCGCAGTCGATAGCGCTGCGAGGCTCCGGAGTGCTTCCGGTCAGTCTGATCCCAGCCAGTCTCGCCTTCGGCACCGTTTCGGTTGGGAGTAGCAGCGCAGCTAAAGTCACGACCGTCACTAACAACGAGAAAGTCGCCGTTACCATCAGCAACATTCAGATTACCGGAACCAGGCCCGGAGATTATTCTGAGACCAACACCTGCGGCAGCAGTCTGGCGGCGGGAGGGAAGTGCACCATCTCGGTGGTGTTCAAGCCGCTCGCGAAAGGGGCGCGGCCGGCATCCATCACCCTTACCGACAGCGGGACCAATAGCCCGCAAGTGCTGCCCCTCGCCGGGACCGGAGACTGAAGGGCAATAATTAAGGCGAATCGATAGCTTTCACGCAGTTTCCAGCCGAGGCCTCGTACCGGGTCTCGGCTTGTTTTTTGCGCGCCGAATTTTCCTGCCTCGATCTGCCGTCAGCTTCCTCAGCTATCCTACGCGTAATCACACCTTCGCAATTTCCGCCCCGCCATCGTCCCCTCTGTAGTATTCCATTCTGAAACACCCTCACTCGATAAAGAAGAATATCGGGCTCCTGCAACACAGGACTCGAGACGTCGGGATGCCCTCGGTGGGTAAGCGCGCGCCTCTCCGGCCAAGCCTCCGGATAGCGACAATTGGGTTACTGCGTCAGCAGGATCGGTTTCGCTCCGATCAGAATCGTCCCGGAGCTCAGCGGCGCCCTCGCCGCGTTGGAGAGAGTGAAATATTGCGTATAGCGGGGGTCGTAACGATAGACGGAACTCGTGCAACTGCCGGCGGCACAGGTTTGCGAAGTGTCCCAGACCGCCAGCGTCTGAGTGCCGTTCGCCGTCAGCAGACTGCAGGTCCATACGCCAGCGGCCGGAGGCAAGGGGCCGGAACAGGGTTGCACCACCGTGTTCCCCAGCAGCCAACTCTCTGTCTGCTGGAAGGCGCTCCCGGAATCGCAGAGGAATCCATCTGCGTTAGGCGTTCCTCCGTTCAGGCAATCGGTAAGAGTATTGCTCCACAGTGCTCTTTGGTCATTCGAGTCCCAATCGTAGTAGTAGCTCCGAGCAACGTTCAGGCCGGCATCAATCAGCAGATGGCGAGCCACGAAGCCGGCGTTCAGGTCAGGATCGTTCAGCCCCACGCCGGGTCCCCATTCGCTGTCCCAAAGGGGTTTGGCCAGGTCGGCGGTGTCGCCAGTGGCGGCCATGGCAGCCCGCAGATTAGCCAGATTCGTCACCTCGTACTCAGGCATGGGCACGGGGAGCGCCGGAGTCACCACATATCCATAAAAGTTGACAATGTCAGCTTGCTGACCCCCGGTGGATCCATTCAGTGAAGTGTTCAGATAGGCCGCTTCCTTGGCGGCGGCGCTGGCATAGGTGAATTCGGCAAACGAAGGGCTCAGCATTTTCGCGTTGGGGTTTACCCCGAGAATTGTGCTCCGCGCATCCTGCGCCATCCGCACCAGCTGGGGCCAGGTGCCGTTGTACTCGATCCCGATATTGGCCTCATTCCAGACCTCGTAATAGGCGATTCTGTTGCCCACGTGATTGACCAGCGCGGTTAGGAACGCGATGAAACTGGCGTCGGTGCCCGAGCCGTCGGGGTTAATGTCGCTGGGCGGTTCGCAGGCGCCGGCGCCTTCTCCGCAGGTGATGTCGGTTGGATCCGTGGAGTGAAATGTCGGCGTGCTGTAGATGGTGTAGAGCACGTCCACCCCGGCCGCCTCAACAGCTGCTAGTCGGGAATCCAACGCGGCAAAGTTGTATACGCCAGGCGAATTCTCAATCCCGTTCCACAGAGTTCCGTAGCTATCGATGGTTCGATACGCCCCAAAGGGAATCGTCGGCATAGGGTACGGGCCGCTCCGGCGGTTGATGTGCATGCCGAAGAATGTCGCCGGGAGCCTTTGTATTCCACTCGCCTGCACATTCAGGGCGAGAGCAAGGCTGACGATCTGCTGCGGTGAGGAAGAATCCGTAACCTGCACGGTAAAGCTGAATGCCCCGCTCTCGCCCGTTGTTCCGGAGACGGCGCCGCTCGACCCGCCCAGCTGCATCCCCGCTGGCATGCTCCCCGACAGTGTGGTCCAGGTGTACGGCGTAATTCCGCCTGAGACAGGCAGGAACTGCGAATAGGCCAATCCCTCAACCGCATTTGCCAGCGTCACCGGCGCAACCAGCAGGCTTGGCAGGGGCGTGACGGTTACATTCACGACCGCTTGCACGCTGGGGTCCGCCACACTGGTAGCAGTTACGCTGACTAAATGGATGGACGAGACCGTGGGCGCTGTAAACATGCCTGATGCCGTGATCGTCCCCAGGCTGGCGGCCCACCGGACACCGGTGTTGATGAGATTCGTAACCGCGGCCGAAAATTGCTGCTGGCCCGCGGACTGAAGGGAAACGACCAGCGGCGACAGAGAAACCGCCGGATTCGCCGACACAGTTACATGGGCAACCGCCAGTACCTTCCCGTCCGCCACACTAGTGGCAGTCACTGTGACCGTCGCAGCGAGGGAGGGCGCCGTGAACATTCCGGCCTGGGTAATCGACCCTTGACTTGCGGACCAGGTGACGGCGGTGTCTTTGGTATCGGTGACGGTGGCCCGGAATTGCTGCTGGCCGCCGGTCGGCAAGAACACGTTAGTTGGTGAGACGGAAATAATCGGCGTAGTCGCCGCTGTGGCCAACGACTTGCCAGCGGATATTCCGGCGCACCCCCATAACGCCAGACAGGAGGAAAAGGCCAGGGATTGGGTAAGTCTGCGATAACGACAGAAAACTAACGTAGGGCACAGGAAATCGGGGGACATTCCACACCTCGGCTTCGCGAACTAACTTTCGCTGAGCTAATCGAGGCTAGTGAGGAATACTCCGAATACGCAGGTCACCAAGGGGTGTGCCCGCGCGAGCAAGGACAACGACCTACTGCTGTTGCAGCACGAAGCGAGCTATACCTCTGTGCCTAAAGGAGATGCCATTCTGGTAAGGATGCAGATTCGGGATCGTTCCCGCGGAAAAAAGAGTGCGCGGGGGGGTTAAATAATATTAGCTTGGAGCTTACATGGAATGAGGCGCAGAAGAAAGATGAACGATATTTAAGAAAGTGCGAGCGAATTCCAGGATCCTGGCGTCGTGAACCGACGGACCGGCGGCCGGAATGGCTGCCTTTTCCATGAACCGTGTAATCGCACCTGCAAAGTCGTTCGAATCGCCCATGCGAAAGAAAGAGGAGCCAGGGACGTTCTGCTCCACGTGCACGGGAAAGTCGGAAGCGATCACCGACTTGCCCAAGGCTCGCGCATCTTCAATGACGGTGCTCCAGCCTTCGAACTGGGACGGTTGCAATACGGCTGCGGAGGCCCGCATCAGCGAGATCTGATCGGTGCGCGGAATCGTGCCCAGAATCTTTACTTGCTCGTCGATGCCCAGACCCTTGATCTCGGCTTTGAGGGTGTCGAAATGCTCGGGCTGGCGCGGATCGTGGGTCGGTCCGGTGCACACCAGATTCACCCGTACTCCCTGCCGCTTTAGTTCCGCGATTCCCTTAAATAAAGTGCGATGATCTTTGTGCACCCAGAACTGGTTGCACACGATGAAGTATGGTGTCGTGATCTGATACTTCGCGATCACCGGCGCGGGATCATCAAACCAGGCCGGCAGCGGCACGGTGGCAAAATGCAGAATATAAGTCTTGGCCTTCGGTGCTCCGTAGACGCTGGTGGCATGGTCCAGGGCGCACTGACTGCTGAAAACGACGTTGCGCTTCGAGTCGCGTAACAGGGAAGAGAAGCGATTATCGCGAACCCGGCGCTGAATCTTAGAAAAATGCTGCGGGAAGGCGCTGTGTTGCAGATCCGGAATCCAGGCAATTGGGTTGGGCGTCAAACGCGTGTAGGGATCGGGCACGGGGAACATGGCGTCCACTTGCTCGCGTTGACCGGCGCGTCCCAGGGCGGGCGCGGCATCGCGCAAAAAGAAGGAAGAAGCCGCATAGTCGGCACGTTGCGCGGGCCCGGCAAACCGGGTGCCGGCGAAAAGCTTGTCCAGCGCTGACTCGAAGACCACTACCTTGTCCACCAAAGGCGTGACTTCCGCAAACAGCGCCGCATTGCGCCGGCAAAACAGCGTGATGCGCGGACGCTCCGCCGCCGGCAAGCGCGCCAGCGCCTTAATCAGATTCTGGGTATAAATAGCACCACCCAGCCATTGGTCAATGCCAATCAGGCCCACGTGCGGCTTGGAAGAACTCACCGCGTGACTCCCTCGTAGACTACTCCCTCATAAACCAGGAGTTCGCGAAGTCCCCGCGTAAGATCTCCATGCGGGGCCCAGCCAATCAGTTTTCGTAGTGCCTCTACGTCGGCCTGCAGGTGAGCTCGTTCCACGGCGCGCACCTTGGCAGGATCAATCTCAATGCGAATCGGCCTTTCAAGAATAGCGGAGATGCGCTCTACCACTTCCTGCACCGACACCGAAACTCCGGTGCCAACGTTCACCGTGGTCACCCCGGGCGCAGATTTTTCCAGCACTTCAATCACAGCCCTGGCGGCGTCGACGATCGGTACCAGGTCGCGCTTCGGCGTGACGTTGCCCAGGCGCAGCACCACGCTGCCATTCGAGCTACGAATCTGGTCAATCACTTCCGGCAGGATGTGCGGATTGGTCTCATGCGGTCCGTAAAGGTTAAATAACCGGCCGATCACAAAATGGCACTCCGGACGAATACTGGCTTCCAGTTGTACCAGTTGCTCGCCCATCCACTTGGTGACGCCGTAGATGTTGAAGGGGCCGATCGCACCGGATTCGTGATGCGCCTGTTCGCTGGCCTTGTAGACATCGGCGGTGCTCGAAAACCAGAAGCGTTCTACCTTGCTGTCGCGGCAGGCGCTGAGCAGCGTCTGGGTGCCGTGCACATTCAGGCTCACGGCCAAACCAGGGTTGCGCATGGCGGCGGGAATGAAGTGCAGCGCCGCCAGGTGAACCACGACCTTCGGCCGTTCTCGCCGGAACAGCTCGGTCAGTGCGGCCTCATCGCGAATATCGATGGAAGCGAATTTAAACAGCGGATTGTCCGCAAACGGAGCCAGGAGCTGCCACCGCCCACCGTTCAGGTTGTCGACGCCGATGACCGGGATCTTTCGCTTCAGGAGCTGTTCGACAACGTGAGAGCCGAGAAAACCGGCGGCTCCGGTAACTACCCACGGTGAGTTCGTCTGGTTCGTGCCCAAGGACTGTAGCCTCCGAATCAAAAATTGATTAAAACACGAGCGGCGCCGCGCTGGTCTAACTGCTTCTCGTTATCTGGTCACTCTGGTCATACTGTGGCGATCGAACCTATGGCGATCAAACCGGAAGGGCCTGGTTGAACATCTCCACCAGCAGTCTCAGCCAGCATGGTTGATGAAGTCCGCTCAGAATCGTTCGTGACTCCGATGCGGCATGGGGAAGGTAGCCTGAAGGAAACAACCAACATCCAACTGCACTTATTTTATCCAATCGCAGCAGAAAAGTCACAGGATTTCCGCTCCGATCGCTAGGGATCAAGCCTGGAAATCGCTGTGAAATCAATTCAGATAATGACAATTTTTGTCAGTGTGCAAGCTCTTGCTCGCCATTACCGTCGATACAATTGGGAAGAAAGCAGCCCAGTGTACAATCAGCTTTCATCGCGTTGAACATTGAGCTGAAAATTGAAGACTGGCCGGGAGAGAACGTGTCCTTAAAACTGAAAGCGGAACGGATTCGCAGGCGGGTGGCGCCCTTCGGCGATAGATTGCTTTTGCTGGAGGGTAAGCGCGCGGCCTGGGACGTAGCCCAACTGCCCATTTCCGCCGGGCTAAAGCGGGCCGGTTTTGGCGTGTTCTCGCAATACGACGAGGACGGAATCATTCAGTTTCTGATCAATCATGTTGAAATCAAGAATCAGACTTTCGTCGAATTTGGCGTCGAACACTATGAGGAAAGCAACACCCGCTTCCTGCTGATGAACGACAACTGGCAGGGAATGGTAATCGACGGTTCGGAAGAAAACATCGACTACATCCAGAATGACCGAGTCTCGCGCCGCTTCGATCTGCAGGCGCAGGCCGCGTTCATCACCAAAGACAACATCAATGATCTCATCCGCAAGAGCGGCTTCCACGAGGACCTTGGACTGCTCTCGGTCGACATCGACGGCAACGATTATTGGGTCTGGGAAGCAATCAACGCGGTGCGGGCGCGCATTGTGGTCGCGGAATACAACAGCGTCTTCGGACACGAACCGGTTTCCATCCTCTACCAGGCGGACTTCTACCGTACTAAGGCTCACTTTTCCAATCTCTATTATGGTTGCTCGCTCAGCGCCCTCGCCCATTTGGCGGCGAAAAAGGGATACATGCTGGCGGGATCGAGCCTGCGCGGAAACAACGCCTTCTTCGTCAGGAAAGATATCGCCGGTGCGCTTCCGGAAGTCAGCGCGAAAGATGCCTACGTAAGCAGCCCGTTTCGCGAGGGTCGCGACGCTAAAGGTCGGCTCACTTATCTTCGCGGTAGGGAACGTAGAAAAGCGATCGCTCATCTGCCCGTGGTGAATGTGGTTACGGGGCAGACGGGAATTCTGGGAGAGTGATCTCCGGTAGCCTAGCTTCTGACAATCTCCGCGGCTTCTCGCGCGGGCAGATATTGGTAGCGGCGCTGTAATGGGAAAGTCAGCAGGTTCAGCAGCTTTCCCCCGGCAGCGGTGTTGGCATCGCGGATCTTGATCTTGCCGGTATTGAATTTACTCGGGTTGCCCGCCAGCGAGTGCTGCACGTGAACCGTGGCTTCCGAGCCCTCAAGAAAATCCATGGGCAGAGCATGTCCGGTTACATCGGCGGTGATCTGCTGCAGCACCGGGCCGGGATTGCGCGCGAAGTCTTCGTAGCGCACCAGCCGGTAGCTCTTGGCGCGCGATTTCAGCGCTTCCGACAAGACGTTATAAGCCCACCACCACGACACGACCTTGCCCGGTGGATGTACGGCCAGGTACCCGTTCTTGCGGGTCCAGCTGGCGACCACGCTATGCGGGCTGCGCACCACGTGCACCACGTGCAGCTCGACTTCAGGAATTAACCCGGCCAGCAGCGCGGTGGAAGGATATTTCGAGGAATCGATGATGACGTTGCGTCCCGTATCGCGCACGATAGTACGGTAGGTGTTGCCGAGAGCAGCGAGAATCGGGGCATACTCAGGTGGAATCCGGTGCCGCCTGGTTTGGAGAAAGAGTGAAGGGAAGCTGCGAATGCGCAGTGACTTGGTTCCCTGGAGTCCCAACTCCGTCGGCACCGCCGCCAGCATGTCTTTCCAGAAGGCGCAGTCGGCGGCCGAAGTTCCACATCCGCAAGGCAGATCCTTGGAGCGATCGAACAGATAGCGGGCAGCTTCACCCACGTTGACGAAGTTCTCGAACTCACCCAGAAGTTGGCCAAGCAGCGTGGTTCCGCTGCGTCCGCAGCCCGCGATGAAAACCACTTTAATCTTGGGTTCGGCGTTCTTGGCCTCTGTCAATTTTCCGCCTGTCTTTTTTGCGTTGGTCATCTAGTCCCCGGTTCCGGTAAGCGGAATGGTCTGCGGACTGGAACCGTCGCTGTCGTTAATCGTAACCAATCCCGTCCGGGCTCCGGTTACAGTGGGCTTGAACGTAACACTCAGCGTACAACTGCCATTTGGTGCCAGACTACTGGGGCAATTGCTATTTACGAAAAAGTCTCCCGTAACCAGCATGCTACCAATCACCATCGGCGTGCTGTTGACGT
>Ga0209006_10004182_pt1 | contig 13126 bp, 12 predicted proteins | sample JacPin_JW_Ref_O2_FD_188567 | JGI IMG/M metagenome (GOLD analysis project Ga0209006, IMG submission 188567) | Forest soil microbial communities from Algoma, Ontario, Canada - Jack Pine, Ontario site 1_JW_Ref_O2 (SPAdes) (version 2) | ecosystem: Environmental > Terrestrial > Soil > Boreal... | reverse complement strand
TTCGGATCAGCGGCCACAGCAACAGGCCGAGCATGCGCTGGTCGTGCCCGTAGCGCGCCGTCGGTCCGGAAGTTGAACTGAAATAGCGCCGCATCAGTTCGACGATGTCGATGCCGCAGTCGGTTCGCCCGGCCCAGGTGCAGCCGATCATCAGTTCGTTGTGCAGCACATGGTCGCGCACGACGTGAAAGGGATAGTCGCTCTCGATCCATTGCTGGACGAGATCGGCTTCGGCCAGCGAGAGCCGCGCGTCGCAGTCACGTACCAGGAAGCGGCCGACCGCCGGATCGTTCATGACCAGGAAGCGCTGGAACAGGCCGACACCGGGATATTCATCGTCCATGTTGCGCACATCGGCGCCGTTGTCGCGCAGATACGCGACGCACGGCTTCGGCACGGTGGCATCGACGTAGTAACGGCAGCTCCAGCCCGGGTAAACGGTCCGGCTCAGCACCAGATTGATCATCGCGCCGTAGCCATAGAACGGCGCCGTTCCCCACAGCGAAAACGAAATAACGTTGTGCCCTGAAGGCGGGCCCTTCGGCTCGGTCATGAGATTCGGGAGGGCATTACGAGACGCTTCCACGTCCCTTATATCGAGCGCGCGTTGCCCATAGCGGACCGCCTCATCGACCTTGCCGGTGTAGAAACAGGCGACCTTGAGCGCATCGAGCATGGTCAGGTCTTCGCCATGCCGCTCGATATAACGGGCAGCCTGCACGATGGTCTCGTCGTAGCGTTGCATGTTGGAAAGCGTCGCGGTCAGAGCCTTCTCCAGCCGGGCGATGCCGGGTTGCTGCTCTGCCAGTTGCTTGGCCAGAACAAGTGCCGGCGCCCAGTCGCGCTTCTGAAAAAATGCGTCAAACAGCAGCTCTTTGGCCACGAGATCGTTCGGCTGGGTAATCTGGAGCGCGCACAGCTGGACGATCGCTTCATCATTTCGGCCAGCCCGCAGCAGCGCGCGGATGGATTCATGCGGCGGCGAGGGTTGCGGCTTCGCACTGCCGGAAGTGTTTGACATCATCATTCCCGCGTCGATACGTTTGCAGCAAAAAACAGTTTGCACGACCTCGTGTGCAAGGCCAAGATGAACGGGCCTCCCATTTCGAGGCTGTTACCTTACTGGATTCGCCGGATTTGAAATGCCCCTGCGCGGGTTAATTGCGAACCTGACCTGAACCTGTTCATACATGGATATGTCCAAGCCTGTACCCCTAACCTGATATGCACGCGGCATGAAGCGGCTCAAGATATTGCGAAGGTGGTTCGGGCGGAAGTTCGGCTACGCGAGGCTGATCTGCCTGGCGCTGCTGATCGGCATTGCAGCCCTGCGCATCGCCGATTTCGCTCCCATCGAGGAACTCCGCGTCAGAACGTTCGATTCCTTCCAGCGCATCGATCCGCGCGTGAAGACGGCAAGGCCGGTCACCATTGTCGATATCGACGAAAAGAGCCTGGCTTCGAAACTTGGCCAATGGCCATGGCCGCGGACGCGGATGGCGGACCTCATCACCAATTTGACCAGGCTCGGTGCCGTGGTCATTGCCTTCGACGTCGTCTTTTCCGAGCCGGACCGGCTCAATCCCGATGTCGCAGCCGACACGTTTCGCGATCTCGACGAGGAAACCCGGGCCAAACTGCACGCGCTGCCGAGCAACGATCAAATTTTTGCCGATGCGATGCGGCGCTCGCGCGTGGTGCTCGGTGAATCCGGGCTTCCCCACGTCGTCAAGGAACTCGACACGACGCTTCCGGTGACGGGCCTGGCGATGCTGGGTGAGGACCCTCAGCGTTTCATGTTCGATTTTCCGGGTCTGCTGCGCAATACGCAGGTTCTCGAAAATGCGGCGGGCGGGCGGGGGCTGTTCTCGATCCGTCCCGAACGCGACGGCATTGTCCGGCGGGTGCCGATGATCATGCAGGCCCAGGGTACAACCATGCCGTCCCTGAGTTTCGAGATGTTGCGGGTGGCGACCGGGACCGACACGATTTTCATCAAGACCGATCAGGCCGGCATCCAGAGCATCGGCGTCAAGGGTTTTCAAATTCCGACCGATCGCAACGGCCAGCTTTGGGTTCATTTTGCGCGCAACGATCCGTCGATCTATATTTCGGCGGTTGACGTCATCGAGGGAACCGCCCCACCCGAAAAGATTCGCGGCAAGCTGGTGCTGATCGGGCCGTCGGCGGCGGGGCTTAACGACATCAAGACCACGCCGGTGTCGCGGGCCATGCCGGGCGTCGAGATCCACGCCCAGGTGCTGGAAGCCGCGTTGACCAAATCGCTGCTGTCGCAACCGCCCTATGGACCGCTGCTTGAATTCGGTGCGGCGATATTGCTTGGAATTCTGGTAATCGCTTTCGCGCCGCGGTTAGGGCCGGTTACGCTCGTCGCCGTCGGTGCGTTGTTTGCAACCGTACTGGTCGGAACGTCCTGGTATTTTTACACACAACACCGGCTACTGATCGATTTCACCTACCCCTTGCTGTCGACTACAGCGATCTACCTCACCCTGATCTTTGCGGCCTTCGTCAGGGAACAGGCGCAGCGGCGGCAGATCCGCTCGGCATTCGGCCAGTACCTTTCACCGGCGCTGGTCGAGCAACTCGCGCAATCGCCGGAAAAACTCAAACTTGGCGGCGAAGAGCGCGAGATGACCATCATGTTCTCCGACGTCCGGGGTTTCACCACCATCTCGGAATCCTACAAGCATGATCCGCAGGGCCTGACCGCGCTGATGAACCGGTTCCTGACCCCGCTGACCAATGCGATCCTGGCGCGCAAGGGCACCATCGACAAATACATGGGCGACGCCATCATGGCGTTCTGGAACGCGCCGCTCGACGACAATGAGCATCAGCTCAACGCCTGCGAGGCCGCGCTGGACATGCTGGAGCGGATCGACGTCCTCAACAAGGAGCGCGAGATCGAGGCCCAGAACGGCGGGCATGCCTACATTCCGATCAATGTGGGGGTCGGCTTGAATACCGGGACCTGCGTCGTCGGCAATATGGGATCCAATTTGCGCTTCGACTATTCGGTGCTCGGCGACAGCGTCAATCTTGCGTCGCGCCTGGAGGGACAATCCAAGGAATATGGATTCCCGATTATCGTCGGCTCCAAGACCGCACTCGCGGTCAAGGACAAGTTCGCCATCCTCGAACTCGATTTCATCATGGTCAAGGGCAAGAAGGAGCCCGAGGTGATCTACGCCATCGCCGGTCGCGAGGATACCGCGAAGTCCGGCCGCTTTCAGCGACTGCGCAACCTGACCATCGAGATGCTGGCCTGCTATCGCAGCCGTGACTGGGAGGGCGCGCTCGCGGCGATCGAGCGCGGCCGCACCACCGATGAGGCGCGCAGCCTTGAACTCTTGTACGATCTATACGAGACGCGGTTGCGTGCGTATCAGCAGAACCCGCCGCCGCCGGACTGGGACGGCGCTTTCGCATTGCTGACGAAATGAAGCGAAACCGATTCCTGGAGGCTGATCTATCTCGATGCCTCAGCAATAACGGTGCGCCCCCTCTCCCATGGGCAGAGGGCGGGGGTGAGGGGGACGGTCCATCGATAGGTCCTAACCCCTCACCCGGATTGCACCGGACGATGCTTCGCATCGCCGAGGCAATCCGACCTCTCCCCGCAAGCGGGGCGAGGTGATCTACACGTCTACGCTACACCGCGAGCCGTGGCAGCAGTTTCAGCGCGTTGCCGCGTTCGATGTCCATGAGCTGGGCATCGGTGAACACGCCGCTGCTCCTCAAGCCTTTCACATGGTCGATGCTGGTCCGGTACGGATAGTCGGTGCCGAACAGGATCTGCGAGGTCGGGATCACCGCCGTCAGCCCCGACATCGCGGCCTTGTTCGCGGTTTGCGCGGTGTCGTAGTAGAAGCGCGTCAGTTCGGCCAGCGTGCCGTCCGGCACCGTCGCCTTGGCTTTCGGCTCCAGCAGGGGATGACGGATAAAACGCTCGATCAGGAACGGCATGGTGCCGCCGGCATGCGAGAAGATCCAGCGGATGTCGCGGAATTTCTGCGCGTTGCCGCTGAAGATGATGTCGGCGATGGTTCGGGTGGTGTCGGTGCCGAATTCGATCATGACCGGCGGCTCGGTGCGCACCAGGTTGACGCAGCAATTGGCCGCCGTCGGATGGGTGTAGACCACCACCTTGCGGCGGTTGAGTTCTTCCATGACCGGCAGAAACAGGGGATCGCCGAGCCATTTGTCGCCATAGCTCGTCAGCAGGCCGATGCCGTCGAGCTTGAGCGTGTCGAGCGCGTATTCGATTTCCTTCAGGCTTCCCTCGGGGTCGGTCAGCGGCAACATCGCGAAACTTCCGAACCGGCCGGGATGGTCGGCGATCAGCTTGGCAGCGTATTCGTTGCACTCCCGGGCCATCTTGCGCGCCGCTTCGCCGGAGGTATAACTGACGCCCGGCGCCGTTACCGAGAGCATCGCGACCGCCACCCCGGCGGCGTCCATATCCGCCAGCGAATTTTCAGGCCGCCATTTCCGCATCAGGGGTTCGCCGAAATTTTTGGCGATCGATTCCGCGATGTAGCCCGGCGGCGATAGATGGTGGTGAACGTCGATGCGATAGGGTTTTGCCTCGGCGGCCTGCGCTGCGGCATTTTGCGGACGAATGATCCCCGCCGCCGCGATGGTTGCGGCTCCCGCGACGCCTTGCATGAAATTGCGCCGGCTCAGCGCGGCGCCGGATAACGAAAGCGTGTTTTCGCATCCGCAGGCACAGCCCCGAAACGACCAGCGGCCTTCACTTTTATGTTTTTGCATTTTGGGTTTTTCTACCTTGGGTTTTCCATGATGTGATTTTTGATCACATTACTTTCTGTTGCTATTTCTGTCGGTCCTTGTGGACTCTTTGTCTTGACCAGCGGATACGTGTCACAGTCTAGCGATATGTACTTGTCATAGACAATAGACTCCCGATGTCAGGGTCATGAAAAGTCGGGAAGATATCGGCGTGACCGGGGTTTCAATCGGATATCGCTGCGCGTTCCAATTTAAAGCTCGAATGGAGAATACGAGATGATCACGTCGTTCAGAATAGGACTCGCTTTGCTGGGCGCGTTCGCCGTCGCGGGCATGACACCGGCCGCGGCGCAAACCCCGTCGCCCGCGGGTGCGAAGGTTTATTTCATCAATCTGAAGGACGGCGCCGAGGTCACCAGCCCGTTCCTGGTGCAGTTCGGGCTCTCCGGCATGGGCGTTGCGCCGGCCGGCGTGGAAAAGCCGAACACCGGGCATCATCATCTCATCATCGATACCAAATTGACCGACGAGCAGATGAAAGAGCCGATTCCCGCCGACGATACCCACAAGCATTTCGGCGGCGGCCAGACCGAAGCCATGGTGACGCTGCCGAAGGGCACGCACACGCTGCAACTCGTGCTCGCCGACTGGACCCACATCCCGCATGTGCCGCCGGTGATGTCGGAGACGATCACGGTCACGGTGAAGTAGGTCAGGGCAAGCCCAAGCTGTCCTTATCCCTTTCCCTTTTCCTTGATGCGACGAAGAACCTTGCGATTGAAGCGTGGGGGTTCTTCGTCGGCTTTTTGGACGCGCGTATCGTTCCAGCCAAGCGCACGGCCATCCACGGAGCGAAGGTCGAGGTGAGCGACCGCTTGACCCTTAGTACCGACCAGGGTCGAGTGGGGTTCGCCTGGCCGATAGAGGTGGTCTTCACCCCATTGCCGTAGCGCGACGATGACAAGGAACAGCCCACGACCGCGCTCCGTCAGGACGTATTCCCGGTAAGCGCTGCCATCGGAAGCCGGCTTCGTCTCAAGCACGCCGCGCTCAACAAGGTCGCGCAACCGGCTCGCCAACATCCCTTTGGCGATAGTTAGCCCCGACTGAAAATCGCCGAATCGCCGCACGCCGTCGAAAGCGTCGCGGATGATCAACAGCGACCACCAATCGCCGATAACGTCCAGCGCCCGAGCCACCGGGCAATCAGCGCCTGCAAGACTGATCCGCTTCACCACGATTTCAACTCCCTCGATCTGCCGGTCTCATCTGGTTCTAAAATAGAACTAGATTATCCATCCCGCAAGTGGTCTTGATATAGGACCAGATACGACATCGGGATTTGTGGCGGATATGACCGACACCACTAACAAGAGCAGCGGAGCGATTGGCGCAGCATCGAACCGGCACGGTCAGTCACGCAGGCTGACACCCGTCATGCTGCTCGTGTTTGCCGTCACCTGCGGGATGAGCGTTGCCAATATCTATTATGCACAGCCCATGCTCGATTCGATCGCTGCCACATTTGCGATCAGCCCAGCGTCGATCGGGATGGTCGTCACCTTGACGCAAGCGGGCTATGCGTTCGGCCTTGTATTCATCGTGCCTCTTGGCGATCTCGTCGATCACCGCACACTGATCATCGCACAAACCTCATTGTCGGCGATTGCCCTGATCGTTGTAAGCACAGCGCACCATGCCGGCATCTTGTTCGGCGGAATGATCGCGGTGGGATTGCTGGCCGTGGTGGTGCAGGTTTTGGTCGCCTTCACCGCGACGCTGGCCGTGCCGTCCGAACGCGGACGTGCGGTAGGTTTCGTTACAAGCGGAGTCGTGATCGGAATTCTAGCGGCCCGCTTCGTGTCGGGGATGATTGCCGACTTCGGCGGCTGGAGATCCGTCTACTTCACATCCGCCTTGCTGATGCTGGCCATGAGTCTGTTGCTTGCCCGGCTCCTGCCGCGCCGTGCGGCGATGCCGGTCTCGGAGAGCTATGGAGCGGTGCTGCGCTCCATGCCCTCCCTCTTTTTGCGTGATCCGCTGCTGCGGGTCCGCGCCGTTCTGGCGTTGCTCATCTTCGCAAGTTTCAGCACGCTTTGGACCGCTATGGTGCTGCCGCTGAGCACCGCGCCATTATTTCTATCTCATGCCAAGATCGGTCTGTTCGGGTTGGCTGGGCTGACCGGCGCGCTGGCCGCCAACGGAGCGGGTCGCCTGGCGGACCGTGGTCTTGCACAGTGGACGACCGGAATAGCGCTGGGCCTCCTGACTTGCTCGTGGCTGCCGATCGCACTCCTGCATTACTCATTGGCTGCACTCGCAATCGGCGTGATCTTGCTCGATCTTTCTGTTCAGGCGGTTCACGTCACCAATCAGAGTCTTATCTTTGCGGCCCGGCCGGAGGCTCGCGGCCGTCTGGTTGGTGGCTATATGGTGTTTTATTCCATCGGAAGCGGCATTGGCGCGATTTCGTCAACAGGCATCTATGCTGTGTTCGGTTGGATTGGGGTCGCAATCCTTGGCGCAATCTTCAGCGCCGCCGGATTGTTATTCTGGGCGCTAACCCGGCGCGCCGGCTTGCCCGAATGAGCACGGACGTTCGCCGCTTCCAGGCCATGATGGAAGAGACACCGGCTGGTCGGTCGCATGGCATCGCTGTGTTGCATTGCGATGTCCTCCGGGAACTGACGGAGGAGGGAAACTTGCTCTCCTTGCGCGAGCCAAATCGAAATGACTCTCCATCACGGCTTCGCTATAATCTTTGCGCGAATTGGCTTCACACGGGAGTGGAGTTCATGAACAGGCTCATTGAAATCCGCCGGCAGGAATTGCTCTACCGTGAGCGTGCATCGCTGGATTCCGAGCGCAGGGTTTTCTGGCTCGCCGAAGCCGAAGAATGGGAGCAGCGCGCGCTGGACGAGATTGCCACTCATTTTCGCGAGTGCAATCCGGAGACGACGCCTTCTCACACTGGCGTGTCCTGAAACAAGGCCTGTCCTGAAACAATCTTTTGCTGAACAGCCTGCCGTGCACGGACCGCTTAGCGGTCGCCGCTCAACTTGGTGTCGCTGAATTTTGTGTCAGTGAATTGTTCTGGGTAGACGCGCCCGCTGGTACCGAGCCCCTCACTCATGACGTCATCGTCAGCCACTGGCGTCATTCTCGGCCCGCGGGCGCGTCAATCCTGTGATTAATGTTGCCGTTCCGGCTTGGTTACGGTCTGCCTAACTTCGGCGCCGCAGTCAGAGCATTCATAGATGAAGTCGATCTTCGCCATGCTCCAATGCGGCTCGACTTCTCTCACATACATCGGAAGCAATCCGATGCAGCCCGGACAGATAATCGGGGCGGTTTCGATGTCGTGATGCTGGACGTAGGCTGGCATATCGGCTCTCCTTCAGCGGAAGCTCTCAACTTCAACCCCCAACCTCGAAGTCACCTTAGCCCCGCGCAGGGAAAGCCCGTCATCAACTCTGTCGAACGGAAATAGAACAACCACACTATCTTGGTGCGTGTGACATTCCTGTAACATCGCTGGATGTTGCCGTACTTGCGTCGGTTTTGTGGCCGGTTGATATCCAGTTCGCGGCAGACGTTGTCGGCGTGCTATAGGCGGCCGGCCACAGACAAAAACAACAACCATTTGCGGAAGGAATAGGGATGGCACTCTTGCAGCAAGGCGTCGCGGACGATCTCGAACTTTCCGGGAAGTCCGGTTCGGATGCCGTGCTGCAGAGCGCGGTTCGCAAAGCCGCTGTTCGCTTCGTGCCGCTGCTGACCATCGCCTATCTCTTCAATTATCTCGATCGCACCAGTCTTGGCTTCGCGGCCTTGACCATGAATCAGCAGTTGGGGCTGACGGCAGGCCAGTTCGGTCTCGCCGCCGGCGTCTTCTTCCTGGGCTATTCGACGTTCGAGATTCCCAGCAACCTGATGCTGTATCGCTTTGGCGCGCGGCGCTGGCTTGCGCGCATCATGATCAGTTGGGGGCTGGTGTCGGCAGCGACCGCCTTCGTGGTAGGGCCCAACAGTTTCTACGCGCTGCGCCTGCTGCTCGGCATCGCCGAAGCCGGATTCTTTCCCGGCGTGACGTTCTTTCTCGCGGCCTGGTTTCCCGTGGAATATCGCACGCGGATGCTGGCCTGGTTCCTGGTCGGGATTCCCCTGTCCTCGCTGATCGGCAGCCCCGTGTGCGGCATGCTGTTGCAGATGGACGGCATCTGGGGCTTCGCCGGGTGGCAATGGCTGTTTCTGCTGGTCAGCCTGCCCTGCATTCCCTTGGGGCTGCTGACGCTGTGGTTGCTGTCGGATCGTCCGCAGGCCGCGGCCTGGCTCAGCCCGGACGAACGCAATGTGCTGGACCATGTGCTCGCCGGCGAAGTGCGGGAGCGGCCGCCGTCTTCATTGCTGGGCGCGCTGAAGGATTCGCGCGTGCTGATTTGCGCCGCGATCCAGTTCGGCTTCACGCTGGGCTCCTACGGCATCGGCATCTGGCTGCCGCTGATGCTGAAGGAATATCATCTGTCGACGATCGCGATCGGGTGGATCTCGGCGATCCCCTATTTGTTTGCCTCGGCCGGCATGATCCTGTGGGCGCGCTATGTCGACGAAAAAGGCCGGCGCATCGTCAACCTCGCGGTGGCGTGCCTGCTCGGCGGCATCGGGCTGCTGGCGCCGATCGTCTCGGGGTCGCTCAGTAGCGCCGTGATCGGATTCAGCGTGGCGCTGGTTGGCGTCACCGCGGCGCGCGCGATCTTCTGGACCATCCCGACGCGCTTTCTGACCGGCGTCGCCGCCGCCGGCGGGCTCGCCTTCATCAACAGCGTCGCCACCCTCGGCGGCTTTGTCGGCCCGTCGATGATGGGCTGGCTGAAGGAGTTTTCAGGCTCCTACATCGTCGGCCTGTCGGCTGTGGCCGCGATCATGCTCGCCGCCACGGCGGCATCGATGTCGCTGAAGCTGGTGATTTCGAAGGAGTAGGGCGGCGCGGGGCGTATCGCGCAAAACTCCTTCGGCGGCATCCGTGAAGCCTGCCGGCCAACACCAAAGCCAAGCGCGTTGACCGCCGCTATGCCCGCACAGAACGGCAAGCGTGAGGTTTGTAATCGTTCGTGAACGCGGCGGGAACCCGGTTCCAGCCGGGTTCCACGCAAAGAGCCAAGCTTCCGCCTTTATTCGCAGCCCTATTTGCACGGGGGGACTGTGGGTGCACGCCAACGCGGCCGGATCATGGGGGACAGCTTGCATGAGCGTTTCAAAGTCAAACGGATCAATCGTCAAGAAGCCTGCGCGCTTGATGGCGCGTGCACGTATTGGACGGAAGAGTACTTCAGCCGGTTACGCCGCGCTGAAGTCGGCATCCACCATCACATTGCTGGGGCTTATCTCCTCCGATACGCGCAAGAGAGTTCATGGCGTGAAGCCAACCGCCGTGTGAGCAATGGCGATCAGGCGAGTCGCGTTGCGGGGCCGGGTTCCACCGCGCCGGGCGTCCCTTTTGCCGCTAGTGCAGGCAAGAAACGGCCCCAGCTGGGGGGTGGGGGGTGCTGGGGCCGTTGGGACCTTGTTGTGCCGAACGCAACATGCACAACGCAGCCACGATAGCACTTGTCTGTTCGCTATGGGTGGGGCCTTCTGGAGTAGCCCGTTCGGATTAGTGCTGGCTGGGTAGCGGCCAACCGCCATTTGGCGGGCATTTCTTCGTTCGTCCGCTGCCCATCTCCTCACGCTTGCTCAGGCTGGATAGCACGGCCTGAGCCAACGTCGCGGCAGCCTTTCCTCGAGGACGCTCTCCTCACACCGTCTCGTGCTTCCTGAGATCGCGCGCGTGATCGCAACGGTTCGCTTGCAGATCGGCGCCGTCGTCCGCGATGTCGGGCAGGGCGGCTTCGGCCAGGATCTCGGCGGTGATGTCGTCGACGCTGGCATCGGCGACTTCATGAATGAAGCTGATATTGCTGTACTCGCCGGAGGCGATGCGCGAGATGACTTCGCGCCGGGTGATCTCAGGATCGACGATGGCCTCGCGGCCGCGCCGGCCATAATCGATCATCACGACAAAATACTGCATGCGCGGGCCTGTCTCCGGCTTCGGGGTGACAGTCGCCAATATTTCTGAAAATCAGAAATTGGTCAAGTCAATAATTCGGAAAACCAGAAATTGGTGTCGCCCGCGGAGCCTGGAGCCGCGAGAGGGGCAAGAATCAGCCGGCCGGCCGGGTTCGGTTCGCGGGCCTCGTCTATTTGGTCCCGGCATGCGCCTTCGTGGCCTTGCGCGCGCGGGCGGCGGATTTGGCCCGCAGCCGCTCGATCTGGCCCCTCGGCAGGGTGACGCAGATTTCCCCGATCCATTCCAGCTTGACGCCGGTGATCGGCTTGGCGTTGAAGCTGGTGAGGTTGACCATGGCGGCGGATTTTCCGCGCTCGATGGTTTTCAGGTAACGCTCGCCGGTCTTCAGCCGCACCGCGGCTTCTTCGCCGTAGAAGCTCGAAATCGGGTGCCGCTGCTCGCGATAGACCAAGATAATGTCGCCATTTTCGTATTTCGGCAGCATGGAATCGCCGGCTACCTCGAACGCGATGGTCTCCTCGGCGATCGGGAACGGCAATTCGATCTCGCCCAGGCCCTCCGGCGGCACCTGCTCGTGCTCCGGCTCGATGGTCGCGCCGGCGCCGACCCGGCCCATGATCGGGACTGAATTCAGTTCGAGATAATCGATGATCGGCTGGATCTCCGACGCCTTGATCAGGCGGATATCGGCCAAAATTTCCGACACCGCGCCGGGGCGCACGCCCATCGCCGCCGCCAGACCGCCCTTGGTCTTGCCCGGCTTCTTCAGCCCCCGTTCGATCATCCTGATGTCCACCATGGCGCATCTTTTCCGAATTTCAGAAACGATAGCAATTCCGATTATCAGAAATCAAGCTTGACTTTGATTTCGGAATATCAGAAATTATTGCCGTGGCCGGGCGAGCAGTGTCCCGGCTCCGATTCCATCAGCCTGGAGGGCTTGGCCGCGTTGCCAGCGCAAACGCTTTGCGTTGTCGCAGGGGCAACGACGGAAGGCATTCGTGCGCGGCTTCGGCGAAGATCTGGAGAACAATCAATGCAAACGAGCTGGGAACCCGAGCATTCGCAGGCGCTGCGCGATTATCTCGCCAAGGGCCTGTCCTATGGCGAGATCGCGCGGGCCATCAATGCGACATTCCACACCGCCTATTCGCGCAATGCCGCGATCGGCCGCGCCAAGCGGATGGGGCTTTCCGGCCTCGATCCGTCCGGCGCGCCCGGCCGGCCGAAATCGCCGCGCAAGCCGCGCCCGCTGCGGTTTCACAAGATGCGCAAACCTATCGCGGTCAAATTCCGGCTGCCGCGGCCGGTTCGCAAGCGGGCCGCGGCGCTGCAACTGCGCTGTGTCGGGATCGTGCCGCGCCACCTCTCGCTGCTGGAGCTCGAGCCGGACGATTGTCGCTATCCCTTTGGCGGCGATGTGGAGGGGGAGGCCATTACGTTTTGCGGCCATCCCCGCCGTGAAGGTTCAAGCTATTGCGTGTCGCATTTTCACCTGACGCGCGGCATTGGCTCCGCGTCGGAACGCTCCGCCGTCAAGGTCTTGCTGCGGCTGGTGGAGGCGGCATGACGCGCGTGGCTACCTCAATGGACGTGATAATCGCCAGGATGAAGCCGCTGCCGCGGCGTCATCGCATCGCGCATCTGCGCGCGCTGATCCGGCATGAGCCTGATGGTTCGATCCGCCGCGACGAACTCGCCGCGCTGTTGCGCGCGCAATGGACGGCGCGGCCCGCCAACGAAAACCGCGCGCCATGAATCGTCCCTGGATGCCTCTCTATGTCGGCGATTATCTCGGCGACACCGGCCACCTGACCACGACGCAGCACGGGGCGTATCTGCTGCTGATGATGCATTACTGGCGCAAGGGCGAACTGCCCGACGACGACAGGCAATTGTCCAAGATCACAAAGCTGCCGCTGAAGATCTGGTGCGACTGTCGCCCGACCTTGCAGGATTTTTTCCACGAGGGCTGGAAGCACAAGCGGATCGACGCCGAATTGGCGAAGATGGTGCGCGTGTCCGAAAAGCGCGCGATCGCGGGGCAGAAGGGCGGCCTCGGCTCGGCCCTGGCGCGCATGAAGCTGGAAAATGCCTCGCGCTCCCGGCAGGCCTTGTCACGGGAAGTCTTGTCACGAGAGGGCTTGTCGCGAGAGGTCTTGCCGCGAGCAATTGCCGCTTCATCGTCGAGCGTCGCCGCGGCAGCCGCCGACCACTCACACTCAAACTCACATCAGAGTCTTCTGGGGGATGAGAGTCCGGGCCAGACGCGGCCCGCCG